>Ga0075428_100009281_pt1 | contig 10909 bp, 10 predicted proteins | sample RhiMetdeltSRZDD2_FD_75291 | JGI IMG/M metagenome (GOLD analysis project Ga0075428, IMG submission 75291) | Populus rhizosphere microbial communities from Tennessee, USA - Rhizosphere MetaG P. deltoides SRZDD2 | ecosystem: Host-associated > Plants > Roots > Rhizosphere > Soil | place: USA... | reverse complement strand
TGCTCGACCCCGAAGATCGCCGGGCGGTGACGCCCCTCGATCGAGTCCATCCGGGATCGATCGTCCTGCTTCATCCCTGGTACCCGAGCGGCGCGCCAACGAGAGCGGCGGTGCCCATGCTCATCGACAGCCTTCGCGCCCGCGGGTACGAGATCGCAACGGTCGGGGAGCTGCTCGCTTCTCGACGACAGGAGGAACAAAGGCTCGACCAACCGGCATGGAATGACTGACTTCACCGAACGCGCCGTCATCATCACGGGAGCCGCCCGCGGCCTCGGCCGCGCCGCCGCCGAGCGATTCTACCAGCGCGGTGCACGCCTGGCGGTAAACGTACGCGACCCCGCGCGCGCGGAGGCGCTTGCCCGATCGCTCGGCGACCGGGCCATCGCCGTGCCCGGCGACCTAACGAGCGAGGGCGTTGCCGACGAGATCGTCGCGCGCACGGCCGGCGCGTTCGGGAGGGTGGACGTCCTCGTGAACAACGCCGCCGTCGCGTACTCGACGCGGATCCTCGACATCCCACCGGCAGAATGGCGCGAGACGCTCGAGGTCAACCTGACGGTGCCGTTCCTCCTCACGCGCGCCGTGGCGCCGCTGATGAAGGCACAGGGGTACGGCCGCATCGTCAACATCTCGTCCAAGGCCGGACGGATGGTCAGCACCCTCGCCGGCGCGCACTACACCGCGTCCAAAGCCGGGCTCCTCGGCCTAACGAGAGCGTCGGCCAAGGAGCTGGGGAGCTCCGGCATCACGGTGAACGCCGTCTGCCCCGGGATGATCGATACCGAGCTCGCTCACCAGAACGCGACGCCCGAGCGGCTCGCCCTGCTCGCCGCCGGGTACCCGGTGCCGAGGCTCGGAAAGCCAGTCGAGGTAGCGGACCTGATCTGCTTCATCGCCTCGGAGGCCGCCGGCTACATCACCGGCGCCACGTTCGACATCAACGGGGGCGATCTGATGATGTGAAGACGGCGTAGCCGAGCAGCAGGAATGCGAATGAAGCCCACGTCGCCTGGATAGAGCCAGCCAACCCCTGCCCGTTACCCGCACCGAGCGCCATGAGCGTCAGGAGCAATGGAATCTTGAGCCCTGGGAGGAACGGGGCAACGCGGCGCCACCCTTTCCACACGTCCGACGCGATCGCGAACCCGCCGGTGACGAGCATGAACGTGTGACTCAGCGGCCACGCGAGGTCGAGCACCGGCAATGGCAGCTTCTCGGCCGAGCCGTACAGTAGCTCCTGCGTGGAAAGCATCGCGGCCGTGGCGATGAGACCTATCTGAATCCAGTACACGGTCCTGGCCGCTACCGACGGCCCAAGAACTCCGAGTCGGCGGAGAGCGACGAGACTGCAGATCCAGCCCGCGAGGTACAGCAAACCGGTGATGCCGACCAGCGGGCTGTTCCGGTTCGGATGGTCGCTCGTGACGAAGACGACCACCTCGACGAACAGCATTGGTGCGCCAAGCATGGCGAGAATCCCGAGGCGGCGGACCGACCACTTGGGTTCCGCGGAAGCCGGGAGAAGTACGTTGGTTGTCATATGTGCTGATCGATTCTCGATAGGCATCTCGTGAACTGCGGCCGAGCCGTGCAAAGGGCGGCCCGGCCGTGGACGTCGGCAATGCGAGGATGGACGTTTACAGGATGCAGTTCCTCTCACGGAGCGCAATTCGAGAGTGTACCCCAGTCCGGTTGGCCGTTCGCCCCCGCTGCCGTGTCAAATACGAGCACACTGACGCAGGGATTCGCGCGGTGCCACTCGACCATGCCCGACGACTACCGCCCGGCCTCGACCGACAACGCAACGCCATGATTGGACTCGCCGCGCTCGCATCTCTTCTCTGCTGCGCAGCCGCCGGCTCGACGACGTCGCAACCCGCAACGAACCCGACGCCGCAACGGCCGGCGCTCTTCGCGATGCAGAGCAACTTCTGGGTCAACCTCCATCACTTCCTCTACGTCACCGCGCGCGCGCGCCGGGGACTCGACGCGAATCGGCCCGCCGTTACCAGGGCGCTCGAGGACACCATCGGCTTCAACACCCTGCCGCCGACCTTGCGGGTTGATTGGAACGAATCGCTCACGTACTACGCTCGCGCGATCGCCGAGCGCGACATCCTGTTCGACTCGGCGCTCGTCGCCGTCAACATCGCGCTCTCGCACATAGCGAGTGATGCGCTCGGCGGAGCCGCACTCGAGCGCGACCTTGCCCGCGCCCTCGAGCGGGCCGCGCCGGCATATCGCGCGCTGTGGTGGCCGAGGCACGATGCGGCGAACCGTCGGTGGATGGCGGCCGTGCGACCCCTGCTCGACCAGCACGGAGACTCCGCCGCGGCTTGGGAAGCTCGCGTGTTCGCCGTCGCCTGGCCTAACGAGCCCGTGCCGGTGGACGTCACCGCCTACGCGAACTGGGCCGGCGCATATACCACGGAGGGTCCCGGTCACGTCACGGTCTCGAGTCTCAACGCGGACAATCAGGGGACCGCCGCGTTCGAGACCCTGTTCCACGAAGTCCTGCACACGATGGATCGGCCGTTGTTCGAGCGATACCGCTCGGCGGCCCGCGAGCAGGGCAAGCGCATGCTCCGCAACCCCACGCACCCGTTCATCTTCTACACGGCCGGCGAAGTATCACGGCGCCTGTTCCCCGGGCACGTGCCCTACGCCGAGGCCGTCGGGCTCTGGCAGCGGGCGCAGGACCTCGGCGCGATGCGCCCGCTCCTCCAGCGGCACTGGCAGCCCTGGCTCGACGGCCAGATCACGCTCGAGGAGGCGCTTCGCCGGATCGCGGCAGATCTCTGACCGTCAGGCCATCACGGAGACAACGTAGATTGTCGCCGCGAACGCCGCGACGGATGTGACGAAGTAGATCGCGGCGATCCCGACCTCCTTGGCGAGCGTGGCGACGAGCGAGCCGCCATAGATCCGGCGGAATGCGATGGTCGCGTAGAAGGGGATGGAGAGAAGCGCGATGGCTGCCACGGTGCCGACGATGACGGGCATCTGTGTGAACTTCGCGAGCTCGCCGAGCGCGAGCGCCAGGAACACGTACGCGTGCAGGTGAATGGCGAAGTACAGATGCTCGGGGTACTTCAGCCCGCGGTAGAACACTGCGACGATGGCGGCGAACACGGGCAGGAGCGCGAAGAGCATTCGCGGCATTGCTTCGAAGAGGCTGCTCCTGAAGCCGGCGGGATCCGTGACGGCGCGACGGAGGAAGGGCTGCATGAAGGAGGGTGCGCCCTCGATGTCGGCCATGATCTGCCGCCGTTCTTCCTCGGTGAGCAGCTTTCGCGAGCGGACCGATTCACCTGCTGCTTCGGCGACGCGCTGCGGACGTGACGGGCCGGAGTCGATGGCGACGTCCGAGGCCACGCGAAGCCCCGCGAACATGGACTTCCCCGACTCGAGCCTAACGTCTGGCGCCGCGGCCGCGGCCAGGAAGTAGACCAGGCTGCACATGAGGTACAGCCTGAGAGGCGAGATGTAGCGCGCTCGGCGTCCCTCGAGGAACTCGTGAGTCAGCTTTCCTGGCCGCGCCACGAGCGCTCGGACGGTCGTGGCAAAGCGTCCGTCCCAGCCGGAGAGCTCCCAAAACGCGTCCACGACGAGCTCGCGGAGGCTCGGGTAGGGAGCCACGTCACGCTGCCCGCACTCCGAGCAGAACGGCCCCGTGAGGGCGGTTCCGCAATTGAGGCATCCGGAAGAACGAACCTGCGGCCCCGGCGAGTGCAACGCGGGGTTCTCGGCGGAGGCGTCCTGCCGGGCTTGGGGCATGCGTCCGATATACCGGTCGTCGGTGACGTCGGGAAGGAGGAAGCGCGCGCGGCGCGAATTCGCCATACTCTCGTGCGTGAGCCCGGTGGCCGAATCCCTCTTTCGCCTTTCGCACGCCGTGCGGTACGTCGCCGTCTACCGGCACGGCGTGCTGACCATGGCCGAGCGTCCGAAGCTGCGTGAGCCCAGCGCGGCCGAGTCGGATCGCTATGAAGAGTTGCTCGTGAATCCGACGGTGCTCACGCTCATCGAGCAGCGAGGCGACATCGACTGCGGGGGACTGGAGTTCGTGCTCATTCGTTATGGCCGGTTCTTCCAGCTCCTGCACCGGGTGCCGGGCGGGCACGTGTCGATCTCGATCGAGCCCGAGGCTGACCCGTTGGCGCTCGTGCCGCAGGTCAGGCGTGTGTTCGCCGCGGCCGGGCTTTTTCCGGCGTAGCGCTGGATTGGGTCACCCCTGGCCGACCCAATTACTCGCTGCGCAGCGCCAACGTGGGGTCCGTCGACACGGCGCGGCGCGCGGGGAGCCAGCTGGCCACGAACGCGACCGCCCCGAGCAGCACGATGATCGCCGCGAATGTGAGCGGGTCGGTTGCACTGACGCCGAACAACAGGCGCGTCATGAGCCGCGTCGCACCGAGAGCGGCCAGCACCCCGATCGCGAGTCCCAGGCCGGCAAGCGACATCCCCTGGCCGACCACCAGGCGCTGGACATCCGCGGGCCGCGCGCCTAACGCCATGCGGATCCCGATCTCGCGCGTTCGCCGTTTCACCGCATGCGACATGATTCCGTAGATCCCGACCGCCGCGAGCACGAGTGCCACCGCGCCGAACATGCCGAGCAGCAGCATCGTGAACCGCGGACGCGCCACCGAGAGGTCGATCATCTCCGTCATCGTGCGGATACCGGTGATCGCGAGCAGTGGGTCGAGCTCGCGCACCGCACGACGCGCCGCCGGCGCCAACGAGGCCGCGTCGCCGGCCGCTCGCGCGATGACGTACATCGTCCGTTCGGTCTCCTTCGTTATCGCGGGCAGCTGCTCGTGCAGGAGATAGACCTCGGGAGTCACATCCTCGCTGAGTCCCGTACTCCGCACGTCGCGCGCGACGCCGACGATCGTGAGCCACGGCTCCTCCGGCGCGAACCGGACCTGCTGGCCGATCGGATTCGCCCCGTGCCAGACCGTCCGCTCAGCCGTCTCGTTGATCACCGCCACCAGCTGTGAGGAGCCGGCGTCCTCCGGACCGAACACGCGCCCACGAGTCGGCTTGATGCGGAGCGCGCGGAAGTACGCGTCGGTGACGACGCGGACGTTAGGCGACGGCGCGGCTTCTCCGGGCACACGCCGTCGTCCCAGAATTTCAATGTCCCAGTTGCTGCCGCCGGCAACCGGTGGGAGATCCGACGCCGCGGCCGCGACGGTCACGCCAGGAAGGCCCGCCATCCGCTCGACGAGCTGACGGTAGAAGGTGGTCGCGGCGTTGGGATCGTAGCGTGCGACCGGCAGCGCGAGGTCGACCGCCAGGACGTTGGCCGAGTCGAACCCGGGATCGACGTTCCGAAGCACCCAGAAGCTCCGCACGAGCAGCGCTGCGCCGATGACCACCACGACGGCAAGCGCAACCTCGGCCGCCACCAACATGCGGCCGAGCCGCTGCTGTGCACGGCCCACGCTGCCGCCGCGCGTGCCCTCCTTCAGGGATGACTGCAGCTCGGGACCCGCCAAGCGTAGCGCGGGCGCGAGCCCGAACAGGAGCCCAGTGATGAGCGCGACGCCGAGCGTCGCGAGCCCGACCGTCAGGTCGATGCGGACGAGCTCGAGGCGCGGGATCGCTTCCGGGTTCACTGCCAGCAGCGTCTTCATTCCCCACCAGGCCAACAGCGTGCCGCCGGCGCCGCCGGCGAGGGCGAGCACGGTGCTCTCAGTGAGCAGCTGCCTGACGATCCGACGACGATTGGCGCCCAGTGCGAGGCGGACGGCCATTTCGCGCTGTCGGGCTTCGCCACGCGCGAGCAGCAGGTTCGCGACGTTCGCGCACGCGATGAGCAGCACGAGCCCGACGGCTCCGAGCAGGATGAGGAGGGCCGGTCGCACGTCGCCGACGATGGCATCGCGCATGGAGATGACCGTCGCGCCGTAGCCCATGCTCGACGGGTAGGCGTTCGGGTACTTCGCGGCTGTCGCTCGCGTCAGCGCATCGAGCTCCCGCTGCGCGCGCTCGACCGTCACGTTAGGCCTGAGCCGCGCGACACCGCTCAGGTAGTTCGTCGCGCGACCGGCGAGGCTGTCGGGGTTGATGTAGATCGGAATGAACGCTTCCGCCTGCGCGATCGTGACGTCGGGTGGCAGGATGCCGATGACACGCCGGCTCACGCCGTTGAGGGTCAGCACTTTCCCGAGCAGGTCCGGCCTTCCGCCGAAGCGGTTCTGCCAGAACGCGTGCGTGACGATGACGACCGGTTCGCGTCCGGTGCGGCCCTCGTCCCCCTCGAAGTTGCGCCCGCGCCGCGGCGAGACGCCAAGCGTCGGGAAGAGGTCGCGTGTCGCCGCAATCCCCCGCACACGCTCGGGCTCGCACGCGCCGCTGGTGGTTGCGCACCCGCCCGTGAGCGTCAGCGTCGCGCCGGTGTACGCCGCCGCATTCTCGAACACGTGCGTGAGGCTCTTGTAGTCCATGAACTCCGGCTGCGACATGGCGTACCGCGTGGTGCCGGACCCGCGAAACGCGGTGTAGACACGGACCATGCGGTCGGGAGACGGATACGGCAGCGGCCGGAGCAGCACGCCGTTCACGACGCTCAGGATCGCCGTGTTGGCGCCGATGCCTAACGCGAGCGTCAGCACGGCGACGACGGTGAACCCCGGGTTTCGTAGCAGCGTGCGAACGGCGTACCGAAGATCCTGAAGCAGCGCGTCCCACATGTCGGCCCGTCTCCGTTCCTGGTCGGTGAGCTGGTCGATCTCCTGGCAACTACGTCGCACCGCGGTCATGTTGCCGAACCGCCGCATGGCCTCGGCGCGCGCGGCGTCGGGCGTCAGACCCATGTCGATGTAGTCCTGGACGCGCGACTCGATGTGAAAGTGGAGCTCATCGTCGACGTCAGCGGCGAGGTCGTTCCCCCAGAAGCGGAGGTACCGGCGCCATGCTGGGCCGCTCATACCGACGCCGTCGTGGCCGTCAGGACTTTCGAGACCGCCTGCGAGAAGGTCGTCCACGTCGACGCCTCGGCGCGGAGCTGCCGCCGTCCCTCGGCGGTGATGCGGTAGTACTTCGCTCGGCGATTGTTCTCCGAGACTCCCCATTCACTCTCGACCCAACCCCGGCGCTCGAGCCGATGCAGGGCCGGATAGAGCGATCCCTCCTCGATCTGCAGGACGTCGTCGGTCACCTGCTGCAGCCACCGCGCGACGGCATAGCCGTGCATCGGCCCCCAGCTCAGCGTTTTGAGGACGAGGACATCGAGAGTTCCCTGGAGGAGGTCGACGGGTTGGGGCATCGGGACACGGCAAGAGGGTCACTGATCCGGTTGTTCCATAGAATCGCTAGGGGAAGTGTGACGGCCGTCCCCTAGAATGTCAATGGGAACCAGCCTGTTGTTCGCGACCGTCGCGTGTAGCAGCTTGGAGCATGGCTCGAACGTCCGACATCTACTCGCTTCCGCCCGACCTGCCGGTTCCCCAGGATGACGGCCGGGCGGCGCATCTTCCGGGCACTCGCTTACCGTCGCTGTCGCTCATGGCGACGACTGGGGAGCGCATCGATCTCTCCTCGGTTCGGGGGCTGGGTGTCGTGTTCGCCTACCCACGGACGGGCCAGCCTAACGCGCCTCCGCTCGTCCCCGACTGGGACCTGATCCCTGGCGCTCGCGGCTGTACGCCGCACACGTGCTCGTTCCGTGACCTGGCCGCTGATTTCGCCGCGCTCGAGACCCGCATCTTCGGGCTGAGCACGCAGGAGCCCGACTACCAGCGAGAGCTCGCCGAGCGGCTGCACCTTCCCTTCCCCGTCCTGAGCGACGCCAATCTTGCGCTCACGAACGCGCTGCGGCTTCCGACCCTCACCGTCGCCGGTAACGTGCTCATCGCCCGGCTTGCGTGGGTCCAGCGCGACGGCGTGATCGAGCAGGTGGTGTATCCCGTGTTCCCGCCCGATCGCAATGGGGCCGAGATGCTGGAGCGGGTGCGCGCGATGCGGTCGGCTGCCGGATCGTGACGACGAGCGTGCTGGACCGGTGTACCTGGCCGCCGCTCGCGTCGCCGCACGCCGAGGCGTTGCGCGCGGCCGTGATGTTCATTCTTCAGGAGGTCGACGCGGTCGGGATCATCGCGACCGGTACGATCGTTCGAGGGACGCCACACGAATCCAGCGACCTCGACATCTTCGTGATTCACGACGCGCCACACCGACGCCGCATCCAGCGATTCTTTCACGGCGTTCCGACCGAGATCTTCATCAACCCGGCGAGCGCCGTCAGGCGCTACTTCGTCGAAGACTGTCGAGATGCTCGACCGATCACGGCTCACATGCTCGCGACGGGAACCGTCGTGCTGGATGCGAGCCCGGTCGTCGCCGAGCTTCGCGAGGAAGCGGTGGAGTGGCTCGCCAAGGTCGCACCATCGTCAGAGGACGCAGTCGTCCGCGAGCGGTACGCGGCTGCCACACGATTCGAGGATGGCGTGGACGTCGCCGCGGCCGACCCCGGCACCGCTACCATGCTCGTGACGCAGGCGGTTACCGCGATGCTCGAGCACTTTTGTCGCGTGAACGATGGTCGAGTCCCGCGTGCGAAGGAGCTGCTGGCTACCGTAGCAGCGCGGGACGCAGAGCTAGGACGCGTCGCACAGGCATTCTTTTCAGCGACGTCGATCGCCGAGCGCCTAACGGCCGGGCGATCGATTGCCGAGCGCACGGTCGAGGCCTGCGGCTTCTTCGAGTGGGACTCCGGACCGGAAGCTCCAGGGATGGCGCCGTCGACCGAGGATGATCGCAAGGCAATCGATGCCGTGCGCGACGCGTGGGTCGAGATCGTCGCTTCCGGGGATGCGGGCGGGCTCGCGGACCTCGTGACAGCCGACTACGAGGTGTGGGCGCATGGTGCGCCGGCGTTGGGTGGCCCGCGAACGGTCGTCGCCGTGATGGGCGCTGCGCTCGCCAAGAATTCCGTCAGGCAGGCGTACGAGCCCGTCGAGACCGTGGTCGCTGGCGACTGGGCGTTTCAGCGTGGGGTCGAGCGTATTCAAGTCGTTCCGAAGGATGGTGGTCCCCCACATGAGCACGTTCAGCGCGCGTTGCTCGTTCTCAGACGAGGAGAGGACGGCCGCTGGCGGTACGCGCGGGGGATGACGAACGGTTTTCCGCCCGCCGCGTCGCTGAACCCGGGCACCTAACGATTCACCGCCATGTACCATCATACGCAAAGCAACGCTGCCGCATTCCTCCTGCTCAACCTCGCCGCGATCTTCCCGATCGGCGTGTTTCTCAGTGGAGTGCTACCGCCTGGCGACCTCGGAGCCCGCATTACCGTCCTCGTCGCCGGGGTCGTGATGATGATCTCCGCATTTGCGTTCTCATCGCTGACGATCGCAGTCCGTGATGGCCAGCTGTCGTGGTGGTTCGGCCCCGGCATTGTCAAGAAGACGATTCCGCTCGCCTCCATCGCCGCGGCTCAACCTACGACGACGAGCATCCTCAACGGCTGGGGAATCCACCTCACCGGGCGTGGGTGGCTCTATAACGTTGCCGGCCGCCAAGCCGTTCTCGTCACGCAGCACGACGGCAAGCGTTTCCTGCTGGGTACCGATGAGCCGGAAAGCCTCGCGCAGGCGATCATGACCAGCGTGCGGACCGGCAGACGCGGAAGCGTATGAGCGACGCTAACGGCAGGGTCATGGCTCGCCGCGAGTTTGTCGCGTCCGTGCTCGGCGCAACGGGCGCGCTGGCGTTGTCACCCCGCCGCGCGTCTGGTGAGCCGGCCACTGAGTCGGACTACACGCTGCTCAGCGACGTGATGGTGTCGATGCGCGACGGCGTCCGTCTCGCGACCGACATTTATTTGCCGCTGACGCCTGCCGGACGCGCAGCACGATTCCCGGTCATCCTCGAGCGTACGCCGTACAACAAGACGGCGCCGAGCCGCTCGGAGCGCACGCCAACCAACCCGACGCCGCGCGGGCGGGGCGAAGTCGCGGCATTCTTCACGCGCCGCGGGTATGCGGTCGTGTATCAGGACTGCCGCGGGCGCTACAAGTCCGAAGGCGAGTTCGTGAAGTACCTGAGCGACGGCAATGACGGCTACGATGCGTGCGCGTGGATCCTGAAGCAGCCGTGGTGCAACGGACGCATAGGGACCATGGGGCTCTCGTACGCCGCGCACACGCAGGGCGCGTTAGGCAGCGCCGGCGCGCCGGGCGTGACGGCGATGTTTCTCGATTCGGGCGGATTCTCGAACGCGTACCAGGACGGGATCAGGCAGGGGGGCGCGTTCGAGCTCAAACAGGCGACGTGGGCGTTCAACCAGGCACTGGAGAGCCCGGAGCTGCAGCGCGATCCCGCAAGGCTCGCGGCGATGAAGGCGATCGACATCCGCGACTGGTTCCGCCGCATGCCGTGGCGGCGGGGGGACTCGCCGGTGACGCTCGCGCCGGAGTACGAGAGCTACCTCTTCGAGCAATGGGAGCACGGCGAGTTCGACGACTATTGGAAGCAGCTCGGCATCTATGGCGAGGGCTTTTACGACCAGTACGTCGACGCCGCGATGGTGCACATGTCGTCGTGGTTCGACGCGTACTCGCGCACGGCGACGGATAACTACATCGGCCTCAAGAAGCGAAAGCGCGGCCCGGTACGGCTCATCATGGGTCCCTGGACGCACGGTGACCGCCAACTGACCTACGTGGGCGACGTGGATTTCGGACCAAGCGCCACCGTCGACGGCAACGTTGCCACGGACTTCCTGACGCTCCGCCTGCGTTGGTTCGATCGCTGGCTCAAGAGGGTGAAGAACGGCGTTGATGGCGAGCCGCCCGTTCGCATCTTCGTCATGGGCGGCGGCACCGGTCGGAAGAACTCCGCGGGTCGGCTCGACCACGGCGGGCGGTGGCGTACCGAGCGCGATTGGCCGATCCCA
>Ga0075428_100009277_pt1 | contig 10911 bp, 9 predicted proteins | sample RhiMetdeltSRZDD2_FD_75291 | JGI IMG/M metagenome (GOLD analysis project Ga0075428, IMG submission 75291) | Populus rhizosphere microbial communities from Tennessee, USA - Rhizosphere MetaG P. deltoides SRZDD2 | ecosystem: Host-associated > Plants > Roots > Rhizosphere > Soil | place: USA... | reverse complement strand
GCTTCGAGGCCTTCAAGCACGCGGATACTACTGGAGTCATAGGTGTTCATAGAGTCTCTCTCTCGTTGCTGCGTTAGCAGACGTCACACAAAGCGCGCTGTGGGGTTGAAGTCCCGCGTAGTTCCGCCTGCCCGTTCACCTGGCGAACCTGGAAAGACGTAAAAGCGTCAAGATGGCGATACAAGAGGCGCTCCTCCACATCCGTAATAAAGACCTGAAAAGCATGGGCCTGGAGAAAGTCAAAAATCACCTTACGGTTGCGTTCATCGAGTTCCGACACCACATCATCGAGCAACACCACGGGCTGGTGCCCGTGGGCACGCTGGATCGCCAGGGCTAGGGCAGCCACCAGGAGAAACGCGCTCAAACGCTGCTCGCCCTGGGACGCATAGCTACGCGATTCTCGACCTCGGTAATAAAGAGCCACATCATCGCGTTGCGGCCCAAAGAGCGTTTGCCCCAGCGCCGCTTCGGCGCGTTGCAGACGCCGAGCCTCGGCGCTAAAACGCTCGCGGAGCAGTGGCTCAGGCGCCGCCGCCATGAGGAGCGCAGCACCTTCCTGCGGCGTACAATGTGCCAACACCGCCGGGCGGTAGGTTAAGGTGAGGGAGCCGACATCAGCCCCCAGGCTCTCAACCAACTCTGCCAGCGTGTTATTCAGGACAGTAATGTGTTCCTGACGGGCCCGTGTGATGTGCAGCGCAACTTCGATAAAACGCTCTGTCCATACCCCAAGAGTGGCGTTGCTATCCGTGGCACCACGGAGCAGGGCGTTGCGTTGCTTCAAGAGGCGCTGGCAATCTTGGCTCACTTGCACGAAGGCTGGCCGCAGGCTGGCAATACCACGGTCAATCAACAGTCGTCTGCCCGCCGGTCCGCCTTTCATGACGTTCAGTGTGCCTGGATGGAACGCCACTGCAGCAAAATAGGTCGCGAACTTTTGGCTGTCTTTGGTCTCCTTCCCATTGACCATGAGGCGACGACCACGGGACGAGAGGGCAATGGCCAGCTCGCTCTGCCGTTGCAACTCCGGTGCGGTCACACATGCGTCCACGACACATTGCGAGGCGCCCCAACCTTGCAACTCCTCACGATTGGTGGTGCGGAAGGAGGTCTGGTTGGCCAGAAAATAGATCGCCTCCAAGAGATTGGTTTTCCCGCTCCCATTCGCACCGGTGATATACGCTCCCGCCGCAGGGAACGTCACCGTAGTATCTCGATAGTTCCGGAAGGATCGCAGGGTCAAACGATCGATGCGCATCAGTTCCCTCACTACCACATGTGTGCATGGCTCTAGACCCGCATGGGCATAATCACAAAAAAATACTGTTCATCACCAAGCGGCCGTATAATCCCCGGGCTCAACGGATCGTTAAGATCCAGGGCCACGTGCTCATCGGTTGTCACGGACAACGCTTCGAGCAAATAGCGGGCGTTGAAACCCATCACCATGGTCTCTCCCTGATATTCTGCAGGAATTTGCTCGGTAGCCTCACCCATCTCCGGTGTGTTCGACTGCAATTTCAGGTTGTCAGGAGCGAATTCGACACGTACCGGTTTGGTTTTTTCGTTCGAGAGCAGAGAGACACGTCGCAGAGCGCGCGTGAGACGCTCATGTTCCACTGTGGCACGCCGTTGGAAGGTTTTCGGTACTACCCCCTCGTAATCTGGAAACTGCCCTTCGATGAGCCGCGTTACCAATGTGGCGCGGCCCTTCCGAAACACTAGATGGTTCTGTAGCGGCGCCACCTCCATAGCCTTTTCATCGCTATCAGCCGCAAAGCGACTGACTTCCTCAAGTGCCTTCCGGGGCACAATGACCCGGAGTTCTCTCCCGAACGACACTGGACGCCTGGTATGCGCCAGGCGATGGCCGTCTGTGGCCACCATGGTCATCTCTTTGCTATCGCAGACCATGAGCACACCACTAAGGGTATAGCGCGTCTCGTCATGGGAGGTCGCAAAGATGGTCTGACGAATCATCTCCTCGAGGACTTCGCTATCGAGCGAGGAAAACTCTGCCTCTTCGACAGGCGGGAGGGCTGGATACTCTTCCGCCGGGAGACAGGGAACTTTGAACTCGGCTGACCCGGCCTTGATATACGCCCACCCTTGCGTCTCGGTCGTCAGTGTCACCTCGCCGCCAGCTGGCAGTTCGCGCAGGATATCGTAGGTTTTGCGGGCTGGCAATGTGGCTGTTCCAGGTTTGTTCACTGTTGTGTCCAGATAACCTTTATAGCCCAGTTCCAAGTCGGTCGCATGAATGATGGTTTCATCACCCCTGGCCGTCAGTAGGAAATGAGAGAGAATGGGCAACGTGTTCTTTCTTTCCACGATACCCTGGATTTTCTGTAATCCCCGAACCAGGATATCTTGACTGGTGGTCAGCTCCATAAATCCTGACTCCTGTTAAAAATGTCAGAAATAGTAATACAAGTAACGTCAGTGCATATGTGGGAAAGCGGGCTAATGCTCTATTTCTATCCCTTTTCCCCTGTGGAAAGTTTTTGCACTGTGGAAAACTTTTTTTCCACAGTTTTTGGTTTCTCACCCTCTGTGCATAACTTTATTCCACTTTTCCACACCTAGGGTGCGAGCGTACGCCTGAGCTGCCAGAGCAGGCGTGCGACGCTCTCGTCCGTCTCCTCCATACGGGCAATTTTGGCGCACGAATGGAGCACTGTTGTATGATCCCTGCCACCAAAGTGCCGACCAATTTCTGGCAATGAGGCATCTGTCAGTTCCCGGCAGAGATACATTGCGACCTGTCTGGGAAACACGAGAGCTCGCTGCCGCTGCTTGGACCGGAGTTCGCTCATCTTCAGGCCAAAGTGCGCTGCTACGGTCTGCTGAATACGCGGGGCGGTAACCGCGTGCTCGCGCTCGGCAAAGGCTTGCTGCAGGACCATCTCAGCCAGGCTCTCATCAATGCTCTGGGTGTGCAGCGAGGCATAGGTGGCAATGCGGGCTAAACATTGCTCTAAGTCACTGACATTCGTCCGCACGCGCGAGGCGATGAGCATCGCCACACGCGGGGGTAGGGCAATGCCGTGGGCGAGTGCTTTCCGATCGAGAATGGCTAGTCGTGTCTCGAGATCAGGCGGCTGCAGGTCAGCCATGAGACCTGCGGTGAGACGCGAACGTAAGCGTGCTGCGAGCGGAACAATGTCCTGCGGCGGCTTGTCACTCGACAACACGATTTGCTTCTTCGCCTCGTATAGGGCGTTAAAGGTATGCAGAAACGCTTCTTGTGTCCGCTCTCTCCCAGCCATCAGATGTAGGTCGTCGACGAGCAACACATCTGCCTGGCGATAGCGCTCCTGGAAGGCGTCCATGCGTTCATGATGCAGGGCTTGCAACAGTTCACGCATAAAAGACTCCGCCGGCAGGTATACCACGCGCCATATCGGGTGATGCTGGCGAATACGATGGGCCACCGCGTGCAGGAGGTGGGTCTTGCCTAAGCCTGTACTGCCATAGAGAAGAAGGGGGTTATACGCCTCAGCTGGCAGATTGGCCACAGCCAGTGCCGCGGCATGTGCAAACTGGTTTGACGATCCCACCACAAAGTTGGTAAACGTGTAGTCCATCGTGTAGGGGAACCATGGTTGCGCAACGTGAGGATGTAGAACACATCGAACTGCGGGCCGAGAAGGTCTGAGGCGCCGCTGAGCGGAACTCTCCGCACCCGCCCTACCGCCCCTTTAGAGTGGCTAATTGTAGCAAAATTCTAGTCTTTCGGCAATAGGCTGGCCGCGCTGAGCGGCGGCTTCCCTTGACAGCGATTGGGTGAGGTGTTACTCTCACCAACTCCGAAATAATGTATACATAATGCTTGTATACTGAGATGCTTATGCGTCCGTCCGGGCGGCACTGGAGTAGATGGTATGAAGCGGACCTACCAACCGAAGAGAGTGAAGCGATTGCGGAAGCATGGCTTTCGGGCGCGCATGGCCACCCGTGACGGCCGTCAGGTTTTAAAGCGGCGGCGTCTCAAAGGCCGCCAGCGGCTCACCGTAGGACCCAGCCGGAATGACTAGAGGAGAGACGGCGCATGGGCGACCAGCGCCTGCGTCCTATGGAGCGCTTGCGGTGTCCGCCAGCGTACCAGCGTGTCTTCGAGCAAGGCGAGAAGCTCGTCGGATCTCTCTTTGTCCTCTATGTATTACCGACCTCTGAACCATACTCGCGTCTGGGTATTGCGGTCTCTAAACGTATTGGCAATGCAGTGGTGCGCAACCGCATCAAACGCTATCTGCGGGAAATGTTTCGGCGACACAAAGCGCTCCTCCTCTCCTCATGTGACCTGGTCTGTGTGGCGCGTCGTGAGGCGGCTGGTGCGTCATTGGCCCTCTATACACAGCAGTTTCTGCTGCTACTGCAGCGCCGCCAGCGTTGCAGGTAATAGGCGGAGAGGGAGTGGAGCCATGATGTGCACGTGGATATTGAGGACGCTGCTACGAGGCTATCAGCGTTGCGTGTCGCCCCTCTTCCCACCGAGTTGCCGTTTCTATCCGACATGTTCGGAATATGCCCTGCAGGCTATAGTGTTCTATGGTCCAGTGCGTGGTCTCGGTAAGGCGCTCTGGCGCCTGCTCCGTTGTCATCCTCTGTCACGCGGTGGAGTAGATCTTCCTACCCCTGCCGGTGACGGCTCCTCAATAGGACGAAGGTAATATGGAGAAGCGAGCCGTTCTGGCTATTGTTCTGTCGTTAGTGGTTGTCGTACTCTGGTCTATTTTCTTTGCGCCAGCACCGCCTCCACCGCCCTCTGAGGTCTCTGAGCCTACTCCGAGTCCGAGCGCGCCACCGATTGGGGTTGGAACTCCCCAGCCGGCAGCCCCTGTCAGCCCGGGCGCAGTGAGTTCCACTGCGCCGATTCCAGAACGTCCGCCAAGCGCTCCTGCTACCGAGGAAGTGTTCGTGACCGTTGATACGGGGGTCGCACGTTTTACGCTCAGCAGTCAGGGCGCCAGCGTGCGAGCCGTGCAGCTCCAGGCCTACCACACGACGTTGGCTAAAGGGGCTCCACCCATTGAAATCGCGCCCGTTCCAGGGTCGACTACGCTCCCTTTGCATGCTGAACTCACTATGGAACAGCGCGTCACATCGCTTGGGCAGGTCGTCTTTACCCCATCGCAAACCGAGCTGACCCTCTCCGCGAGTCAGCCTGAGGGAACGGTGGCTTTTCATGGTGACCTCGGCAATGGTCGTACTGTGCACCGTCTCTATCGTTTCCACCATACGAACTACACCTTCGAGGTCAGCACCTGGGTCGAGGGGCTACAACCTCCAGCGGGAAGCTCCATGTTCCTGCTGTGGGGTCCTGGATTGCTGCGTCACCTAGACGATGCTGGCAGGCAGGGGCAGACAGCCGAGCACCCACGCAGCTATGTGAGTGGGAAAGTCCTCGATGAGACTCCGAAGAAACCTGGAGAGACCCAAGTACAGCAGGGGCAGGTGGCCTGGACTGCCTTGGCCGACACGTATTTTGCCGCCGTACTCATGCCCCAGGAACCCACTGGTGATGCTGTCATGGCACGGCGCTTGGAGGGAGATACGCTTGAGATCGGTCTGCGCACGCCATTGACTCAGGGGCAGGCCAAGCAGAGGGTGCGCGTGTACGTTGGTCCCAAGTCACAACCTTTACTTGAGGCGGCTGAACCGTCGCTTGACAAGCTTATTGACTTGGGGTTCTTCTCCCCGCTGGCGCGTCCCATGCTGCAATTCCTGCGTCTGATCAATGGCTGGATGCATAATTACGGAGTGACGATCATCCTCACCACCATTCTCATCAAAATTGCCTTCTGGCCCTTGACGCAGACGAGCTACAAGTCGATGCAGGCCATGCAAAAGCTGCAGCCCAGGCTTAAAGAGCTGCAGGTGGTCTATAAGGATGACCGCCAGGCCCTCAATCGTGCCATGATGCAGCTCTACCGCGAGCACAAGGTCAATCCTATGGGCGGCTGCCTCCCGATGGTGCTGCAAATCCCGGTGTTTTTTGCCTTCTACAATGCCCTGCTGTATGCCATCGAGCTGCGCCATGCGCCGTTCATCTGCTGGGATACTGAGCTGTGGTGGATTGGCCGTGGTATCTGTGACCTGTCAGTCCATGATCCCTCGTATATAACGCCGGTGCTGATGGGCGTTACCATGTTTATCCAGCAGAAAATGACGCCGACCACTGGAGACCCGGCACAGGCGAAGATCATGCAGTTCATGCCGCTGATGTTTCTCATGTTCTTTCTCAAAGCGCCGGCAGGTCTGGTCATCTACTGGCTCGTCAACAATGTGTTGAGTATCGCACAGCAAATGATCATCAACCGGACCTATGCTCCGGGCATGGCCAAGCCCACAGTGGTCAGCAAGGGATAGGCTATGGACCACGTCGATACCATTGCTGCTATCGCTACCCCTCTGGGGATTGGCGGTATCGGTGTGGTGCGGATCAGTGGGCCGGCGGCCCTGTCCGTGGTGCAGCGTGTATTTGTACGCCCGAGTGGCGCGCCTTGCAGCGCTCTAAAGTCCCATCGGGTCTACCATGGCTTTGTGGTGAATGACGCCGGCGAGCGGGTGGATGAAGTGCTCCTCTGTCTTATGCGGCGGCCGCACTCCTACACCCGTGAGGACGTGGCAGAGATTAGCTGTCATGGTGGGGTCATGACCACGCAGCGCGTGCTGGAGGTAGTCATGGCGCAGGGGGCACGCGTCGCTGAACCTGGGGAGTTTACCAAACGCGCCTTCCTGAACGGTCGTCTCGATCTCACCCAGGCAGAGGCGGTTATTGATGTGATTAATGCTCGGACGCTCGCCAGCCATCGGGCCGCCTTGCAGCAACTCGAGGGGGCGCTCTCCCGCCGTCTGCATGCACTACGCGAGCAACTGGTACAGGTAAGTGTCTATCTTGAGGCTGGCATTGATTTTCCAGAGGAAGACCTGGAGCTGGTCCCTATTGCTGAGCTCGTCGATCGTTTAGCGACCATTGATACACAGCTTACGTGTTTGTTGGGGACGTTCGTGCGTGGGCGGGTTGTCCGCGAGGGCCTGGCAATGGCTATTGTTGGCCGCCCGAATGTCGGCAAATCGAGTGTGTTAAATGCCCTGCTGGGCCGTGACCGGGCCATTGTATCGCCGCATCCGGGTACGACGCGTGACACGATAGAAGATACTCTGGACATTGCAGGCGTACTGCTGCGTATCATTGATACGGCAGGAATTCGAGCGACCGTTGACGCTATTGAACAGGAGGGCGTGCGTCGGGCTCGCGAGGCCCTCGAGCGCGCTGAACTCCTGCTGCTGGTCTTCGATGGTAGTACGGCGCTGACGGCCGACGACCACCTCGTGCTGGCTGAAACTGTTGGTAAGCCGCGTGTAGTGGTACGCAACAAATGTGATTTGCCTGTCTGTTGGGCCCCTGCAGCCTTAGGTGTTAGTGATGCGCTATGCTGCGACGTCTCGGCCTTGCGGGGAGAAGGGTTCGGGGCCCTTGAGCAGGCGCTGGTGCAACAGGCCTTAGGGCATGCACCGCTAGGGCACGATGAAGTCCTGCTGACGCGGGAGCGGCATCGTCACAGCCTTGCCGTAGCCTTACGTAATGTACAAGCTGCAGAACAGGGGCTGCGTCAGGGTATACCGCTGGAATTTGTCGCTTTTGACGTGACCGAAGCCTTGCAACAGATTGCTGAGGTGCTTGGCGAGAGTTGTACGGGAGAGGTCCTGGACCGTATATTTAGTAGTTTCTGTGTTGGCAAGTAATAGACAGTGTCGTGTGGACTGGATGGGTCTCAGGAGACAGTTATGACACGCGTAGCAAGCACGCGGTCTTACGATGTCATTGTGGTGGGCGCCGGCCATGCTGGATGCGAGGCGGCCCTGGCTGCGGCACGTATGGGATGTCACACGGCAGTATTTACGGCAAACCTGGATAGCATCGCCCTGATGCCCTGTAATCCTGCGATTGGTGGCATTGCCAAGGGCCATCTTGTACGTGAGATCGACGCCCTTGGTGGCGAAATGGCACGCTGTATTGATAGGACGGGCATCCAGTTCCGCGTTCTGAACCGCAGTAAAGGCCCGGCGGTGCGTGGCTATCGCGCCCAGGCTGACAAGCTCCGTTATCGTCTGGAGATGAAGGCGGTGCTGGAACGGCAAGCGGGGCTAGACATCAAGCAGGCCCTGATCGAGAGCCTGCTGGTGGACGATGGCCGTGTCTGCGGTGTCATGACGCAGATGGGCGAGGCCTATCAGGCATCGGCCGTGGTCGTGAGCACAGGGACATTTTTGCGCGGTATGATTCACATTGGTCTCAAACAGTTCCCGGCCGGCCGCGCCGGCGAGTTTCCGGCGAATGGTCTCTCTGAAGACTATGCACGTCTCGGCTTTCCGCTCGGGCGTTTGAAGACTGGCACGTGCCCGCGCCTGGACGCTCGTACTATCAATTTTGCTATCCTGGAAGAACAGCCGGGCGATGAACCGCCGCCGCCGTTTTCTTTTGATACTCAGGCGATTCCCCAGTCGCAATTGCCGTGTTATCTCACGTATACCAATGCTCAGACGCACGCTGTCATCGCTCAAAGCCTCGACCGCTCACCGCTCTACAGCGGTATCATCAAGGGCATTGGCCCGCGTTATTGCCCCTCCATCGAGGACAAAATCAAGCGTTTCCCCGATAAGGAGCGACACCAGATCTTTCTTGAGCCCGAGGGGAGAGATACCGTTGAAATCTACCCTAATGGGATTTCCACCAGCCTGCCGGAGGACGTGCAGGTGGCCCTGGTACGCTCTATCCGTGGCCTAGAGGAAGCGGAGATTATGCGTCCGGGCTATGCGGTGGAGTACGACTTTGTGCCGCCCACCGAGCTCAAGCCGACTTTAGAGACTAAGCGTGTCAGCGGGCTATTTCACGCCGGCCAAATCAACGGTACGACTGGCTATGAAGAGGCTGCGGCCCAGGGGCTTATGGCTGGCATCAACGCGGTGCTGCAGGTGCAAGGGCGCCCGCCTCTGGTCATCAAGCGCTCTGAAGGATACATTGGGGTGTTGATTGATGACCTGGTGACGCTTGGTACAACTGAGCCCTACCGTATGTTTACCTCACGCTCGGAGTATCGTCTCATCCTGCGCCAGGACAATGCGGATCTGCGGCTGCGCGATAAGGGGCATGCTGTTGGTCTGGTGTCGGAGGAGAGCTATCGGCGCTTCTGTGAGAAACGCCAGCAGATCGAGGCGGAAATTGGTCGCTTGGCCGCCAGCCGCGTGACACCCAGTGTGTCAGTCAACGCGCTGTTGCAGCAGCACGGTACCGATGCTCTGACGCAGCCAGCGCTTGCCTCAGAGCTGTTGAAGCGACCACAGTTGGCGTATGCTGAGGTGGTGCGTCTCATGGGTGAGGAACTCTCCTTGCCGCCCGCAGTCATCGAGCAGGTTGAGATCCACCTGAAGTACGAGGGCTACATCCGACGCCAACTCGAGCAGGTGGCACGCCTGGAACAGTTCGAAGCTATGCCATTGCCGGAGCATTTTAGTTACTGGCAGATCCCCGGCTTGTCGCACGAAATCTGTGAGAAACTGACGCATATCCAGCCGGCCACGCTGGGGCAAGCTGCTCGCATCTCTGGGGTCACACCAGCGGCAGTTGCCATTCTCATGGTCTATTTTCAAAAGCACCGTGTGCAGTGTGCCCACCATGGAACTGAACTACCAGAAACGCCTCTGCCAGGCGTGTGAGCAGCGGGGTATCGCGCTTTCCACCGTGCAACTTGAGGAGCTAACGCACTATCTAGAACTCCTGGTGCGTTGGCGGTCACATCTCAACCTCACGGGATTACGGGACACCGAGCGTCTGCTCGATGTGCTCATCGTGGAGTCGCTGGACTTTTTACAGGGCGATTTCTTCCTGCCTGGTATGCGTGTGCTCGATCTCGGCACTGGTGCTGGGGTGCCTGGGATACCGCTGGCGATCTGTTGTCCTGACGTGTATGTCATCCTCCTGGACCGTTCTGAAAAGAAGAGTGCTTTCCTGCGTCGTGTGGTCGCATCATTGCCTCTTGAAAACGGTCAGCCCTGTTGCAGTACAGCTGAAGACCTGGCCCGTCGTCTGCGCCCTCAGGAGTCTTTCGATGTCGTAGTCTCGCGTGGTGTAGGGAGCATAGCCCACCTTATGCGCCTCACCACATCCCTCCTCAAACCGGGAGGCCGACTTCTCTTGCGCAAGCCCCTACATACCCCTGAGCTGCAGGAAGCGGAGTTGCTGCGAGCTGCGCAGACATGGGGAAGCCTTGAGACGCTGCCCTTACCCTGGGATGTGTCCCCCTCTTGGGCACTCTTTTCTATTATGCGAGGCTTGCCGGCTCAATGATGCTTGCATCGAAGAGCCAGCAGTCGCTACGGCCCGAGCAAAAATTGTGTGGTTCAACTTCATCCCTTGAACGTGGGGTTTTGGGCCATATAGGTGCTCAGAATACCTTCCAGCTCATCAAAGGCCGTTGGAAAACAGAGATTAGGATCACTGATGTTGGCGCTCAGGGGATACACCGCAGCACGGGAGACCGCAGCCAGTTCTGACCAGCCAGGGCGCCTGGGGATCGGATGTTTCCTGGCCGTTGGACACCCGTGGCAATCGAACTGAAGAATTATATCGGGCTGGGCTGCACGAATCTCGTCAAACGCTACCCACTTCGCAGTGTCTCCAGGCTGGGTGAAGAGCGGTGCGCCGCCACTCAGCTGGATCAAGTCTGGGGCTAAGTGTCCACCGACCAGAATGGCACGTGCGGGATCGGCAATACGCCGATCAGGGTCAGCATCGTACTGTATGCACACACAATACTCCAAGAAGGCGGTTGGCGGTACCGACCGTTCTCGCTGCCGTGCCCTTGCCTCGTCGCGTCTGCGTGCTAGCTGTGCGGTTACACG
>Ga0075428_100009274_pt1 | contig 10912 bp, 7 predicted proteins | sample RhiMetdeltSRZDD2_FD_75291 | JGI IMG/M metagenome (GOLD analysis project Ga0075428, IMG submission 75291) | Populus rhizosphere microbial communities from Tennessee, USA - Rhizosphere MetaG P. deltoides SRZDD2 | ecosystem: Host-associated > Plants > Roots > Rhizosphere > Soil | place: USA... | reverse complement strand
CGGCCGAAGAGCATCGTCAGCCCGAGCGTCGTGTTGTACCAGTGGGTGTTCACGCTGATACCGCCGAAGGCGGAGCCGTTGTTGGCCGCGGCCGAGGAGTAGGCGTAGAGAATTTCCGACAGGCCGTGCGGGCCTGGGTTGTAGATGCTCGACGTGCCGAAGGGCGAGACGCTCGAGATGCCGGCGAAGGTCAGAATGAACAGCGAGAAGATCAGCACTGTCAACATCGCCATCTGCACTTCGAACGCCTGGATCTTCTTGCCGAGATATTCCGGTGTCCGCCCGACCATCAGGCCCGCGATGAATACCGCCAGGATGATGTAGACGAGCACGCCGTACATTCCGGCGCCGACGCCGCCGAAGACCACCTCGCTGAGCTGAATGTTCGCGAGCGGCACGAGGCCGCCGAGCGGCGTGAACGAGTCGTGCCAGCCGTTGATCGCGCCGCAGCTCGCGTCGGTCGTCACCGTGGCGAAGAGCGCCGTGTTGGCGATACCGAAACGGACTTCCTTGCCCTCCATGTTGCCGCCGGGCTTGGTCGCACTAACCGTCTGATCCGCGCCCGCAGCGGCGAGCATCGGGTTGCCTCGCGCTTCGGCCCAGTACGCCGTTGTCACGCCTGCCAGGAAGAGGAACGCCATGGCGGCCCACACGGCCCAGCCATGCGCGTGTGACCCAGTCATCGATCCCAGCGTGTAGGTCAGCCCCGAGGAAATCGCAAAGATCGCGAACATCGCGAGGAAGTTCGACAGCGGCGTGGGGTTCTCGAAGGGGTGTGCACTGTTGGCGTTGAAGAAGCCGCCGCCGTTGGTGCCGAACTGTTTGATCACCTCCTGCGAGGCGACCGGCCCTTGGGCGATTGTCTGCTCCCTGATCGTCTGCGTCTGCGTCTTGCCGTCAGCGCTCGTGGTCGTGACCGTTTGGGGGTCAACGACCGATACCTTGTCGTAGGCTTTCAGGTTCTGCACCGCGCCTTGAGAGACGTACAACAGTGAACCCACGAGACAAATCGGCAGCAGCACCCACAGGGAACAGCGCACGAAGTCGACCCAGAAGTTGCCGATCGTCTCCTTTTCCTTCTGCGCCAGCCCACGGATGAAGGCGATGGCCACCGAGATACCGACCGCCGCCGACGTGAAGTTGTGGTAGGCGAGCCCCGCCATCTGCGTGAAGTAGCTCATCGTCGATTCGCCGCTGTACGCCTGCCAGTTCGTGTTGGTCGTGAACGACGCGGCCGTGTTGAAGGCGAGGTCGGCCGGCACCGCGCCGAATGCCTGCGGATTGAACGGCAGCAGCTGCTGCGAGCGCTCCATCACGTAAAGCACCAGCATCGAGACCACGCTGAAAAGCAGCAGAGCGACCGCGTACTCGGTCCATCGCATCTCATGGGTCTCGTCGACGCCCGTGGCGCGGTACACGAGCCGCTCGATGGGGCGCAGCGCCGGGTCGAGCCACGTCCGCTGGCGCGCGAACACCTTGCTCATGAAGCTGCCGAGCGGCCGCGTCACGAGAAAGATGGCGAGCAGGAAGAACGCGATTTGAAGCCATCCGTTGAGCGTCATGTCAGAACTTCTCCGGCTTGAGCAGCGCGAGCACGAGGTACACAAGCATCCCGACGCTCACGAGCACGCCAATGACGTAATCGAGGGGCACGTGTCACCTCACTTCATCAGCCGGTCGCACGCGGCGACATAGCCGATGCTTACGATGAAGAACAGTATGGTGATGGCGACGAAGACGATGTCCAGCATGTGACACTCCTGCTATCGACCCAACGGGATGTCGACATCGAGCTGCGTCGTCCACAGCGTTCTCTTTCCGCCGGGCTGTAACGCCTTGTCGATGAAGAAAACCGGGCCTACGATCAAGTCAATGTAGTCGTTGAAATACAGTTCCACGCCGGCGCCACCGGCTCCGAAGATGTTCTTGCCGGTCTGTACGTCACCAACGAAGAGGATCTTCTTGAGACCTTTCAGTCCTACGTTGATGTCCGGCGACGTCGCGCTGAGCAGCGCACCGGTCTTGACGATTTTCCCGTCGCTGTTGGTGAACAGCACGTCGTTGGTCCCGTGATAGAGGCCGGCGGCCACCCAGCCGCCAATCGGCAATGTCTTCTGGACCATCGCATAAAGAATGTTGGCGTTGGTGACGTTCTTCCTGAAGCCGACGTTGTAGATGCCGCCTCCGATTGCCGGAGAACCCTTGAACAACGACGATTCAGGCGTGCAGAGCTTGCCATTCAGGATGAAGAACACCGGATTCGAGCTCGGAAGCAGCGCGTCGTACCCGACTTCCGACTGCACCTTGTCCCAGGGAAGAATCCCCATCGTCAGGCCCGTGTCGATTGGATATGTTGGCGCACCCAATCCCGGCGGCGGCGTCCCCTTGCCGTAGTAGGTGTCATACGTGATGTGCGGGACGTATTTCGCTTGGCATGTTGCCAGCGAGGGCGCCCAGTAGGTGCTGCTCGGGGTCGCCGACGCGCTGCTTGCGAACGCGCCTAAGAGCAGTAAGACCAGGGTGGCTGGCGTGTCGGTGATCCGCAGGCGGTGGCTCGAGGCATTGACGTTGCGGTTCACGCAACCGCGGCCGTGAGGCTGGACGAACGTGTTCATTGGGTTCACTCTAGGGCGCCGTTGCGTAAGGGCGCGATCAAGACTCGGTAAAGAAACTGTGAGTGGGAACTGAGAGCAGAACTACTGCCAAACGGGAATGTCGCCAAGGCGGCCTCGGCTGTGATACCGCTACTCTCTGGTCACGAGTGACAGTGAGCGTAAAGAAGTCGTAAGAACGCGGCGGTCGATTCCCCGCACCGCGTACGATAAGGAGATGCCTGAGCTTTCGCGGCCGACCGGCGAGCAGATGCTCGCGCGGATTCAGACCGCTGAGCGCGCGAGGCTGCGCATCTATGTTGGCGCCGCTCCGGGTGTTGGCAAGACCTACTCGATGCTCGAGGATGCCCATGCCTTCCGCCGCGAGGGCGTCGATGTCGTCGTCGGCCTCGTCGAAACCTACGGACGCGCGGAGACCGATGCGCAGATCGGCGATCTCGAGATCGTTCCCAAGCGCAAGGTCGAATACCGCGGCGTCGTGCTGGAAGAAATGGACGTCGACGCCATCCTCGCCCGCAAGCCGCAGATGTGCGTCGTCGACGAGCTCGCGCATACGAACGCTCCCGGGAGCAAGCATGAAAAGCGGTACCAGGACGTGCTGGATCTGCTCGATGCGGGCATCAATGTGCTGACCGCGGTGAATATCCAGCACCTCGAGACCCTCAATGACGCCGTTAGCCGGGTGACCGGCGTGCGTGTGCGCGAGACGGTTCCGGACACGTTTCTCGACCGCGCGGATGAAGTCGTCAACGTCGATGTCACCGTGCAGGAATTGCAGACGCGATTGCGGCAGGGCAAAATCTACAGACCGGAAAAGGTCGAACAGGCGCTCACCAACTTCTTTCGCGAGACCAATCTGTCAACGCTGCGCGAGCTCGCACTGCGGGCCGTTGCCGACGAAGTGGGGGAGAAGGCGGCGTCGCACCGGCAGCGCGAGGGCCTCGAGCCAGCACTGATCCCAGAGCGGGTGATGGTAAGCATGAGCTCGAGCGCGGATGCGCCGCGAGTGCTCCGTACCGGTGCTCGCATCGCGGGACGGCTCGGCGCGCGCTGGTACGCCGTTTATGTCGAGACGCCGCGCGAAGCTCCGGGCCGCATTGCGCCCGCCGATCGCGAGGCGTTGCAGCGGAACATCGCGCTGGCCGAGAGTCTCGGTGCCACCGTGGTACGAGTGAAGGCCGATCGTCCTGCCGACGGATTGATCGCATTCGCCAAACGCGAAGGCATCACACACGTTATTTTCGGGCAGACCGCGCGCAACCGGCTCGAGATTCTGATGAAGGGATCGACGTTGAATCGCTTCCTGCAGGAAGTCCGCGACGCCGCCGTACAGGTCGTGCCGTTAGATCAAGCGTAATCTCCACCACCGACGCACCGCGACCAGCGCCCAGATCGCTTCGACAAGCCCAAACGGCCACGCTCCCTGCAGGAATCCATAAACGGATCCAAGGGCACATGCGCTCGCGAACGCGAGCACGAACCAGGGGCTGCGATCCTCGAGCGCGTAGCACACGAGCATGGCGGTCACGGCGAAGAGACCGAATGCAGTGAGTCTATCCACGCACGATACCGCAACGGGTCCGCCACGTCATAACAACGTGCCTCGGAGGAGCACGAGCGCCACGCTGAAGTAGATCACAAGGCCGGTCACGTCGACGAGCGTGGCGACGAACGGCGCGGAAGATGTCGCCGGATCGAAGCCGATGCGGCGCAGCAGGAACGGCAGCAGCGAGCCAATCAGACCTCCCCAGAGCACGACTCCTATCAGCGCCATTCCAACGGTCGTGGCGACGAGCAGCCAGTGCGGTCCGTAGATATCCGAGAACGCCGACCACATCGTGATGCGCAGAAAGCCGATGCTTCCGAGAATGACGCCGAGCGCGACGCCGGCCGCCAATTCGCGCCGCATGACACGCCACCAGTCAGCCAAGCCCACCTCGCCGAGCGCGAGCGCTCGAATCACGAGCGTGGACGCCTGTGAGCCGGAATTGCCGCCGCTCGAGATGATGAGCGGGACGAAGAGCGCCAGCACCACGGCCTTGGAGATCTCGTTCTCGAACGCACCCATCGCCGTGGCCGTCAACATTTCGCCGATGAACAACGCCGTCAGCCAGCCCGCGCGTTTTTGCACCAGGCGCGGAATGGAAATCTGCATGTACGGCTCGTCGAGCGCTTCGGATCCGCCGATGCGCTGGATTTCCTTCGTTGCCGCCGCTTCAACGACGTCCAGCACGTCGTCAATCGTCACGATGCCAATGAGCACGCCGGCCGTGTCGGTAACGGGCAGAGCGGACCTGTCGTACTTGCGGAATTCGGCCACGGCCGTCTGCTGGTCGTCGGTTGCCGTGAGCGCCACATAACGGCGGTCCATGAGATCCGACACGCGGCGGTCGAGCGGAGACAGCAGCAACTCGCGGATCCGGACGTCATCGATCAGCACACCCTGATCGTCAACCACGTAAATCACGTTCAGCGTTTCGCTGTCCTGGCCATGGATGCGGATGTGATCGAGGACCTGGCCGACGTTCCAGTTTTCACGCACCCTCACGTAGTGCGGCGTCATCAATCGGCCGATGGAGCCCTCGGGATACCCGAGCAGGGTGACCGCAACCGCGCGCTGGGCCGGCGTGAGCAACGTCAGCAGCTGCCGCGTCGCGGCGGCGGGCAGCTCCTCGAGGAACATCGTGCGATCGTCCGGCGCCATGTTGTTCAGAATTGACGCCACATCTTCCTGAGCCATCGCCTTGAGCAGCGTTTCCTGCGCTTCGGACGAGAGATACTCGAACACCGCCGCCGCATCCTTTCGCGGCAGGATGCGGAACACGATCACCTGATCTTCGAGGGCGAGCTCCGTCAGCACCGGCGCGAGATCCGCGGCATCGCGGTTGCGCACCATGTCCCGTAGCCGCAGGAAGTCTCGGGTTCGTGCCGCCGCCGCGAGCTCGTCGGCCGGCCGGGCGGTGGCGCGGATCGCAGCCAGCGCCTGGTCGCGCTGGGGTCCTTTGAGTTGTTCGTCCATCTGCGTGAGGGCGGCGCGAACGACGTCGTGGTGGTGGACGTGAGGTCCCACCGCCTTGATGGCGTCGAGCCAGAGACGATGAATGAGGTTGAGATCGGATGGGCTAAACGACGGGGGATGGGCGCCGATGTGGTACGCGTCGGACCTCCCCGTGTGGTGGTGAATGACGAGCGTGAGCGTGGCGTCGTCAGGGTGTTCGACGCGTTCCCAGGCCTCACCCAGCAACCGCGCCTGGGCTTGTCCCGTCAGCGTCGTCGATTCCCCAACGTGGATTTCGGACGACTGAAGCCGTATCGCCGTCGAGATCAACCCATCGACGACGTTGCGCGCCGGCACGATCAGGAGCCGGATGCGCTGATGACGACGCTCCGCCAATTCGGCAACCGCCGAAAACAGGCGGCGCTCATCCACCGTCAGCGTAGTGTGTTCGGCGGCGTCGGGATCGACGTCGATACCCAGCAGCCGCACGGTGACCACGACGATGTCCCGCCCCCGCGCCGAATCAAATGCGGCCGCGACGTGGGTCAGTGCGTGCGGGTTCCGAATGGAGATCAGAACGTTGCCGGGGTGCGCGTCGACCTGTCCCAGTGCGACATCGCCGGATATGAGCAGATCCGCGGTGTCTGCGCGCGCCGCCCCTTCGTCGGCCGTCTCGCCTGGAACGATGAGGAGCCACAATCCCGCAAGCAGCAGAAGAGCCGCGATCGATCCGCCATCGCGCGTCGTCACCATGGCGACAAGCGCGAGTGCCACCAATCCGACGAGCGCTAATGGGCCGATCGCCACGTCCCGTCCGGAAATGCGGATGTTCAGCGGCGTCGTGAATGCCCGCGGGCCGGCGAGTCGAGTGCGCAGGCGAATGACGGCGGCGGTCTTGATCATCAGCAGCGTCCCGACCACGAATGCGTATGCGTGCGCCACCCAAGGCATGTACCCACCGCTGAGAATCATGACGACCATGACGGTGAGGGCGCTCATATCGAGCGTGCGCGCGGGTGTGCCTAGGCGGGGATGCAATGCGCCGAGTGCCGAGGGGAGCAAGCGGCGCCCCGATAACCGCCGGAGGATCTGCTCGGCGCCACTCAGCGCTGCATCGAGCGCGGGCATCAGCAGAAGGACGGCAGCGGCGACGATTCCGATCGACGCGAACGTGCGTGCGGCCAGCGGCCCCGCGAGATGACGCGACAGCTCCGCGAGCGGAGCGTTCGACGCACGCGCGGCATCGTCGCCCAGGAGCACCGCATAGGCGAACGCCGGCGTCACAGCAATCACAAGGCCGACGCGCACCGCGAGGGTGGCGACACGGCGCAATGCGGACACCCGTGGCGGCGGCGAGTCCTGAGCTACCGTTGCAAGCACCTCGGTGCTGCCCGTCATCGGCAACGCCATTCCCAAGCCCGCGATGGCAGTCCACGCCAGATCGAGCATCGAGTGGCCGGGAGGAAGGGTCACCAGCACGCTGGCGGCAGTGCGCAGGCGCGCTGCGCTGATGGCAGCCCATACGGCGATCGCCGCGACGATCCCGACACCGGTCCAGACACCGCGCGCGATCGCATCCGGCGCAAGGCTCCGCCTGAACCGAGCTCGGATCCAGATCACGCCTAGCGCGATAGCGCCGATTGCGGTCGCGACGTCTTGTACTGACGCTGCCCCGGTGGGGGTCCCTGCATCGACGAGGAACGCGGTGAGATAGTGCCCGATCAGCAGGGGACAGAGCGCTGCCAGCAGGAGCCGCTCGGCCAGCGTTGCCGCGGTGGCCAGTCGCCCGGCTTGTTGTCCGAACGCCATTTCCGCGCGACCTGCCGTCCCCCCGGGGATGAAGAAAGCCCAGCTCTCGATGTCGATGGCGCGAACAAGGATGCTCATCGCCCAGCCAATCAGCACGAACCAGGGACCGAGCGTGCCGACCTCCCCTGCGAGCGCGCCGGCGATGAAGAACGCCGCGACGTTGAGCTCCGCGACCGCAAGCGCGGCTGCTTTCCACAGCGAGACGAACGAACTGAGCGCGGTCGCTGTGAGCGCGACACGGACGCGGCCCGATGGCAAGGACGTTCGTTCCAACGCAACCTAGTCTATGGCCGGATCTCCTTCATCGGCAGGACGTTGTCGATCCTTCCTTTCGCGTCAGACTCAATCCTGTCTCGGGGGAAGATCACCGAATCGAGAGATGTTCGGCATCATCATTTTTTTGGTGGCGGCGGCCCAGTTTGCCCAGAGCAGCATGGGCGAGCTCCGCCTGCGCATCACCGATCCAGCAGGCTTGCCCCTCGAATCGCACGCCTCACTTGTCAGCGAAGCCAACGGCTTCGCCCAGACATTCGACACCGATTCAGATGGCGTCATTCTCGCGAAGAGGCTGCCGTTTGGCCGATACCGGCTTGAAGTCACACGGCCCGGCTTCGCCACGTATACGGCGTTGGTGGATATCCAGTCGGCGTTGCCGACGGAATACCGCGTCACCTTGACGCTACTGCCTGTTCGGGCCCAGGTCACCGTCTCCGCCGACGCGACGATGCTCGACGTCCGCCAGAGCAGTACGGTGCAGCGGATTGGCGAGACGATGCTTCAACGCCGCATCGCGACGTTGCCCGGGCGGGCGCTCTCCGATGTCGTCAATACGCAGCCCGGATGGCTCCTCGAAGCGAACGGCATTCTGCACCCTCGCGGTTCCGAATACCAGGTGCAGTACGTGGTGGACGGGCTGCCGATGACGGACAACCGGTCGCCATCGTTTGCTCCGGAACTGGATGTGGACCGCGTACATGCCTTGAGCATCGTGACGGGCGGGTACCCTGCGGAGTACGGTCGGAAGCTCGGAGGCGTGATCGAGGTCGTGTCGGTCGGCGTCGCCCGACAAGGACTTCACGGGAGCGCCGCGGCGTCGGCGGGCAGCTTCGAGACGGCGACGGCGTCAGGCGCCGCAGAATACGGGTGGCGGCGCACGATGCTTGGCGCGACCGCTGCACTCGCACATACCGACCGGTATCTGGACCCGCCCGTCGAAGAGAACTTCTCAAACAGTGGGACGGGCTCACATCTCGCCGCACAATTCGAGCACGAATCGTCGGTCGCCGACCGCGTCGGCGTCGTATTCCGACACGCGACGACGCGATTCCTCGTCCCGAATGAGCGTGTTCAGCAAGAAGCGGGTCAGCGTCAGGAGCGCACAACCGAGGAGATCGTCGCGCAGGCGTCGTACCAACACATCTTTTCGGGAAACGTGGTTGGCGACGTGCGAGGGATGGCGCGGCGGCTCACAGCAGGACTGGCATCGAACGCGTCGTCGACGCCGATTGTCGCCGAGCAGGATCGCGGGTTCCGCGAAGGCTACGTGAAGGCGACAATCCTGGCCCGTAATGGCGCGCACGAATGGAAAGGCCGGTGTCGACGGCGATTTCGGCGCCGTGCGCGAAGCGTTCGGATATCGCATTTCCGATCCCGCACAGTTCGATCCAGGCACCACTCGCGCATTCTCTTTCGTTTGAGCGTCGCATCAATGCCGAACAGGCGTTGTTCGTGCAAGACCGAATCGGCGTCGGTTCCTGGAGCTTCAACGCCGGCCTGCGATGGGATCACTACCAGCTCGTCGTCGAGCAGTCGGCGTTGAGCGCCCGGTTGAGCGTCGCCTGGTCCTGGGCTCGGCAACTTCTTCGATGTCGGTGTTTCGAAACGGGTATTGTCAAAGCTTCGAATCGACGTGACGCATTTTTCTCGGGCGATGAGCAATTTCGCGGACGACGACGTGCTGCTGAACACCGGCATCAGCTTCCCGATCGCGTTTCACGACGCCCGGATTCGCGGGAGCGAGGTCAAGATGGACCTGCCCGCATGGCGGGCGTTCTCGGCGTCGGTCAGCTACTCGCATATGGTCGGGACCGGCTCACTGCCGATCAGCGGTGGACTACTGCTCGGTGATGACGTCAGCTCGCAGTTGTCGTCCACAGATCGGTTTCCGATTTCCCAGGATCAGAGGCATACGGCGAGGGCGCGAGTGACGTATGACGTCTCGACGAGAGCATCCCTGTCACTCGCCGGTTCGTACGGCAGCGGCCTGCCTGTTGAATTCGACGGAGATGTCCAGCAAGCGATTGCGCAATACGGACCGCGGATCGTCGAACGGGTGGACCTCGGGCACCGCGCTCGCCCCGCCGCGCAGCTTTGCCGTTCGACTGCGGGCCGCATTCTAGATTTCAGCCGAGCGGGGCAGAGCGAGTGCTGCCTTTCTTCCGCGAGCGTAGCCAGGCGATCACCGCAGGCAGCAGCGAAATCGCAATGACGACCATCACCAGCACGTCGATGCGCTTGTCGATGCCGGGGATGATGTTGCCAAGCAGGTAACCCGTCAACGTCATGCTGGTGATCCACAAGATGGCGCCGACGACGTTGTAGCTCGCAAACCGCCGATAGCCCATCTCCGCCACGCCGGCGACCACCGGCGCGAACGTCCGGAGAATCGGCGCGAACTGCGCAATGATGATCGTCTTCCCTCCGTGCCGCTCGTAGTACTCGTGCGTCATGCGCAGGTGTTCACGACGGAAGAGCAGCGAATCGGGACGGCTGTAGAGCGCCTTGCCGGTTCGTTTCCCAATCTGGTAGCCGGTCGCGTTACCGAGAATCGCCGCCGGGATCAGCGTCACGATCAGCAGTGGCAGGCTCAAGTCGCCGCGCGCCGCGAAAAGGCCCGCCGTGATGAGGAGCGAATCGCCGGGCAGGAAGAAGCCAACCAGCAGACCGGTCTCCGCAAAAATGATCAGCGGCAGACCGAACTGACCCACGATGCGGATCAGCTCGGGAACGTTGTAGATGGTGTGAAAAAAGTTCTGAAGGAAATTCACGAGATACGGGTGAGCGCCTGCTGAAGATCTTCTTTCAAATCGTCCACGTCTTCAATTCCAACCGAGATGCGCACGAGGTCCTCGGTAACGCCAATCTGCTCGCGTAGTTCGGCTGGCACCGAGGCGTGTGTCATCGTGGCTGGATGGCTGATTAACGTTTCCACGCCCCCGAGGCTTTCGGCAAGCGCGATCAACTGAACGTGATTCAGCAGCGTTCGCGCGTTGTCGAGCGACCCGAGTGTAAAGGCAATCAGGCCACCGAAGCCGCGCATCTGTTTTTTCGCAAGCGCATGCTGCGGATGCGACGGAAGTCCTGGATAGTGCACCTGCTTCACCTTGGGATGCGCCGCGAGGAACTCGGCCAGCTGCATGGCGTTCTCGTTGTGCCGCTCCATTCGGATCGGCAGCGTCTTGGTGCCGCGCAGCACGAGCCAGGCATCCATCGG
>Ga0075428_100009273_pt1 | contig 10912 bp, 10 predicted proteins | sample RhiMetdeltSRZDD2_FD_75291 | JGI IMG/M metagenome (GOLD analysis project Ga0075428, IMG submission 75291) | Populus rhizosphere microbial communities from Tennessee, USA - Rhizosphere MetaG P. deltoides SRZDD2 | ecosystem: Host-associated > Plants > Roots > Rhizosphere > Soil | place: USA... | reverse complement strand
ACCGGAACCGTCGAGTTCGCCGGGGAGGACGTGACCGGCAAGTCGACCAGCCACCGGATCCAGCGCGGCATGGCGATCGTGCCGGAGAACCGCCGGCTGTTCGCGCCGATGACGGTGCTGGAGAACCTGGAAATGGGGGCCTATCTGCAGGGCCGCGCGGCGAAGGAGGACTTCGACCGCGTGTACTCGCTGTTTCCCCTCCTACACGAACGCCGTGGCCAGCTTGCCGGAACGCTGTCCGGGGGCGAGCAGCAGATGGTGGCGATGGGCCGCGCGCTCATGTCCCGTCCAAAGCTGCTGCTGATGGACGAGCCGTCGATGGGGCTCGCGCCGATCCTGGTCGAGCGGAACTTCGACATCATCAAGCAGGTGCACGAGGCGGGCGTGTCGGTGCTCGTCGTGGAGCAGAACGCGAACATCTCGCTGTCCATTGCCGACCGCGGCTACGTTCTCTCCACCGGCCGCGTCGTACTGAAAGGCCAGGCCAAGGAACTGCTGGAGCACGAGGAGCTGAGGAAGGCCTACCTCGGCCGATAGTCACCGGTCGCGACAGTTCCCCAAAACCGGAAACACGCCGGTGCCCGTAGTGCCCTTAGCAATCCGACAAGGAGGCGCGAAATGCACCGGAAGATGCTTCCAGCCTGTTTCCTCACCCTCGCCGCGCTCACAGGAGCTGCGGGAGCGTATGCCTCGCTCGCAGGCAGCGGGCCAAAGATGGGACCGAAGACCACGCTAAGTCGGCCGGCGTTCCAGGGCTACTACGACGGCCACAAGGACACGTACCTGAACACGGATGTGTCCAGCAAGTCAGAGGCTAAGGCGATGCACATCAACTACGCGCCGGGCCTCAAATCGGTCCCCCTGAAGACCGCGCCGGAGATCTACCTCGTCGAGGGCAAATCCGCCGCCGGACAGCTCGCCGTCTTCGGCTCCGAGCCCGGCGAAGCGAGCTACTCGCCCATCTGGAAAGAGACGATCCTGACCTGGAAGGCGAGCGCAAAACCGGTCGTGATCAAGAGCGACACGCAGGTCAACCAACTCGAGAAGGCGGGCAAGCTGAGCGAGCGCGGGACCTCGACCAGGCTCAACTGCCCGATCATCAAGGTCGGGTGAGGCGCGCAAACCAGGCTCTACCGTGTCGTGCTCAGCGGGGAGGCGAACGAGCCGCTCGATGAAGGAGGTGTACGTAGGCCGCTGAATCGCAACCGCCACCGCAACCGTCGGGCTCGCGGGCCGGCGGCGCGGTCGACCTCGCTCGCTACACGAGCGGCGTGATCGAACGATCACCAATAGCTCGTGCTGAACGAGAAAAGGAACGGATCGGGCTGCCGGGAACTCACAAGGTCCTCGTAACGTGAAAGCGTAAGGTGTTACGGCGATGAGCGCACCGACGAAGCGGACGATCTCCCGCCTCCAGCTGAACGGCGAGCCTGCGCCGGCTGCCGAGCCGGCCCGAGAGCGGCCGCTTCAGGTCGGTCCGCTCCCGGACCGCATCCGTCATCGGTTCCCCATCTTCAAGAACCGCATCTACATCAACTCCTGCTCGCAGGGCGCGCTCTCCGACGCGGTGCGCGACGCGTACGAGCAGTACCTCGAGGACTGGGACGATCGCGGTGCGCCGTGGGACTACTGGGTGGAGAAGTCCGAGGACGCGCGGCAGGCGTTTGCCGGGCTCGTGAATGCGCAGCCTGACGAGGTCGCGGTCACGACCTCCGTCTCCGCGGGGCTCAGCGCGATCGCCACCGGTCTCCGCTACGCCCGCCGCTCGAAGATCGTGACCACCGACTGGGAGTTCCCCACAGTCGGGCAGATCTGGCACGCGCAGGAGCTGAGGGGTGCGCGCGTCGTCCACGTCGAGGCAGACGCGGACGGCGCCCTGCCGATCGAGTGTTTCGAGCAGGAGATCGACGACGACACGGCGATCGTCTCGGTCACGCACGTCTGCTATCGGAACGGCGCGCGCGTGGACGTGGAGGAGGTCGCCCGAATCGCGCACGAGCGCGGTGCGCTGGTCGTGCTCGACGCCTACCAGAGCGCGGGTTCGCTTCCTCTCGACGTCGCGGAGCTCGGCGTCGACTTCCTCGTTGCGGGCGTGCTCAAGTACCTGCTCGGCTCGGCGGGGCTCGCCTTCCTCTATGCCCGCCGCGACGTGGTCGAGCGGATCTGGCCCACCGCGACCGGATGGTTCGCGGACAAGGACATCTTCGCCATGGATCACCGCGACTACTCGCCCGCGTCCACGGCAAGCCGGTTCCAGTCGGGGACGCCGCCGATCCCAGCGATCTACGCGGGCGTCGCCGGGATCGGACTGATGCAGGAGATCGGGATCGCGGATACGCGCAAGCACGTGAACGCCCTCAACGCTCGCCTGATCGACGGCCTGGACGAGCTCGGCGCAACGCTTGCGACGCCTCGCCGGCCCAAGCGGCGCGGGGCGCTCATCTGCGTGCGCTCGACCGATGCTCCGGCACTCGTCGCCGCGCTGGGGCGAGAGGGGATCGTGACCTCTGACCGCGACCAGAACCTGCGCATCTCCGCCCATGCGTACAACTCCACCGACGACGTGGACGAGGTGCTCGCCGCCCTCCAGCGGCACAAGAAGCTGCTCGCCTAGGCTCCGGCTTCGGCCCGCCTCATGCGAAGTGCACGTCCGAGGCCTCGTCGTCGTCGATCGCCCGTGCGCAGGTCGGGCAGTACCAGCGCGCCTCGAGCGGCGTCCCACACGCGTCGTGCCGGAGCGGCTCGGAACCCTCCGCGTGCCGCGCCCCCCAGTCCGCCAGCAGCCGCAGCGCGCCGGCGAGCTCTCGTCCTGTCTCGCTGAGCTCGTACTCGAACCGGCGAGGCCGTTCCGAGTAGGGCTGCGCAACGATCAGGGCATCCTGCTCGAGCCGCTTGAGTCGCTGAGAGAGGATGTTGGACGCGATCCCGATGCGCCCGACCAGGTCGGCGAAGCGGAGCGGGCCGTCGAGGAGGGCCTCCACGATCAGCAGCGTCCAGCGGTCGCCGACCCGCGCAGCCGCCTCGGCGAGCGGTGATTCGGGGGGTGGTGTGGCCAGAACACGCATCCTATGGGCTCTATGGTAACTTGCAATTTGCAAGGTAGTCCTATTGGAGGGTGAAAATGAGTGCAACACAAGAGATCGAAGGATTGGTAGGAGGGCTAGCCGCCGATCTGGGGCCGAAGGTGGTCGGGGTCGGACGGTTCGGGTCGGGAGTCGTCATCGGCGACGGCACGGTCCTGACGAACGCCCACGTGGTCCGCCGTGAACAGGTCCGGATCCGATTTGCCGACGGCCGGACAGAGACCGGGACGGTTGCCGGCCTCGACGCCGAGGGCGACATCGCCGTCATCGCGGTAGCCACGGGTGGGATCGAGCCGGTCGAGTGGGCCGACGACGAGTCCCGGATCGGCGCGGCGGTCGTCGCGCTCGCCAACCCCGGGGGCCGAGGACTGCGAGCGACGCTCGGATTCGTCTCGTCCACCGGGAGGGGATTCCGCGGCCCGCGCGGTCGCCGGGGCCGCACACGCCTCGAGCACACGGCTCCGCTCCCCCGCGGCTCGTCCGGTAGTCCGGTCGTCGACGCGCAGGGACGGCTGCTCGGGATCAACACGCTTCGGCTCGAGGGTGGACTGATCGTCGCGATCGCCGCCGATGCCGAGCTGCGCGAGCACGTCCGGGCGCTGGCGCGCGGAGAGTCGCCGTCGCGCGCGACGCTGGGCCTCGCCCTCGCGCCGCCGCGCGTCGCCAGACGACTGCGCAGCGCGGTCGGCCTCCCCGAGCGGGACGGCCTCCTCGTCCGCGGCGTCGCCGAAGACGGGCCCGCGGAGCGCGCCGGCATCGAGCAAGGCGACCTGGTCGTTGGCGTCGCCGGCGGCCCGATCGCTGGCATCGACGACCTGTACGACCAGCTCGACCAGGCCTCTCCCGGGGACACGATCGAGCTCGAGCTCGTACGCGGCACTGAAGAGCGCAAGGTCGAGGTGACGCTCGGATGACCGAGTTGGCCGAGCGGCAAGCGCTCGACGCGTACTCCCGCCTCGTCGTCGGCGTGGCCGAGCGCGTGTCCGCCTCGGTGGCGAGCCTGCGCGTAATGCGCCGCACGCGCGGCGGCTTCATGCCGGTCGGTCTCGGGAGCGCCGTCGTCCTCACGCCCGACGGCTTCCTGCTCACCTCCGCCCACGTCGTCGGCGGGCGAACGAGCGGAGGGAGGGCGGGGCTGACCGACGGTCGCGAGCTCCAGTTCGAGGTGGTCGGGCGCGACGCCCTCTCCGAGCTGGCGGTGCTGCGTGCGGATGGGGACGGATTGGTTCCGGCGGTGCTCGGCGATGCCGAGGCACTGCGGGTCGGGCAGCTGGTGGTTGCGATCGGAAATCCGCACGGTTTCTCGGGCTCCGTGACGGCAGGAGTCGTCTCCGCGCTCGGCCGTTCGCTTCCGACGGGAGGCGGTGGGCGTGTGATCGACAACGTGATCCAGACGGACGCCGCGCTCAATCCCGGGAACTCCGGCGGCGCGCTCGCCAATGGGGAGGGACACGTGGTCGGCGTCAACACGGCGGTCGCAGGGATCGGCCTCGGCCTCGCCGTCCCGATCAACGAGAGCACCCGGCGCGTGATCGGTGCGCTCATGACCGAGGGACGCGTTCGCCGCGCCTATCTCGGGATCGCCGGCGGCACCCGGCCGCTTCCGCCGCGCTTCGCCCGCGAGCTAAGGCGAGCCGCCTGCGTCGAAGTCGTCGACGTCGCGGAGGGCAGTCCCGCTGAGCGAGCGGGCCTGCGCCCGGAGGACTTGATCGTCGCGATCGGCGCTGAGGCGGTCGAGAGCGCGGGAGACCTCCAGCGGCTGATGGTCGCCGACCTGATTGGCACGTCCTTGCCGGTCGCGGTCATTCGCAGCGGGCGTGTGATCGACGTCGAGCTCGTGCCGGACGAGTTGGCATAGCCACGCTTGTGGCAAACTAGGTGGTGCAGATGTCGCGAACGCGCCTGGTCCTGACGGCCGTCACGGTCGTCGCCCTGGCCGCTCTCGCCGCCGGGCTGCTGGTCGCCCGCGGAAGCGGAGCGTCGGACCGCGTGCCGTCTGGGATGATCGCGAGCGGCACGTTCCACTCGATCTCGTGGACGACGAGGGGACAGGCGTCGATCGTAGGGAAGGACGGCAAGGCCGTGCTCCGGTTCAGGAGCTTTCAGACGCAGAGGGCGCCGGAGCTCTGGATCGTGCTCGAGGGCAAGGAAGGGGTGCGCTCGCGCCGGCAGCTCACGGGCCTCAAGAGGGCTTGGGGAGACCAGGACTACGCGCTTCCGGCGTCTGTCGCCACCAACCCACCTGCACGCGTCCTCATCTACTGCGCGAAGTGCGGCAAGGTCTGGGGTTACGCACCCATGACCGCCTCCGGCTCGTCGTCCGCCTAAGCTCGCCGACGCGCCCGCCTAAGGAGTCGGTGTCGCCTCGAAGGCGACGAATTCACCTGCCTCGTCATCGAACGCCTGGCCGGTGATCCTCCCGAAGTCGTCGATGTCGTACGCGGCGAGAAGAGTGTCGTCGGACGAGACCAGACCGTTGAGGTCTGTCATCACGCCGTTTTGCCACAGGTACGCGTGGCAGTTCCCATCGACGTCGCAGGACGAGCCCACCACTTGCCCCCAGCGGTTGATGCGCCACGCATCGCTGTTGTCGTCGAAGGGCGGCGGCAGCGTACCGAGGTCGTGGATCCCGTCGCTCCTACTCCAGAGAAAGGCGTGCGGATGGTAATTGCCGCCGTCTGCCGCCGAGAAGTTGGAAAACCCGACGACCTCGCCGCGCTGGTTGATGGCGTTGGGCGTGTGCCATGCGACGCCGCCGAGATTGCCGATGTCGGTCACACCCCCGTCGTCCCAGAGGACCGCATGGATCGCGGAGAACCGTCCGATCGCCTGGTCGCAGATGCCCGTAATCCCGACGATCTGGCCGCGGTCATTGATGGCGGTTGCCGCTCCGGACGTGTCGCCTGGGAGCAGCGGGAGTTCCCGTATCCGATCCTCGTTCGGCCCCCAAACGACCGGGCGGAACTGGAGGACTTGCGGCGGCTCGCAGGTTGTGTCATGCACGGTGTTCTCGGCCCAGCCGACGATCTGGCCCGAATTGTTGGAGCCGGCAGCGAATCCATGTGTGCCGCCGAGTGTCGGGAGTGGCGTCATGACGCCGTTCTGCCACTTGAACCCCAGACAGCGGTAACCGGTGCTGGTCGCACGGGGGAAGAAGGCCGAGCAGCTCCAGTTCTCGTGCAGGGGGTCGGGCTCGTCCGTCTGCGAGATGCCGGTGATGAGGCCGCGCACGTTCTTGACCGGCCAGCGCACGACACTGTTCCGTTCCGGACTTCCGAGCGTGCCGAGATCGGTGAGCGATCCGTTGCGCCAAAGGGTCGCGTGTCGGGTCCGATTGTCAGGCAGGTTGGAGCGCCCGGCCACCCAACCGCGATCGTTGATGCTGAAGCCGGCGCTCGACGCCCCGCCGAGCGAAGGCAATTGCATGACCGTGTATCGCACGGGTCCGCTGTCTTGCGCCGAGCCACGGGAGTCGCCGTAGGCGGCGCCGGCAAGCAGCGCAAGGCAAAGCAGGGAGAGTGTGATCAGAGCTCGCATCGTGACCTCCTCGGCGCTCGGCAGACCCCTAGCGCCGTGCCGTGAAACCGTTTTTGTGCAGCGACAAACGTGCCTTCAGGGCGCGGAAATTGCTGGCCGTTTTCGGACAGGCTCAGCGCCGCGCGGCGAACTGCCCGTAGTGCGATTGGTGAAATGTCGCCAGCGGAGCTACCACGGTGTGATAGGTCTCGATGAGCTCCATAACGGTGCGCTCCTACTGCTGCCGCCACTCGTGGCACCCGTAGAAGGCACCGAGTTGGTGCTCGCGCCGGGAGCCTGAAAGGAAGGCGCGCGCGAGGATGCGATCGAAGGTCATCTGCGCGCCCGGTACGAGCTTGTACGTCCGCAGATCCAGGAGTGGTGCCGCCTCGACGTCGTGTCATCTCCTACTCAGGCTGCTCGCCCGGGCGCGGCCATCAGCTCGTCTGAGTCGGCGGCAGCCCAGAGGTGTGTGGCAGCCAGCGCCCGCCATGGCCGCCACCGATTCGCGAGGCTGGCAAGTGCGGTGCCCGACTGCGGGGCGCCGCCTCCGAGGGCGCGTCGCAGCCCTAGGTCGGTGGCTGGAAACGCGTCGCGCTCACCGAGTCGCAGGGCGAGGTAGTTCGCGGTCCACGGCCCAAGCCCATCGATCGCCGTCACTGAGGCGATCAGCTCGTCGAGACAGACACTCCCGTCCAGCCGGATCGCCTCCTCGCCCACGGCGCGGGCGAACGACCGGATCGCCTCTTGTCGAGCGCCGGGGAGCCCGAGGCCGGTGAGGTCGGCGTGGGCAAGGGTGTCTGCCGATGGAAACGCATGGGTGAGCCCGAGTTGTTGCAGCCCCGGGACGTGAGTGCCACACCGCGCGACGAGACGACCGGTAATCGTGCTGCCGGCCGCAACGCTTACGAGTTGGCCGACGATCGCACGGACGCCGGTCTCGAAGGGATCCCACGTGCCTGGCGTGCGAAGCCCGGGGCGCGCACGGAGCAGGGGGCCGATGATCGCGTCCGCGGAAAGGTGGCTCGCTGGTTCGCTGAGGTCGAAATCCAGACCCGCGATGCGGCGTGCGCGGCCGACCAGATGGACGAGGCCCTCCCAACGCGGCAGATGGGCGACGAGCACGAGGTGGTCGTCACCGCCCGGGAAGAGCTCGAGAACCCCGGGTTCGCCGTCGACGACGATCGTACGCCGGTAGGTGTACTCCGACACGTGCTCGACGCCCGGGATCGCGCGCGTCGCGAGGTACGAGACGAGGGCATTCCAGTCGAGTGGTCCTCGAAACGTCAGGCGCAGAGGGAGACCGCCGTCGGCGACGAGCCGGTCCGCCTTGCGCCTCCGGGCTCGCAGCGCACGCGGCGGCGCGCGGAAAACCTTCTGCAAATCGCGATTGAACTGGCGCAGGCTTCCGAATCCGGTCGCGAGCGCGATCTCGATCATCGAGAGATCGGTGTCATCGAGGAGTCGGCGGGCGAAGTGTGACCGCGCGGATCGCGCCAGCCCGTCCGGTGTGACGCCCAGCTGCGACGTGAAGAGGCGGCGCAGGTGGCGGGCGGAGATGCCGAGCCGCTCACCCAGTTGCTCCTCAGTGGCGTTGTCCAGCGCGCCGTCGAGGATTAGTCGCACGGCCCGGCAGACGAGCTCCGGGCTGCCCCATGTGACGCACTCGGGCCATCGGTACGGCCGACATTGGAGACAAGCCCGATAGCCGGCCGCCTCGGCCGCGGCCGCGAGTGGGAACTTGGTGACGTTCTCCGCGCGAGGCCGAGCGCCGCACCCGGGCCGGCAGTAGATACCGGTCGTAATGACCGCCGAGAAAGATCCCATGGGCGTAGATATACCCCTCGTGCGTCGACGAGACTGGCCGGATCAGGACACGTCTCACACCTTGTCCGAATCTGACTAGAGCGCTCGGCTGCCAGCGCTCAAACTGCGTCGAAGCGAAGTGACGGCCACGTCCAAGACGGGAATTGACTCCGCATCCGCCAGAGCCGCGATCGACGAGGCCGACGCGGTCTGCAGACTCCACGACCTGAACGCACGTTATGTCCGCGCCTTCGCCGAATCGGACACATCCTGGTACGACGAGAACTTGAGCGATGACTTCCTGTGCACGCTCGCCGACGGACGCCGGATCAACAAGCCCGAGTTCTTGCAGCGAACGGCCGAGGGCCCGCGGGTCACCGACGTGACGTTCGACGACGTCGACGTCCGACCCTTTGGCGACTTCGCGCTCGTCCACGGCGTTACCCACTACAAACGTGGCGCGTTGCCTGCCTCCGCACGCTACACCGGCGTCTGGCAGCGGCGGAGCGGACGCTGGCAAGCCGTGGCTGCGCATGTCACCAACGTGTCGCCTGACCAGACTGCATAACTCCCCAACTCGCTCCCACCAGTCCACCCGCACCGCCTCGCCGCTCGAACGAGCCGCGCAGCGGCCTGGTCGAACGCACCTCTCTTGACGCCTTATACCCCCTGTTGTAGAAGGGGACGGTGAGCGGGCCGAACGCGGTGACTCTCGGGCAGCGGGCGGGCATACTCGCCGCCCTAGTCGTCGTCTCTGTCCCATGCCTCGCGGCCAATGCGCTGGCTAGCGCTGATGCTACGCAGGCCTCTGCACCAGAGGTTGAAATCGCGTCCCTGAAACCTACGATCTTCCACGGCGACGTCCGGCGCATCCCACGGTCGGGGCCTGGACAGCTCAAGGAGAGGGAGAAGCCGCAGGCACCTGATACTCCGCCTCCGGGTGGATCGATTTCCGATCCCGTCGCTCAGACTGAGACGACGAACGCACCGGCACCACCTCCATCGAGCTCATTCCCAGGACTCGATCTGTCGAACTGGGGCGCTGGCTGGCCCCCCGACACCAACGGCGACGTCGGCCCGGCGCATTACGTCCAGACGGTGAATACCTCGATCGGGATGTTCGACAAGTCGACGGGAACCAGACTCGCCGCATTCACCTTCGACGACTTCTTCAGCCAGTCTCCGACATCCACCCCTTGCGACAACTCCAATCAGGGCGACCCCGTGGTCGTCTACGACTCGATCGGTGGACGCTGGATCATCGCCGACTTCGCGTGGACGAACTTCTCCTCCGGTCCGTTCTACGAATGCATGGCCGTCTCCAGGACGAGCGATCCCGTGACCGGCGGCTGGAATTTCTACGCGTGGGAGGTCGAGACAGGCTCCAAGATTCCGGACTATCCCAAGCTCGGCGTCTGGCCGGACGGCATTTACATGTCGGCCAACGTATTCTCGACCAGGGGCTCGGAGGCGTTCAGCAACGTCCAGGTGTGGGCGTTCAACCGGCAAGAGATGGAGGCTGGAATCACCGCGCACGCCGTCACCTTCAACCTGGCCAAGAACGTCGGCGGCGTGACCGTGTTCAGCCTGTTGCCGAGCAACGCCAGAGTGGTAACCGGACTGCCGCCGAGCGGTGCGTCGAACTACTTCGCCTCGATCTGGGGCACGTTCAGCATCCGGGTCTGGAAGTTCCACGTGGACTGGGCGAACACGGCGAACTCCAGCCTGACGGGGCCGACCAACGTGCCGGTCGCGGCGTTCAACGCCGGTCCCTCGACCGTGCCCGAGCTAGGCGGAAACCCCATCGAAACGCTCAGCTACCGCCTGATGATGCAAAACCAGTACACGAACCGGAGCGGCACCGAGTCGCTGTGGCTCACGCACACGGTCGGAAACGGCGGCTCGCCCAATGTCGCCCAGCCACGCTGGTACCAGCTGCCTGTGACCGGCGGGACGATCGGCCCCTCGCCGGCGCAGCAGTCGACCTGGGCACCCGACTCGAAGAACCGCTTCATGCCGAGCCTGGCCGTCGACAGGAACGGGGACATGGCTGTCGGCTACAGCGTCTCCGATGGGAGCATGCATCCAGCGATTCGCTATGCCGGCCGGCTCGTTTCGGACCCCTTGAGCACTCTTGGGCAGACCGAGACTTCGCTGATCGAAGGACCCGGAAGCCAGTCCGGTAACTGCGGTGGCTCGGCGTGCGCGCGTTGGGGGGACTACAGCGCCATGACGATCGACCCAGACGGCTGTCGGTTCTGGTACACGAACGAGTACTACGGGGCGACGGGTCTCAACTGGCTCACGAGGTTCGGGTCGTTCAAGTTCTCCAGTTGCACGTCGCTCGTCCTTTCCGCGCCGTCGATCAGCGGCTTCAATCCGTCAAGCGGTGCTCCCGGGACGAGCGTGACGATCACCGGGTCGAACTTCACCGGCGCGACGACCGTGGCGTTCAACGGCCTCGCCGCCTCGTCATTCACCGTCAACTCGAGCTCGCAGATCACGGC
>Ga0075428_100009271_pt1 | contig 10915 bp, 8 predicted proteins | sample RhiMetdeltSRZDD2_FD_75291 | JGI IMG/M metagenome (GOLD analysis project Ga0075428, IMG submission 75291) | Populus rhizosphere microbial communities from Tennessee, USA - Rhizosphere MetaG P. deltoides SRZDD2 | ecosystem: Host-associated > Plants > Roots > Rhizosphere > Soil | place: USA... | reverse complement strand
GCCGGCGCGACCGACGACATGCCGCCGCAGATCGAAGAGGCGATCGAGGAATACGTTGATCAGTCGTACACCAAGTCGCTGGCGGTCATCCCGCTGCGGCAGCCCAAGCCGACGGAAGCTGCTCAGCAGCAGCAGGAGCAGCAGCCCGGCGGCGAAGGCACGCCCGTCGAGAACGCCCACACCGGCCAGATCGTCGGCGCACTCATCATCGAGCAGATCGAAAGCGAAATTCCCCGCGACGTGCTGGCCCCGCGGCTGGACCTGGTCTATGAGCACAGCGCCCGGGCCCTGACCAACGCCCTGGACCACAACAGCCTGTTTCTGATGCCGGTCTGGCGGACGATCGGCAAGTCGCGGTGGCTGGTGCGGGGCCGCCAGCTGCCCAAGACCGTGCTGATCGCCGGCGGGCTGCTCGTGCTGCTCGTCGCGGGCCTGGCCATTCCCGGCGACTTCGACATGCGGGCCAAGGGGACGCTGCAGCCGGTGGTCCGCCAGGACCTGTTCGCCCCGTCTGCCGGCGACGTGATCGGCGTCCTCAAGGGCAGCGGCGACACAGTGCAGGCCGGTGAAACGGTCATCCAGCTCCACAACGCGGAGCTGAAGCTCAAGCTCAATGAAGTCGAAGGCCGTCTCAGTGGATCGCTCGCTCAGTATCAGTCGATTGACAAGCAGCTGCTCAACAGCCAGGCCATGACCGCGGCCGAAAAATTGAAGATTCAGGCGGACCAGGCCAATCTGACGATCCAGCTGCAGAGCCTCCGAGACCAGCTGGCGCTCCTCAAGAAGCGCGAGGAGCAGCTCACGATCAAGAGTCCGATCGCCGGACGCGTGACGACTTGGGACGCCAAGCGGCTGCTGCAGAATCGCCCGGTCGAAACGGGCCAGGTCCTGATGACGATCGCCGCCGAGGACACGGCTTACGAGCTGGAGATCGACATGCCCGAGCGGCATATGGACCACGTGCGGCGGGCCCGTGAGGTCCTGAAACGGTCCGATCCAAACGCCGACCTGGGCGTCGATTTCATCCTGATGACCGACCCCGGCCAGAACCACACCGGCAAGGTCGTCCACATCAATCCCACCGCCGAGCCGCACGAGGACCAGGGCAATATCGTGCGGATTCGCGTGCAGCCCGACCAAGAGCTGACGAGCCCGCGCCCCGGCGCGACCGTCACCGCCGACGTCCATTGCGGCCGCGCCCCGCTGCTCTGGACGAAGCTGCACCAGGCGTGGGAGTGGGTCGAGGCCAATCTGTTGTTCTGATTTCAGATTTAGGATTTCAGATTTCAGATTTGAGTCTTTGCAATCTGAAATCTGAAATCTGAAATGATCCAGGAGGAGTTCCGATGTTTCGCAAATCCCTCATCGTCGTTTCCCTCGCCCTCCTGGCGCTCGTCGTCGCCAGTGCTCACAGCCAGAGCCCGTCGGCCACGACGGGAAAGACCATCGCGGTTCAGGACGCCTTGGTCACCGGGAGCGACGACAACAAGGTGCCCGCCACCGAGCTGGGCATGATCACCGCGATCCACGTCAAGGAGGGTCACAGCATCGACAAGGACACGGTCGTCGCCGACATCGACAATCGCGAGACCATGGCCAAAAAGCGGATTGCCGAGGGGGAGCTGAAAGCCGCCGAGACGCAGGCCGAAAGCGATGCCGAATTAGAAGTCGCCGAAAAGGCCGTTTTGGTCGCCAAGGCTGAGCTGGAATCGATGATGGAAGTCAACCGAAAGACGCCCGCTGCCGTCTCGCTGACTGAGCTCCGCAAGTTTCAGTTTCAACTCGATCGGGCGCTCGCTCAAGTCAAGCAGGCAAAAGTCGAACGGCTGATCGCGACCCAGACGGCCAAGGTGAAGCAGGCCCAGCTCGACGCCACCGACATCGAGCTCGACCGCCGCCAGCTCAAGTCGCCGTTCAAGGCCCAGGTGATCGAGGTCTACAAGAAAGTCGGCGACTGGGTGCAGCCGGGCGATCCGGTGATGCACGTGATGGGCCTCGACCGACTGCGGGTCAAGGGCTTCGTCCTGTCCTCGCAAGCCGCGCCGAACGAGGTCATGGGCAAGCCGGCGGTCATCACCATTTACGGTGCGGGCAACAAGCAGCACACGCTGAAGGGCATCGTCGGATTCGCCAGCCCCAACATCGAAGGCATCGGCGCCAGCCAGCAGTTCCGGATCTGGGTCGATGTTGATAACGAGATGGTGATCGATCCGGTCACGAAGCTCCCATCGTGGAAGATCGAGTCGGGCGTATTGGCGAACATGACCATCGACTTGACTCCGCCTCCGCCCCCCAAGCCGGTCGCCCCGCCCAAGGGAGCCCCCGGCAAGACCGGCGGCAGCCTGCCGCCGCTGACGCCCGTGGGCGCGCCGGCCACCAAGGCCGTTCCGGCCGCCGGCAAGGTCGAATCGTTCAAGCCCGCCCTGCCGGAGAAGTTGCGGGATCGGTAGCAACAGGTAGGGCAGACGTTCCTGTCTGTCTGAACCGCATTTAGTCAACGGCAGGCCAGAATGCCTGCCCCACTTATGGCCACGCTTGCGGAAAGCCTGATCAGCTCGACCTCGCGTCCGCTCACATTGCGGATGCGGCCCGACCTGTCCGCGCGCCGCCATCGCTACCACGGCCGCACCTTCTGGGTCGTCAAAGAGCCCGTCGGCCTCAACTACTTCCGCTTCCACGAAGAGGAATACGCGATCCTCTGCATGCTCGACGGCTGCTCCAGCCTCGAGGAAATCAAGGAGCGGTTCGAACGCGACTTCACGCCGCAGAAAATCACCTACCACGACCTGCTGCAGTTCGTGGGCATGCTGCACCGCAGCGGCCTGGTGATCAGCGAAGCCACCGGCCAGGGGCACCAGCTCCGCAAGCGCCGCGACGACAAGAAGTGGCGCGAGCTGATGGGCAAGCTGGCCAACGTCTTCGCCCTGCGGTTCCGCGGCGTCGATCCCGAGCGATTCTTCAACTTCATCTATCCGTGGACCGGCTGGTTCTTTCGCTGGCCCACGGTGCTGTGCGTGATGCTGCTGGGCCTGGCCGCCCTCTCGCTGGTCGGCGTGAACTTCGACGAGTTCAGCCGCAAGCTGCCGGCGTTTCACGAATTCTTCGGGCCGAAGAACTGGTTCTACCTCGGGATCACGATGGCGGTCGTGAAGGTGCTGCACGAGTTCGGCCACGGCCTGTCGTGCAAGCACTTTGGCGGCGAATGCCACGAGCTGGGGGCAATGCTGCTGGTCTTCACGCCCGCGCTGTACTGCAACGTCTCCGACTCCTGGATGCTGCCCAACAAGTGGCACCGGGCGGCGATCGGCGCGGCGGGCATGTATGTCGAGCTGTTCCTGGCCTCCTGTGCGACGTTTCTCTGGTGGTACAGCTCGCCGGGTCTGCTCAACTCGATCTGCCTCAGCGTGATGTTCATCTGCTCGGTCAGCACGGTGATGTTCAACGGCAACCCGCTGCTGCGGTTCGACGGCTACTACATCCTGATGGACCTGTTGGAAATCCCGAACCTGCGGCAAAAAGCGACCGAGATCACGCGGCGGTTCTTCGTCTGGCTCTGCCTGGGCATCGAGCAGCCGGAAAATCCGTTCCTGCCGCACAAGCACCAGTGGGCGTTCGGCATCTACACGATCGCGGCCGTGATCTACCGCTGGCTGGTCGTGTTCTCGATTCTGTTTTTCCTGAACAAGGTGTTCGAGCCTTATGGGCTCAAGATCATCGGCCAGTTGATCGCCCTCTCGGGCTTCGTCGGGCTGGTCGTGCAGCCGGTCTGGGAGCTGGGCAAGTTCTTCTATACCCCGGGGAGGATGAACAAGATGAAACACGAGCGGCTGTACGCCACAGTGGGCGTGCTCGCGGCGGCTGTGGCCGTCGTGCTGTTTGTGCCGCTGCCCTTCTCGGTGAAGTGCGCCTTCGAAGTGCAGCCGCGGGGCGGGCAGCCGGTCTATACGACGGTCGCCGGCCAGATCATGACGCCGGTCGAGTACAAGCCCGGCCAGAAGGTCGCCCAAGGCACCGTGCTGATGCAGCTCCAGAACGCGGAGCTGGAAATGGAGCTCTTGGAGCTGAAGGGTCGCTGCGATGAAGCCGAGCAGGCCGTCCGCAACCTGAAGCAGAAGCAGCGCTACGGCGATCCGGCGGCCGTCGATCAGCTCGATACGGCCGAGAAGATCGCCGCCTCCACCCGCAACCTGTACGAGGGGAAGCGGACGGAATTTGAGCGGCTCACGATCGTGGCCCCCGTGGGCGGCACGATCATTCCGCCGCCGGCCCGCCACGACAAGGCCGCCGCGGCCCAGGGCCGGCTGCCGAGCTGGTCGGGCACGCCCTTCGATCCGCACAACACCGGCGCGATGATCACGCCGACCGAGTTGATCTGCCAGATCGGCGACCCAGCTGACATGGAAGCCGTGCTGATCGTCGATCAGGCTTACGTCGGCCTGGTCCAAAAGAAGCACCAGGTCAAGCTGTTGCTCGAATCGTCGTCGCGGCGGTCCCTGTACAGCGAGGTCGAAGACATCGCCCCCACGGAGATGAAGGTCGCCTCCCGCGGCATGTCGTCGCAGGGCGGCGGCCGGCTGGAGACGAAAACCGATTCGGCCGGCATGGTCCGGCCGCTGAGCACTTCGTATCAGGTCCGCGTGCCGCTGGACGATGCCCCGGAAGAGCTGGCCGTTGGCATGCAGGGCCAGGCCCGCATCTACACCGGCTGGCAGCCCCTGGGCCGCCGGCTGTTTCGGTATTGTGCCAAGACGTTTCACTTTGACCTGTGAGACATAACCGGCGAGCGGGAGGCGTCAGCCTCCCGATAGCGCAGCGGACGGAGACGCCGCACCATCGGGAAGCTCACGCATCCCGCTCGCTACCCTGAGGAAACCCCGGCCGCATCGGCCGACAAACTTCTTGTTTTCGAGTAACCTTTTGGAGCAGAACGATGTCCGAGAAACTGGAGAAAGAGATCGTTGAGACCCCGCCGGCCGCCCCGGCCCAGCAGCAGCAGATGGTGCAAGTCGAGGTCGATGACTCCCACGTCACCGCCTCCTACGCCAACTTCTGCCGCGTGACCGGCTCGCCGGAAGAGCTGATCATCGACTTCGGCCTCAACCCGCAGCCCGTCGGCATTCCGAAGAACCCGATCGGCGTCAGTCAGCGCGTGATCGTGAACTACTACACCGCCAAGCGGCTGCTGCACGCCCTGTCGCTGTCCGTGCAGCGGCACGAGTCGGTGTTCGGCGTCCTGGAGACCGACATCCAGAAGCGCGTCAAGCCGATGACGCGGTAGGCGTTCCTCGCGCTGTAGGGAACGCCCTCTGTGGCGTTCCGGAGCTGCGAACAAAATCAAACCCGCAGCCTCGCCCTATGGGCGTCGCCGCGGGTTTTTTCATTTGAGATCGAAGCGAATTTCGTTCGCTGTTGCGGTGATTTCAACCTTTAGCGGCGAAACAGCCGGTGCGCTGTACTTTTCGGGAACACCCTTGCCTAAGATCGTTACGCTGAACTTTCCAATGGGCACGGTCGCAGAGTACGCGCCATTTCGAATCTCCAGCACCACGGGCTCAGCGCCGGCAGCGTGCAACTCGACTTTGCCCTCCGGCAGAGGCGCGCCGGCGATGGTGACCGTTCCCTTCAGTGACGCTGTCGGCGCCGCCGGCTTCAAGAAGCCGCGGACAGCCAGCCACTCGCCGCACCGCGCGGGCCAGGTGTGCACGGGAAACTCGCTCTTCCGCAGGCCGAAGCCGTGGCCGCCGCCGTCATAGACGTGCAGCTCGGCGTGGACGCCGACGGCCTTGAGCGCTCGCGTCAGGGCGATGCTGCTGTCGGGCGTCACGCCATCGTTCAGGGCGTGGGCGAAGAACATCGGCGGCGTTTCCTTCGTCGGCTGATACTCGGGCTTCAGCTGGCCGCCATCATCGACGAGGTACGCCGGGTAGATCAGCACGGCAAAGTCGGGACGGCAGGAGACCTCGTCCACCGCGTCGAGCTTGTCGTACTGCCGCTCGCCGAATTTCAGGCAGGTCGCCGCCGTCAGGTTGCCGCCCGCCGAGAATCCCAGCATGCCGATCCGCGCGGGGTCAATTCCATAGTCGCTGGCCTTGCTCCGCACCAGGCTCATCGCCCGCTGCGCGTCCATCAGCGGCAGCTTGTTCGCCGTGTCGCCCTCGCGTTTGGGCACCCGGTACTTCAGCACGAAGGCCGTCACGCCCAGGGAGTTGAGCCACTCGGCGACTTCGGTCCCCTCCAGGTCCCAGGCGAGAATGTTGTACCCGCCGCCCGGCGCGATCACGACCGCCGCACCATTGCGCTGCTCCGCAGGAGGCTGAAATACCGTCAGCGTCGGCGTGCTCACGTTCTGCACGCGCTTGACCGCCTTGACCTCTTTCGCCTTCGGCGCCTGCAGCCCCTCGGCCGGAAGCTCCTTCGTCTCCCCCGGCGCTTTCCCCGGCCAGACATTGATCACCGCCGGCTCGGCGGCGCTGGACACGATGGCGGAGCAAAGAATCGTCAACTGCGAGAGCAGCGTCAGCTTCATAGAATCCCCTTGCTTTCCTTGGTCGTTCGCAAACCGCCACCGCAGCCGGAGCACACCTGCACCGTGTGGCGGTAGTAAAAGTTGCACTTCGGGCAATGACCCAGCGGCGACTCGGCCGCCAGCGCCAGGAACTGCTTTGCCATTTGCGGCTGCATCCCGCCGTTGATCAGCTTTTGCTTGACCATGTGCAGCGGAGTTCCCCCATCGAGGTCGCGTCGCGTGGCAAGCGCGAGTTGCTCTCCCTGCGTCGGCTGATGCTGGTTCAGCGCCTCGGCGCCGAATTCCCCGCCGCACGCCAGGCAAGCAACGTACTCGCCCAGATTTCCCATCTCAAACAGCGGAATGAAATACAAGTGGAAGTATCGCGCCACGCGGCTGTGCGAATACTCGCGTTGGGCCTGGCAGCGGGGACAGAAAAACTGCCCCTGTCCGAGCGGAATATGGCGGCTGCGGCTGCCCCAGATGATCACGCTAATACCCCTGCGCCGGCCCGCCGGCCGCGTTAATGGCCGGCTGGCCCAGCCGGCGGCGGCATTCGTCGAGCATCTCCTTGGTGCGGCTAGCGCCGCAGCGGCTGACGCCCAGCTCGCGGACCTTGATCAGCATGTCGAGGTCGCGGACGCCGCCGGCCGCCTTCACCTGCACGTGGGGCGGCGCGTGCTTCCGCATCAGCATCAGGTCCTCGATCGTCGCCCCGCCGGTGCCATAGCCGGTGCTGGTTTTCACCCAGTCGGCGCCGAGCTCGCCGCAGATCTGGCAGAGGCGGATTTTATGCTCCTCCTTGAGATAGCAGTTCTCGAAAATCACCTTCACCTTCGCGCCGGCGTCGTGCGCGGCCTGAATCACGCCGGCGATGTCCTGCCGCACCGCGTCCCACGCGCCGCTCAGCACCTGGCTGATGTTGACGACCATGTCCAGCTCCTGGCCGCCGTCGGCCAGCGCCTGACGGGCTTCGGCGGCTTTCATCGCCGCCGTGTGCCCGCCGTGCGGGAAGCCGATCGTCGTGCTGGCCATCACCGAGCTGCCCCGCAGGAGCTCCGCGCACCGCCGCAGGTAGTACGGCATGATGCAGACGCTCGCCACGTCGTAGGCCAGCGCCAGCCTGCACCCCGCCTCCAAATCCGCCGCCGTCAGCGTCGGATTCAGCAGCGAGTGATCGATCATCTTCGCCAGGTCGGAATAGCTGTAGTTCATGGCTTTGGAGAGTGTACTGAATGAAGGCGGGCTGTGCCCACCAATGTCTGCGAGGCGGATAGCACCTGCCCGCGAGATTTCGCAGAGCCAACCGCATGACGTCCCGAATTATGAGCCCCCTGGTTAGGCAGGGCTGAATTGGCCCCATCGGGCCACAACTCACGGCGCGCCATCGACTTAGGGCGGATTTTTCGCGAGCTCTTAAGTACTACTTATTACGGTTAGAGAACTCGGTTTGGACCGACCCACTAGCAGGGCTCCAGCAGCGACCGGTTGCCAAAAAGGCCGACCGATTGCCAAAAAGAACTTCCTTGCAAATACCATACCAATGTTCACAATTCCACGTGCGCGGCCGCTTCGATCTCGATCAGCCAGTCCGCGCCGACGAGGGCCGACACGCCGACGAGCGTGCTCGCCGGCGGATGCTGGGACGAGACATAGCGGCTGCGGACTTCGCGTATGATCGGCACGTGCTCGGGCTTGAGGCCCACGACATAGAGCCGGGTGACGATGACGTCGTTCCAGGTCGCACCGGCGGCAGCGAGAGCTAGCCGCAGGTTCTCGAAGGCCTGCTCGGTCTGCCGCTTGAGGTCGCCGCGGCCGACGACCTCGCCGCGCTCGTTGACGGCCACCTGACCGCTGATGTGGATCGTCTTGCCGGCTGTGGCGGTGACCACATGCGTCCAGCCGAACGTCGGGCAGAGCGAAGGTGGATTGATGAATTCGGCAGCCATGTATTGCGCTCCAAATTGTTAGGTATTCGGCACTTTCAGCGGATTTTAAGGACCGGAGTTGGGTGTCAGCGTTTGTCGGCAAAAGATTTTTTAAATGGATGTAACCATTGACTGCTCCCATGCGATTTAGCCGGTCGGAAGGGAAGAGGCTCCCTCCGCAATGCCGGCTGGCCGGCGCGATCGATCTTTTGAACTGGGAGGCAGGCAATGAGGCTCGGGTTTGGATGGCTCGCGGTAATAGTGATTTGCATGTCGCCGGTGGCCGCACAGGCGGCCCTGTTTTCGTTCGACAGCCCGGCGGAGGTGGTGCTGAGCCCGACGCAAGCGCCGAACGTGTGGTACACCGACCGCTATCCACCGGCGATCTTCGCCAGCGGGCAGAACGGCGGCGGGCGGACGGGCGTGCTGCAGCAAAACATCAACGCTGAAGACTTCGATCGCGATCCTCCCTTCGACTCCGCGTTCTATAACACCCAGGGTCGCAAGTACGACCTGGCTCCCGGCACCCAGGGTCTGGTCATCGAACTGTACGTGCCCTCGTCGTGGGACGCGCTGAACCAGATCGACGGCCGGCTGGCCAGCTTCTGGGCCACGGGCTTTAACGACGCCAACATCGTCACCGACTTCTTTCCCATCATCGAATTCAACACCAGCCGGCCCGGCCTCGGCGACAACGGCTTCCGCGTCTGGGACAGCAACACCGGCTGGTTCAACGTCGGCGGCTTCAGTGGCTTCAACCAGTGGTATCAACTCGGCTTCGTGCTGGAGGGCGGCCAGGAGCACTTTTTCGTGAACGGCAGCCCGGTCGGCAGCGTCAACGATCCGCTGACGACGCAGTTGGGCAATGTCATCTTGCAGGGCTACAACTCCGGCAACTCCTACAACATCTCGTGGGACAACCTGAGCGTCGTGCCCGAGCCGGCAACGCTTCCCGCCTTCGCCTTGCTCTTGGCGGGCATCGGCTGCGGGGCCCTGCGCCGGCGGAAGCAGCGCCGTTCGTAGCCGACGCTGCCAGCGTCGGAGTGTGAATTGTGATTGGACCATTGCCTGCCAGCCTGGACGACGCTGGCAGCGTCGTCTACGGCGCCGCCAGCTTGACCGCCTCGGTCTGCTCGAGCTGAACTGCATATTCCATCTCGCTGGGATACTTGGCCGTCAGGCTCTTCAGGATTCGCGTCGATTCCATCAGGTCGGCGGCGGCGGCTCGCGTTTCGCCCGCCTTGTCCTTCAGCACGGCCAGCTCGCGCAGCGTGACCGCCAGGTCGCGCCGATAGCGGGGCACGGCGGGAAAGCGCTGCACAAGCGGCGCGAGGATGCCCTGCGCCTGCTCCAGCGCCGCTCGCGCGGCTGCCGCCTGGCCCGCGTCGCGCTCCAGCAGGAACACGTTCATCGAGAGGCCCGCCCGCTCGCTCTGATAGTCGATCACCCCCGGATTCTGCTCCGCCAGCGGCTCCAGCCGCTCGCTGGCCAGGCGATACCAGCCGCGGGCCTCCTCCGGATCATCCTGGCTGCAGATGTCGCCAAGAAAGCGGTAACAGATCGCCAGCAGCTTTTGGTTCTCCAGGTCGCCCGGCTGGGCCTTCGCCAGCCGCTCGAACTGGTCGGCCGCGCTCTGGAATTGCCTGGCGGCCGGCGCATTGCGTTTGGCGGCCCATTCGAGATTGCCGAGGTTGTAGTGACCCTTTCCCAGATCGCGGCGGAGCTTGGGGTTCGCCGGCTCGCGTGCCAGGGCCGCCGCGCGGACGTCCTGCGCCCGGCCGAACTCGCGGCGGGCCTTCTCCAGGCCGGCGTCTTCTTCCTCGTCCGTTTCGGCGGCCAGTGCCGCGTTGTAGTGCACCAGTCCGATATTCATGTGCGAATTCGCCAGGGCCCGTTGATAGTCGCTGCTGGCGGCGACTTGCCCGGCCAGTTTGCTGCGGACATCCACCGCGGCCTGAAATTCCTGGAGGGCAGCGGCGTAATCGTTCTTCCTCGTCCAGAGGGCGCCCAGCGCGCTCAGCGTGTTGCCCAGCGCCTCGAGCCGCGCCGGATCGCTGGGCCGCGCCGCCAGTTGGCGCTGCTGCATCTGGCGGGCGGTCTCATAAGCCGGCAGCGCCTCGTCGGGCGACTGCAGCACTTCGGTGATCAGCCCGATCCGAAAATAGGCCGCCGCCAATTCATCCTGCACTCGCGGGTCGTTGGCCCGCTGCTTCAGGAACCGCTGGTAATACGTCAGCGCCTTGTTCAATAGGTCCTTCCGCAGCGGCTGCATGCCCGGCTGATTGAGCAGCGTGTCTTCGCTGACGGTCGTAAACAGGTCGTTGACCGCGCCGAGCGCCTCGCGAAGGCTCTGCTCCGACTGGTTCAAGGCCGCGGAAGTCTGCACGTAGGCGACCGCCATGATGCCGGCCGTCGCGGCGAGCATCAGCACGGCCGCAGCGATGGCCGACGCCGTGAGCGGATTGCGCCGGCAGAGCCGCCA
>Ga0075428_100009268_pt1 | contig 10915 bp, 9 predicted proteins | sample RhiMetdeltSRZDD2_FD_75291 | JGI IMG/M metagenome (GOLD analysis project Ga0075428, IMG submission 75291) | Populus rhizosphere microbial communities from Tennessee, USA - Rhizosphere MetaG P. deltoides SRZDD2 | ecosystem: Host-associated > Plants > Roots > Rhizosphere > Soil | place: USA... | reverse complement strand
CACCAGCTCGTGGCCGGTCTCGCGTGCCTTGTCGAGCATGCTGTCGAGCTGGCTCGGCAGGCCGTGCACGATGATCGGGTCGTCGGTCTTGGTCTTGCGACCGCGCAAAGCCCCCCATTTTTCGGCGGATTTCTGCGGGTCCAGGTCGATCACGGAGGCGACGCGGTTGGCAGCGGTAGCGGCGATGGCCAGCTGCAGCATGATGGTGCTCTTGCCCGACCCTCCCTTCTGGCTCAGTGCCGCCCACACGCGCATCGTTAACTCCGCGTCAATCTTTGTTCGGGATGCTAGCGGTGCTAGCACTCTAGTGCTCTTGCAGTGTAAGCGCATCTAATCACCGAACCCGCCGCCTGGCAATACTGCCGGGCCGGTTCGGCGTGCGCTGTCCACCAGTGAGCTATGCGATGCCTGCCGTCGCCCGGCCGCCGCTTCCGGCGGGGGCTTTACTGCGATCGTGCCCGGGCGTAAGTGGTCGCTCCTGCCGCCGCATCCGGCGGCGCTACCCCCTGAGGGTTGTGTGTTTCCGGGGAGGAAGGCTTGACCAGCAAAGCCGGGCTCGTGGTGACCGCCCATCCAGGCGATTTCGTCTGGCGGGCAGGTGGGGCCATCGCGCTGCATGCCAGTAAGGGCTACCGCATAAAAATCGTCTGTCTGTCCTACGGCGAGCGCGGCGAGAGCCAATTCGCCTGGAAGAAGGCCGGCGTGCGGATGGAGGACGTGAAGGCGCAGCGACGCGAGGAGGCCGAGACGGCAGCGGCCGTGTTGGGCGCCGACATCGAGTTCTTCGACGCGGGCGACTATCCGTTGCGTACGACGCCCGAAATGCTCGAGCGCACGGTCGACATCTATCGCGAGCTGCAGCCCTCCTTCGTGCTGTCGCACGCCCTGGAGGATCCCTACAACTTCGATCACCCCCTGGCTGCGCACTTTGCCCAGGAGGCGCGCATCATCGCCCAGGCGGCCGGCCACAAGCCGGATCCGACGCGGGCCTACAGCGCGCCCTCGATGTTTCTGTTCGAGCCGCACCAGCCCGAGCAGTGCAACTTCAAGCCGAACGTGATCCTCAACATCGATGCGGTGTGGGAGACCAAGCGCAAGGCCTTCGAGGTGCTGGCCGCGCAAAAACATCTTTGGGAGTACTACACGCGCGTGGCGCTCAACCGGGGCGTGCAGGGCGGACGCAATTCCGGCCGGCCGATGACCTACGGTGAGGCCTATCAGCGGCTGTTCCCCGAGGCGCTGGAGGAGCTGAAATGAAACCGGTCGTTATTCGCAATATCCAGCGCGCACCGGCCGAGACCATCGCCGAGCTGGCCCATCACGGCGTGTCGACCGTGCACGAGGCTATGGGCCGCTCAGGCTTGATGAAGACCTACATGCGGCCGATCTGGCCGGGCGCCCAGATCGCCGGCAGCGCCGTGACGGTGCTGGCCCATCCCGGCGACAACTGGATGCTGCATGTGGCAATCGAACAGTGCCGCAAGGGCGACGTGCTGCTGGTGGCGTGCACCTCGGACAACACCGACGGCATGTTCGGCGACCTGCTGGCGACCTCGGTGATGGCGCGGGGCGTGGCGGGGCTCGTCATCGATGCCGGCTGCCGCGATGTGAAGACGTTGACCGAGATGCGCTTTGCGGTGTGGTCGCGGGCCATTTCCGCCAAAGGCACCGTCAAGTCGACGCTCGGTTCGGTGAACGTGCCGGTGGTTTGCGCCGGTGCGGCCGTATCGCCCGGCGACGTGGTGGTTGCGGACGATGACGGCGTGGTCGTGGTGCCGCGCGCGCGCGCCCAGGAGGTGGCCGCCGCCGCCCAGGCCCGTAGCGCCAATGAGGACGACAAGCGCAAGCGGCTGGCCGCAGGCGAACTGGGGCTTGACCTCTACAAGATGCGCGAGGCGCTGGCGAAGGCCGGGCTCACCTACCGCGACGACCCGGAGTGACGTATTGCCTCTGCACGTTCCCGTAGGAGAGGGAACTGGGCCGGTAGGGAGAGGGAACTGGGCCGGTAGGAAGAGGGAGAATGGGAAGACGGTGATCCATGCACAACGCTGAACCCTGCTTCGATATCGCCCATCTCGGCCACGTCGAGATGCTGACCAACAAGCCGCAGGAAAGCCTTGAGTTCTTCGTGCACGTGCTGGGCCTCACCGAAAGCGGACGGGAAGGCGATTCCGTCTACCTGCGCGCCTACGACGACTATGAGTTCCATACCTTGAAGCTCACGGCGTCCAACACCACCGGCAAGCGGCATGTCGGCTATCGCGCCTCGAGCCCGCAGGCTTTGCAGCGCCGTGTCGAGGCCATCAAGGCGCTGGGAGCTGGCATCGGCTGGAGCGACGGCGACCTCGGCCACGGACCGGCGTTCCAGTTTCGCGATCCCGATGGGCATGTGTTCGAGATCTACTACGAGACGCAGCGCTACGTGGCGCCCGACAGCGAGCGGCCGGCCCTGAAGAACCAGCCGCAGCGCAATCATCAGCGCGGCGCGGCGGTGCGCCGTCTCGACCACTACAACCTGCTGGCTGGTGACGTCGGCGCCATCCGTGATTTCTTCCCGCAGGCGCTCGGCAGCCGCATTACCGAGCAGATCGTGCTGGATAACGGCCAAGTGGTGGGCTGCTGGTTTACGGTCAACAACAAATCCTACGACGTGGCCTACACGCGCGATACCGCGGGCGGACACGGGCGCTTCCATCACATCACGTACGCGGTCGACCAGCGCGAGCATGTGCTGGAGGCGGCCGACGTGTTTCTGGAGAACGGCGTCTTCATCGAGACGGGGCCGCACAAGCATGCCATCCAGCAGACGTTCTTCCTGTACGTCTACGAGCCGGCCGGCAACCGCGTGGAGGTCGCCAACGCCGGCGCCCGCCTGATCCTGGCGCCTGACAACCCGACCGTGACCTGGACCGAGATCGAGCGCAAAAAGGGCCAGGCCTGGGGCCTCCAGACGATCGAGAGCTTCCACACGCACGGCACCCCGCCCATGCCGGACAAGCGCTAGCCCGGCATTGCGCCACGACGGCACGATAGGCGGCGGCCGCAGCCTGGCCCCTGGCGGCTTTTGGCGCGCAGGCAATGATTTCAACGAGCTAGGCGGCCGCGCAGGCTGCCCGGTCGCATGTGCGACGCTGTGAAATCATTTTTCATATTACCGCAACCCGTCTATAGTGCGATCACGGCCGGTGCGGGGCAGGTTGGCCGGGAGGACCGCTGGCAGCCCACGAGCACAACGGCAGGGCGCACATTACGGAGACAAGTGCATGGCGCGCATGAAGGGTGCCGAGCTGATCACGGAATACCTGATCAAGAACAAGATACCCTACGTTTTCGGCATTTGCGGGCACGGCAACGTCGGCATGCTGGATCCGCTGTACCACGCGCGCGATCGCATCAAGATGATCTCGCCGCGCCACGAGCAGGTGGCCGCGCATATGGCCGATTGCTATTTCCGCGTACGGCACGAGCCGGTGGCGACGCTGACCTCGTGCGGTCCCGGCTCCTGCAACATTGTTATGCCGCTGCAGGTGGCGATGTCGGACTCCTCCGCCGTGCTCGCCATCACCGCCAACGTGCCGACCCAGCAGTTCGGCCGCAGCCCGTTCCAGGAGATCAACCGCCACTTCCAGGCGGACTTTCCCAACATCATCCGCCCGGTGGTCAAGCGCAGCTTCCAGCCCACCCGCGTCGACATGCTGCCGCTGATGATGCGGCAGGCGATGACCACCATGCTGTCGGGCCGGCCCGGACCGGTGAACATCGACGTGCCGTTTAACGTCTTCCAGGAGGAGGACGACGTCGAGGTGCCGCCCGCGGCGCCGGTGCATGGCGCCAAGCGCAATGGCGCTTCGCCGGAGGAGATCAACGCCGCGCTCGAGCTGCTGCTGAAGGCGCAGCGCCCGGCAATCTTCATCGGCCACGGCGTGACGCTGGCGGAGGCCGGCAAGGAGCTGACGGAGTTGGCCAGGAAGCTCGGCATTCCGGTCATCTCCTCGCCGAACGGCATGGGCTGCATCGACATGACCGACCCGCTGTCGCTCGGCTTCATCGGCCGCAACGGCGCCTACCCGGCCAATGAGGTGGGTCGCCGTGCCGACGTGGTGCTGGCCATTGGTGCGCGCTTCGACGACCGCTCGGCGTCGTCCTGGATTCCGGGCTACTCGTGGAACTTCCCAGCCACCAAGCTGATCCACGTCGATGTCGATCACGACGAACTCGGCCGCAATTATCCGCCGGATGTGGCGATCCTGGCAGATGCGCGCACCTTCCTGCGCCAGATGCTGAGCGAGGTGGAGCGGCGCGCGCCCAAGCGCAGCGACACGCTCAAGGCCTGGCACGCCGACATCGCCAAGTGGCGGGCGGCCTGGGACGAGTTCACGCGGCCGAACTTCGACATCCACGCAACGCCGATCCGGCCGGAGCGGGTGGTGGCAGACTGCCAGGCGGTGCTGCCGGATGATGCGATCCTGGCCTGCGACGTCGGCGTCAACCACAACTGGTACATGCAGTTCTGGAAGGCGCGCCGGCCGCAGACCATGCTCAACTCGTGGGGCTTCTCCGGCATGGGCTTCGGCGCTGCCGGCGCGCTCGGCGCCAAGTTGGCGGCGCCCGACCGGCCGGTGGTCGCCATCGCCGGTGACGGCTGCTTCACGATGGTGCCGCACGTGCTGTGCACGGCGGTGGAGTACAACATCCCCGTCGTGTGGGTGATCTGGAACAACTTCGGCTGGGTCTCGATCCGCGACATCCAGCTCGGCATGTTCGGCGGGCGCGAGCTCGGCACCATGTTCCACCAGGGCGCCAACAACACGCCCTACAACCCCGACTTCGCCGGCTGGGCGAAGGCCTCCGGCGTCGACGCGATGACCGTCACCAAGTCGGAGGACTTCAAGGGCGCCCTTGAGCACGCCGTCAAGTCGAACAAGCCGTTCCTGCTCGACGTGCACGTCGATGCCAACGTGCGGCCGCCGGCAACCGGCACCTGGCATCTGCCGCCGACGCCGTTCAAGGAGCCGGGCTTCGGCAAGCCGTTCGTGCAGGCGAAGTAGGGAGGGCTTGCCAATGGCTGCCAAGGAACAAGCCAAGGCCGTGGTGCGCAACATCGCCGAGGTGCCGTGGAAGGAATATCCCAACCACTTCGGCGGCGCGCTGTCGAAGCCGCTGGCGACGCCGGAGACGGTCGGCGCGCGGCACTTCGACCACCGCATCTCGATGTACCAGCCGATGGCCTACGTAGCCCGGCACAAGCACAAGGTGCAGGAGCAGATCTACCACGTGCTCGACGGCGAAGGGCTGATGGAGATCGGCGACGAGACGCGGGTGGTGCGCAAGCACGACGTGATCTTCCTGCCGCCCGGCATCGAGCACTCGATCGCCAACTCGGGTCTCACCGATCTGGTGTTCCTGGTCATCACCTCGCCGCCGACGGACGATTGAGCCGGTTCGCGCTTCCTCTTTGCCTGTGCGGGGGACGGGCGATGCATCCGACTTAGCTCGGCGCTCGCCGATTGCGCCTTTTGTTCGCCCGCCGGCCTCAAGTCGCTGGACGCATGGGGGTGCGGGTGACCCGCGGCATGTACGGTACGTGCACTCCCACCTGCAATGCCATCGAGCCTAGCCCGCCGGTCCGGTTTGCTGATCAGGTGCGTATGCGCGAGCTAAACTCGTGGCATTCCCCCCGTGCCTGACCAGGCCTGCGGTTGCCTTCGTCACAGGGGGAGGATAACGGTGGGCCCTGCCCGCCGTGTCAGGTGCGCGCGGCAGGCCGTCGCCGGATCAGGTGACGGTGTCGGGGCTGGTGGCGCGGAAGGCTGCGTTGCGGCCGGCGCGGCGGCCGGAGGCGAAGGCCCAGGCCAGGTGGTGGCCGTGGCCCTTCAAAAGGAGGCCGCCCTGCCCGGTCGAGCCGGCCGCATAGAGGCCGGGGATGGGCTGGTCGCCCGCTCCCAGCACGCGATGCTCGGCATCGACGGCGAGGCCGCCCTCGGCGTGCACGAACACCGCGCGCACCGGGCCCAGCGCCACATAAGGACCGGCTTCCAGTTGGGGGCGGTTGCCAGGCGACGAATTGTGCCGGGCCACCGTCTTGCCGAGCGAGCCGGCCGGCATGGCGAGCTTGTCGGCCAGCTCGTCGAGGGTGGGCGCGGTCTTGAACACGTCCGGGCGATTGCGGCGGTAGTCGTCGATGTAGGCATAGGCGACGCCGGGGGCCGTCGAGATGAAGTTTGGCCAGGCCGAGAATGTGGCGGCCATGCGCGCGTCGAGCAGGATGTAGGCGACCTTGTCCGGCTGATCGGGGAGCGCAAAGGCCGGCGCGTCGGTCTCCAGAGCGAAGCGCTCGCCGCGCTTGTTGATCAGGATGGCGCCTGCGGTGAACAGGCAGAGCGAAGGGGCCAGTGCCGTGGTCACGAAGCTCATCACGAAGGGGCGCAGGATGGTGCTCGGCATGTGCTCGAGCGACCAGGCCATCAGGTTGGCGAGCGCCGGCCAGGGCGGCAGCTTGAGCAGCAGGTTGGGCTTTTGCGGCGGCACGAAGCGCAGCTCGGGGCCGAGCGCCAGGTCGCCGTTGAGGATGCGGGCGCCGAGCGGCAGGGCGAGCTTCTGGCCGTCGCCCGTCGCGGTGATGTTGACACCGTCGATCTTGGCCTGCTGCGGGCCCATGAACTGGCCCTTGAGGTCGGGATCGCTGGTGAAGTCGCCGCTCGCCAGCACGACACCGCCGCGCGCCATGAAGCGGCGCTTGCCGTCCGGCGTCTCGCAATCGATGCCGTCGACGCGGCCGGCCTCGCTGGAGAGCGCAACGGCGCGCGTCGAGCAAACGATGTCGACGCCGGCGCGGCGGGCGGCGCGGCCAAGGTGAGCGATGAACGAGCGCGAGTTGGGCAGCACGTTGTGCATGCGCGGCTTCTTGTGGGGCGGCTCCGGCATCGGGCCGTAGAAGCGGATGCCGTGCGAGAGCAGCCAGCGGAAGGTGTCGGGCATGGCATCGGCCAGCACGCGCCGCAGGTCGGAGTTGTCGCGCGGGTCGAGGTCGCCATTGAAGCCGGCCATGTCGCGCCAATGATCGGCCGGGCTGTCCTGGATGCCCTTGGCGAGCTGGTGCGGCGTCGAGCTGGCGCTGATCGAGCCGATCGACCAGGCGGTGGAGCCGCCGAGCGCGGGGTTCTTCTCGATCAGGGCGACCGAGCGGCCGCTGCTGCGCGCTTCTATGGCCGCGGCGAGGCCCGAGCCGCCGCCGCCGATCACGACCACGTCGTAGACGGTCTCCGATCCGGCCGCGGCAGCGCTCATGGCACCTGGGCGGCGCGCTGGCCGGCGGTGGTGCCGGCGATCTTGCCGAAGACGGCGCCGTTCATGAGGCCGGTGCCGCCCGGATAGTTGAAGTAGAACAGGCCGCCCACCAGCTCGCCGGCCGCGAACAGGCCGGGGATCACCTGGCCGTCGGTGTCGATGACGCGCGCAGAGGTGTCGATCTTCAGGCCGCCGAAGGTGAAGGTGATGCCGCAGGTGACGGCGTAGGCCTCGTAGGGCGGCGTATCGAGAATGTTGGACCAGTTGGACTTGGGGATCGTCAGGCCCACCGTGCCGCGGCCGTCCTTGATGTTGGGATTGAACGGCACGTCCTTCTTCACCGCGGCGTTGTAGGCCTTGATGGTCTCGAGCGCCTTGACCGGGTTCACGTCGTCGAGCTTGTGCACCAGCTCTTCCAGCGTGTCGGCCCTCACCTTGGTGACACGCTTGATGCGGTACTCGTCGCGCAGCAGGTGCACAACCTTGCTGTCGAACAGCTGCCAGGCGAACTGCATCGGCTGGGACAGGATCACGCGGCCGTACTTGGCATAAGTGTAGTTGCGGAAGTCGGCACCCTCGTCGACGAAGCGCTCGCCGTTGGCATTCAGCATGATCGAGAAGGGATAGTTGTGCTTTTGGAAGTTGTCGCCGACCTCGAGGTCGCCGAACTCGGGCGCGTTGCGGTCCCAGCCGACCGCATGCGAGCCCGACCAGTTGCCGGTCGGCTGGGCGCCGACGTCGAGTGCCATGCGGATGCCGTCGCCAGTGTTGAAGCGGGTGCCACGCACCTTGGCGAGTTCCCAGCCGGGGCCCAGATAGCGCGTGCGCATCTCGGCGTTGGCCTGGAAGCCGCCGGCCGCCAGAACCACGCATTTGCAGGCGACCTCCACGGTCTTGCCCTGGTAGCGCACGCGCACGCCCTTGATGCCGTCGTCGTCGCTGATGAGGGAGAGCGCGCGGGCTTCGTAGGCGACGGTGACGCCGTTCTTCCTGGCGGCGGCGGTGAGGCCTTCCACCAGACCGGGTCCGCCGCCGACGGATTCGACCGTCAGGCCGCCCCAGAACTTGAACTTGCCGTCCACCTTGAAGGCCTGGCGGCCGAAGATCGGCGCGAAGCGGATGCCTTTGGAGCGCATCCACAGCATGGTGTCGCGGCTGCGCGTGACCAGCATCTCGCACAGCTCGGGATCGGTGCGGTACTCGGTGACCCGGCCCATGTCGTCGAAGAACTGCTCCTCGGTGTAGGTGCCGAAGTCGGTGTTCTTGATCTCGTCTTCGGTGAGGTCGGGCATCAAGCGCTTGAGGTCGTCCACCCCCTCGTAGACGCAGCGGAAGGCGCCGGCGGTGAAGCGGCTGTTGCCGCCGGATTCGCCCTCCGGCGCCCGCTCGAGCACGAGCACCGAGACCTTGCTCTCGGCGGCGGCGAGCGCGGCGCAGAAGGCGGCGTTGCCGGCGCCGATCACCACGACATCGCTGGATGCAGGCAGCTTGCTGGTCATTTCCCGTATTGCCTCGCTTACCGTCCCGGTTCTGGCGCCCGGGAGCCATGTGCATTCCTGCGGCGCACGCCTTTGGCCCGCAATCCAGGCGCAGGCAGCGAGCCGGCTGGCCGCTGCAGATTGGCCGTTGACGTTGATCCCGAGGCGCCGTTACCCACGGCGCGGCGTGCGGCCTGCACTCTATTGCGTAGGTAGCTCAAGTCAAATTCATTTGCTATCGTGAGGGGCAATTTGCCAATCTGAGAAGAACATGCGGCTGTTGCTGCATCCGCGGCGGTCCGGCCGGCAAACCTGCCGATTGTCCTGCCGCGTGGGTTGCAAGGCGCTGTACGTAGGTCGCCGGCACATCCATGATGCACTGCAACGGGGCCTTGCAATGTCGGAGATCGCTTGGTGAGACATCGAGCAGCTGCCAAAGACGCCGCGGCCGGCGCCCAGTTGGCAACAGGGACGCCGTCGGCGGCGCGCAAGACCATGAGCGTTCGCGAACGGCCGGCGCACGTCGACGAGCTTGACGATGAGCCGCGCGGCGGCGGTGTGCAGTCGATCGGCCGCGCGTTCGCCATCCTGGAAGAGATTGCGCGCAGCCGCGACGGCATCAGCCTGGCCGAGCTCAGCAAGCGAGTGGGGCTGCACAACAGCACGACCTTCCACCTGGTCAAGACGATGGTGACGCTCGGCTATGTGCGGCAGCTGAAGGACTCCAAGCGCTACCGGGTTGGCCGGCCGCTGTTTGCGCTCGCCGCCAGCTCGCTCGACGACGTCGAGATGGTGAGCATGGCGACACCCATCCTGGAGGACCTGTCGCGCGAGACGGGCGAGAGCGGGCATTTCGCGGTGCGCATGGGCGATTGCGTGGTGGTGATCGCCCGCACCAGCGGGTCGGGTGCTTTCCAACTGACCGACCGGGTCGGGGTAATCCGGCCGGCACACGCAACAGCGCTCGGCAAGATCGTGCTGGCGGCGCTGCGGCCCGAGCAACTCGATCGCTACCTGGCGCGGGCCGAGCTGAAGCCGCACACGCCGAAGTCCATTATCGAGGTCGGCGCGTTGCGCCGGGAGATCGAGGAAGTGCGGCGGGCAAACATCGCCTACGACGACGGCGAGTTTGACAGCGAGCTGCGCTGCGTGGCCGTGCCGGTGCGCGATTTCACCGGCCAGGTGGTCGGCGCGATCGGCATCTCGGGGCCGATCTGGCGGCTGTCGCTGCAGGTGCTGCAAAGCCGCGCCAAGCTGGTGCAGTCGGCCGCCGACAAGCTGTCGGCGGACTTCGGTGCATCTGCTGCGGCGCGAACGCCAGCTGGCAACTAAGGGCGGGTTGCCGAGCCTTTTTGACTTGGATGGAAGCCGCCTGGCCATCCTCCATCCCTGCCCTGCGCTCATCAATGGGCAACTGGGTCCGGCACAGCCGTGCTTCGTCAAGACATGCGGCCGTGTACGCAAGTGCTGAGCGCGATGCCACGTCCCACGTCGTCGAAGAGCTGCCGATTGTGACGGGGCGCGGAGCGCGCGCCTCCTTGACTTGGGCCGCGAAGGCCGTAAAACTTAACCGTACGGTTTAGTATTCGGCGCCTTAGCTTGGGTGCGATGCATGCTCAGCCGGGTGGCAGGACAGTGGACCATCTCGCTGTGGCCCAGCGTTGGGCCCCGTCAAGGAGGGACAGCGAGGCATGATCACCGTCTTCGGCAAAGGCAGAGGCTTCCGGGTCGTCTGGCTGCTGGAGGAGATGGGGCTCGCGTATCGGCTGCGGCCGGTGGATCTGCTGGCCGGCGTCGAGAACGCAGGCGTCAGCCTCGGCGCGGCAGAGCAGGCCTATGTGGCCCGCACCAGCGGACGTGGAGCCTACCAGCGGGCCATGCAGACATGTCACGACACAAGGGCATGGGCCGCCAAGGCGTCGGGCGCATGACCGCTGCCGGCACGCATTGGCCATCGAGAAGGACGTTGGCACCAGTTTCGCTTGCGGCAAGCAGCGGACCTGAGCCTTCAGTCGGCCACCACAGCGCTACTGTGGCCACATCGACACGGGACGCCTGAGAACATCAATTGCAGCGCCATGCAGCTTCAAGCAAGGAGATGAGCAATGAACACGCCCGCGACACTGTGGACCGGTCGCGTCCTGACGGGG
>Ga0075428_100009267_pt1 | contig 10916 bp, 9 predicted proteins | sample RhiMetdeltSRZDD2_FD_75291 | JGI IMG/M metagenome (GOLD analysis project Ga0075428, IMG submission 75291) | Populus rhizosphere microbial communities from Tennessee, USA - Rhizosphere MetaG P. deltoides SRZDD2 | ecosystem: Host-associated > Plants > Roots > Rhizosphere > Soil | place: USA... | reverse complement strand
CGGATGGGAAGCCCAAAGGCAAGAATCTACTTGGCAAGCCCGGCAACGGCTGCGGCTTCAGCTCTGACTGGGTACATCACGGATCCCAGGGAGTTTGTGAACTGAAGGAACCAGCAACTCTATGAACTGGAAATTTGGCGATAACATCAACACAGACCTCATCACACCTGGGCGTTACAACATCACGACGGATCCGCGGGAACTGGCGAAAGCGTGCTTCATTGAGTTTCGTCCCGAGTTTTCGAAGCAGGTGAAGGCCGGCGATTTCGTGATTGCCGGCGAGAACTTCGGTTGTGGCAGTTCTCGCGAAACGGCGCCTGTATCGTTGAAGTACTCAGACATCCGCGCAGTGATCGCAAAATCGTACGCGCGCATCTTTTTTCGCAATGCCATCAATCTTGGGTTGCTCTGCGTGATTGCTGACACCGACGGAATCGATGAATCCGATGAATTGGAGTTAGAAGTGGCATCACAGACTCTCAGGAACAAGACTAAAGGGCAGGACATCAAGATCCAGATTCCCAGCATGATGCTGAGGCTGTACCAGGAAGGCGGCATCATTCCCTATCTTAAGAAACACGGGTTGTCCGCTTTGGGAGACTTGGAGAAGTTTTAACTTCTATGCGGGGTTTCCCCGGATGCGCAAACCTCAAGTCATCGTTCTAACCATCAGCGATTCGGCATCCCGGGGAGAGCGTACTGACCTCTCGGGGCCGGCAGCTCGTGCGGAACTAGAACGGCTCGGGTGCGAGGTTCTTTCCGTCACTGTCGTTCCCGATGATGTGAACGTGATTCGGGAAAAGCTACTGGAACACTCGGATTCGGCTGCCATCGATCTCATCGTTACAACCGGCGGCACTGGGCTTGCTCCCCGAGATGTCACCCCCGAAGCGACCCAGCAAGTCATTGAAAAATTCATACCCGGCCTGCCCGAACTGATGCGGATGGAAGGGCTGAAATCGAATCCGCGAGCGGCCTTAACCAGGGCCGTTGCTGGCCTTCGCAAGAAAACCATCATCATCAACCTGCCCGGGAGTGTCAGAGGAGTTCAGGAATCGCTTGCGGCAGTGGCTCCAATCCTGGGCCACGCGCTGGAAGTCGCCTCCGGGAATACCGTTCGCTGCGGGGGATGAAGTTCTTTCCGTAGGATGAACAACAGCTACTTGCACATCTGCTGTTCCCATCCACTCTTGAACATGTTGAGCTTGGCGTCTGGATTTTCAGGGTGTGCCGCAATGAGCTGCTCATCGATTTCGACGCCCCAGCCCGGGCCGGCTGGAAGTTCGTAAAATCCATCCTTGACGCGCGGAGTACCCGGCGTAAGATCGCACCGCCAGGGAACGTCGTAGTCCTCGAAGGTCTCCAGGATCTGAAAGTTAGGAATGTTGGCACAAAGGTGCATCGCAATGACGGTGCCGAGCGGGCCGCGACAGTTGTGCGGAGCGACGCTGATGTAGTGGGTCTCTCCGATGGCCGCGATCTTCTTTGTCTCCATGAAACCGCCGCTATAAACAATATCCGGCTGAATCACGTGGGCTGCTTTGTGAGCTAGCAAGTCGAGGAAGCCAAACCGGCTGTAGGTGTGTTCGCCAGTCGCGATGCGCAGCGGCGAAGCCGCAACAACTTGGGCCATGGATTGATGGTTATGCGCCGGAATGGGTTCTTCGCACCACCCTGGGCGATACGGCACCATCGCACGGATGGACTCCAAAGCCGTAATCGGACTAAATCTTCCATGAAATTCCAGTAACAGTTCGATATCGTCGCCGACAGCCTTTCGGACGGTTTCAACTACTAGGCACGACTGCTTAAAGTCGTCGCGCGACATCTCGCGTCCACCCGGGCCAAATGGATCGAATTTGAGAGCCCGATAGCCGCGTCCTACCGCTTGCTGGGCACGTTCAGATAACTTTCCCAAGTCTCCGTCATAGGCGTACCACCCATTTGCGTAGGCTTTCAGTTTGCTTCGTACGCGACCCCCAACGAGGTTGTAAACGGGTTGGCCAGTTGCCTTTCCGACAATATCCCATAGTGCCGTTTCAATGCCTGCCATTGCGGCATACATGATGGGCCCGGTGTTGTGTTCAACTTGGTATAGCTGGAACCAGATCGACTCGATATCGAACGGGTTGTGGCCAATGACGTAACGCCGTCCCAAGTCGAGAATCAAGTCTCGGACTGTGCTCTCCTTCCATTCCAATGTGCCATCACCCCAGCCAACGATACCTTCATCCGTTGTCAGCTTGACAAACAGGAAGTTGCGCCAGACCGCTGCCGTCAGAAAGACCTCAATCCTTACCACTTTCATAGTTGTTCGAGACCCTCAAGAAGGGACTTGAGCTCAGCGCGAACATCAGAGTCGACTGGAGCCAGCGGTCCGCGAGACACACCAACCGGGATTCCGCGCAGCACGGCTGCTTCCCGACACACCGCGAGCCAGTGCGGATTGCCATCGGTAGTACCCAGTGCTCGATACTCCAGATTGATCAGAGGGAGAACACGATACCAAAGGGCGCGAGCGTCCTCCAGATTTTTCTCCACCGTCAGGAGTCGGTGCAAACGGCGGGCCAGAGCCGGCACGATCATTGGCAGGCCGCTAATCCACCCATCCGCCCCAACAGCCATGGCTTCAAAGGCGATGACATCAATGCCGGCAAAAATCGGGAAGTTCGCGCCGCAGAGCAGGCGTGTGTCATGAATCCGCGATACCTCCAGGTGCGACCACTTAACTGAATGGACCACGTCCTCGTCTGAAAGCATCTTGATTTCCTGAGGCGTGATTTCGGTGCCTGTCAGCAGCGGGACATTGTAGACCATGATAGGCAAACCCACCCGGTCCCGAACTTGGCGGAGGTGGTTAAGCACATCTTGCTTTGGCGGTCGCAGGAAGAACGGAGTGATCAACATTAAGCCATCACAGCCGAGCGACTTGGCGTGAAGACTCAGTTCAATGGTGGTTTCTGTCCCGTAATCCCCGGTGCCCGCGTAAATAGGCACCTGGCCGGCATTCTCGGCTACGATTGCCTCCAGCAACGATTTCCGTTCATCAATAGTTAGCGCGACGGGTTCGCCGGCGCTGCCCAGGGGCGTCAGGCCATCTGCTCCTGAGTCCAATAGAAAGCGGACGAACTTTCGGGTGCCTTCCAGAGAGATCGAACCGTCGGTATGGTAGCCCGTAACGGTAGGGGAAAAGATTCCCGAGAGATGGCTCATTCTTGTTGTCGTCATAGTGCCCCCTCCCAAGCGATACACCCGACCTTCCGATCGAGTCGCTCCACAGAGTGACTTGTACACAGCCCACGTCGCTCGTGTCAAGCCAATTCTGGATTCTCGGACACGTCTCCGTTATACGGAATTATGGTCTGCGTGTGCCAGAAACGCGACATGCCATCATGCCCGGAACGTGGAACGGCGTCCCAAAAAACCTATGATCTCCTTGACATTTCCGGATACCGGACGTATAAAGCGGCAAGTTGCATGTCCCTGTTTCTCAAGGCCACGGAGCAGTTGGATGAAGAAGCGGACTCAGAGTCCAAAGAAGCAGCAGACGGACAAAAACTATATTGGTGTCACAGCCAAAATATTTGCTGTCTTGGAATACTTCATTCAAGAGGGTGCCCAGCAGCAGGCAGTATCATTTCAGGAATTGTCCAGCGCCCTGCCATTTGCCCGCACGACAGTGCACCGCGTCCTGTATTCATTGGAGAAGCTTGGGTATGTAGAAAAGGCTGATACCAAGGCGCACTATCACTTAGGGCCGAAGTTTTTTGCCTTGACGCAGCCAGCAGTGCAGTTCAAACGACTGCAGTCTGTCGCGCATGCAGTGATGCTCGAACTTCTGGTACGACATTCCGAGACAGTGAACCTGGGTGTCCTGGACAACGGCCAGGTGGCTTACATCGACGTGGTCCAAAGCCCGAGCGCTCTCCGGATCGCTGCAAATCCAGGGGATCGCAACCCGGTGCATAGCACCTCGTTGGGTAAGGTCATCCTGGCGTACCTCCCCGAGCCAGAAGTTGAAAAAGTGCTGAAACAGTATCCTCTCATTCGGATGACGTCCAAGACGATCACTCAAAAGCCCCACCTCTTGGAACACCTGGCTGCAGTGCGCGAGCAAGGTGTTGCCTTTGACTTGGGAGAGAATGTGGATGGCGTGCTCTGCGTGGCGGGCCCAATTTTTGACCAGCATGGCCGCGCCGTAGCCGGTGTCAGCGTCTCAGGTCCAACCAGCCGCATGGAATCGAAACTCATGGCTATTCGGGACGACGTCCGGAATGCCGGTGTGAAGATTTCGCGAATGCTTGGGCCACTTTCTGCCTCTGAAGGTGCCGCTGCCAGGATTGCAGCGAGCTTCTCTGAAGCAACTGCCCAACCCCCGACTCCGACTGAATAACTGGAAGAAGGTGACTCCCAAAGGTTTCACCTTCGCCATCGTGCTGCATTCGTGCATCATCTTGGAAGAGTGTGTCAGCGCACTTCAAGCAAGCGGCTTGAAATCTGTCAATGCACGCTCTTCTTCGAGTCTTGTCCGTTATGCGGATATGAATCCGACGTTGTTGACAACTCTTGAGTCCATTTTGTTCTGTGCGCCTGTCAATTACCGGGGCTAGCGGGGCGTAGCGGCGCTGTTGACCGACATCAGAACGCTCGGTTTGCAGGCAACCCTTCGACACTAATATGAACCAGCAACTTGAGCCAGATCGCAGAACCTTCCTCCTCTCTATTATCTATGGGCTCTGGGCGTTCATGGGCCTGATGCTCGCGATCCCCGCATCGGTTTACCTTCTGTGGCCGCCTAAACCCAAAAAGGAAGACCCGTGGGCTGAAGCGGGAAGACTGAGTGAACTGCAAGCGGATACTCCAGCGGAACTCGTATTCCGACGGAATCGCGTGGACGGTTGGAAGGTAAGCAGCGAGAAGGCCACCACCTGGGCAGTTAAGATTTCAACCGATGAAGTGATCGCCTTTGCGCCCCAATGCCCACATCTCGGATGCGCGTACCATTGGAACGCGTCAAAGCATGAGTTTCTCTGTCCCTGCCATGCATCCACATTTTCCATTCAAGGCGACGTCTTGACTGGGCCCGCACCAAGAGCGCTTGACCGGTATGACTTGAAGATCGAACAGGACAAGCTTTTCGTGGGTTCTGTACGCAAGTCAGGAGAGCCCGCATGAGGCTTAAGCGCAGAGTAGGCCCAGGGACCAGAGGAGAGCATGGGGCATTCAGGTATTGAAAGACGCCGTGGCCATCTTTGTGCCCTTTACGCTGCTGTTTGTGACAGCGATACTCATCAAAGTTCCACTCGAAAGACTGGCCGATCCGCCCTCCCTGAGTAGGATTGCTCCTGCTCTCGAGTAGTTCCGGATAACGGAGAGTTTGCCGTTCTTGGAAACGATCCGGCGCAACTTTTGCACACAATCTATTCCGTATTGCGGAGGATAATCCATTCGGACGTAAATGTGTGATACTTGACGCGGCGCGAACACGGCAAGAATGAGCTGGATAAGCTTCCAACATACGCCACGAGTGGTGGACTAGGGGATCATGCCCATGGTGGCAGCCCATCGAATTTCTTGACTGGCTAGATTTTTGATTTAAAGCAGTTGATTGCACCTTCCCAAGAGATTTCCAAATTTGATTTGTGCAGCAGTTGAGCGAGCACCCCCTTCTACAGTCTGAGTACCGGCCTGCCCCATTATCGTTTTCCCCTATCTCGACTCTGACTTCATTCTGTGAGAGTTCCTTCATGGAATTCGGTCGGATCGGGTGTATATTCCCGACATGTGCTCAAAACTCGTAGAAGCGTCGTGTTGCTTGTCTCTTAGCTTCTTCATTCTGTTTGTAGATGCTTCGGCGCAAAAGCTTCCCTACCCAGCCTCGAAGCACGGCTCCAACTACATGTTCAACTATTATCTTCCTCCTGCACCCAGCACGACGCCATGGGCTCCGGCGTGGTCGCCTGACGGGGATTGGATTGCAGTTGCCATGTATGGATCGGTGTGGAAAGTCGATTCCAGAACAGGGACCGCAACCGAACTGACCTACAGTTCGAAGTATCATTCGTCGCCTGCTATTTCTCGCGATGGCGAATGGTTGGTCTACACTGCGGACGACGACGGCCGAAGCATTCAGCTGGAAACTCTAAGCCTCAAGTCGGGGGAGATCCGGGTATTGACGCAGGATGAGCATTTGTATCTTGACCCGGCATTCTCGCCCGACGGCACACAGTTGGCTTACGTCTCAACTCAACCCAACGGTTATTTCAACGTCTATGTCCGACCGTTTCGCCAGGGAAGTTGGGCTGGCCCCGCCATCGCGTTGACGCAAGATCACAATTTCGGACGGGATCGCCTCTACTTCGGTCCGTGGGATATGCATACGCAGCCTGCATGGGTGCCTGGAGGACAGGATTTGCTCCTCGTGACCAATCGGGATGTGCCTTTGGGTTCGGGTGATGTCTGGCGAATTCCCGCAAGCCCGAACGGGATTTCTGCAGGCCGGAAGATTTTTGGCGAACAGACCTTGTATCGCACGCGTCCAGACGTATCAAGGGATGGCAAGCGCTTTGTCTATTCATCGACAGGCGGCGCGGCGGACCAGTACAGTCATCTCTATGTCTTACCGGTTGACGGGGGCGCACCGTACAAACTGACTTTCGGCGAACACGATGACTTTCATCCGCGCTGGTCGCCCGACGGCGAGCAAATCGCATTCATCTCGAACCGGCCAGAGGAGCCGGGAACTGCAGGGCTTCCCGAACTGTGGCTGTTGGAAACGTACGGGGGAAAGTTGACGCGCGTACAGATTCGAGAGCTGCGTTGGAAACGCCCGATGGGGAAGGTTCATGTTCGGGTTCGCGACGCAGCCACGGGCAAAGCTACGCCAGCGCGCATTCAGGCGCGCGCAGCCGACGGGAAGTTCTACGCTCCCCGCCACAGCTACTCGCGTATTGGGGAACTCGGCGAGCATCTCTTTCATACCAACGGCGAGTTCGCTCTCGAAGTGCCTGTGGGCAAGATGACCGTGGAAGCAGTTAAGGGATTCGAGTACTGGCCGGCTGAACAATCGCTCGAGGTTCGGCCAGGTACCGATGCAACCGTGACACTCACGTTGAAACCCATGGTGGATTTCGCCGCCCGTGGCTGGATCAACGGATCCACTCATGTCCACATGAACTACGGGGGTAATTTACGGAACACGCTGCAGAACCTGATGTTCATGTCGAAGGCAGAGGATCAGGAAGTGGTGAACGAGTTGGTTGCCAACAAGGACAACCGGATTCTCGACTGGCAGCACTTTGTGCCGGGAGGTGGCGAGCATCCCGTTTCGAAGCGTGATCCAGAAACCCTGGTGATTGTCGGTGAAGAGTATCGACCTCCATTCTATGGACACGTTTCTTTCATCGGGCTTCGTGATCACCTTATCAGTCCGTTCACGACCGGCTATGAGGGAACGGGAATTGAGAGTTTGTACCCGAGCAACACGGACATGTTTCGCAAGGCGAGAGCCCAAGGCGCAGTCGTTGGGTATGTTCACGCGTTCAGCGGCGAGGCGGATCCGTTGAATAGCGGTCTTGGCGTTGGAAGAAGCTTTCCCGTAGATGCAGCTTTGGGCACTATTCACACGATGGAATGGTCTGCGCCTAGCCGTGCAGCACTGAGCGTGTGGCATCATGCCTTGAACAACGATCTCCCAATTGCTGTGGTAGGCGGAGAAGATTCCATCAGCAGTCTCCATCGGACGAAGCTCTTGGGGAGTTTGCGAACCTACGCCTACGTTGGGAAGCCAGATCCTGCCATCGGGAAAGCCCGGAGGAATTCAAAGCTCACCGCCGAGGACTGGATCCGAGCGCTCAAACAGGGGCGTACCTTCTTCACGAGCGGACCCTTGCTTGAGCTTAGTGTGAACGCTGCTGGCCCGGGAGACGCAGTGAATCTGCCAGCGAATGGAAGTCTAATCGTAGTCAAAGCTCAAGTCTGGTCCATTGCCCCGTTGACCCGAGTCCTCATCTATCGGAATGGACAGGTGTGGCGCGAACTGCCGTTGAACGCGGATAGCCGAAGCGCGAGCATTCAAGAAACGGTTCGAGCCGATGAAAGTGCCTGGTTTTCTTTAGCGGCTGAGGGTGCTGTCGGAAGCCATCCTCTCGATGCGCTCTATCCCCAAGCTGCTACTAGTGCTGTGCGCGTCTATGTGGGCGCGCAGAAGATTCGAAACAGACAATCAGCGGAATACTTCATCCGCTGGATCGATAAGCTTCACGCAATGGCGGAAGCCTGGCCGGGATGGAGATCGCCCAAGGAAAAGACTCACGTCCTAGGCCAGTTTTCGGAAGCACGTGATGTTTACCAACGCCTTAGCACAGAAGTCCCCGAGAGGTAACGTTGGTGGTTGAGCGGATTCCTCCGAATAAGAGTTTGTTCATGATCTCCCACTGCCCGAGACTTCAGAAGAATAGGAAAAATTTACTCAGTTTTTGCTGATGCAGGGCAGTTATGGAACCCTTCTCCGGAGTCCTGATCCGCGAGAATTACTGGATGAGTTTCGTGGAGGGATCAAGTAATGGCCACTTGTCGCCCGAACCGGCTTGTTTTGGGGAAGTTCTGCAAGAGTGTTGCTTGAGTGCACAAAAGATTAGCGTTGTCTTATGTTTGGCAGGTGACATGCAATCTTGAAGTCGCACAGGGACTTTGCTTTCAGGCTTACTGGGGCATTCCGAAAGATCTCATTCCATGTCGAATCCAGAGAAGCAGGCCCGCGAGGGATCATTGAGGACGCGTCAGTGTGCGCGTCAGACGGTTGAACTACCATTCCAAGTGGGTGGCTTGGATTCGTTGGGCCACTTTTTCGAAGATCGCATAGTCACACGCGACTTCAGTGAGTGTGGAGGCAGCTTTGTGACAGACCACGCAATCCAGGTAGGCTCGACGCTGAAACTGGCTGATTCAACCGGTTTTCTCTCGCTCATTCGCATTGCCTGGAGTCGGCAACGAGACGAGCACACTCAAGACTACGGATTCGCCTTCGTCCAACCCCTGGAAGAACAACTGGACACAGCCTCTTAATCCTTCCGTTTCAGCTACCTCTAGGTTCCGCTGTCAACTGCACAAATCTATTGAAAAACCCCTAGCAACTGGCCTATAAGTCACGCTGCCTTACGGGTGTGTGTCTTCAGCGCACGAGTCTGGCACCGAGGGCGCCGCCACGACTCCTGTTTTCTGTCTGTCCTCTAAACGAGACGTACTTCTCGAATCAGGGAGCTCTAGTCATGGATGTTCTGACCCATGTACCGCACGCTTTTGCACGTAAGTTTCTACCTCAATCCGTTGATTTTTCATCTTGGCCTGAGATCAAACCCTTTTTCATGCAGCTGGAAGGTCGCACGCTGGACACGAAGGCAGCTTTGGAGTCCTGGGTCGCAGACCGCAGCGAACTCATGGATGTCATCAACGAAGAGGGCAGCTTGCGGTATATCCGCATGACCTGCGACACCGAGAACAAAGAGCTGGAGAAAGCCTACTTTCAGTTTCTGGAAGAGATCTCGGAGAACGTCAAGGCGGCCGACGACCGGCTGAAGCGGCAGTTTCTGAAGTCACCCGCGCGGACTGAGCTTGACCGGGATCGCTTCTTCATAATGGACCGCAGCTTTCAGAACGATGTCGACCTGTTTCGGGAGGAAAATATACCCCTCGAAACCGAGGAGTCCAAGCTGTCACAGGGCTATCAAAAAATCATGGGCTCGCTGACGGTCGAGTTCGAAGGCAAGGAACAAACTCTTCAGCAGATGGGTCGTTACCAGGAGTATCCAGATCGCGGTTTGCGGGAGGCGGCTTGGAAAGCCGTCGTGGAGCGCCGCCTCCGAGAAGCGGAGAAGCTGGAGCAGGTTTTCGATGAACTACGTTCCGTGCGGGAGAAGATTTCGGCGAACGTCGGCTTTGCGTCCTATCGTGACTTTGCATTCAAACAGCGCGAACGGTTCGACTACAACGTCGATGACTGTCTCCGCTTTCACGAGGGTGTCGAAGCCGCTGTGGTTCCCTTGGCCAAGCGGATGGACGAAATGAGGGCACGGGATTTGGAAGTTCCCAAACTGCGGCCCTGGGACTTGAGCGTGGATCCGCTGAACCGCCCGCCTTTGAAACCGTTTACCCAAGCCCGCGAGCTGGTCGAAGGTTGCCTGAAGATTACAAGCCGGGTCGACGCCCGCTTTGGTGACTTTATTCGGACGATGCGGGACCTTGAGCTGTTGAACCTGGAGAGCCGAAAGGGAAAGGCACCGGGCGGGTACCAGTCTTCCTTAACGGAGGCACGGCTGCCCTTCATCTTCATGAACGCTGTTGGGTTGGACGGCGATGTGCGCACCCTCCTGCACGAGGCCGGCCATGCATTCCACGTCTTCGCCACTCGTGATGAGCCGCTGGGACACTACCGCCACGCGCCGATTGAATTCTGCGAAGTGGCTTCGATGAGCATGGAACTGCTCGGAGGCGAACAGCTTGAAGAATTTTACCCGAGCAATGAGGATCTCAAGCGTTCCCGGAAAAGACATCTTGAAGGAATCATCGACATTCTCCCCTGGATTGCTCGCGTCGACGCGTTCCAGCATTGGATCTATACCCATCCGGAGCATTCGATCGAGGAACGGAGAAGACATTGGCTCGACCTGCATCAGCGGTTTGGCGGTTTGGAGGACTGGACTGGCTTCGAACTGGCCCAGGCCACGAGCTGGCATCGGCAGTTACACATTTTTGAACTGCCGTTCTACTATGTCGAATATGCCATAGCGCAGCTGGGTGCCTTGCAGGTATGGCTCAATTCGAAGTCAGACTTCTCGGGTGCAGTCGCCAGTTACTGGGCTGCTTTGCAGCTAGGCGGCAGCCGCTCGTTGCCCGAGCTGTTTGCCCGTGCTAACATC
>Ga0075428_100009266_pt1 | contig 10916 bp, 8 predicted proteins | sample RhiMetdeltSRZDD2_FD_75291 | JGI IMG/M metagenome (GOLD analysis project Ga0075428, IMG submission 75291) | Populus rhizosphere microbial communities from Tennessee, USA - Rhizosphere MetaG P. deltoides SRZDD2 | ecosystem: Host-associated > Plants > Roots > Rhizosphere > Soil | place: USA... | reverse complement strand
TCCTGCCGGCCGACGGCGGCTCGCGCACGCGGTGGGAGGCGCAGTCGCAGGCCTTCGCCGCGGCCCGGGACGAGCTGGCCCGCCTGGCCGGCAAGACGGAAGTCCGCGTCTTCGCCTACGACAACCGCCTGCTGCCGCTGGAGTTCTCGGGCGGCCAAATCAAGCTGCCCCAGGACCCGGCGGGGCAGCAGACCGACATCGGCACGACACTGCACGAGGCCCTCCGCGGCGAGCAAGGCAAGCGCGTGGCCGCGGTTCTGCTCTCGGGCGACGGCGTGCAGACCGCCTTCGAGCCGCTCATCGAAACGCAAGAGGCCGCCCGCAAGCTCCGCGACGACTTCGCCGCGCCGCTCTATACGGTGACCTTCGGCCTCTCCGGGAACGCTGCCCAGGCCCGCGACCTGGCCATCGAGCGGCTCGACGAGCAGTTCACCGTCTTCGTGAAGAATGAGGTCGTCATCCGCGGCCTGGTGCGCGTCCGCGGCTACGTGAAACAGGACCTGCCCATCGAGCTCTTGCTCGTGGACGAGAAGAACCAGCCGCAGACGATCGGCCGCCGCACGATCCAGGCCGCCGAGGACAACCAGCAAGTCGAGGTCGAATTCACCTACACGCCGCAGACGCCGGGGCATTACCGGCTGACGCTGCGGGCCGACAAGCAGCCGGGCGAGCTGGTCGAGAAGAACAACAAGCTCGACGCCTACCTCACCGTGCTTGAGGGCGGTCTGCGGGTGCTCTATCTGGATGGCGAATCCCGGTTCGAGCGCAAGTTCCTCCGCTGGGCGCTCGACGCCTCGCCCGACATCGAACTCGACGACGCCGTGATCCCGCGGCGCTCTCAGGTAGCGGAGTCCGGCCAACCCGGCTGGCCGGTCGATCTAGGTCCGGACTTCGCCGCGGGCAAATACGACGCGTACATCCTGGGCGACCTCGACGCGGCGGCGCTGGGCCAGGCGAACCTCGAGAAGCTGGCCCAGGAAGTCGGCCAGCGCGGCAAGGGCCTGTTGATGATCGGCGGCCGCTCGAGTTTCGGCCGCGGGCACTACTTTGACACGCCGCTGCGCGACGCCCTGCCGATCGTCATCGACCGGATCGAAGGGGCCGAGTTCGGCGACGCGGCGCTCGAACGGTTCTTTCTCCCGGGCCCGATCCAGATGGTTCCGGCCGGGCCACACGCGATCACGCGGCTGACCGGCGACGCCGACAACGCGGCGGCCTGGAGCAAGCTGCCGCCGCTGGCCTGGGCCAACAAGTTCGCGGGCGTGAAGCAGATTCCCGGCGTCCGCATTCTGCTGCAGTCGCCGCAGGGGCAGCCGCTGCTGGTCAGCGGCGAATTCGGCGCGGGCCGCACGCTGGCCTTCGCGGGCGAATCGACCTACCTGTGGCGAATGCACGACTTCCAGAAAGAGCACAACCGCTTCTGGCGGCAGGTCATCTTGTGGCTGGTCAAGCGCGACGACCTGAACCGGGACGAAGTCTGGATCCGCCTCGACCAGCGGCGGTTCAACCCCGGCAGCAAGGTGCAGATTCAGGCCGGCGCGCGGACCGCGTCGGGCGATCCGATCGGCGACGCCCGGCTGGAGACGTTCCTGGTGCATCCCGGCGGCCGCCGCGAGCCGCTCGTTCTATCGCAGGCCGAGCAGCAGTTCCGCGGAACGCTTTCGCCGACCGCGCCGGGCGACTATGCGATCGAGCTGACCGCCTGGCAAGGTTTGCAGAAGCTGGGCACGGCGAAGGCCGAGTTCCTGGTCTTTGACCGCGACGTGGAGTTGAGCAACCCCGCCGCCGATCCCGACCTGATGGCCTCGCTCGCCGCCTGGACGAAGCAGGAAGGGGGCCGGGTGGTCGGCGCCGAGGAGTTGCCGAAGCTGCTGGGCGAATTGGCCGCCAAGCCGCCGGAATATGAAGTCCGCCAGAAGCGGTGGAAGCTCGCCGGCACCGCGGGCGACGCCTGGCTGATGCTCGTCCTGATGACCGCCGTCCTGACCGGCGAGTGGTTTCTGCGCAAGCGCTGGGGACTGGTGTAGTCAAAGCCGCGACCAGTGGTCGCGGTCTCCGCTCGGTCCCAAGCTCCGCTTGGGACCGCACCTCTGCAAGCTCGGCTTGCCGAATGTGAAGCAGAGCTTCCTCCTGGCGTGCCCAAGCGGAGCTTGGGCACAAGAAAACCGCGACCACTGGTCGCGGCTTTGAGCTATGCGCTCCGCCCCGCCAGCACTCCCGTGCTGAAGGCGGCCTGGAAGTTGTATCCGCCGATCGGGCCGTCGAGATCGAGTATCTCGCCGGCGAAGTAGAGCCCCTTAACGAGCTTGCTCTGCATCGAGCGGCTGTCGATCTCATCCAGCGCGACGCCGCCGGCGGTGACTTCTGCCTTGGCAAAGCCGCGCGTGCCGGTGATCGGAATCGCCGTGCTCTTCACGGCCCGCACGAGCTGCCCGCGGGCGGCTTTCGAGAATTCCGCCCCGCGCAGTTCCGCCTTCAGGCCGGCCAGCAGGACGAGCGCATCGGCTAATCGCCGCGGCAGCCGCTCGGCGAGAATCGCAGCGAGCGGCCGCTTGCCGTCGCCGGCAGTCGCCTGGCGGAGCAGCTCGTCGAGCTGCGGCGGCGGAAGATCGGGCTGGAAGTCGCACACCACGTCGGCCGCCGCGGGGTCGGCCAGCGCGGTCACGCCGCGGCTGATGTCCAGCACGACGGGCCCCGACAAGCCGAAGTGCGTGAAGAGCAGCGAGCCGCGGCGGTTATCGAGCGGCTTATCCGCCGTTGGACTGGCGCGGAGAATGAGCTTCAGAGCGACATCGGGAATGGTGACGCCGCTCAGCTCGCGGACCCACACCTCCGAAGTCGTCAGCGGCACCAGCGCCGGGCGGGGCGGCACGATGGTATGGCCGCAGGCCGCGGCCCAGGCGTAGCCGTCGCCCGTCGTGCCGCTGCCGGGATACGACTGGCCGCCGACGGTGACGATCAACTTTTCGGCAGTCAGCTCGCGGCTGCTGCTGGCGGTGCGGAACCCGCCGGCAGCGAGCGACTCGATTCGCTGCACCGGCTCGGACAGCGCCAGCTCCGCGCCGCTGCGCGACAAGCGGCGGAGCAGGGCCTCGAGCACGTCGGTGGCCCGGTTGCTGACGGGGAAGATCTTGCCGGTTTCTTCGACCTTGGTCGGAACGCCTTCGTCTTCGATCAGCTTGACCAGGTCGGCCGGCGAGAGCGCGGCCAGGGCGGAGTGGAGGAACTGCCCCTGCTCGCCGTAGGCCCGAATGATGCCCCATTTGTCGGTGGCGTGCGTGAGGTTGCAGCGCGTGCCGCCGGACATCAGGATCTTCACGCCCGCGCGGCGATTCTTCTCCAAAAGCAGCGTCCGCCTGCCGCGCTCGGCGGCCTCGGCAGCCGCGACCAGGCCGGCAGCGCCTGCGCCGATGACGATGACGTCGAAGTCCAAGTTCAAAGTTCAAGGTTCAAGGTTCAAGGTCAAGATCGCAACTTTGAACTTTGGACTTTGAACCTGGAACTGTCTAGAGCCACCAGGAGACGAGCCACAGGACGACGAAGATGCCGCCCATGAAGATTGCCATCCAGACGCCGGTGTGCCAGGCGTGATAGAGGATCGGCCGCGGCAGCTCGTGGCGCGTGGCGCCATAGACCAGGCTGACCGAGAGGATCAGCGGGACGATGTACCAGATTTGCTTGGCGAGCAGCGCGGCGGCGAAAAGCATGGGGATATTCACGGCGGATTGCGCCTCAGGGCGTCTTGGGTTTGTCTTTGTCTTTATCTTTCGACTTGTCGCCATCCGGAGGCCCGCGCTCCTTGCCCGGCTCGCCGATGACGGGACCGCCGTAGGCGTCCCAGATCGCAAGGATGTTGAGCAGCCCGGCGATCATCGTGTAGAGCGTGCCCAGCTCGAAGCGGAGATTGAGGTCCCGGTGCCACTGCGACAGCTCGCCGGGACGCGGCGGCCGCATCAGCCCTCCCAGGATCGGATCGCCGCCCCGGCGGACGATCAGGCTTTGCACCAGGGCCGGCGCGGCCGGCAGGCCGACGCCAAGCTGGAGCGGATACTGCCAGCGCTTGTCGGCCGAGTTCCAGGCCGCATACACGACCTTGCCCTCACCGAGGGCCAGGCCGAAAAAGTAGGTCGCCAGGATGCAGACCGCGAACAGCACTGCCTTCAGGTACCGCCGCTGATAGAGGTGCCCCGCGCCCGGCCACAGCCAGGCGAACAGCGCCGCCACGTGAGGATCGCGAAGGTCGATTTCCAGGGTCGGCTCGGCCGGCGGCGGGGCGGAAGTGGACATGATCGAGGCGGGAGCAAGGAGCAAGGCCTGGTGGAATCTGCTTCAAACCGACATTCTATCGATCCCCGCGGCGGGGAACAGACCAACCGGTTGCCGCGGCTCGCGCTGCAAGGGCTTGTTCGTTCGCCAGGGATCGATCTTGAACCGCGTCCGCGCCCGACTGGCGAGGAATGCCCCGCAGGTTATCATGCACGGCACGCTCGCGGCCGCTGTGGCCGCAACGGGCGGCCGCAACGGGAGGGACAGTGACCAGGTGGCTGTGGCAAGCGGCGCTGGTGGCAACCCTGGCAGCGCCGGGCTGCGGCGGCGGCGCATTACCAGCCGGGCCGGCGGCCGAACAGCCGCAGGAAATCCTCCGCCGCGAGCTGGCCCAATTCCCGAAAATCGGCAAGTACGAGCCGCCGCTGGACAGCTACCGGGTGCAGATCGCGCCGCCGGAAGGCTGGCGAGCGACCCAGGGGCTCAATTTTCTGATCGGATTCAAGCCCCAGGGGCAGGGCGAGCTGCCGCGAATCACAGTAATCGCCGAAGATCCGCCGGCCGGTTATCCCGCCGATTTGACGGAGGTGGAGGCTCCCGGCCTGGCCTTGCTGCTCGACCAGGGGCTGCGCAAGGCGGTATCCGAGAAGCAGAAGTCCGTCGAGGAGTTCAGCCTGCCCATCGTATTGGGAGAGAACGTCTTCATCCGCCACGTCCGCCGCGTGCAGACCGGCGGCGCGAAGTGCATCGTGCAGTCGCTGGCGACGATCAAGAACTCGCGGATGTACACGGTCGAGCTGATCGCCGCGATCGAACCGCCGCAGTCCGCCGAGTACGAAGCCTCGCTGCTGAAGTACCGCGACTATGCCTACGCCGTGGCGGGGCACATGCGGTTCGCTCCGCCGGGCAAGACGTTCGATCCCTCGGCCGGACCGAAGCCGAAGCCGCCGCTCACCGAGGCCAAGAAGGCCGCGCCCGCTCCGGAAGCCGCGACGCCCAAGACCGCGCCGCCGAAGTCCGCACCAGCCGCTCCCGCCGGCGAGAAGCCGAACAAGTCCGAGAAGACCACCGAGAAGAAATCCGCCTAACCAGCCGCATCACTCCATGGACGAACAACTCAAGCAGCAGCTCATGCCGGCGATCGTGGTCTTTAACCTGACCGTCATTGCCTGGGTCCTGTACCGCTTCTTCACGGCCCAGCGCGGCATGTTCTTTCAAGACTTTGTGATCCAGGCGCTGATCGGGGCGGCGATCGGCCTGGCGACCGGCGGCGTCACGCTGCTGGTCACGATGCGGAAGAAGTAGCGGCGGATGGCGGCGCGAGAATCGCCGCGAGCCTCGCCCGCGTCTGGTCCGACTGGATTTCCTTCTTGCCGAAGCCGGGCAGAGCACCGGCGCGCTCAGCCGCCGCCTGGTGCTGGGCGTAGTTCGTGATCAGCATGCAGGGGACCTGCCGCAACTTTGGATCGGCCTTGATCGCCTCGATGATCGGCAGGCCGTCGCTGTGGTCGGCGTCGAGCTGGCGGTTGACGAGCACCAGGTCGAACGGCTGCGCGCGGACCAGCGCCAGCGCGCCAGCGGCGTCGTGGGCCCGCACAACCTCGGCGCGAAAGCTCGCCGCCAGCATGCGGCGAATCGCCCCATGGTCCAGGTCGCAGTTGCCGACGTCGAGTACGCGAGGCATAGGCAAGAAATCCCAAGAACCAAAGAACCAAAACTCCAAAGTTAGTTCTTTCCTCGTGCCCAAGCTCTGCTTGGGCACGCAGATTTCGAAGCTCCACTTCGCGTGGGCGGGAAGCAGAGCTTCTCAAGCGTGGGTTCCCAAGCGGAGCTTGGGAACCAGTTTGGTTCTTCGGTTCTTTGGTTCTTTGATTTTCTACTCCCCAGTCTTCGCCGCTTCGTTCTTGGGCGGGGCGATGGCGAAGATGTGGTCCTTCCCGGCAATATAGAGCACGCCATTGGCGACGATGGGCGTGCTGTAGACCGAGCTGCCCATGTTGACCTCGAACACCGGGTCGTGCTTCTCCTTGGTCAGGTTGAAGACCAGGATGTCGCCGTCCTCGTCGCCGACATAGACCTTGTCGCCGACGATCAACGGCGAGCCCCAGGCCGCGGCCAGCATGTCGTAGGTCCAGTGGACCTTGCCGGTCTTGGCATCGAGGCAGTGGAACAGGCCGCTGAAGTCGGGCAGGTACAACAGGTCGTTCTTGATCGCCGCCGTGCAAATCGAGCGGTGGAACTGCTCCTCGAAGTCGATCTTCTTGTCGCCGTTGGCGTCGTTGACCGCGTACTTCCAGACCACGCCGGAATTCGGATTGTCGATCGCCAGGTCGCCGTCGGCCTCGACCACCGCCTGCTCCCGCTTCACCGGGATCGGCTTCTTCGGAGCGGCCCGGTTGACCGCCAGCTTCTCGCTGATGTCGCCGCGCTTGGTCGGGTCGATGCACCAGACGATGCCCGCCCCTTCGCCGTGCTCCGGGTCCTGGCCCGTGCAGAAATAGACCTTGTCGTCGTACACGACGGGCGTGCTGATGATGTCGTTCCGCGTGCCGCGGCCGCCCAACTCCAGCACCGAGTCCTTGGGGTTGATGTCGAACCTCCAGAGCCGCTCGGGCTTGCCTTCCTTGCCCTTGTCGGCCTTGAAACTGTAGATCCAGCCGTCGCCGCCGCCGAAGATGACCTGCGGCACGCCACCGAGCACGGCGACGGTCGGGCTGCTCCACTGGCCATGGAGAATGTTCTTGCCGGGAGCGTTGTCGGTCCAGAAAACCTTGCCCGTGTTCTTATCCATCGCGATGAAGCTCGGCGCCTCGGGGGCCGGAATCACGATGTGCGCCTCATCTACGCCGTTGCTCGAGTTGACGAACAGGATGTCGCCCAGCGAGGTCACCGAGCAGCTGCACATGTTGTGCTGCGACGTTCCCAGCTCCTTCATCATGTCGAACGACCAGATCACGTCCGCCTCGTCCTTGTCCGCGGGCGTGATGATTTTGAAGGCCGACAGCTTCGGCCCGGCAACCGTCAGGATGAAGTCGCGGCTGCTGCCGTTGACGTCGGCCTTGAAGGTCCATTTCTTGGCGGGGGCTTTGGCTTTCGGATCGGCGGTCACCTGCACGTCGCCCTCGGGCAGCGGCATGCCCGCGGCCTCGAACTTGGGCCGCAAATCGGCCGGCATTTCGCCCTTGTCGAGCGCGGCGATGTAGCCGCCGACTTTGTCTTCCGCCGGATCGTCGGCGCGGTTCACGTCGAACAGCCGGGCGGGCTCTGCCGACTCGGGCCGGCCGTCGTCGGTGCCGTCGTGGAAGCCGTCCACGTCGAGGCAGCGAACTTCGCCGCGGCTGGTCACGAACCACAGGCGGTCCCCTTCGACCAGCGGCGAGCAGCAGATGCCCATCAGCGGCCAGTCGTGGACGCGGCCGGTCGGCAGCTTTTCGCTGTTGTGCTGCCAGAGCAGCTTGCCGTCGGCTTCGTTCAGGCAGACGAGCACGCCCAAGTCGATGTCGGCCGGATAACGCTTGAGATACCCGGAGCTGTTGTTCGTGCCCACGAAGACCTTGCCCGCGGCGACGACCGTGTTGCCGTAGGTCTGGCTGCCCAGGGCCGTGACCCAGCGGATGTTTTTGGCGGACTCTGGCTTCCAGGCGCCGGTCTTGCGGTCGAAAGCCCCCGGCGCCCACTCGGTCACGATGCCCTCGGCGACGGGAGTGTTGTTGCGGAGCGAATTGCCGCCCCATTGGTTCCAATCGCCGGCCTTGAGCACGGGATTTGCCAGCTTGCTCTTGGCCGCGGTGTCACCCGCCCCCGGCGTAGCCTCCTTGGATTTGTCGGCCGGCTTGTCCTCGGGCTTCTCCGGCGTCGGTTTGTCGTCGGGCACTTCGGCCGCCGGTGTGCTCGGCAGTCTGCCGGAAGTCGTGCTCGACGTCGTTCCCGAGGCGGATGTTTTCGACGGCGGGGGCACGGCCGGCTGGCAGCCGGCGAGCAGCGTCACGGCAATCGTCCCGCAGACCAGGGCGGCGAAGATCGCCGCGAGGGCTTGTAGATGTCGCATCGATCAGTTCTCCCGCGGCGGAGAAAAGCCGCCGCTACTGAATGTAGCCGAATTCGCCGGAATTCGGAGTTCGGGTTTATGAGTTGGGGGTCACACTGACGTTGTCGAGGAACAGCTCGGCGTTGGTGGCGTTGCCGAACAGGCCGGGTGCGCCGGTGGTGTTGGGCATCGGATCGACTAGCTCGATCGTCCAGTCCTTGGGCTCCGGCTTGCCGCGCTCCCAGACCTTGCCGCGCAAGAGCGCCTTGCCGGCCGAGTTCTCGGCGCGGAGCTTGATCGTGTACCACGAATCCGGCTTCAGGTCGAAGGGCAGCTCCTTGAAGTGCCGCTTGGGGTGCGGCAGCCAGCTCACCAGCTTGATCCACTTGTTCTCGCCCGAGACTTCCAGCGTGTAGCCCTGGGCGATCGCGCCCACATCGGGCAGCTTGCCCCCCGGGTTGGCCGCCACTTTGAAATCGCCCTGCACCGTGTAGTCGTGCAGGTTCGGCGGGCCCATCGACAACCGGCTGCGGGTGCCCAGCGGGATCGTCGTGATTTTGACCATCGTGTTGCTGCCGTCCACCTGCCGCACGACGTGGCGATAGCGAGCGCCGACCCAAGTGACCGGGGCGTCGGTCAGTCCTTCGAAGTCGAACTTCCAAGGCAGCGGCGGCACAACGCGAATCCGCGAGCGGCCGGTCAACTCGCCGACTTTGGCGGTAACGATCGCCGCCGTGTGAGCCGTGCCTTCCGGCGCAGCAAACTCGCCATTGTCGATCTTCCCGGGCCCGAAAAGCGTCAACTCGGCCGGCGACTCCTTGAGGAACTGCCCGCGGCTATTAAACAGCTTCACGGTCAGCTTCTGCTTAGCGCCCGGGCCCAGCAGCAGCTCGCACGGCACCACCTGCACCTGGGCGGGTTTCTCGTCCGTGTTGACCGGGGCTTCTTCGGCCGCCGCCGGCCCTGGCGCGCTGGCGTGCGGCTTCGACTTGTCCTCGAAGCAGTACATCGCGCCGGTCGTCAGGATGTAGAGCCGGCCGTGCGAAACGACGGGCGACGCCCAGCATTCGTCGCCGGTGGGCAGCGTGACCCGCGAATCGCGGGTGATCTTGATGCCGCCCTTTTCGTCGGGCGTGAGGATGAAAATCCGGCCGTTCTTTTCGCAGTGGTAGATCCGGCCGTCGGCAAACAGCGGCGAGGCGAAATTCATCGTGCCCAGCGTCTGCTTGTTGCCGATCCGCTCGCCGGTCTTGGCATCGACGACCCAGACCTTGCCGGGATCGTCGAACAAGTACAAGCGGTCCTCGACTTTCAGAATCGAGCTCCGGCCGACTCCGTACGTCTCCAACTCCTTCCAGATCTCGGCTTTCAGCGTGATGTCGCCGCTCAGATCGCCCTTGATCGCCGCCACCGCGCCCATCTTTGTCCCGAACGGGTTCTCTTCGCTGTGGCCGACATAGACCACGTCGCCATCAACCGTCGGCGACATGTTGATCCCGCGCCGCGAGAACTGATATTCCCAGACCTTCTTGCCCGTCCGCGGCTGAAAGGCATAGATCCAGCCGTCGCTCGCGCCGCCGATCAGGAGCTTCTGGCCGTTGATCGTGGCGATCACCGGCGCGGAATAGATCGTGTCCGGCGGACGCAGCCGCGTGCTCACGAACCAGACGACCTCACCCGTGCGTTTGTTGAAGGCCATCAGCCGGTGGGCCGGCACGGCCATGTCGCCCCAGCCGATGATCACCGAACCGAGGATCACGAGATCCTCAAACACGACGGGAAAGTTCGTGCGGCCGCCGTAGGTCGAGAGCAGGCCCATCTGCTCGTGCAGCGGGATCGACCAGAGGATCTTGCCCGTCTCGCCGTCGTAGCACTCGAACAGCCCGCACGCGCCGAGGGCATAGACGTTGCCCGTTTCGGGATCGCCGGCGACGCTCGACCAGCCGACGCGGGTGTCGGGCACGTCGCTCGACCAGACGTTGTGCCGCGACTCCCATTTCAATTCGCCGGTGGCCGCGTCGATGCACACGACGCGCTCGCCTTCGGTCGGCGTGCCCGGATCGGCCCGCAGGATCGTGTACAGTTTGCCGCGGAGGATGATCGGCGTGCTCCGGCCGCCGAACTCCGGCTTCTTCCAGAGCAGATTGCTCCCCTCGCCGCCGTCGGGATTGATCTTGTCCGGCAGGCCCGTCTCGCGGCTGATGCCGTTGTATTCCGGCCCGCGCCAGTAAGGCCAATCGAGCGGATCGACCTTCGCCTCCTGGGCCAGGGCTGATGCCCCGAGGAAGATACTCGTCCAAACAACCAATAGCCTGGACGCTAACGCTAACGAGGGCAGGGGGCGTTTCATCGTGGACTCGCTCGGGTGTTAGCAGAAAATGTGGCCAAGCCGGAATCAGGAACGGCTGGCCGGCGGTCCGTTCAACGAAAGGGCGGGATATTCAGGATATGCGGACAGGGCGACTGATGCAAGGTTGCAGGTGACGCGGCCCGCGCTAAGGGGCTAGCCGCAAAGGATTTGGGGAGGCAATTACTTCGCCTTAATCGAACCACTCATCCGCCGGATCGAATTTCGGGAAGACCACGATCAGCACCTTCATCTGGCCGATCGCGCGGTGGCGGG
>Ga0075428_100009265_pt1 | contig 10916 bp, 9 predicted proteins | sample RhiMetdeltSRZDD2_FD_75291 | JGI IMG/M metagenome (GOLD analysis project Ga0075428, IMG submission 75291) | Populus rhizosphere microbial communities from Tennessee, USA - Rhizosphere MetaG P. deltoides SRZDD2 | ecosystem: Host-associated > Plants > Roots > Rhizosphere > Soil | place: USA... | reverse complement strand
CGGCCAGTGGATGATGTAACGGACGGCGGTCGCCGTCCGCCGGTCATCGGCGAGGAACAGATCTCATGAGGCTTTGCGAAGGGCGAGTCGCCATCGTTACCGGTGCCGGCCGTGGCGTCGGTCGGAACTACGCGCTGATGCTCGCGCAGCATGGCGCGAAAGTCGTGGTCAACGACCTCGGCGCCGCAGCCGACGGCGCGGGCAGTGATGCCGCACCGGGCAACGAGGTCGTCGCGACGATACGCGCCGCCGGTGGCGGAGCGGTGCTCAATACCGCGGACGTGTCCAACGCCCGCGGCGTCGAGCAGATGATCCGCCAGGCGATCGATACCTTCGGCACGCTCGACGTCCTGATCAACAACGCCGGCATCCTGCGCGACAAGCTGCTCATCAATACCAGCGAGGAGGACTGGGACACAGTCGTCCGGGTCCATCTCAAGGGTACTTTCCTGCCGATGCACCACGCAGGAAACTACTGGCGCCAGCAGTCGAAGGCGGGCCGCCCTGTGGACGGCCGGGTCATAAACACGACCTCTCATTCCGGGCTGTTCGGCAACGTCGGGCAGGCCAACTACGCGGCGGCGAAGGCCGGTATCGCCGGGCTCACGATCGTGGCGGCGCGCGAGTTCCAGCGCATCGGGGTGACGGTCAATGCGGTAGCGCCGCGCGCCAATACCCGCCTGACCGAGGGCCTTGCGCAGTGGACACCGGAGCAGATCGAGCGACGCGATCCGATCTGGACAGCGGCACTCGTGACCTGGCTCGCGAGCACGGAATCAAAGGGCATCAGCGGGCGGGTGTTCGAGTCCTGGGGCTACGGGTACACCGTGGCCGAGGGCTGGCAGCATGGTGCCATGACCGAGGCCAGCAAGGATCCAGCAACCCTCGGACCGTCGATCCGCGACATAGTCGCGCGGTCGCGCAAGAACGCAGGCATCGATCACGGCACCTGGATGGAGCCCTGACGGTCACGATTGCCCCGGAGGTCATCGAGTCATGGACATCAAGGCCGCTATCGTCCGCGCGCCGCACTCACAGTTCAGCGTCGAGCCTGCGAGGCTCGACACTCCGCGTGACGACGAGGTGCTGGTGAGGCTCGTCGCGACGGGCATCTGCCATACCGACATCGCTATCGTCGAGCAGATCCTGCCCTTGCCCATGCCTTACGTGCTCGGGCACGAGGGCGCGGGCGTGGTGGTGCAGGCAGGCAGCGCGGTCAAGGGACTGTCCGAGGGCGATCACGTCGTGCTCACCTTCGCGAGCTGCGGCTCGTGCCGGGACTGCTCGACCGGGCATCCGGCGTACTGCGAAACGTTCCCGATGCTGAACTTTGCCGGTCGCCGGGCGGACGGCTCGGCCACCGTGCACGACGCCGCGGGCGAGCCGGTCAACGCGGCGTTCTTCAATCAGTCGTCCTTCGCGACCCACGCCATCGCGTGCGAGCGCAACGCGATCAAGGTGCGGCGCGATGCACCGCTCAAGGTCCTGGGCGCGCTCGGCTGCGGCTTCATGACCGGCGCCGGTACGGTGCTGAACGTGCTCAAGCCGCGGCACGACTCGACTTTCGTCATCTTCGGTACCGGCGCGCTGGGTTTCGCATCGCTGCTCGCCGCGAAGATCACCGGCTGCCGGCGCATCGTCGCCGTGGACCGGGTTGCGAGCCGGCTCGCACTCGCTCGCGACCTGGGCGCGACGGAGGTCATCGACACGAGCAGGGCCGACCTTGACGCCGAGCTCACCAAGCTCGGCGGCATCGACCGCGCGATCGACACGACCGGCGTGCCGAAGGTGATCGAGGCGGCCGCACGTGCGCTCAACCGCCGCGGTGAGCTCGCGCTCGTGGGGGCGAGCAACGACCACGCGATGACGCTCGACGTGCTGCACATGGTCTCGGGGCGTGTCGTCCGCGGGGTGACGGAGGGCGATTCGGACCCGGCGGCGTTCATCCCCTACCTGGTCGAGCGCTTCATGGCGGGGGAGTTCCCGATCGACCGGCTGACGCGGTTCTATCCCTTCGCGGAAATCAACACGGCTGTGGCCGACGGGCTCTCCGGCAAGTCGATCAAGCCGGTGCTCGAGTTCTAGCCGAAGCCGAGCTGACGTCGCTGCTCTGCCACCCTACTCTTGCGGCAGCCCGAGACCGAGCAGGGCAGCCTTGCCGGCGCGCCTGTGAAATTCCCGGGGCACCTCGCCCGCGCGCTCCCACGCGTCGATGTGCGGCGCCGACTGCGACTTCGATGAAGCGGCGGACGGGCGCGCGATCTCACTCGTGACTCTCGTCGTAATGCGGCGAGCGGGAGCGCCAGGCGTCGAATATCTCGCGCATCGCCACTGGCCTCCGATCGGTTGATTACCTTCGCCGAACCGGTAAGCTAGCATACTTGACACGGCCGACGACGGCTGCCGCAAGCCCGGAGGATTGGACCATGGTGGCATCTGGCGAGGGACTGCGCGGTCTCAAGGTCGTCGACCTCGGGCTCGGCATGGCTGCGGCCCTGGCAGCCAAGTTCCTCCGCGAGGCGGGCGCCGAGATCGTTCGCGTCGAGCCATCGCAGGGCGATCCGTTCTACGACGTCTATCCTGCCTATGCCGTGTGGCGTCGCGGAATGGAGATCGAGCGCGCCGCAGCGGAGTCGCAGGAGCGAGTGAGCTCGCTGCTCGAGGACGCGGACGTGTGCATCATCGGTGGTGAGGATTACCCGGGCGTGGAACGGAGCAACTCCGCCGCTGCGCTCCAGTCGAGTCATCCGCAGCTCGTCGTCGTGGACATCGAGGGCTACCCGGCAGGGACCGTTCATGCGGGCCAGCCGGCGGCGGACGTGCTCGTGCAGGCGCGATCGGGACTCGCCTGCGAGCACTACAGCAAGCGGCCGCTGCTGATGGGCTTCGAGCCGTCGAGCTACGGCGCAGCCCTGCACGGGCTCTGCGGGTTGTTTGCGGCGCTCCTGCAGCGCGAATCTACCGGACGCGGCCAGGTCGTTGCGACCTCGCTGTACGAGGGTGCGCTCAGCTGGCCGCTCCTTCTGTGGTGCGAGATGGATCGGCCGACGCCGGCTACGCAATTCGTCATGCCGAAGGACCCGTGGCCGCTGATCTTCCGCTGCGCCGACGGCGTCTACGTGCAGGTCGTGCTCGGCTCGACCGGATCGAAGGGGCGGCTGTACCAGATTCTCCGTATCGACGATCCGACCGTGGACATCAACGACAGCGGCATGCCGAAGCCCACTGCCGATGCGAAGAACTTCTTCGGCGACATCGATGTGCTCGCCAAGCACATCGAGGTCTGGCAGAGCCGCGAGCTGCTAGAGGCCGTCTGGGCGGCAGGGCTCCCGGCCGAGCCCGTGCTGCCTCCCGGCGGTTGCTGGGACGACCCGCAGGTGCAACACAACGGGATCGTCGTGCGCGATCACGATGGCACGCGCTCGATCGGGCACCCGCTGACCTCGCGCACCTCGCCGGCGCCACGCCGACCGACGGCACAGGGCGCCCGTACGCCGCTCGCGGGTATCAAGGTCATCGACTTCGGCGCGTTCGTGGCAGGCCCGTACACCTCGACAGTGCTCGCGGACTTCGGGGCCGATGTGATCAAGGTCGAGCCGCTGACGGGCGATCCGAACCGCGGCATCTTCCGCTCGTGGACATCGTCCAACCGTGGCAAGCGCTGTCTGACGGTCGACGTCAAGACACCCGAGGGCCTCAAGATCGCGCAGCAGCTCTGCCTGGCCGCGGACGTCGTCACGAGCAACTTCCGTCCTGGCGTGTCGGCCCGCCTGGGCATAGATGCCAAGACTTTGCACGGACTCAAGCCGGAGCTGATCGTGCTCGAGAGCGCGGCCTACGGCACGACCGGACCGCGCGCGCAGGGTGCCGGGTTCGACATGTGCTTCCAGGCGCTCTGCGGTCACGACTGGCGCGGTGGCGGCGCGGGAAATGCGCCGCTCTGGAACCGCACGTCGATGGTCGATTTCACGGGCGGGCTGCTGGGTGCGGTCGGCGTGCTCCAGCATCTTTATCAGCGTGCGCGATCCGGCGCCGGGACCGAGCTCGGCGCCGGACTGCTCAATTCGGGGCTCTTCCTGCTCTCGGTGCTGATACAACGCGCCGACGGCAGCTTCGAGGGCGCCCCGCAGGTGAACGCCCGGCAGACCGGCTATCACCCGGCCGAACAGCTGTACCAGGCAGCCGACGGCTGGGTGGCGGTCGCGGCACGCGACGAGGCCATGGCACGACGGTTGCTCGACGCACTCGGACTCGGAAGCATCAAGTCGCCACGCACCGAGTGGACGGGCGAGACCGAGGACCGGATCGCCGAAGCGGTGAGGCGCAGGAGCGCCGGCGAGCTCTGCTCGGCGCTCGAGCGCGCTGGGGTCTGGGCTGAGCCGTGCTGTTTCGATGGCGAGCAACTCAATCTGCACGATGCCGACCTCGCGAGGCTCGGAATCGTCTACACGTCGGAGCACCCGCAGTTCGGTCTCGTCAAGCAGATCGGTCCGCTCGTGCGTCTTTCCGGTGCCGAGGCCGCGACGCCACGGCATGCTCCGCTGCCGGGCGAGCACACCGACACCATCCTGGCGGAACTCGGCTACTCCACGGCCGACATTGCGGGTCTCCGCGAGCGGCGGATCGTCAAGTAGCCGGGAGCGGATCACGAGACACATGAACCGCGCGAAGTTGCCTCCGGATGGGGTTTCGGTGCCGGGTCATGCCGTCGAGCAGAATGCCTTGCGCCTGGTGTGGGCGACTCTGCGCAACAGTCTCGCGCCGAGCCTCGGCAGCGCGCTCGCAAAAGACCGCGCCAAGCGCGCCGATGCAGCCCTTTTGCGCCTGGTTGCGGGGTACGAGCAATTGCCAGCGTTGCGGGCGGAGTTCGCTGATCGATACACGGCACTGCTTGCACAGGCACGAGCGCTCGCCGAGAGCGGCGCCCCTGAGGTGACTCGCGGCGCGCACGGGCCGAGGCAGGGCGAGCTCGTGTTTGTCGGTGCGCTCGACGAGGCGCAGGAGATCGAGAAGCTGCTCGTGCAGTTGTTCGACCACGCCGCCGGCGACCCGCGTGTCGGTGCCGAGCTCGATCGACTGGTTCGCGAGGTCGTCGTCACCGAGGCGGCATGCCGCGGGGAATACGAGCGACGCGTCATGCAGATGGTTCCGGGCGCCGGCATCGACAGCGAGCGGTCGCGCGAGGTGACTGCTCCTGCGCTGCAGCGCTACCTGCGTTCCCATCCGGGCGCGTCACCGGACGTGGTCGTAGCCGAGGCGGCCGAGATTCCCGGTGGGCGGTCGAAGCGCACGGTGCTGGTCAGGCTGGACACAGCTGGCCCGCTGCCGCCCGAGCTCGTGCTACGGCTGGACACAGGCCGTGGCGTCGGCACCTCTGTCCTCGAGGAGTTTCCACTGCTCGATCGTGTCGCACGTCTGGGTCTCCCTGTCCCCGTGCCGCTGTGGCTCGAGAGCTCGCCTGAGCCATTCGGATTTCCGTTCATCGTGTTCCGGCGAATGCCCGGTGCCTCCGCGGGCGATCTGATCGAAGGCGCCTTTCGCAAGGAACCGACGACGGCTCTGGCGCTGGCACGTGCGCTGGCCCGCGTGCACGCCGGCGGCCGGCAGCTCGTCGACCCGGCCGAGTGCGGCTCGTCCGTGTCGCACACAAGACAATTGCTGACGCACTATCACGACTGGTGGCGTTCGAAGAAACCCTTCCCGTCGCTCGTCGTCGAGTCGGCATTCATGTGGATGTTCCGTCGTCTCGGCGACCGACTTGGCGAGCCCACGGTCGTGCATGCCGACACCGGCTTTCACAACCTGCTGCTCGATGACGCCGGTAACGGCTGCCTGCTCGACTGGGAGTTCGCACACTTCGGCGATCCGGCCGAGGACCTGGCCTCGTGTCGCCCGGCGGTCGAGAAGTGCATGCCCTGGGAGGGCTTCCTGGCCGAGTACCAGGCGCACGGTGGCGGTGCGATCAGCGATTTCCGGCTCAACTACTTCGAGGTCTGGAGACCGCTGCGAAACGCCGCTGTCTGCGGGACGGTCCTGCATTCGCTGATGCACGGCGAGGCGGACGATATCGACCCTGTGACGATCGCGCTAAGCACCTTCCAGAGGCTGCAGGCCGACCTGGCGCGCAGCCTCGAGGCGGTCATCGCGCGCGTCGGTGTTTGAAGCGCAGATACGTGGGATCGACAGTGAGAACCGCAACCGTCAAGGTCGAATGCCGGGACGCGGTCGGCTGGATCATCCTCGATCACCCGCCACTCAACGTCGTGACCGCAGCGATGGCACGCGAAATGCGGCTGGCGGTCGACCGCCTGGATGTCGATCCGGCGTGCGCGATCATCGTGCTCACAGCGGACGGCGAGCGCGCGTTTGCGGCCGGTGCGGATGTCGGCCAGCACACCCACGACAAGGTCCGGGAGCTCAACGATGAGCTGTTCGCGCTTGCGGGTGCCTTGATCCGTGCCGACGGAAAGCCGCGTGTCGCAGCAGTGAAGGGCATCTGTTCGGGTGGGGCGAACGAGATCGCCTTTGCCTGCGACTTCGTCGTGGCCCGCGAGGACACGCGGTTCGCGCTGCCGGAAATCGGCATCGGCGCTGTTGGTGCGCTCGGAGCGCTGATGATGGCGCGCTTCATGTCCCCCGGCAAAGCTCTCGAGCTCGGGCTGGGCGGCGAATGGATGAGCGCGGCTGAGGCGCGGACCTTCGGCCTGGTGACGCAGGTCCTGCCGCTGGAAGGTTTCGAGTCCGCGCTTACTGCCTATCTGCAGCGGTTCACGAGCCGCAGCAGCGCCGCGATGCGACTCGGCCGCCGGCAGCTGCGAACGCTGCTGGAACCGTCGCTCGCGAGCATGCTGACCGATCTCTCCGGTTGTCTCATGGACGAATCGATAGCGCTCGAGGACTACGCAGAAGGCGTCGAAGCGTTTCTCGAGAAGCGCAAGCCGGTCTGGCGTCACCGATGAGCACTGTTCCGGCCGGCTCGATGGGCACAGGCCGCCGGCTGGCCGGCAAGGTCGCATTTCTCGCCGGCGCGACTTCCGGCATCGGCGCGACGACTGCGAAGGTGTTTGCCGCGGAGGGTGCGCGCGTCGTGATCGCCGGCAGGCGATCGCCCGAGGGAGAGGCCGTCGCAGCCGCTATCGGTGCGGCGGGTGGCGACGCCATCTTCGTCCAGACCGACGTCAGCGAGCCCTCGAACGTGGAGCGCTCGATCAAGGCGGCGGTGGACCGGTTCGGCCGGCTCGACATCCTATTCAACAACGCGGGCGGGTCGACGCCGCAGGACGGACGGGTGACCGAGACATCGATCGACGAGTTCTGGCGCGCGATCCGGCTCGACCTGTTTGGCACGTGGAACTGCTGCCGTTATGGCATCCCGGAGCTGATCCGCGCCGGCGGCGGATCGGTCATCAACATGGCCTCGATGGTCGCCGTCTCGGCGACGGCCGGTCGGGATGCCTACACCTCGGCCAAGGGCGGTGTCGTAGCGCTGACCCGCTCGATGGCGCGCGAATACGCGCCGCACCGTGTACGGGTCAACGCGCTCGCCCCGGCGGCCGTGCGAACCGAGCGGGTCGCGTCGCTGATCGAGACGGTGCCGGGAGCGCGTGCGATCGTCGATCGGCAGCTGCTCGGCCTGATAGAGCCCGCCGAGGTCGCATGGGCGGCCGTCTACCTGGGGGCGGACGAGTCCCGAACGCTCACCGGCCAGGTGATCGCAATCCACGGCGGCGCGTTCGACTGAACCGGGTTTCGTCGCCGCTACCCGGAATTCACCCGGGCGTCCTCCGTCAGTTGAGCAGGGGCGCCATCCCCGGCTCCGCCTTCCGCATCGCGCGCTGATACGCCGGACGCGCGCCGACGCGCCGCAGGTACGCGAGGACGCCGGGATACGGGGTAAGGTCGCGCGGCACGAAGGCGCGCATCGTCGTCAGCGGGAACAGCATGATGATGTCGGCCGCGGTCAGCTCGCTCCCGGCGAAATAATCGCGTGTCGCGAGGTTCCGCTCGATCATTGCGAAGCCGCGATCCGCGCGCGCTTGCAGACCGCGTAAGGTGTCCTGGCTCGTTCCGCCCGCGAGCGCGACGATGATGTCGACCATCATGCTCGGCATCAGCGAGCCGTTGGCGAAATGGAACCAGAACAGGTAGTCGGCGAAGCGCGGGTGATCCGCTGGAACCACGAGGCGGCCCTGACCGTGCCTCGCCAGCAGGTACTCGATGATCGCCCCGGACTCGGCGAGTACGAGCTCGCCATCCGTGATCACCGGTGCGGTTCCGAACGGATGCAGCGCCTTGTACTCGGGCGGCGCGAGCCGGGTGACGGGGTCGCGCTCGTACCGGACGAGACGATACGGCAGCTCGAGTTCCTCGCAGAGCCATACGATCCGTTCGGACTGCGAGATACCCAGGTGGTGCACGGTGAGCATCGGCGGCGCGCCTCCACGCAGGAACCGTTCGCGCGACGCGGTCATCGCGGCGTGCGCGGTCGCGTGCCGAGTATCGCCCGGAAGGAAAAGATGCGCTAGCGCATCTTCGACGATACCGGTACGCTTGAGTACGTTCGTGCGGCCCGCTTCCGGGTCGCCGAGGAGAGTCGCAGATGTCCGAACCGCTGCTGCTCGAAAAGACGGGCGCCGTTGCCACCATCACCTTCAATCGGCCCGAAAAGGCCAATGCGATGGACATACGCTGGCTTGCGCCGATCACCGCGTTCCTGCGGGAGCTCGAGCACGACGCCGCGATCCGGTGCGTGCTGTTCAAGGGCAACGGCCGGCATTTCATGGCGGGCGGGGATCTCGAGATCGTGCAGGAATTCGTGAGCCAGACCCCGGAGCGGCGCGCGGCGCTCGCGGAGGCGCCTATCCACGAATACAACATCATGGCGCGCGTCATGCGGCGGCTGGGCAAACCCGTGGTGGCGAGCGTGCAGGGCGGCGTGGCCGGCGCCGCGGTCGGGCTGGTCGCGGCCTGCGACCTGGTCGTTGCCGCGGAGGATGCCTTCTTCTTCGTCGCGCACGTGCTTCACGGCGGCAGCAACGACGGGCTCACCACATACTTCCTGCCGCGCCAGATTGGCATCCGCAAGACGCTCGAGCTCGCGTTGCTCGGTGAGCGCTTCAGCGCCAGGCAGGCGCAGGAGCTTGGCCTCGTGAATTTCGTGGTGCCACCGGGCGAGCTCGAGGCCGAGACGCGCAAGCTCGTCGAGCGGCTCGCATCGGGACCCACGCGCGCCTATGGCCTCATCAAGGGTCTGGTCGATGCCTCGTTCGGCAACTCGCTCGAGGCTCAGGGCCGCCTCGAGGCCGAAACCTACGGCAAGGCGGCGATGACCGAAGACCTGGTGGAGGGTATCGGCGCGTTCCTGGGGAAGCGCGCGCCACGCTTCCATGGCCGGTGATCCACACGGAGGTACGTGATGGCGGCGTTATTGACAGCCGACCGACTCGTCTCCAGCTATGTGCAGGTCGACCGCGAGCGGCGACGGTTCCGCGTTGACCGGCGCGCCTACTCGGACGCGGAAGTCTTCCGGCGCGAGCGCGACACGATTTTCCGGCGATGCTGGCTCTACCTCGGGCACGGCTCGGAGATTGCGCAGCCGGGTGACTTCGTGACGCGCACGATCGGCGGCTACGACCTCATCTTCACGCGTGACCGCGCCGGGGCGACCCAGGCGTTCTTCAACGCATGCGCGCACCGCGGCTCGACGGTCTGCCGCGAGCGAAGCGGCAACACCCGCGTCTTCACCTGCCCCTATCACGGCTGGGTCTACGACGCGGGGACCGGCAAGCTGCGCGACCAGGGGACGCGGAGCGGGTATCCGGAAGGATTCAACTCGGACGGGCTCTACGACCTGCCGCGAGTGCCGCGGCTTGAAGCGCACCGGGATTTTCACTTCGTCAATTTCAATCCGCGGGCGGTGCCGCTCGACCGGTACCTGGACGATGCGGCGGAGTACCTCGACCTGGTCGCGGACCAGTCGGAGCATGGTCTGGAAGTGATTGCCGGCGGACAGGAGGTCCACACCAGCGGCAACTGGAAGCTGATGATCGAGAACAGCTACGACGCCTACCACGGACCGTCGCTGCATCGATCGTACTTCGAGTTCCTCGACACGCGCGTCGCCGGTCAGAACATGGTTGCTACCCAGCGGGGCATGGGCTTCGGACTCGGCAACGGTCATGGTGCCTTCGAGATCGAGCTCAAATCGGGACGCCCGGTCGCGCAGTGGATTCCGCCGTTCGGCGAGGCCGCCAGACCGCGCATCGAGGCGGTGAAGAATCGGCTCGTCGAGCGCCTGGGCGCCGAGCGGGCTGAGCGCGTCGCCGAGCGCCAGCGCAACCTGATCGTCTTTCCCAACCTGGTCGTGAACGACAACATCGGGCTTTCGGTGCGGACGGTCTACCCGACGGCGCCCGATCGGCTGACCGCCTACATCTGGGCCTTCGGCACGCGCGAAGAGGATCCGCTGCTGCGCAAAGTGCGGCTCGACAATTACCTGACCTTCGTCGGCCCCGGCGGATTCGCGACACCCGACGATTTCGAGGCGTTCGCGCTTTGCCAGCGCGGCAACGATCACGCCCCGGGGGGCTGGAGCGACATCTCAAAGGGAATGGCATCCGATGAGGATCTGCTGCGTGCGCGCGGCGACTTCACCGACGAGGCGCAGATGCGCGGCTGGTGGGCGCAGTGGGACCGCATCCTGGGCGGCGCGGAGACACTCGAGGCGTAGCAGCGCGGCATGCCTGGCACCGACACACGTCGCGACGTGGAGACCTTTCTCTACCAGGAGGCTCGCCTGCTGGATGCATGGCGGCTTAAGGAGTGGGAGCAGCTCTTCACCGACGATGGCCGCTATCTCGTGCCGCCCGTGGGGATCGAGCGACCCGAGGAGGCGGATCCGGCACGCACGCTCTTCG
>Ga0075428_100009264_pt1 | contig 10917 bp, 9 predicted proteins | sample RhiMetdeltSRZDD2_FD_75291 | JGI IMG/M metagenome (GOLD analysis project Ga0075428, IMG submission 75291) | Populus rhizosphere microbial communities from Tennessee, USA - Rhizosphere MetaG P. deltoides SRZDD2 | ecosystem: Host-associated > Plants > Roots > Rhizosphere > Soil | place: USA... | reverse complement strand
CGGTTTCCGGGCATCGTGTTGCTTGGCTCGAGTGTGGGTTTCCTGGCATCGTGCAATGTCGCGACTCGCGCCTTCACTGCCGGATCGCCGAAGGCCATTGGCCCGGCGCCCGTTCGGGATGACATGACAACCGAGCTTCGCTCCGGATGCCAGCCGCTCGTGGGTGAGGGCTGATCCCGTTAGGTAGTATCGGGCCGTTTCCGCCACCTCGCCTCATCGGTGTTACCGAAAAGGCTTGCCGAACACGGACTCCTACGTCGACGCGACGTCATAGCTGACCTCCACCGAGCCGCCGATCGCGGTCGAGATGGTGCATTCTCGCTTCGCGGCCGCGCCGATCTCAGGGAGCGCGTCGGCGGCAACGCCGCCGAGACCTTCCACGACGGCCGACAGGTGAGAGCGACGAATGCGAATGGCACCGTCGCCTTTGTCCGCCGTGATCGTCGCGGTCACGACGATTCTGGAGGCGGACCCGCCGCGCCTGGCAAGGATCGAGCGCAAGCCGATTCCGTAGCAGACGGCGTGCGAAGCGGCGAGCAGCTCTTCGGGGGTCGTCGTGTCCGGCGGCTCGCCGCGCAGCGTCGGAAAGGTTGCCGCGATGGTGAACGCGCCGCTCCCGGCGAGCACTTTCCCCGAACCGCGCACCACATCCCCTTCCCAGAAGAGTTGCGCCGATCTCGCGAACGTAAGGGTAGGCATGCGGATCCTCTGTGTTCACATTCCGTCGTCGCGGCGCGTGCTCCCCTATCCGGTTCGTCCGACGGGAAGCGTTCGGCGCACGTGGTGCCCTTCCGTCACGGTCGCCCTCCGTTGTCGCCATGGTTCATGAACTCGTCTCAGCCAACGACTGACTCGAGGGTAGTCCTGGCTCGCACGCTCCGTGCTGGTGTGGCGGGGGCCGTCGGCATCGTCGTCGTGCTTCATTCCCGCGTGGGCCGCACGATCGCGGAACGGCTGGCGCGCGACTGACCGCGCGACGTGGCATCGGCAATCACCATCTCAGCAAACGCCAGCACATCATGCCGACGCTCGCGCGGCGTCGCGTAGAGAGAGCCGGACCGCATTCGAAGCCAGTCCACTGCCTCGAGACAGGCGCTTGCGGCGCCGGTCCCCGCGCGATCATCCCGACGGATGCGCAGACTCTCGGACACGACGCGATGCCACCGGTCGGGGAACGTGCCTAGCGCGTACGTCCCGGCCGACGTTTTGGAGCAGATCCCGCCCGTCGCAAGTGTGTAGTGCAGACGGCTGACCCCGAGGACCATCCACATCGCACCCCACGCCAGATGGGAAAGCACGCCCCACCGGTCGCCAGGCCGTGACGCGCGGTACAGCAGCCGCAGCCAGTAGCGGTCCAGGTTGTCCAGCGTCCATGCGGCGAGCTCGCTGGCGTCAGCCCAGACGGTCAGGCTGGCCGGCTCGGGACCGCGGCACGCGACGCCATGACGTGCGACGGTATGCCACGTCACCGGGTCGCCGGGACCGTTCGCGCTGGCGCGGAACCGTCCGTCCTGCACGTTAGGCCCTCGGCGCAGCGACGAGGCCCGCGCGAGGTCGTCCCACGTCACGTACATGCCGTCGAAGAGCGGCCGCCGCACGTGGACCCGCAGCTGCTTGTGGGCTCGAGCGAGCGCGGAGCAAGCGCTGGTGCCCAACGGCTGCGCGGTGACGGCGACAAAGTCCAGATCACTCGTTCGCGGACGGAAGTCGCCCAGTGCAGCCGAGCCGGTGAGGTAGAGTCCCTCCACCAGGCCCGTCGCCGCGCGATCGACGGCATCGAGGTAGGCGGCGACCACACGCGCGACCGGCTCAGGGTCGTGCATCACGTCGGTCGTCAGATCGCCTCTCGGCGCAAGAGCGGCGCATTCACCGCGACAATGGTCGTGCTCAGCGACATGAGAACGACGTAACTGGCCGTCGTCCGGACTACGCCCCGCGGCGCCAGGAAACCGGCGCCAGCGGGATGGCGATGATATTATAGCCGGCTGCACCACAGATTCCGCACCATCTTCCGGTTACTGGAGGCGGGAAGCCTGATGATTCTATGAATGCGGCCACAATCGCCCGCTCGGTGGCGCTGTTTGTCATCGCCGGCCTGATGGAGATTGGCGGAGGCTACCTGGTGTGGCTGTGGCTCCGCGAGCACCGGGCCTTCCCGTTGGGAGCGTTAGGCGGGCTGCTGTTGTTTCTGTATGGGGTCGTACCGACCCTGCAGCCCGCGCACTTCGGCCGCGTGTACGCTGCGTACGGAGGCGTGTTCGTGGTCCTGTCGCTGTTGTGGGGCTGGTGGATGGACGGTCGCCGTCCCGACCGGCCAGACGCCGCCGGGGCCCTTCTCTGCCTGCTCGGCGTAGCGGTCATCATGTACTGGCCGCGCGGTGGGTAACGCCAGGGGCGCGATCGACAGAGTGGCCCATGGTCGGGGTCGATGGCGTCCCGGCACGGGCAGCCTTCCCCTTCTGACGTTCGGCCGCTCGGGTCGCTAGCGTTCAACCGTCGAACCCCACGGCGACCCACCCGAACTGGCTGGGTGAGGAGCCGCAGCGCTGGAAGGCTGCGCGACCGGGTTAGACGTCCTGACGCGCACGATCACGCACCGCGTCACCCTTTACGCCAAATGACTGCGACGACGACGTTCCCAGTGCCAGAGGCGGATGCCGGATCGACGTTAGGCACGACGAAGCCGTTCGTGGTCCTCGCCGGCACCGCGCACCCTCGGCTCGCATCCGACATTGCAGCGCACCTCGGCGTTCCGCTCGGCGCGTGTCGTGTCGACCGCTTCCCCGATGGCGAAATCGCGGTCGAGCTCCAACAGTCGGTCCGCGGGCGCGATGTGTTCATCGTTCAGCCAACGTCGCCGCCGGTGAACGACCACTTCGTCGAGCTGCTCGTCGTCGCCGATGCCTGCCGGCGTGCCGACGCCGACCGCATCACGGCCATCGTCCCGTACTTCGCGTACGCGCGATCCGACAAGCGTTCGGGGCGTCGTGTGCCGGTCACCGCACGCGCCGTCGCCGACATGATGCAGTCCATCGGTATCGACCACGTGGTGACGCTCGACGCGCACACGCCGCAGATCGAGGGGTTTTTCCGGATCCCGATCGACAATCTGTCGATCCTTCCGATCATGTGCGGCGCCCTCGAGTCGCGTCTCACGGACGACACCGTCGTCGTCTCACCCGACCTCGGCGGTGTGAAGCGCGCGACGGAGTTCGGCGAGTCCCTGCGACGTGCGGTGGCCATCTGCGTGAAGCGTCGGACGGACGGAGCGAGCGTCGAGGTGACCCAGGTGATCGGCGACGTCCGCGACCGCCCCTGCGTGATCGTCGACGACATGATCACGACCGGTGGAACGATCATCGAAGCGACGAAAGCGTTGCGGGCACACGGCGCCCGGGATGCGATGGTCGTGATGGCCAGCCATGGCCTGCTCGTGCCCGGTGCGACCGAGCGGATGCGGGCAGCCGGAGTGAGCGAGGTGCTCGTGTCCGACTCCATCGCGGGCGAGCAGGACCGCGAGCTCCCTGTTACGCGGGTCGGGATCGCGTCTCTCCTGGCCAACGTAGTCCGTCGGTTGGTCGCCTCCGGGTCGCTCCGGGACCTGTACTGACGGGCCAATCCTCAGGGGCGGCGACGGCGGCGCTAGGTTTGACGTCATGTCCTGCGCCCAATGCCAGGGGATCGAGCACCAGTTCGACCGCGCCGAGGCCAGCAAGAAGCTGAGGCAGTATCGACGGCGCGGGCCTGACCGGACGACGCGTCTGCTCATCGAGGACCTTCGCGCCGCCCTCATCGCGAGCGACGTTCATGACGCCACGTTGCTCGACATCGGTGCCGGGCTCGGAGCGATCCATCACGCCCTGCTGGGCGGGCTCGTGTCTCGAGCCGTTCACGTCGACGCGTCCGTGGCGCAACTCGCCGCGGCGCGCGAGGAGACGGAGCGTCGCGGCCACGCCGGACGGGTCGAATTTCTCCACGGGAATTTCGTCGACATGGCGCCTGACATTCCGAGCGCGGACATCGTGACGCTCGACCGCGTCATCTGCTGCTACGACGACATGCACGGGCTGGTGAGTCGTTCCGTCGAGAAGGCGACTCGATTCTATGCCGCGGTGTATCCGCGCGACGTCACCTGGATGCGGATCGCCATCGCTGGAGTCAACGTCTTCGAACGCGTCAAGCGGAGCGCTTTCCGTGTCTTTCTCCACGACCCACGGGCGATCGACGCGGAGCTTCGGGCCGCGGGGCTGACGCGCTTCAGCGTTCGCGAGACGTTAGGCTGGCAGGTCGTGGTGTACGGTCGCTAACAACGCAGCGCACCATCGACACCAGGCGAGTCCAACCTCAGGCATGGCAATTCTGCCATACTGGCCCATCCCGCCAGCCATCAACGCCTCGCAGTCAGCCCACTATTGAGTCGATCAGGGAACGTGCATCCACGACACCGTGGCGCCAAGCGTGGTGCCGTGTGGACTGAACAAGCGCTGAAACCCGAAGGTCAGGTCCAGCCCCGTTAGGCCAACGAACTTACCGATTTCCTGCGCCGTGATGCCGCCGCCCACCAGAAACCGCTGGCCGCGGCTCCATTTCCGTTCGGTCGTCCCCCACGCCACCGCGAACGACGGTGTGAGAAATGGCACCACCCGGACGCGCTGGCCGACCGCGAGCGACAGGGGAACCGTGACGTCCGCCGTCCAGTGCTGTCGCTCGTTGAACCCCTTCTCCGCCCAGCCAGCGCCGAACTCCAGGGCCGCCGTTCCGGTGGCATCGTTCTCGGTGAAGAACGGGACCCGCAGGAACGGGCGCGTCGTCACCAGGTTTTTGCTGTACCGGAGACCGGCCATGACGCGGGTGTCGTCGCACGACGTTTCGTCGCAGATCGCGGGGTCGCCGCGCTGGTAGCCCACCGTGCCGGAGATCAGCGGCCCACCCTCGATCTGGAGGTTGGTGGTGAGGCCGTATGACGTTAGGCTCCGGTCGGCGTCCAGCGCACGCGACCCGTACTGCAGCCGGAACCCGACCAGCAGCGCCTCGTCGCGGCTCGTCGCCATGACCGGACCGACCGGCGTCAGCGCGCCCAACGGCGTGCTCGCGATCGCGGCCAGCGTGCGGCTCATCTCCGTGGCCGACTGCGCGCCAGCGCGCTGCGTCACGAGCAGCGAAAGCGAGGCCAGCCCCGTGACGACGACGTGGCACCGGCCGAGAGGCAAGCGCACTCGAGACATCGTTCGCATCGCTATCTCCGGTCGCTCAGCCAACGTGAATACACCTCGCCATGCACGCGACTGTCATAGCGGTACACGCGAAGGAGCACGCTGTCGCCGGGAACGAAGTCGAGGCGCATGAAGCCGCTCGTCGCCTGACCCACGTACAGGCTCTGACGGAGCCTCGCCGAGCACTCGCCTTTGTCGAGCGACCCGGCCCCGCTCACGAGTGCGTAGCGCGACGTCCGCCCCTGCAGGACCTGCAGGCTGTGGTCGTGACCGGCAGCGTAAATGAGCGGAGGGCGCGTCGCGAGCGCCCGGTTCAGCGAGTCTCGCATCCGCGCGTACGATTTGCCCATGAGGTCCTGGCTCGTGTTCGCCCACCGCCGGAACAGCGCGAACGCGCCGCAGTAACCGCCGTGCGGCCCGCCCGTCAACAGCGGATGGTGCGACGCCACGATCACCGATTGACCAGGCCGCGTCGTCCGCAGCGAGTCGCGGAGCGCCTTCGTGATCTCCCCCATCGTGTGCGTCGTACAGCCGTGCTCGGGATCGTCCGACACGGCGTCGCGCACGATGTAGTTGTGCAGCCACCACTGGGTGTCGAGGAGAATGAGCCGGACGCGCTCCTTGTCGATCACGGCGGGCCCGGGGCAGCCGCCCTTGGGCAGCATCATGACCGTGGCGCCGGAGTTTTTCGGCCGCCGCGGGATCAGGGCCGCCTGCCGCCTAACGATGAACAGGCCGTCGGCAGCGGTCGCGGCGCCGAACAAGCCACCCTGGCCGCCGTCGGACCAGTCATGATTCCCCGGCAGGAAGATTCCCGTGGCGCCGCTCGGGACTGCGCGGATCTGCGCGTCAAGTCGGCGCAACACGTCTGCAAAGTTCACCGCGATGGAGTCGGCAGTGCCGGCCGGGTAGACGTTGTCGCCGAGGAAGAGGATCGTCCCGCGAGACCCGACTCCTGCCGCCTGAACGGCCAGCGAGTCCAGCACGGTCGCGGGCAATCGCGGATCCGGCTCTCCGGCGTCCCCGATGAGAAAAATGGTCTCGCTGACCGCCGCCGGGGTCGGCGTTTCGACGCGCCCGCCTCGGCAGCTAGCAATCGCCCCGAGGGTCCCCAGGCACAACACGAATCGGCCCACACGACGTGCGCGTCGATGGACCGCAGGAATCCAGCTCGTCACTCGAGTCTCGTTTCTCTCGGGTTCCAGGTGTGTGATAGCAGGCGTTTCCAAACCAGCTGGTGGCTGGGCGCAGCTGGGCGTTCAGCGAGCGTCAGCCAGCCGCCAACACCAGCAGCAGCCACGAGCCACCAGCTTGCGGTTAGACCGCATTAGAACAGGCCGAGCTTGACGTAGAGCCGATGATCCTCGCCCTTGGCGTAGGCGAAACTGATGGCCCTGCCTAACGCCTCGAGCCACAGCCCACCACCGAAACCCTTGTGCCATCCGCCTTCGCTCTCCCCCGAGGACCAGACCCGGCCGACGTCCGCGAGCCCGAAGATACCGGCATCCCATCGGAGAAACAGGTTGACGGTTCCCACGGGCACTCTCAGCTCGGTCGAGCCATCCACCGACGCGTCGCCGCTGAACCGCTCCCAGCGGTACCCGCGCACCGTGTGCCATCCACCGATCATCGCGGCGTACTGGGCCGGAAACAGTCCCGACGCCATGCTCGCGCCACCGCGAACGGCGAGGTGCGCCCTGTTCGGAACCAGCGGAACGTACATGCTGCCTTCGGCACGGGTCGTCGTGAAGGACTGCGACAGGTCCCAGAGCGGTGGATAGCCACCAACGTCCGCGTGGAGCCGCCAGCCCCGCATCGGCACGGCGTCCGCATCCGTGCGATCGAGGTCGAGACTCGCGCGAACGCCCACGTGTCCGAACGCGGTTGCGCCCGGCTGCTCCAACCTCGCGAGCGGCGAGTTGGCAACCGGTTCCGGGTCGATCCACGACACTACTGGGCCAACTTGCGCGCGGCCTGCGAGGGCGCGCACACCGGCCTTCGTTGCATCCTCGCGGAAGGCTTCGGCCTTGGTCGTCTCGCGCTCCCGCCACCCGAGGTGCAGCACCACCGCGGGCTCGAACGCCAGCACGGTCTGATTCACGAGACTCTCGTCGCGTTCGATCGCAGCCGTGGCGTTGCCGTAGCCATAGAACCGGAGTGGCTCGAGCTGCGACGCTCGAGCGGATACCGTGAAGGCCACAGGCGAGTTCTCCAGGCGGTAGTCGGCATCGCCGTGAAGCGCAAATCGGCCGTTGAACGTGCCTAACAAGGCAGTGCCCTTGACCTGCCACAGGTGAGGCAGCCGCCTGAACCCGTACGATCGCGCAGTACGACTCACCCCGACGATGATGCCCGCAGCTTCCTTGTGGTCGACTGCGGGGCTCCACCCATGGTCGCCGCCCCAGTCCGGGCTCCACGACCCCCAGATCCTCATGCCGTTCGAGGGGACTGGCGCCCTCCACGGTCGCCTGTTCACGTGCGTGCCGCTCGACTCGACGACTTCGTTTTCGCCATCGGCATCGTAGAGATACGTCGCGCCCCCGCCCGCGGAGTCGGCGAGAACATCGTCGTCGTGTCCGCCGATGACCCGGACGATGATCCCGTCAGAGGCGGCGCCCCGAACCCTCGCACTATCGGCTCCGCCAAGCAGATAGAGTCTCAGCTCTTTCGTCTCGGAGGGAATGAACGTACGCTCGTAGAACGGCCGCGCTGCCTCCGCCGCGCCACCATCGCGCTGCGACGCTTCCGAGCTCGCGTTCTCGGCGACGTCTTCGTCGCCGGCAATGGTGACCGTGACACTCCCGTCCGGATGCCTAACGATCTCGGCGCGCTCGTCGTCTTTGGTGCCGTAGATGTCGACGTCGGTCGCCAGCTGGCTGTAGAGCGCCATCGCAACGGTTGGCAGCTGGTCGCGACGACTCTTGAGAACGGACCGGAGCCGGTCGGGAGCGGCGGTACGTTCGCGCCACTCGGCTGGCAACTGCGCGATCGCCTGATCGATCACGTCGTCGGTGACCGCTGCCTGCACCCGGCGCGCGATCTCGGCGAAGTCGTCGCGCGTGAGGCGCTGGAGCAGGCGTCGGTCGTGGTAGTGCGTGCTGTACGTCAGGCCTTTCAGATCGTAGGTCGGACTGAAGTCGACCGTCTTGGGGTAGAAGGATCGGACGACGAATCGGTTGAGCCAGCCGCGCGCGTCCATGAAGGCCCAGTCACGATCCAGAGGAAGCGCGCGCCATCGATATCCGGTCGAGTCTCCGAACCGGGCGAAGTCGGAGTTGTCGGGAGTGCGATCGCCGTCGTTGATCAGGAGGTCGATCAATCGCTGGGCGAGGAAGTCGTGCTCATCGAATCTGTTCGCGCGGCTGGATTGCAGCTCCTCGAAGACGTCTTCCGAGTCCACGATCTTCTTCGAGCCCGCGAACCCCGGCTTATCGTCGGGCGCCTCGTTGGCCTTGAGCTCCATGGTGCCGAGCATGCCGGCCATGGTGTCTCGGTAGACACCGAGCCGCGGATCGTCGGCGAGGCGGTAGAGCTTCGGATCGACGTGAAGTGCCTCGATGGCGTCGAGCAGCGGCGGAACCATGAGCGGCGCGCCGGGGAAGAGCGCGCTCACCTGATCCTGAATGATGCGCCCGACTGCCGTTTCGTGCAGCGCGTCCGGCAGGGTCATCCCGGGAAACTTGTTGACCGATCGGAATCGGTACTCCTTCCACCCCGACTCTTCCTGGAGGTGGAGGGTGATGCTCTGATAGCCACCACCGCGCTCGAGGACTTTTAGCCCACCGGCGAACGTGCCGAGCTCCAGAGACGGCGCGGAGACCGGGGCCAGCCAGACGTCGCGCCAGCCGGCGCCAAACACGGTTCGCTTCCAACCGTCGGCGGCATAATGCTGACCGGCTACGGCTGTGGTGAGACTGTCCTTGCGCTTCCCACCCGCTGAGTCGCCACGCTCCTGGCCGTCGGCGTCGAGGGGAAAGAAGGTAACCGCGCCTATGGCGGCGATTCGGATCGTGGCAGCGCGCACTGAGCCCATGGTTCACTCCAAGTTGGGCTCGTCAAACGCAGGATGCGCGCCTGTCGAGTCTGGTGTCGAACTTGCCTCCTATCGCTGGGTTCAGCCCACGGCATCAAGACTCTCGCACCGGTACCGTGTTGCGCGACCTGCCGCGCCCGCCGGCTCGACCATCGCGACCGGCGGGCGAAGCGCCGACTCAGTTGGAATAGACAGGCGCGAGCGCGTCTCCCGGCCCATAAGCGTTAGGCGCCGAACGTCCGCGCCAATGACGTCGGGACAACGCGCGCCGCTGTTGACGCGGCTGCCGACGGTAGATAAGACATGGGTGCTCCCATGGCTCGCCCAGCAGCCGAGTACCGCGGCGCTCCGCGCGCATCGATCGAATCCTCTCCAATGCCAACCTCGATGATCCGAGCAACGCGCCTCCTCTCGGCCGCCGTAACCGCAACCGCCGCCTTGACGTTGCGCCTTGGCGCTCAAGGCGACGCCATTCTCGTCCGCGGCGGGACCGTGCACACGGCGACCGGGGCACCGATCGAGAACGCCAGCGTCCTGATTCGAGCGGGCAAGATCGTGTCGGTAGGAACGAACGTGTCGCCACCTTCGGGTGCGAGGATCATCGACGCAACGGGGAAACACGTCATCCCCGGCATGATCGACAACCACTCGCACATCGGCGCCCGGCCCACGGATCTGAACGACAACCCGATGTTGATCGGGCCACAGCATCGGTTCCTCGACGCGCTCGACTGGAACGACCCCGACTTCCAGGACGCCGTCGAAGGCGGCGTCACCACGATCGTGAGCGGTCCCGGGAGCGGCGAGAACGTGAGCGGCATGGCCGTGGTCATCAAGACGTTCGGCACCGACTACACGAAGCGGATGCTGCTCGAGAAAGGCGGGATGAAGTTCGCCATGGGTCCCAAGGGGCGTACGCGCTACCCGGCGACCGCCATGGGTGTGGCCGCGAACCTGCGCCAGTACCTGATCAAGACCCAGGAGTACATGGCGGCGCAGAAGAAATGGGAGGACGACGGAAAAAAGGGCAACCCGCCGGCGCGCGATCTGGGGTACGAGGCGATGTCCGACGTCCTCACGAAGAAGACCTACGTGCGCGCGCACGTGCACTCCGCGACCGACGTGATGACGTTGACGCGGCTCAAGGACGAATTCGGGTTCGACCTGACGATCCACCACTCGACCGAGGCGTACAAGGTCGCGCCGGAGCTCGCCAAACGGAACATCTCCGCCGTCGTGCTCCCGTTAGGCCCCCGCATTGGTCTGAGTGAGGATGCGATGGCCGGCCCGTATCAGCTGTGGAAGGCCGGCGTCAAGATCGCGATGCACACCGACGCCCCGGTGATCAGCCAGAAATGGCTGCGCCTCTGTGCCGCGCTCGCGATGCGCTACGGCATTCCCGAGGAGGAAGCGCTCAGGACGGTGACGCTGAACGCGGCGGAGATCGCGCGAGTCGCCGATCGGGTCGGCAGCATCGCCACGGGCAAGGACGCTGACCTCGTGATCTTCAACGGACCATGGTACGAGCCCAAATCCCGAGTGGACGTCGTAATCGGCGACGGCCAGGTGATCTACGATCGCGCAACCGCGAAGGAGGGCAAGTAACCATGCGGCAATTGTCATCCCGAGCGCGGGTGCCCGCCGTCGCCCTCTTCCTCTTCTCCGCCGCAC
>Ga0075428_100009262_pt1 | contig 10919 bp, 7 predicted proteins | sample RhiMetdeltSRZDD2_FD_75291 | JGI IMG/M metagenome (GOLD analysis project Ga0075428, IMG submission 75291) | Populus rhizosphere microbial communities from Tennessee, USA - Rhizosphere MetaG P. deltoides SRZDD2 | ecosystem: Host-associated > Plants > Roots > Rhizosphere > Soil | place: USA... | reverse complement strand
CAGCGGCGGTCGCGTGATCCCCGACCTCTCACAACATCACCAACAAATTTGTCTGAAATCGACTAGACCCCCAAAGTTGTCGGATCCGACAGAAAGATCAGTGCGTCCCGACGATCGGCAGCGAAACACTGGGACTTTCCCCATTGCCTCCTAGGGATGCCTGACATTCTTGCGGGTTTTCTGATCCTGTCAATCGCTCAGGTCACCTCCCTTAAATCGACATAATTGTCGTATCGTCTAGTCGTTGCGCGTGATTTGTTCGTTTTTGCGCACGCACTCGCCGGCGCGTGATTCGAGGAGATCACGCATTTTAGGAATGAATTTGTGGGTTTTTGTGAATTTGCGGTGGATTCGCACGCTGGCGTTCAACTTGCTCAGTTCAGTGAAGAGCGACTGTTGGAACGGCCGCCCAACGGAGCGGCAGAATAAGGAGCCACATGAGAAGGATCGGAATTATTGCCGCAAGCATCTGCCTGATGGCGTCACTCACTGCACCAGCGATGGCGCAGACCAATGCTGCCCCTGCTGCGGCTGCAACCTCGGCGACAGCGGCGGCGCCCGCCCCTGCCGAGGCGGCCGCGCCGGCGAAGATCTACACCGTGACCACTGGGCTCGATTTCACCTCCGCGTATCTGTTCCGCGGCATCCTGCAGGAGTCCGGCGGCGCGATCGGTCAGCCCTATGGCGACATCGCCATTAGCCTGAAGAATGGCATCACCCTCGACGTCGGAACCTGGAACAGCGTTCACTCGACCGCCGATGTCGGCAACTGGTACGAAAGTGACTACTTCGGGTCGGTGGTGTTCACCGCCGGCAAACTCAAGCCCGGACTCCTGTATACGTCTTACACGAGCCCCGCGGACCGGTTCAAGACCGTGCACGAACTGGCCGGGACGCTTGCCGTCGATGACAGCCAGAGTCCGTTTCCGCTTTCTCCGAAGGTCGTACTTGCATTCGAACTTGGCGACGGGCAGGCCGATGCCGGGTTGAACAAGGGGACCTATCTCGAGCTCGGCGTGAAGCCCGGCATCAAGCTCGCCCCGAAAGCGACGTTGTACATCCCGGCGAAGACCGGTTTGAGTCTCAACCACTATTACGAGGGACCAACCGGCGACAACACCTTCGGCTACTTCGATCTGGGCGCGCAGCTGAGCGTGCCGGTCGCATCGGGGAAGAATGGCGCACTCGAGCTCCACGGCGGGATCGACTTCCTGTGGTTGGGCGACAACATGAAGCTGTTGAATGGCGGCGACAACTTCAAGCCGGTGTCGCTGATTGGGCTGACGTTTACTTACTAGAGTCATTTGTAGGGCGCGGTCTTCAGACCGCGCCAGGCGGGGTCTCAAGACCCCGCCCCACACCTGACCTCGTTAAACGCAATTGAGATAGCCTTGCGCAACCAGGAGGCAGTAACACTCGACGCGATGACCGGTCGGACGGATACCCAAGAAGCGGAATTGAAGGCGAGTGCCGCCGCGCGCCTCGCGGCGGCCCGGGAGGAGTACGTTCAACTGGCGCGGCGCGGGCGTGCAGGTCGTGACGCCGCGTCGCGCTACGCATTTCAGATGGACGGGGTGGTGCAGACGATCGTGGACGCGGCCCGCGATCGGACCTCCACTCCGTTCGTTGTCTGCGCCGTGGGGGGATACGGACGTCGCGCCCTCTGCCTCCATTCCGACGTCGATCTGTTGATCGGGTTTGACGGACCTATCGCCGCCGCAGAGGAAAACTTCGTCAAAGCCGTTCTGCAGCCGCTCTGGGATCTCCGCCTCGAGCTCGGTCAGCACGTGCGGGAGATCGGCGACTTTGCCGCGCCGGACCTGACCAATCCGGAATTCCTGCTCAGTCTTCTTGATCTGCGATACCTCGCCGGCGACGAGTCGCTGTACGATCGCATCGCCAACCGCGCCGCATCACAGGTGCCGGCGATCGTCGAACCGTTGCTGGCGATGGTCGCTGAGCGTCACCACCAGTTCAACGACACGCTCTATCAACTCGAGCCTGACATCAAACAGGCTCCCGGCGGCCTCCGCGACATTGCCGTGACCAGGCATCTTCGCCGCATGGCACCCGACGCATTCACAAACGGCCGCGACAGCGATGGCGAACGTGTGACGGACGCGGAAGACTTCCTGCTTCGGATTCGTTCGGTTCTGCACTGGCTCGGCGGCCGCGACGTCAACCTGCTCACGCACGATCTGCAGGAGAAGGTTGCAGACGCCATGGGATCGGCTGGTTCGCATCCCCATAGCCGCGTCGAGGCATTGATGGGGGAATATTTTCTGCGCGCGCGCGTGGTGACGCGAGCCCTCGCATCAACGCAAAAGGCGATGCGGCCGCGGCCTGAAGGAGCATTGCGACGCATCGGCAAACAGTTCGAGATCACGCCGGACGGTGTGCAGTTTGCAAATCCCGACCGCGCGACCCAGCAGCCGTCGCTCTGGCTCGAGGCATTCAGGATCGCGCTCGAACACCAGTGTCCGGTGTCCGAATCGGCGCTCACGATCATCGAGCAGAACGTGCACCGCTGCTCCGCCGATGATTTCGTCGCCACAGAAGGTGATCGCCTCCAGCTCCGTCGTCTGCTCACCCCGCGCCCGGGACTCTACGATCGCCTCTCGGAGATGCACGACTGCGGTCTGCTCAATCGAATCTTCCCCGAATTCGCGAAGGTTCAATGCCGGGTCGTCCGCGACTTCTATCATAAGTACACCGTTGACGAGCACACGTTGCTGGCGATTCGCGGTGTTGAATCGCTGCTCGATCCGTCGACCGCGAGTCGTCGTCGCTTCGGCTCCATCCTTCAGGAGCTGCATGCGCCGGAACTGCTCACGCTGGCGTTGCTCTTTCATGACGTCGGCAAGTGGCGGGAAGCGGATCACGCGCAGGAAAGCGTGCGGCTGGCCCAGAGCATGCTCGATCGGCTCGAGCTTCCCGACGATGAGCTCGCGACGGTCGAATTCCTGATCCGGGAACACCTCCAGATGTCACAGGTGGCGTTCCGGCGCGACGCGGAGGACCCGCAGGTTGCGAGCCGCTTTGCGGAACTCGTCGGAACCGAGGAGCAGCTGAAGCTGCTCTGCCTCATGACGTTCGCCGATGTCGGCGCGGTTTCGCCTGACACGTTGACGCCATGGAAAGAAGAGCTCCTGTGGCGCGTCTATGTGGACGCTTACAATCGCTTGACGCTGGGCTACGCCGATCATCTGTTGGAAGACGACCACCCGGCCCTTTCCGTGTTGATTGCCGGACGGCCGTCCGACATCTCCGAGGAGGAACTGGTCGGCTTCCTTGAAGGCCTTCCGCGCCGTTATCTGTCGACGTTCGGTCTCGGCGCGGTCTACCGCCACGTCCGCCTGGCCCGCAACATTCAACCGGACCAGATTCATACCTTTCTCGAGAAGCACGACGAGGTCTGGGAGCTCACTCTTGTCACACTCGACAAGCCCTTTCTGTTTTCGAATGTGTCCGGCGTGCTCTCCTATTTCGGGATGGACATCCTGCGCGGTCAAGCGATGACCACGCCCGACGGCCTCGTACTGGACGTGTTCGAGTTTTCCGACGAGGAAGGGTTTCTGAAACAGAACGCGGCGGCGAGCTCCGAGATTTCCTCCATGCTCGAGCAGGTCGTGGCCGGATCGGTCGACGTGACGTCACTCCTCAAGGGCCGCGAGCGCAGCCTGCTCAATCGACGGCGTGTGCGACAGCCGCCCGTGATTCACTTCGACAACGAGCACTCGCGCAAATACACAGTACTGGAAATCGTCGCCGACGATGCGCCGGGACTGCTGCATCGAATTACGCGGGTGTTGTCCGGACAAGGCTGCGATCTGCATCTCGCGTTGATCGCCACGGAAGGCAAGCGCGCCATCGACGTGCTGCACGTCACCTGCGCCGGCGGCAAGTTGAGCGACGACTCGCAGGATTCCATTGCGCGCGAACTCGAAACGGTGCTGGAGGTTGGCGATTGATGCGTCACCATCCGTCGGCCGGCGTCTCGTGTTACTTTTGCGCGCCAAGGCGCGACCGAGCCGGGGTCCCCGCGAGCGACCGAGCCGGGGTCCGGGGCAGAGCCCCGGTAAAGGATGGAGGATGGTATGAAACTGATTAAGAGTATCGTGCGCCCCCACAAGGTGGACGATGTCCGTGAGGCGCTCGAGAAACTCAGCATCGCGGGCATGACCGTGACGGACGTGCGAGGCCACGGCCGCCAGAAAGGTCACACCGCCGTCTACCGTGGCAAAGAATACAGCGTCAGTCTGCTGCCGAAAGTGGAGATCGAAGTCGTCGTCCCCGACAGCGTCGTCGAGGACGTTATCGAAGCGATCATGGCGGCAGCCCGAACCGGTGAAATCGGAGACGGCCGGGTATTCGTTCTGCCCGTGGAACAAAGCTACAACATTCGCACCGGCGCTCGCGAAACCAGTTAACCGGCGTCCCGGCAGCCGGGCACGCCTTTCAGGAGGCACATGGAACGAGGACGCATGGCGGTGAGGATCCCCAGGACCCTGGTGGCAACTGCGGCGCTGCTGGCGGGCGTGCCGGCTGTCGCTGCGGCGCAGGGTGCGGCGCCGCCCGCGATCAATCCGGCGGACACGGCGTGGATGCTTGTGGCCACCGCGCTCGTGCTGTTGATGACGCCGGCGCTCGCGTTCTTCTACGGCGGCCTCGTGCGATCGAAAAACGCCCTCAACACCATGATGATGAGTTTCGTCTCGCTCGGATTCGTCGGTGTGTTCTGGGCGATTATCGGCTACTCGCTCGCGTTCTCGACCGGCGGCGCGTGGATCGGCGATTTATCAAACGTCTTTCTCCGCGGTGTCGGACTCGAACCCAAAGGAACCATCCCGCACGTCCTGTTCATGGCCTATCAAGGCACGTTCTGCATCATCACGGCCGCATTGATTTCCGGATCGATTGTCGAGCGGATGCGTTTCTCGGTCTACGTGTTGTTCATCACTCTCTGGGCGATTCTCGTTTACAGCCCGATTGCGCACTGGGTATGGGGCGGCGGATGGCTGGCGACGTGGGGAGCGCTCGACTTCGCCGGCGGCACGGTCGTGCACGTCAACGCCGCAATCGCGGCGCTCGTTGCCGCGGTTGTCGTCGGCAAGCGGCAGGAGTATCCGTCCTCATCACTGCTTCCGCATAGCGTGCCGTTGACGCTGCTTGGTGCCGGACTCCTTTGGTTCGGATGGTTCGGATTCAATGCGGGAAGCGCGCTGGCGGCCAGCCCGATCGCTGGACTCGCATTCGTGACGACGATGCTTGCACCTGCCGCGACGCTTCTCGTCTGGACGTTTCTCGATGCCGCGAGATCGCGCAAGCCGACGGCGGTCGGCGCCGCCACAGCCATCGTCGTGGGACTCGTTGCCGTCACGCCGGCGGCCGGGTTCATTAGCCCGATGAGTGCGGTTGCGCTCGGCGCAATCGCCGCGGTTCCGAGCTATCTGGCATTGATGATTCGCGTGAAGACATCGCTCGACGACTCACTGGACGTGGTTGCGGCCCACGGTGTGGGTGGAACGGTCGGTGCACTGCTGACCGGAATCTTCGCCTCGAAGGCGTGGAACGGGGTCCAGGACGGGGTGCTGTTTGGCAATCCCAAACAACTCCTGATTCAGGCAACGGCTGTCGGCGCCGTCATCGTCTACAGCGGTGTCGTCAGCTTCGTCATCCTCAAAGTGATCAGCCTGGTCACGCCGCTGCGCGCCACCTCACAGGACGAGACGCTTGGTCTCGATATCAGTCTGCATGGTGAAGAAGCTTACCTGCACGACTGAATCGTGAATTCCTCACGCTGAAAATCGGCTGCTGGTTGCCGTCTCGGCGACTAGCAGTCGACGTCAGAGTCAGCGCCTCCGTCGTTTTTCACCCTTGCCCCATTCATCAGCCAAATAGTCAAGCAGGTCGGCCGGATGAGCTGGCCGGGTCTAATTCATGCAATTTCGGGCAGGAACCCGTGCGCCGAGTCGTGCCCCGGTGCACAATGGAAGGCCCACTATGCAAAGGACCCTTGTCGTGGACGACTCACCGACGATTCGCCGCATGGTGATGGCTTCGTTGAAAGATGTCTGTCCAGGGGGCTTTGCCGAGGCCGGCAGCGGTCTCGAGGCGCTCGAGCAACTGGCATTGGCGCCGTTCGCGCTCATGATTCTCGACCTCAACATGCCGGACATGCACGGGTTGGAGGTGCTCAAGTTCGTCCGGAGCCATCAGAAGTATCGCGACCTTCCGGTCGTCGTGCTGACAACACGAGGCGACGCCACCAGTCGCGGGGAAGTAGTGAAGGAGGGTGCGTCGCTTTACCTGACCAAGCCGTTCGTACCTCTTGCGCTTGCGGAGCAAGTCAGGTCGCTTCTGAACGGCGGCGCTCGCCCGGCCGACGATGTCGACAGGAATCCTCATGGCTAACGGAGACGACGAGTTTATCTCCGGCTTCATGGACGACTACTTCGAGGAGTGCGACGAGCACCTCGCGACGGTGCGGCAGATCCTCCTGTCTCTCGAGGGCGTCACCGGCGTTCAGCCGATCGCGCCATCAATCCTCGAGGAGATGTTCCGAAGCTTTCACTCGATGAAAGGCATTTCCGGGATGGTGGAACTGCGCGATGCCGAAATGCTCGCGCACGAGATGGAGAGTTATCTCCGCGCGCTCCGACAGCAGGAAGCGATCCTGACGCCGGCGGGTGTCGATGCGCTCGTCGCCGGCGTCGACGCGCTCGAGCGGGTGATTGTCGCTCGCCGCGAGAAACACCCTGGTCCGCCAATTGACGATGTGAAGGCGCGGATCGCGGCCGTGATACCACACGGATTGCCCGCCGCTGCCGTGTCCGCGGCGCTTGCCGAATCGAGTCGGGAGGTGACGCCTGAGTGGATCGTGACCTTTGTCCCCTCAAGCGAACTGAGCGAGCGCGGGCTGAATGTCGATACGGTGCGCGCACGGCTCCGGCAGCACGGCACGATCCTCCAGGCTGTCCCGAAGATTCTGCCGACAGGCGTGGCATTCGAATTCGCCTTTGCCGGGGACCTCGATGAGGTGACGCGGGAAGCCTGGACTTCGGACGGCATCACGGTGGCACGCGCCAGCGCGCCATTGCCAGCAGTGGAGACGTCGGTCGAGCTGCTGGAAGGCACAGGGGATCCAAAAGGCATCGGACTCTCGCCAACGGTCGCGTCCGCTTCGCACTATGTGCGGGTCGATCTCGCCAGGCTCGATGACCTGATGCGGATGATCGGGGACCTCGTGATCAGCCGCGCGAGGATGGCGGACACATTGGCGCGCGTCGAGCGCCGTGTTCCCGCCATCGAATGGCGCGAAGTGCACGAAAACAGCGCGGCGATCGAGCGGCAGCTGCGGGATCTGCGGGAAGGCGTCGTCCGGATCCGACTGGTGCCGGTCGGTGAGATCTTCCGGCGGATGCCATTCGTAGTGCGCGACCTCGCGAAGCAGTCAGGCGCCAAAGTGCGGCTGATCCTGGAGGGCCAGGAAACCGAAATCGACAAATACCTGATCGAACGGATGATGGATCCGATTCTTCACATCGTCCGGAACTCGGTCAGCCACGCCTTTGAGATCCCCTCCGAGCGTCAGGCGGCGGGAAAGCCGGAGGAAGGAACGCTTCGTCTTTCTGCGTCCACCGCCGGCGAATCGGTCGTCATCGAGATCGCCGACGATGGGCGCGGCGTCGATGTCGAGGCGGTAACGCGTCGGGCCAGAGCGGCCGGGATGTCGGTGCCCGAGGGACCGCTCGACTCAGCGGCCTTGTTGGAACTCCTTTGCGCACCGGGATTTTCGACGCGCGACGAAACTGACCGCGGAAGCGGCCGCGGCATCGGGATGGCGGTGGTCAAGTCCACAATCCAGCAGTTGAGCGGCACTCTCGCTCTGGATACCGAGCCGGGCCGTGGAACCCGATTCACAATTGAGTTGCCACTCACGCTGTCCATCACCGAAGCGATGATTGCCGTTGTCGGTGATCGGACGTTTGCGATTCCGCAAGGATCGGTTCGTGAAGTCATCGAGATCGACCACGTCTCGCTCCGGTCGATCGAAGCGCACGAGATTGTTCCGTACCGAGGCGGCGTGCTGCCCGTGCTCAGGTTGAGCAAGCTCTTCGGAATCACGGAGCAGGCCAGGCGCTCGCTCCACGCATTCGTCATCGGATCGGGTCTCGAGGCCGTCGCGATTGCCGTGGATCGGATTACGGGGCAGCGCGAGATCGTCGTGCGGGCGCTTGCCGACACCATGATTAAGGTAGAAGGCATCGTCGGCGCCACCGACCTCGGCGACGGGCGCGTGGTGCTGATTCTCAACCTCCAGGCGCTCGCGCGGATGGCGCGGCGCGATCTCGGCGGCGCGAATGCGGCCGCGCAACCCCGGAGCGCGTGATGTCGGACCACTACATCCTGTTCAGCCTCGCCGGCACCACTTACGCGCTGCGGACGCGCGATGTCACGCATGTCGAAATGATCGACCAGATTACGAGCGTGCCGAACGCCGCGCATTTTGTCGATGGCGTCGTGTTTTCGCGAGGCCAAGTCGTGCCGGCGCTCAATCTGCGAGCGCGGTTTGGCTTCGACCGTGCGCCCTGCGATGTGCGCACACGATTGCTGGTGGTCCAGAACGACGGGCGCAGCGTTGGTCTTGTGGTCGACTCTGCCCGGGAGTTTCTGTCGATTCCGAGTTCGGCGGTGCAGCCGCCCAATCAGGCGCTCGCCGGAATCAGCGGTCAATATATCGAGGGCATTGCCAATCTCAACGATCGATTGGTTTTGATCCTGGATCTTGCTGAAGTGCTGAACTTCAGCCAGTCGGTTCCCGCCGCATAGCGCGGTTTCAAGGAGTCCCCATGGCCAGCCGTAGCTCAAAGACCAACGGACGCGCGAACGGCAGAACTGCTGCTGTCGACGCTCGCCTGGTGACCGCTCAGGCCGAGCATGTGACGACCGCAGCCACCGCGATCGCGCGTCTCACGGATGATGTGTCCGATGGAGCCGAGGCACAGATTCGATCGCTCGATGGCGCCCTGAGCGGTCTCAACCAGATGGCAGCGTCGCTGAAGGAGACCGCCAGCCAGGCCGAATCCGTATCGGCGTTTGCTGACGGATTGACCTCCTCGGTGGGCGAGATCGCCGCGTCGATCGAGCAGGTGACCGCCAACACAGTCAGTTTGTCGGCGTCGATTGCGGAGACGAGTGCGTCGATCACCGAGACCAGTGCCTCGATCCGGCAGATCAGCAGCAGCAGCGACGAGCTGACGGCGATCGCTCAACAGGTCGGGTCGTCAATCACTCAGATGTCCAGTTCGATAAAGTCGGTGACCCGCGAGACCGAATCGCTGGCCTCTTCCGTGAACCAGACCGCTTCCGCGATCGAGGAAATCACCGGCTCGATCAAGTCGGTCTCGGCGGACGCCGACGATCTTGCGGCGGCCGCGGAAGAGACCTCGTCATCGATCAATGAGATGGCCGCGTCGATTGAAGAAGTCGGCGCAATGACGGAGCGCCTCGGAACCTCGGTCGAGCAGAACTCGACGTCGATCGACCAGATGTCGAGATCGGTACAGGCCGTTGCTCAAAACGGTCGACGCATTGCCGAGGCCGCTGATACCGCGGCGACCAGCGCCATGGAAATGGAGCGATCGATTCAATCGGTCGGCGGCATGGCGAAACAGGCCGACGACATGACCAAGCGGGCGGTGCGCGATGCGGAAGAGGGGGGCTCGACGCTCAAGCGATCCATTCAGGGCATCGTCCGCATGCGGGACTCGATGACGCAGTCGGCGACGGTCATTCGCGAGATGGGAAAGCGAACCAGCGACATCACGTCCATCGTCGACACGATCAACTTGATCGCCGAGCGAACCAACCTGCTGTCGCTGAACGCCTCCATCGAGGCGGCGCGGGCTGGAGATGCGGGACGCGGTTTTGCCGTCGTCGCCGAAGAAATCCGCAATCTGGCGGATCGATCGGCGCGGGCGACTGCCGACATCGCCGCCATCATTAGAGCCTTGCAGGAAGTCTCACAGGAGGCGATCACCGCCTCGGGTGACGGCCTGCGCGTTGCCGACGAAAGCAACCAGACGGCTGAGAGCGGCGCCGCGGCGCTGCAGAAGATTCTCGGAGGAGTGTCCGAGACGGCAACGGTCGTATCGCAGATTGCGAAGGCCACCGAGGAGCAGCGTGTGGCCGGCCAGGCGCTCGTGACCGCAATTTCGGCCACAGCCGACCAGTCCCGACAGATCGCGACCGCCACGAGCGAGCAGGCCAACGCCGCCGGAAGCATCGTTCAGGCGACGGGCGAAATGAGGAAGATCTCGCAGGAAGTGACGAAGGCGGTCTCGGAACAAGGGCGTGCCGCGAGAGACATCCTCAAGGCTTCTCAGGCGACGGCCAAGCTGGCGGCTCAAGTGCGGAAGGCATCGGCCGAGCAGAGTCGCAGCGCGGCGGAAATTGCCCAAGCGGCGGAATCGATGCGCCGCGGCGCGTCGACGACGGCGCGCGCCCTTACCGAACAGTCCTCTGCCAGCGAACAGATCGTGAAATCATCCGACGCGATGCTCCGGATCGTCTCGACTGTCAACCGAAGCATTTCCGAACAGGCGACGGCAACCGAACAGATCATGCGCGCGTCCGACAGCATGCGCCAGCAGGCCGAGCAGGCGGCCAAGGCGTTGAAGGAACAGAGCCGGGCGATGCGAGACATGTCGGCCTCGGTCTCGAACACGACGAAGCAGATCAAATTGATCACGCACGCGAACCGGGAGCATTCGCAGGTGTCAGCCACGTTGGTGACCGGCCTGGCCGACGTCCGGAAGGTTACCGATCGAAACGCGCAGGGCGTGCGGCAGACGCGCCAGAACACCGCGGACCTGTTGCGTCACGCCGAAGCGCTCAACGACATCGTCGATCGTGGG
>Ga0075428_100009261_pt1 | contig 10920 bp, 8 predicted proteins | sample RhiMetdeltSRZDD2_FD_75291 | JGI IMG/M metagenome (GOLD analysis project Ga0075428, IMG submission 75291) | Populus rhizosphere microbial communities from Tennessee, USA - Rhizosphere MetaG P. deltoides SRZDD2 | ecosystem: Host-associated > Plants > Roots > Rhizosphere > Soil | place: USA... | reverse complement strand
TCCCGCGGCTGCTCCGGCGTGTCGACGACGTGCTGGCGCGCGCACGCGGCCGCGCCGGGCACGTGTTCAACCTGGGACACGGCATCCTGCCCGGCACGCCGGTCGAGCACGTGCGCGCGGTGGTCGAGCACGTGCACGCGTCCACGGCCTCCGCGTGACGCCGTCTCGTGCCTGACACGCCCGTCGTCGTGGTCGGGGGCGGCGTGGCCGGCCTGACGGTCGCGCATGCGCTCTCCCGCCGGCGCCAGCCCTTCGTGCTGCTGGAGGGGACCGATCGCTGGGGCGGCGTCGTCCGCACCGTGCGCGAGGACGGCTTCCTCTTCGAGGCCGGACCGGACGCGATGCTCACGACGAAGCCCGACGGCCTCGCGCTGGTGCGCGAGCTGGGGCTGGAGGACCGCGTCGTGCCGACCAACCCGCAGGCACGCACGGTGTACGTCGTGAGGCGCGGCGCGCTGCACCCGATGCCGGACGGGATGGTGCTCGGCGTGCCGACCCGCTGGTCGCCCGTCTGGCGGAGCGCCCTCTTCTCCTGGCCCGGCAAGCTGCGCCTCGCCGTGGAGCCGTTCGTGCCACGCCGGACCGGCGCTGGCGACGAGTCGATCGCCCACTTCGTCAGGCGACGGCTGGGACGCGAGGCGTGGGAGACGATGGGCGACGCGCTGCTGGGCGGAATCCACGCCGGCGACACCGAGCGCCTGTCGATCCAGGCGACGTTCCCGCGGCTCGTGGAGCTGGAGGCGAAGCACGGCAGCCTGGTGCGCGGGCTGCGGGCCGCGCCGACGGCGCCGGCCGAGTCGTCCGCGTTCGTCTCGCTCGCGGGTGGTCTCTCGGAGCTGGTGGACGCGCTGGTGGCACGCCTCCCGGAGCAGGCGTTGCGATCGTCCACTCCCGTGCGCGCGCTCGACCGCTTGCCGGACGGCTGGCGGGTGACGCTCGACGACGGCGGGACCATCGGCGCCCGCGCGGTCGTGCTCGCGCTGCCGGCCCCGCGCGCCCTCGGGCTGCTGACGGCGTGCGCGCCTTCGCTGGCCGAGGAGGCGCGGGCGATACGCTTCGTCTCCACCGCGATCGTGCTGCTCGGGCTCGCGCGCGGCCAGGTTGCGCACCCGCTCGACGGTTACGGGCTGCTCGTCCCGCGCTCCGAGGGGTCGACCGTCACCGCCGCCGGGTTCTTCTCGACCAAGTTCCCCGGCCGCGCTCCGGACGGCTTCGTCTCCCTTCGCGTGTTCCTGGGCGGCGCCCACGACCCCGAGGTCCTCCACGCGGACGACGAGTCCCTGGTCGCGGTCGCCGTGCATCAGCTGAGGCCCCTGCTGGGTCTGAGCGGCGAGCCGGTCTACAGGCGCGTCTGCCGGTGGCCGCAGGCCACGCCCCAGATGGAACTGGGCCATCGCGATCGCGTCGCGCGGATCGAAGGGCTGCTGCGAGGCCTGCCGGGGTTGTTCCTCACCGGCGCGGGCTGGCGGGGGACCGGGCTGCCGGACACGATCGCGGACGCGACCGCCACCGCCGCGGCCGCCGCGGAATTCCTGTCAGCGAAGGGGTGACGGCGTCGGCGTCGGGACGGGGGCCGCTTCGGCGGGAGCAGGCGCCGTCGGCGTCGGCGGCGCCAGCATCTCCGGCGAGACCTTCAGCGTCAGCGTCGCCGCGCCGACCTTCGACGGCCCGTCGAGCACGACCATGCTGATCGGGACGGTCCAGGCACCGGCCGCCGCCGGGTCGGGCACGGGATCGCCCACGAACAGGAACTGGCCCTGGCCGAACGTGCGCTGGAACTGCGGCTCGTCGCCCTGCCAGTAGTCGGGGACGTCCGCGATCGAGCAGACGAGCGCCCCTCGGTTGTCCATCAGGTACGCCTCCGAGATGGCCGGGTCTTCCTGCACCAGCGCCTTCAGACGCGTCGCGCACTCGTTCGTCGCGGTCTCCCTCCGCAGCGCCATCTGGGGGTCCTTCTGCCAGTCCTCGTCCTTCTGCTTCACCTGGGCGGGGCTCTCGGGCAGCTTGTTCTTCGCGACGATGGCCCTCACCAGCTCCGGATCCGAGATGACCCTCCGCACCAGGGCCAGGCGCCCGTTCGCAAGCCCCCGCACGCGTCGGGGGGCATCGACCGGCGACTCCTGGGCCAGCGCGGCAGCCAGAACGAGCGCAACCAGCATGCGGACAGGACCTCCTGCGAAAGAATTGAAAGAGCGGCACCTTATCCTAGTCAAGCCGTGCGATTCTGTACAGCCGATCACTCCGGCGCCGGCGCCCGGCCACCTCGTTGAATGCACGAGATTTGACGAAACGCGATCCCGGGGCGGCGTTATGATGCCGGCCGCTGGGGCAGCGGCCCCGTTCGCGGGCCGCCACGACGAAGGAGCATGACCGCGATGATGCGAAGGGCTTTGACCGCGGCCGCGCTGTGCGCGGCAGCCGCAGCGACGGCGCACGCCGCCGACGCCAGGAAGATCACATTCACGACGAAGTCGGACGAGGCACGCAGGCAGGCGCAGGAAGCCGTGCGCCGCATCGAGACCTTCCAGCAGGGCGTCCAGATCCAGGACGCGGCCAAGAAGGCGATCGCTGCGGATCCGGACTTCGCCTGGGCCCACTACCTGCTGGCCGCGGCCACCTTCCCGCCGCCACAGGCCAAGCCGGAGCACGACAAGGCACTGGAGCTGGTCGCCAAGGCGTCGCCCGGGGAGCAGAAGTACCTGGCCGCGATCAAGCTCAACCGCGAGCAGAAGGGCAAGGAGGCGCTGGAGGCCTTCAAGCGGCTGCGCGAGGAGTACCCCGACGAACGCATGGTCTACATGATGGTCGGCCAGCTCAGCTTGAACCAGGGCCAGTTCGACGAGGCGCAGAAGGCGTTCGAGAAGGCCATCGCCCTCGACGACTCGACACCGCGCGCGCACGCGCTCATCGGCAACGCGCTGCTGATGCGCGGCGAGTACGCGCAGGCGCGCGCCCAGTACGACGCCGCCATGGCCAAGAGGGCACCGGGCACCGCTCCCGGCGGCGTGTTCTACCCCCGCGCCCTGAGCTACCTCTACGAGGGCAAGGTGGACGACGCGCTCGGCATCCTCAAGGGCTTCCTGGGCGAGTACAAGCAGAACAAGCTCGACGCGAACTTCCCCGAGGTCTTCATCTGGAACTCGATCGCGCGCATCAACCTCGAGAACGGCCGGCTGGAGGAGGCGATGAAGGCCTACCAGGAGGGCTTCAAGTCCGTGCCCGGCTCGACGCTCGAGGAGAGCGAGAAGAAGGTCTGGCTGGGCCGCCTGCACCACGGGACCGGCCGCACGCTCGCGCGCATGGGCAAGCACGAGGAGGCCTGGAAGGAAGCCGAGACCCTCAAGAAGATGATCGACGAGGGCGGCGAGGAGGGGAAGCAGTACGTCCCCGCCTACCACTACATGGCCGGTTACCTGAAGCTCGAGGCCGGCGACGCCCCGGCCGCGCTCGAGCACCTCAAGCAGGCCAACCTGGACGATCCCTTCCACAAGCTGCTGCTGGCCCGCGCGTACGAGAAGACCGGCGACAAGGCGTCGGCAAAGAAGACCTACGAGGAGATCGTGGCCTTCAACGTCAACAACCTGGAGCGCGCGCTCGCGTTCCCCGAGGCCAAGAAGAAACTGGCCAGTCTTTAGCCGAGCTGGGGGGGCCTGCGGGCGGCCCCCCCATCATGGCTGAACACCGCGCAATCTCGCCCAGCTTTCAGCTCCATGCTGGCGTCGTCTCGCCGCGATCGCAATGCTGCGCATGTGACTCCTACTGGAGGACGACCAGCGCGCGGATCACGCCGTTCCCGGAATGGAGGGGCTCGATCGCCTTGCCGATCACGACGCCGCTGGGGAAGAACGCGATCCCGCCCACGCGGACCTTGGCCGCCTTCATCGCGTGCCCCGGCGTCGAGGACGAGGTCAGCGCGTCACCGGCGGCGATCGGCCCGCCCTCGTCGGTGACCTTGACCGGCACCACGCCCGCGACCGCCAGCGGGATCCTGCCTTCCGTGCTCTCGCCGTCGGGCGCGCCTGCGACCAGGCCGGGCTTCGTCGAGTACACGCCCGCCAGCGAGTCCTGGTAGGGCTCGGTGCTGCGCGTCAGCGTGCCGTCGGGCCCGATCGCGAGCACGTCGCCCGGCTCGAGACCCCCTTCGGCCGCCAGCATCTCCGCGAAGTCCGCGCCGCCGGGAAAGAACGATCCCCGCACGAACAGGTTTCCGCCGCCGTCCAACCGCATCTGTCGGAATCCGCCCGGGCCCGGGTCGTTCTGGACGTTGGAGTGCGAGCCGCCCAGGAACCACGTGAAGTTGCCACCGGGCGGCTCGGTGCGGAAGTACAGGACGCCGCCTTGCTGCCCGATGCCGTAGGCAGGGCTGCGCAGGTCGATCAGCTGCCGCGTGGGGCCAGAGCCCGCGAACGTCAGCTTGCCGCTGGGTATGGCGACCTGGACGCCCTCGAAGAACCCAGCGTAGCCGGTGGGCGAATCGCTCCGGCCGTAGACCCCGTAGTTGACGCCGCTCGCCGCGGGTGCATAACCGAGCACTCCGAACCCGGAACTCGAGTCGCTCTGTCCCCAGACGCCCACGTTCTGGCCGGTGGACGGCGTCGCGTGGGCCACCATGCCGCGCGACTGGCTCCCGATGACCGTGACGACGAGCGTGTCATTCCAGAACCCTGGCTCTCCCGGATACGTGTTGTCGAAGTAGAGCCCGCCGGGGCCGCTCCAGAAGCCGCCGATGTGGTCGTGATTCGCACGCGACACCTGGTCGGAGGTGCCCGACCCCCCGAAGTTCACGCTCAGGGTCGCGTTGCCGGAGGCGGCCCCGCCGGTGAGCCCGATGCCCGCGGTGACGCCGGTGACGTCGCCAACGGCGGCGGTCGTCTGCGTCGTGCCGTCCGAGAACCGGATGCCGCCTCCGGACAGACCCAGCGCCGCCCCGCCTCCAGTGTTCTGGAAGAAGCCTCCGAATCCGCCGGTCGATTGGGCCATGCCCTGGACGCCGATCGGCGTTCCGCCCGTCGCCGAGGCCTGGCCGTGCACGCCGATGCCCACCGTCGACTGGCTGGACCCGAAGATGCCTGGAGACGCATCGGTGGCCGTCGTCAACCCACGCACGGCCGCGCCGCCCGCGTTCGTGAGCGTGAGCGCGGTCGTGCTCGAGCCGCTCCAGGCCTGCGAGAAGTGGTCGTGGTCGCTGCGTGCGACCGTCGTGGCCGCACCGCCGCCGCCGAAGCTGACGGCGAGCGTCCCCGCGCCCGTGATGGTCCCGCCGGTCAGGCCGGTCCCGGCCGTCACCGAAGTGACCGTTCCGGTGCCGATCGCATCGGCCGCGCAGGCCCAGGCCGCCCCGCTCCACTTCATGACCTGGCCGCCGGCGCAGCCGTTCTGGCCGAGGTCCGCGAGCGCCACGGTCGCGTCGGCGATCTTGGCGGACGTGACCGCGCCGTCCGCCAGCTTCGGCGTGGTGACGCCGAGGTCCGACAGGCTGAAGATGGTTCCCACGAGCGCCAAGCCAGAGCCTGCGGTGTAGGTCGTGTCCGCATCGGCCGTACACGCCCACACGCCTGCCGCCCTCTTGGCGATCTGCCCGTTCGCGCAGAGCAGGCCGCCCAGCGTGTCGTCGTCGGTGTCATCGGCGAACCCCGCCGGTTTGCCGGAGACGCCGGCCCAGGGAGCGCCCGCTGCGAAGACGGCGTTGGGTCCGGGCGTCAGCTCCTGCCGTCCGCCGAGGGTCGTGTAGGCGCCGGTGCTCGCGCCGGGCCGCACGCGGATCTCGAGCCAGCGCTTGTTCCCGGCGAACACGCCCCCGAAGTCGAGCGACACCGTGAACAGCCCGCTCGCGACGGCGACGTCGTCGCGGGTGAGCGTGGGGCCCACCTGGGCGCCGCCGCTGGCGGCGTCGAACAGCGCGAGCTGCAGGTCGTACGCGCCGTCCGCGGGGTTGCCGGCGTCGGTCAGCAGGCCCTGGTACGTGAAGGCGGTGCCCACCGGCTGGGCCTGGAGCGGCCCTGCCGCCAGCCCTGCAGCGAGTGCGGTCGTTGCGGCCAGCGCCTGGAAGCGACTGAGACTGAGGGCCTTCCGCTCGAGCGCTGCACGCATGGCGCCTCCAAGGACGCCCTGAGGGCGGGCAAGTCCTGATGGAGACGCGCAAACGGCGGGCGAAACGTCTGTTTTCAGGGCCTCACGAACGCCTGGGAGGTCCCGCCCAGAACCGAGGTTGATGCCGATTCAAAAGGCCCAGAAGCCACGCACGAAGAGGCTGCTGAAGAAGGCCAGGAACAGCAGGGACCACGCGGTGAGGAGCGCGAACACCAGGGGCCGCCGGCCGATCCGCGCGAACATCAGGTACAGGGGAAACAGGATCAGCGCGTAGCGGGGGACCGCCCAGGGATGGGTGAAGCCCAGGATCAGCGCGGTGTTCACGATCATGTAGGCGGCGTACGAGGCGCGCAGGCGCAGCACCGACACGATCGAGCCGGCCACCATCAGCGTCGCGAACAGCAGCTCCTGGCTCCGCATCACGAAGGCCTCGCTCGAGGCGCGCCGCAGGAAAGCCTTCCAGATCTCGACGTAGCCGGTCCAGGGCCAGTCGAGCGTCCGGTGGAAGTGGTCGTGCTGGTGGCGGACGAACGCGAAGGGGTCCCCGGCCACCAGCAGGTTCACCACCAGGAAGCCGATCGCGCCCACGGGGGCCATCAGCACGAGCAGCCACTGGGGCCGGAAGCGCTTCTCCTCGCGCCAGGCCAGCGCGACCTCCAGCAACAGGGCCGCGGACAACGCCAGCCCGTTGATGCGCGTCAGCGCCGCGCAGGCGCCCAGCATTCCCGCCAGGGCCCAGCGGCGCGCACGCGCGCTCAGCAGGCTGCCGAAGCAGAACGTGAGGAAGAGGCTCTCCGTGTACGGGATGTGGAGGAAGTAGCTGGTGGGGAAGACGAGCAGGAAGAACACCGCGCGGCTCGCGTCCTCCGGACGATCGAGGTGCACCAGCCGATGGAAGAGGATCGCGGCCGACACCGACGTCAGGGTCGAGATCCAGAAGCCCGCGGCCAGGAAACTGCCGCACAGCGGCGCCAGCGCGCGGATCAGCGCGGGGAAGAGCGGGTAGAAGGCGAGCAGGTGCTTCATCTCGCCGCTCGCCTCGTACCCGAACTCGGCGATGTGCAGGTAGTTGAGCGAGTCCCAGCGGTTCCAGATCTCGAAGAACGCGCGCGCGTCGGCGAGGCTCTGCTCCCACGGGACCAGGTACGTGAAGGCCCCGTGGACGAGGACCAGCGCCTTGACGCCCAGCACCCACGCCACGACCGGCCAGTACGGCCACGCGCGCAGACGTCGCGCCGGGGAGGACGGCTCCATCAGCTGACCGGCACCAGCAGCACCACCGAGTAGCCGACCGCCGTCCTCGTCCCCGGGTTGCGATAGGAATGGCGCTGGTCGCCGCGGAAGACCACCACGTCGCCTGCCCGCAGCCGCCACTCCTCGCCCGCGACCGCGAGCTGGATCTCGCCCTGCTCGCAGGTCAGGTACTCCCGCGTGCCGGGCATGTGCGGCACGCCGGGGATGCGACCTCCGGCGGGGATCTCCATGCGGTCGATCACGACGCCCGGGATCGGGTCGGGCAGCAGCTTGCGCACGGTCCCGTCGCCCTGCTTGTGCGTGGCCAGCGCGTCCTGCGTGTAGAGCCGGCCCACCGCGCGAGGCGATGCGGTCAGCTCCTCCAGCGGCACCTGCAGGGCCAGCGCGGCCTTGTGCAGCACCTGCAGCGTGGGGTTGGCCGCGCCCGACTCCAGGTGGCCCCAGGTCGCGCGCGGGATGCCGGCCAGGCGCGCCATCTGGTCCTGGGTCAGGCCCCGGGCCTCCCGCAGCTGCTTGAGGTTCGAGGCGAGCCGACCGGCCAGGGATTCGCTCACGGCCGGCAGGATAGACCCGTTCCAATCCGTTGGCAAAGCCGCTCGAACCTTGGCGGGCCCTCCGTACCTTTGGGGGCAGGCGGAGGAGAGATGGACCTGAGGGACCGCAGCGTGCTGGTGACGGGGGGAGGGCGCGGCCTGGGGGCGGCGCTGGGACGGGCCGCCGCGCGGACCGGCGCGCGCGTGGTGCTGGTGGCGCGGACGGCGGCCGAGGTGGAAGCGGTGGCGGCGGACATCCGTTCGTCGGGCCGTCAGGCGCACGCGCTCGTGGCCGACGTCGGGGAGGAAGGCGCGGCGACCACGATCGCCGCGGCCGCGGCGGCCCTGGCGGGGCCCGTGGACGTGCTGGTGCACAACGCGAGCGTGCTGGGCCCCGTGCCGCTGCGCCCGCTGCTCGACACGCCGCCGGCGGACTTCACGCGCGCGCTCGAAGTCAACCTGCTGGGCCCGCTGCGGCTCAGTCAGGCCGTCGTGGGATCGATGGTGCTGCGCGGGCAGGGCCTGGTCCTGCACGTCACCTCGGACGCGGGCCTCGAGGCCTACCCGGCCTGGGGCGCCTACGGCGTGTCGAAGGCCGCGCTCGACCACCTCGCGCGCATCTGGGCGGCGGAGCTGGCCGACACCGGCGTGCGTTTCCTGTCGGTCGATCCGGGCGAGATGCGCACGCGCATGCACGCGGACGCGATGCCGGAGGCGGACCCGTCGGCGCTGGCCGACCCCGCGCTGGTCGCCGAGTCGCTGCTGGAGCTGATCCGCGACGCCGAGAGCCTGCGCAGCGGGTCGCGCGTGGAGGCGGCGCGCTTCGCGCCCGCCGCCAGCCGATGAGAGCCGCGACCGCCGCACGCGTGGAGCCGGCCGCGGACCGGCTGCTGGTCGTCGGCCGCGGGCTCGAGGACCATCGCGTGGACGACCTGCCTTCGCTCCTGCGTGCGGGCGACCTGTTGGTCGTGAACGACGCCGCCACGTTGCCCGCGTCGCTGCGCGGCCGCACGGCGACGGGCGCGGAAGTGGAGCTGCGCCTGCTGGGCGTTCCCAGCGGCGACGCCTGGCCGGCGCTGCTGTTCGGCTCGGGCGACTGGCGGACGCAGACGGAGGACCGCCCTCGCCCACCCGCGGTCGCGCCCGGCGACGCCCTGCGGCTCGCCGACGGGCTCACCGCCACGGTCGCGCGCGTCTGGCCCGAGTCGTCGCGGCTGCTGGACGTGCGGTTCGACCGAACGGGCGCGCCGCTCCTGGCCGCGCTCTATGCGCAGGGCCGGCCGGTGCAGTACGCGTACCTGCCGGACCCGTTGTCGCTGCGATCGTTCCAGACGCCGTTCGCCGCGCGTCCCTGGGCGGCCGAGATGCCGTCCGCGGGGCGCGTGCTCACGGCCGGACGGCTGGCAGCGCTGCGGCGCGCCGGCATCGCGGTCGCGAGCCTGACGCACGCGGCCGGGCTGTCCTCGACCGGCGAGCCGGGGCTCGATGCCTTGCTGCCGCTGCCCGAGCCGTACGAGGTGCCCGGCCGCACGGCGCGCCAGGTGGTCGCCACGCGCGCCCGCGGCGGCCGCGTGATCGCGGCGGGCACGACGGTGGTGCGCGCGCTCGAGTCGGCGACGCGTGAGAGCGGCGTGGCGGCCGGCCTGGGCGTGGCGCGCGTGCGCGTCGATGGTGGCCATGCGCTGCGCTCGGTGGACGCCATCCTGACCGGCATGCACGAGCCCGGCTCCAGCCACTTCGACCTGCTGACCGCCTTCGCTCCCGCGGAGCTGCTGGCGCAGGCGCACGCACGCGCGGACGCCGAGGGCTACCTGGCCCACGAGTTCGGCGATTCGATGCTGGTCTGGCGGGTCCGCTAGCTGGCCGGGCCCCACACGCGGATGCGTCCGTCCGCGAGCGCGACCGCGATGTGATCGCCGCCGCCGTAGAGCGTGATGCCCGCGAAGCTGTCGGCGTTGGGCCCCCACAGCGAGGCCACCGGCGCGGCCGACTTCAGGTCCCACAGGTGGACCATGTTCTCCAGCGCCACGCTCGCCAGGTGGCTGCCGTCGTCGAAGAAGCAGAGCGACGTCGCCGGCTTCTTGTGCGGCGTGGACAGCGCGATCTGCGTCTGCGTCTCCATGTCGAACACGCGCACCGTGCGGTCGTGGCTGCCCACCGCCAGCCGCCGCCCATCGGGCGACGCGCACAGCAGGTTCACGAGCGCCTCCGGCCCGCGCAGGGTCGCGGTCAGGCGCCGGGTGGCCACGTCCATCACGCGCAGCACGCGGTTCGCGTGGCCGGTGACCAGCAGCTTGCCCTCGGCCACGAACGCGAGCGCCGTCACCGCCGCGGGCTGGCGCACCAGCTCGCGCCGGGCCTCGCCCTTGCGGGCGGCCGGCACGTCCCACAGCTTCAGCGTCGAGTCCACGCCGCCGGTGGCGAGCATCCGTCCGTCGGGCGAGAACGCGAGCGTGCTCACGATCTGCTCCTCGTGCCGCAGGCGGACGCGGACCTCCTCGCCGGTGGTCATGTCCCACAGGTGGATGCTGCCGTCCACGTGACCGGACGCCAGCAGGGAGCCGTCGGGGGAGAAGGCGAGCGCCAGCGCGCGCGCGTCGTGTCCCGCGCGCTTGTGCATGTCGGTCCGCAGCGACTGGCGGCGCGTGCGCGACTGCAGGTCCCACAGGCGCACCGCGCCGTCCGCGCCCGCCGTCGCCAGCAGGTCGTCCACGGGTGAGCGCGCGACCGACTGCGTGGCCGGCGGCTCGCCGAACGTGGCCAGCTCGCGGAACACCGAGGCGCCGCGCGCGCGCAGCTCCGTCAGGACCGGAGTGGGCAGGCGCGGCCGCGACGGGGTCGGCGTGGCCAGCACGGTGGCCTCGATCGCCGGCATCGTCTCGGGACGCGGCGCGGGCGGCGCGTCGCTCAGGTACATCTCGATCTGCTCGATGAGCGCGACCACCTCGGTCCGCGACGGCGCCAGCGCCTGGGCGCGGCGCGCCGCTTCCAGCGCGCGCTCGAGGTCGTTCGCGGTCATCAGCCGCCGCACCTGGGCGATCTC
>Ga0075428_100009255_pt1 | contig 10923 bp, 9 predicted proteins | sample RhiMetdeltSRZDD2_FD_75291 | JGI IMG/M metagenome (GOLD analysis project Ga0075428, IMG submission 75291) | Populus rhizosphere microbial communities from Tennessee, USA - Rhizosphere MetaG P. deltoides SRZDD2 | ecosystem: Host-associated > Plants > Roots > Rhizosphere > Soil | place: USA... | reverse complement strand
CACCGCCGAGCAGCGTGGCAAGCTCCGCGGCAAGATCGTCATGGTCGAACCCCTGCGCGAGATGGCGCTTCCCACCCGACCGGCGGTGGACCGGTACGACGCGTCGGAACTCGACTCCCTCGCTGTGGCGCCCGACGCCTTCGCGCGCCCGGACTTCGAATGGCCGCTGACCGGTCTGCCCGAGGATGCGAAGAAACGCCGGCAGCTCATGGCGTCGCTTCCCGGTGAGGTCACCTCGGAGTACTACGGGCGCCTGCGGGAGGCGCGGGCGGCGCTGAACGCGTTCTTCCGCGACGAAGGTGTTCTCGCCGTGCTCGCGAGCGATACCCGCGGCGCCGGCGGCATCGTCTTCGCCGAGAGTGCCGGCCCGTGGCGGGCAGGCGCTCCCGTGCCGCCCCCGGTCATCGTCCTCGAGCCCGAGCCCTACGCCCGCATGGCTCGGCTCCTCGACAAGAAGATCCCGGTGCAGGTCGAAGTCGACGTGGCCGTGGACTTACCGGAGGAACCGCAGGACGGCGTCAACGTCATCGCCGAGATCCCGGGCAAGAAGAACAAGGACGAGGTCGTGATGGTCGGGGCGCATCTCGATTCGTGGCACTCCGGCACGGGCGCCACGGACAATGCCGCCGGGTGCGCCGTCGCTCTCGAGGCCGTGCGGATCCTGAAAATGCTCGACCTTCCCATGGATCGGACGGTGCGGCTGGCGCTTTGGAGCGGCGAGGAGCAAGGCCTGCTCGGCTCACGAGGCTACGTACGCGCTCACTTCGCCGACCCGGTCACCATGGTGCTCAAACCGGAGCACGCGAAGCTGGCGGGCTACTTCAACCTCGACAATGGTTCCGGCAAGATCCGCGGCGTCTATCTCCAGGGCAACGACATGGTACGGCCGCTCTTCGAGTCGTGGCTGGCGCCCTTCAAGGATCTGGGGGCGACCAAGCTCACCATCCGGAACACGGGTGGGACGGACCATTTGCCCTTCGATGCCGTGGGCTTGCCCGGTTACCAGTTCATCCAGGATCCCCTAGACTACTCGACACGGACGCATCACTCGCATCTGGATGTCTACGACCACGTGCAGGCTGGGGACTTGATGCAGGCATCAGCGATCGTCGCGTCCTTCGTCTACGACGCTGCGACCAGCTCCGAGATGCTGCCGCGAAAGCCGCTGCCGAAGCCGCTGCCGCCGAAGAAGGAACCCGAAGCGCAGGTGACGACGAAGCTCAACACGCACTGATCGGCCGCCGGGAGAGCCCGGCCTAGTAGGCACACGGAAAACCCGTGGATCGGTGCCGCCGATCGGCTCATGGCAGCGCGACCGCGCTGGCGCCGGCGACCAGCGCGGCAGTGCCGGTTTGGGATCGTGTCCTGCTATTGTCGTTGTGCCTCGTTGGAGACTCGCTTCCAGCTACGCGCAGGTCGTGGCCACGCAAGAGAATGAAGGTCCCCCGCAACGAGTGTAGGGCCATGTCTGCCCGGGTCCCGTCTTGATCGGGTCATCCGATCCGCCACGGACCTCCTTCATGGTTTCATCGGTGAGGAGGCGAATCGTGTCGCGGTGCAGTCCCCGGCGTCGCTCGCTCGTCAGGGGCGGCGGCGCTCGAGGGCGACGCAGCCGCACACGCAAGCCGGTGACCATCCTATAGATACGGTGGCGCGGCGACGGGCTCGAAGGGATGTTTTCCCTGGACGTCGACATCGTGGCGTGGGAAGAATGGGCCGAGCGAACCCAAATCCAGGGCCGGACTGATGCTCGCCGACACCGCCGCACGCCCGTCCCGCGCCGCAGCGCCGGCGTTGTCGGCGGTGCGCCCACGGTACTCCGCAGTGGCCATGCGCCGGCCGCTCGGCTGGGCGAAGGTGGCGCTCTGCTACGCGCTCGCGATCGTGGTCCCGACCATTCTCTACTACGTGCTGCGATTCAACGGCGCGGACCTGATGCCGCTGCATCTCGTCGTCGCGACGTTCTATCTCGTCACCGCAGTCATGATCGTCGTCGAGACGACGGTGGCCTCTTGCCGGCGCTTCGCCGGGACGGCGCCGGCACCCGTGTCGCGGCGCGACTCGTTCGGTGGCATGGTGAAGGGAACGCTCGGTTGGCGCGGTGCGCGACTACCGCAGGCCGGGCGCCCCATGCCGCGCTCCACCCTGATCATCGCCGCCTTCCTGCCGAACGAACAGGAGATCATCGTCGAGACGCTGACACACGTGCTGAATTGGATTCGCCGCCCGCGTGAAGGTCTCGAAGTCATTCTGGCGTACAACACGCCGATCCGCCTGCCCGTCCAGCGGGAGTTGGAGGAGCTGCGCGACTCGCATCCCGAGCTGAAGCTGCTGTGGGTCCCAGGCAGCGAGTCGAAGGCCGAGAACCTGAATGCCGCGCTCCAGCTCGTCACCGGGGAAATCACCGGCATCCTGGATGCCGACCACCTACCGCGCTACGATTGCCTGGAACGCGCCTGGCATTGGTTGGGGCACGACTACGACGTCGTGCAGGGGCGAAACGTCGTACGCAACGTCGCCTCGAACGCCGAGACGCGGTGCATCGCCGTCGAGTTCGAATGCATGTACGGCATCAGTCATCCAGCGCGATCCTTGTGGGTGAACACCGGCATCTTCGGTGGCTCGAACGGCTACTGGCGCACCGAGGTGCTGCGGAAAATTCGCTTCGATCCGCACATGCTCACCGAGGACATCGACGCCTCGGTGCGCGCACTGCTGCAGGGCTATCGCATCGCCGTCGATCGCAGCATCATCTCCACCGAGCTCGCCGTGCGCGACTTCCGCTCCTTCTGGTTCCAGCGCAAGCGCTGGGCCCAAGGGTGGTTACAGGTGAGCTTGAGGCACCAGACCGCGATGTGGAGGACGCCGCATTTGACCGCGTTGCAGAAACTCTACTGGACGTACCTCCTGATGTATCGCGAGATGTATCCGCTGGTCAGCTTGCAGGTCTTTCCCCTCTTGTTCAGCATGTTACTGTGGCAGGGCAGTCTGCCGCTCCTGTCGCACTGGTACCTGTGGAGCTCGGCCGCGATCACCCTGTTGAGCGGGCCGTACCAGGTTGCGGTGGCCGCCCGTCACGCTCAAACCGGATTGCGGCGCCGGGATGTCGTGGGCTACGCGTTTTTCGTGCTTCCTTTCGTCATGCTGAAGCACATGATTTGGGTCGTGGCGCTCTACGACCACTTGGCGCACAACAACGACTGGGTCGTCACGAGACGCCAGATCTCCGCCGATCTGAAGCGCAAGGCGAATGAAAATGGCTTCCTGGGCAATCTGCATCGCATCGTCGGTTCTGTGGTTCGCAACCACCGCAACCACGTCACGCGGTAGCGCGGCAGCCGGGCTGCCCGCGGACTCCACGTCCGCGGCTCGTGCCATGGCGTCACCGCCGGGCGCCGTTTCGACGGCGGCGAATCGCGCCCTGGCGCGCCAGGCCGACAGCCTGGCCTCTTTGGCGCGCGTGGCGGCGCGGCACAATGAGAACCTCGAGGCGATGCACCTCTTCCAGGAGGCGATCCGGCGGGCGCCTGACCGCCGTGCCGAATGGCTTCCCGAGCTCGCCGACCAGACGCTTTGGTGCTGGCTCCCATCGGACGCGGTGGAGTTGTACCGGGAGGCGCTCGCCCTGGATTCGCGTCCGCAGGAGGCGCAACGCCACACGCGTCTGGGACTGGCGATGGCGCTGTCGTGGGACCAGCAGCTGGAAGCCTCCTTGCGCGAGTACGAGGCGCTCGTGCAGGAACAACCCACCGATCTGCAAGCCCAGCTCGGCCGCGCCCGCGTGCTCTCGTGGCTCGACCGCAACACCGACGCCAAGGCGGCGTACGAACAGATTCTGGCTGCGGACCCGGAGAACTTCGAAGCACGGCGCGAGCTGGCCCGCGTGCAGAGCTGGCGAGGCAAGCAGCGCGACGCCGAGCGGCGTCTCCTCGAGGTACACGCGCTGCAGCCCCGGGACGAGGCGACCGTGCACTCGCTGGCGCAGACTCAAGAGTGGCTCGGGCGGCCGGATCGCGCCGCCGCAACGTTGCGCTCGCACCTGCAGGACGTACCCGACGACGCGCGCGCGAGTGCCATGCTGCAGAGTCTCGAACGCAGCCAGCGTACCGATTGGCGGTTGGATCAAGTCGAGTCGCGGCAGAGCGACGACCTCGCCATCGGCGTCACGCGCTTCGCGGCGGACGTCCAGGCACATCAGGGTCTCACCACCGTCGGGCCACGCTGGGAATACCAGCGGTACAGACACGACGACACCGACGAGAGCGTTCACGTGCAACGCCCGGGAGTGTACGTGCGCCACCGGTTCTCCGACGCCGTCGAATTCAACGGCGTCGGTTCCGTGGATCGCATCGACGTGCGTCACATCGATGAGCAGCACACCCGCACCACCTACGATGCGTGGGTGACCATGTGGCCCAACGACCCGCTGCGCATCGACGTCGGCTCGAGCCGGACGACGCTCGACAACATACAATCGCTGTCACGAAACATCGTCGCCGCGTTCTTCAATGTCGCGGCCGATTTCCGCCCTGACGAACGCGCCTTGTTCGTCGGCCGCATGAACTGGGGCGACTACACGGACGGCAACGCCAGGCTCTGGGGACAGCTGGAAGCGGAGCGGCGCCTGGCCAACAGCCCCCGCTTCCTGGGAGGAGGGCGGCTCATGGCGTTCCGCTTCCGCGAGGTCCTCGACCACGGCTACTTCAATCCACGCGATTATGTTTCGGTCGAGGCCACGGGGCGTCTCCTCGAAGCGCACCGCGACGACCGCCGCTGGGCCATCGAGGGGTCAGCCGGGTACGAGCACGCCAGCCCGGGCGGTGACAAGTTCATCTGGGCCGCCGGCGTGCGGTTCGACGGCCAGATCTCCCAGCGCTTCGATGTCGGCGTGCACCTCGCACACTCCAGCTCCGCTACGGCCTCCAGCGGCGGCTTCGCCCGCACTACATTCGGTGCCCGCTTGGGCTTCCGGTGAGAACGGGGGTTTCCACCCCAACGCGCCCCATGCGCCCCCCTCACTGCAGGCGCGCCTGCACCTCGAGGATCCCCGCCGTGAAGCGCTCGCGGCCGCGGTCGGTCCAGTGACAGATGTCGATGAAGTGCTGGCCGTCCTTGGGCATGTATTTCTCCATGTCGAAGAACAGCACTTCCGGATGGCGAGCGCAGACGCGCCGGACGATGTCGTTGTGGGTATCGATGGCACGGACGACGTTCTCTGGGATGCCCCACACCTCGATGGCGATGCTCTCCTCCTTGAAGTCGTAGTCGAGCCGTCGTTCCAAAAAGGCACGATTCGAATAATTGGGCGGCACATAGTAGGCATAAGTGAGCACCAGGAGGCGCTGGCGGCGTTCGCGGGCGATCGCGATCACTGCCTCCAGATTGCGCTCGAACGCCGCAGCCGTCTTGATGTCCTTGCCCTCGGTCAGCCAGCGGTCGTTGCGCGGGTCGTTGTACGGATCTTGACGCTGGAAGCGAGGCGCCACTCGGACTCGCGCCCGGCAGAGGGCAGCCACGGTGAACGTTGCGGCGAAGGAGCGTGACAAGATTGGGTGGCGCTCGACCCAAGCGAAGGCCGGGGCGTACTGCGCGAAGTAAGGCATCATACTGTAGTCGTCACGGAAGACGTCGGGTGGGTAGCAATTGGCCCGGGCATCGTTGATGCCGTGATAGTAGATGACGAGGTCGAAATCGTAGTCGCGGTACCAATCACGATATTTCCACAGCGAATCGTACGTCATGTGCGCCGGCACACCGGTGGAGATGACGCGGGCGCGCTTGCCGCTCTCGTGAAACCAGCCCGATCCGTTCAGGAGCTGCTCGAAGGCGGGAGCGAAGTGACGCGTCACGAAGGCCGATGCGCCCAGCAGCAGGATGCGGAACTGCCCCGCCGGCACCCGGCGGCCGAAGTGGCGATCCCGGAAGCCGTTGATGTCGTTGGCGACTTTCGGATACACGAGCCGGCGAGAATCGTTCGTGCGTTGCACGAGCCGGAGGCCGAGCTCGATCGCCACCAGGACGAAGAGAAGCCCAAGCAACGCGGCGATCGCGTTCTTGCCGATCTGTACCAGCGCTCGCCGGTGTGAGGTCTCGCTGTGCACGATCCTCACCGTAGAGCCCACCGCAGCCGGCTGGCAAGCGCGTCGGTGAGGATCGCTCCGGACAACTCACAGGAGCCCTCCCGGTGGCGTGCAAGGCGGCGATCCACTCACGCACGCAACCGCCGTGTCGATGGGGCAGAGAATCCCGACCCCCACGGCGCCACGGCTGGGCTCGAGGACCTCGCATCGCGCCGCGGTGGCAACTTGAACCCCGCAGCGATGAGCCAAATGAACCCCGGAAACCGGGTCAGCGGGATGAGGTATAGCGCCCCCGGGATGACGAGACTCAGGGCACTCAGCTCGCCGACCCCCGCAAGCACGAGTCCGAGCACGACCACCCATTTCGGGAGCAGGCGGAAAAAGAGAGCCGGCACCGAGATCCCGGCGAACAGAATGCCGAGCGGTACGCTGTAGCCTGGGCCACCGGTGGCGAAGGTCAAGAAGTAGAGGGCTTGCACCAGCGTGCCATCGGCGGCAATCCCGGGCCGAGACAGCGCCCATTGCAGGAGCGCCGAAACCAAGGTCATGAAGGAAGCGGCGAGTCCGCCGAAGAGCGCGATGTCCACACCGGCCGCACGCACCCCGAGGAAGCGGAGCCGGCTGGTCATGGTTGCCACGTAGATGCCGAGAGGAATGGCTGAGCCGAACTGCAGGAAGGCGCAGATGGCCACCTTGGTCGGGTGCTCGCGGAAGTACACCACGATCTCGTCCGGGGGCTGCAGGGGCGACGGGAAGTGCGTGTCACCCATGAGCAGCGTCACCGGGACGAGACCGGCCAGGAAGAGGACAGTGAAGACGATGGCGACGATGCCGGGATTCGGCCCGGCGTGGCGGGCCGCGACGGGGGGCGTTTGGGTGTTCATGTTCGCCTTTCTCGTCTGGCGCGGCGGTACGGTTTTGCGGCGCTTGCGGACACTGCCAGACTCCGCTTGACGTTACTCTCATTAACTATTAATGTCAATAACTATGAACCCACGGGGCCAGAGAGCAGGGCTCGCCTTCCTGCTCGCCCAAATCGGTGCGCATGCGGCATTTCGCTTCGCAGAGCGGCTAGCTCCTCTCGGGCTGAACCCGCCGGATGCGGGCATCCTCCGCATCCTTGCCAGCGAACCCGGGATGACCCAGCGAGAGCTCGCGGACCGGCTCGGCATCTTTCCGAGCCGTCTCGTCCTCCTCCTCGACGACATGTCGAAGCGCGGACTCCTCGAACGGCACGCGAGCTCGAACGACCGTCGCTCGCACGCCTTGCGCCTGACGACGAAAGGGACGGCCCAACTCGAAGCGATCGCGCGCGTCGCCCGGGAGCATCAAGAGGATCTCTGTACCAGCCTCAACGAGGCAGAACGCGCCCAGCTCCAGGAGCTCCTCGAGAGCATCGCGGCGCAGCAGAAGCTCCGCCCCGGTGTCCATCCCGGCTACCGCAGGATGGGTCGACGGTGAAGCCGGAACCGGCTCCTTCGGCGCGTTCAGGACACGAGCTGGCGGACGATTGCGCCCACTTGCTCCGGTGCGAATTCGAGCGTGGCGTCTCCCACCACGAGCTCGACTACGCGAATGGGTGGGCTATCGCCCGGAACCGATCGCGACCAAGTAAAGATGCCCTGCTCCTCAGCAATCCGGCGCGCCGCAGTGAGAAACGCCTTCTCTTCGACGCGAAGGTGGAGGTGCATCATCGGCGTTTGTGGGGGATCGGGAACGATCTCCACATTCGGAATGCCGCGAAGGACCTCGGCGATCGCGCGGGCGTGCTCGAAGTATCGCGGCATGAGCGGGAGACGCTTCTGCAGCGCTGCCAGCGCGGACGCCGCATTCGGCCACAGACCGAAGAGCGTGCCGCCGTGCCGCTTGCGCCAAGCACGCGCCTCGGCGATCACCTCCTCCTCGCCCGCAAGGCAAGCGCCGGCGAGGGCTCCGAGGCCCTTGTAGAACGAGACGTATACGCTGTCGAACAAGGCGGAGATCTCGGCCGGAGAGCGCCCGTAGTAGGGCGTGCATTCCCAGAGCCGGGCTCCGTCGAGGTGCACGACCGTTCCCTGCCGGCGCACGAAGGCGACCTGCTCTTCGAGGTCGTTCCACGCCGGCAGTCGGCCGCCGATTTCGCGCTGCGGCAGCTCGAACAAGACGACAGCGAGGCGTTCGCGCACGGTGCGCAGGTCGTCGAGACTGACCAGCCGGCGCGCGTCACCGATGATGACGCCGACGAGGTGATGCAAAAGCTGATAGGCCTTGTCCTCGTGAAGCTCGATGTGCGCCGTCGGATGGAAGGCGACCGCCCGGGCGCCCCGCTTGTCGGCGTGTATTCGTAGCGCGATCTGTTGCGCCATCGTCCCGCTCGGCATGAAAACCGCCGCCGGCTTGCCGAGGACGGTTCTCATCTCGTTCTCCAGAGCCTCCACGACGCCGCCGGCGCCGTAGCGGTCGATGCCGAGATCCGTCGGGATCTCGGCGAGGAGAGCGGCCGCCTTCCTGTTTCCATGCCAGTGGAGGGCGCGTGAGCACTTCCAGCGGTATGCCTCGAGGTCTTCCATCAGAGGTTGCATGAGGGAATCCCAGTCCTCGATGCGGATGAACGGGGCGCGGGTCCCACTACATTAGAAGGGCGAGACCTGGGCGACACCCTGGCTTTCCTCCCCACCGCCTCGGTCCGCTTCCCCGGGTACAGCTCACGTCCCCCGTTGCTCCGGTAGATCGCATGACGTTGGCCGACCGAAGATCGACCCGTAGACGAACGATGCGATACAGAACCCCGTGCTCACATTCACGAATGCGGCCCCCACCAGGAGCCCGCCGAGGCTGAGGCCGAGCACTCGATGTCCGAACTGGAAGCTCGAGGCGGCAGCGATCAGGACGACGGTCGCGAACATGCAGGCGAACCGACGCGGAAATCCGTAGCGTGGGAGCGGTGGCCCCTGCGTGAGGCGGCGAATGCCGTGGTTATAGAGCACATCGAATGGATGTCCGGGAAGGATCGCACCGAGCAGGGCGAAAGGCACCAAGGCCCACAAGATCGTCGAGGACTCCAGGAGAGTCCCGATGGCGGTCCACACCATGCAGATCGCCGGAGCCAATCGCAGCCAGTAGTGGATCCGCGCCAGCGTGACGCGATCCAGGCCCACGAATCCCTGGGCCTCGATCCGAGCCCGAGCCGTGGAGGAGATCTCAGCCATGGCATCTCACCCCGCCATTCTGGGAGCTACGAGCAGTTTATTCTCTTCTTGTTGTACTGACAAGAGTTCGAGTTGGGTCACCTGGTTTTGCGCTGCGGTTTTGCATCGTGCGTGTCACGGCACCGTGAACGTCGAAGCAACAACCTCAACTACTGCACCGTCGTGAGCTTCCGCGTGACCGAACGTCCTTCCGCCTCGAGACTGCGAAGTAGAGTCCGGCGCTGACCTCGTACCCACGCTCGTCGCGGAGATCCCAGGCGATCGCCTGCTCGCCGGCGGGTCGCGCTCCGGAGGCGAGCTCACGCACGCGTCGCCCAGCCACGTCGTAGATGGTCAACTGGACCCGAGCCTGGCGCGGCAGCGCGAACCGCAAGGTGAGCGACCCGTGTGCGGGGTTCCGACTCGGGCCGAAGAAGGTGAACTCGTCCGCCGCCGGGCCCGGCACGTCCACGGTGCCCACTTCGAGAACCTGCATGGCATAGATGTCCGCGTCCTTGCCGTTTCGAGTGTCCGTCCAGGTCACGATCGCCCCGCTCCCGCCGGTCGCGACCAGCGCGGGATGTCCCTCCTGGCTCGGGAGGTCGCACAAGACGCGGCGCACGATGGGAGCCTTCGCAGAAGTGGAAAGGGTACGCGTGGTGAGAGGTCTCGTTGCAGGCAAGTTCGCCATGACTTCTTCTCCTCCACTGAGCTGTCGACGCTCGCAAACCACATCACTTCGGAGTCACTTCGTCTCGACCACCTCGAGGCAGTCGCCGGGAACGATGAGGGCGGCACGCCCGCCGCGGTTCCATGAGCCTATTTCCCACGGCCAGGGAGAGTATCCAGAGACGGACGGCTTGACGCCTTGCCGGGAGTCGGGAAGATTATGCCGTTCGTCCAGATCCGGTCGGGCCAGCGACCTCGCCTCCAGCTGGCTGCGTGTGGCGTGGAAGCGATTTGCGAACTCCCGCGGGGCCAGCCATATTGGTCGGCGGAGGCAAACAATGCGAGACTGGCGTTGAAGGCGCTGCGGGCGATTCTCGGCGGCGGCCTCGTGGCCGGCGTGCTGGACCTCACCTATGCCCTGGTCGAGTGGTCGCTCCGAGGCTCCACACCGGCCCGGGTGCTCCAGTCCATCGCCTCCGGCGTGTTGGGCCGGGCGGCGTACGCGGGCGGCTGGGCCACGGCGGCCCTGGGCATCGCTTTCCACTTCGCGATCGCCACTGGAGCGTGCGCCGTCTACTTCGCAGCCAGCCGCAGGATCGCGCTCCTCGTCGAGCGTCCGGTCGTTTGCGGTGCTCTCTACGGCGTCGCAGTCTATTTCGTCATGCAGCTGATCGTTCTGCCTCTATCGGCAGTGCCCTGGAAGGTTTCGTTCCCAGCCTCTCGAATCGCCTCCGGTCTCGTCGCCCACGTTGCCTGTGTCGGGTTGCCCATCGCGCTCGCGATCCGCTGGGCGGATGCGAGCCCCGCTCGAGGAGGTCGCCGTTGAGTCGCGGATACCACACCCCACGCCCACTCGCCCGAGCCGGTTTGCTCTTGGTCGCCGGTCTGCTGGCGTCAGCCGGCCGTGCGCACGGTCAGAGTGCGTCGGCACCGGAGCTCGTGGCCTGGTTCCAGAAGACCGAGCAGGCGCTCATGAGCGCCATCGCCCCGGGTGATCGCGAGCCTTG
>Ga0075428_100009251_pt1 | contig 10926 bp, 9 predicted proteins | sample RhiMetdeltSRZDD2_FD_75291 | JGI IMG/M metagenome (GOLD analysis project Ga0075428, IMG submission 75291) | Populus rhizosphere microbial communities from Tennessee, USA - Rhizosphere MetaG P. deltoides SRZDD2 | ecosystem: Host-associated > Plants > Roots > Rhizosphere > Soil | place: USA... | reverse complement strand
ATGGCGAAGGCGATGAACCGCTCGCTCGCCAACGTGCTCTTCAGCGGTTTCGGCGAGACCGCGGCGGCGGGTGGGGAAGTCAAGGGCGCGATGAAGCCGATCGAGGCCGCCGACGTCGGCGTGATGATGGCCTTCGCGCAGAAGGTGATCATCATCCCGGGGTACGGCATGGCGGTGGCGCAGGCACAGCACAAGGTCTGGGAGCTCACCCAGTTGCTTCAGGACCGCGGGGTGCTCGTGAAGTTCGCGATCCATCCGGTCGCGGGCCGCATGCCGGGGCACATGAATGTGCTGCTCGCGGAGGCCGGCGTCCCGTACGACATCATCGCCGACCTCGACGAGATCAACGGCGAGTTTGCGACCTCCGACGTCGCGCTCGTGATCGGCGCGAACGATGTCGTGAACCCGGTGGCGCGCACCGACAAGTCGAGCCCCATCTACGGCATGCCGATCCTGAACGCCGACCAGGCGAAGAACGTGGTGGTGATCAAGCGTGGCCAGGGCGCCGGCTTCTCCGGCATCGAGAACGCGCTCTTCTACCTCGACAACACGCGGATGCTGTACGGCGACGGACAGAAAGCCGTGTCCGAGCTGATCAGCGCGGTAAAGTCGGTCTGAGCTGGTCCCGACCGTCTATTTCCTTCCCGCGTGCGAGGCTCGCGCGCGACGGCTCCATCGAAGCGGCGAGGTGCGTGCGCGGCGCCATGCAGGGCGCGAGCAGGTCGCGCTGCGGGTCGTAGGCGTCGTTCCGCAGCTCCATCACGCCAAGCACGGTGTGATAGAGATCGTCGTGGCTGACCTCGGCGTGCACCCGGGTCTGCAGGCAGCCGTAGTCGAGCCCCAGCCTCCCACGCGAGGAGTCCGGAAGCCATGCGAGCATCGGCACGTGCGTCTGCGCCGCCGGGGCGAGCGCGTACGGCATGCCGTGCAGGTACAGCCCCTGCTCGCCCAGCGACTCTCCATGATCCGACACGTAAAGGAGCACCGTGTCCAGCCTGTCCTGCGCGGCATTCAGGATCTCGATCTGTCGCGACAGGACGTAATCGGTGTACACGATGGTGTTGTCGTAGGCGTTGCGTACTTCCGCCGCCGTGCAGCGATGCAGCTCGCTCGAGTGACAGCTCGGTGCGAAGGCCTCGAAGCGCGACGGATAGCGCTCGGTATACGCCGGGCCGTGACTTCCGATCTGGTGATAGACGATCACCGTGTCGCGCCGGATGCCGTCAAGCCGCCGGCGCAGGTCCTCGAGCATGACCTCGTCGTAGCAGTACGATTCCGGGCACAGCGCCGCCGTCCTGTGCGCGGCGTACTCGACGGTGGGAACACGCCTGCAGACGCCCTTGCAGCCTGAGTTGTTGTCCCACCACTCGACGTCGACCCCGGCCTTCTGCAGGGCATCGAGCAGGTTCGCGTGGTTGCCGGCATCGTCGACGTCGAAGCGGTCGTGGCCCAGCGGCGAGAACATGCACGGGACGGAGACGGCCGTCGACGTATCGCATGACCGCGCATGGTCGAAGTACAGCAGGTCGTCGATGCCTCGGAGCCTCGGATTCGTCGATCGCGCGTAGCCGCCGAGCTCGAAGCTCGCAGCGCGCGCAGATTCGCCGACCACCAGCAGCACGACGAGCGGACGCGGGTGCGCGGCCGCGACCGAGACGACCGGACCGCCGAGGTCCATCGCAGCCGCGGGACGCCTCTCCTTCCATGCGCGCGCCACCACGCGCGTCGCACTGATGACCGGGGCCATTGGCAGCATCGCGTAACGGATGGGCTTGTGCTCCCGCAGCAGCACCGCGTAGTTGACGGACGTGCCGATCATGCCTGCAAGCGCCAGCACCCAGGCAGCCGACAGGAAGACAATCCGCCGCCGCAGCCGCACGCCCAGCGAAGCCTCGCGCCAGCGGACGCGCCATGCGAGCGCTGCCGGGAGGGCGCCGAGCAGCACGACGTGCAGCAGCATCGAGCCGCTAACGAGGCCGCCCACCTCGGCGACGTCGGTCTGCAGCACGTTGCGCATCATCGCCGGACCGAGGATTGCGTTGTAGGCCCCGATGAAGTACGCGGCCACGGCAGCGACGATGAAGAGCGCACTGGCGACGGCCCGCATCATCCGCGCCGTCGGCGCGAGCAGCAGAACCGTGGACTGGATCACCGTCAGGAGAACAGCAAGCGAGGCCAGGAACGCGACCGACCGCGGATCGGGGTGCCACATGGCCGCCACGACCTGGCCCCAGAAGGCCCCGTTGTAACCGACCACCCAGATCGCGGAGACGCAAACTGCGAAGCTGATCTCGCCTGGGCAACGCAGTCCCGCGCGCCACAGCCCTTGCAGCCACGACAGGCAGGCACGAACGCCTTCCGTCTCCGCCTGGAGGGTCGAGCGCGGAAAAGCCGCCGTCCGCAGCTTGGCGGGCCGAAAGTGGCCCTGTGGGTCTCGCGAAACCATGTGGTTGGACGACGCAGCTCACGGAATCAGTCGCACAACGAGGGGACCCCTCCCTCGATTGATTCCCACGGCTGCCGGTGTCCCACGTTGGTGAACGTGGTCGCTCCGGGTCTTCTCGCTGTAACGCTGCTCGCCGCAACCGCGGCGCTCGCCGACGCCGTCGCGGTGCCCGGAAGCGAATACGGGGTCGGGGCGTCCGCCGTGCCGGAGTCCCGCGCAGGCGCGTGCTGCTGCGCAGGCGAGCAGACCGCTGCCGAGGTCCCGCCCCCCGAGACGCTGGATGCAACGAGCGCGCGCGTGCGCAGCATCGACATCGAGGTCGACAACGTCTTCGACACCTCGATCCCCGAGGAGTCCGCCTGGCTGTACCGATCGGGCAACCAGCTGCACCTGCTGACGCAGGAGGACACGATCCGGTCGCAACTCCTGTTCCGGGAGCAGGAACCCTTCTCGCTGCAGAAGGTCCAGGAAACCGAGCGGTTGCTCCGTGGCCAGCAGTACCTGTACGACGCGTGGGTCGTCCCCACCTGTTACCACGCGGAGGACGACAGCGTTGACCTGAAGGTACGCGTTCGGGACGTGTGGAGCCTGAACCCCGGGTTTGCCTTCGGCCGCAAGGGCGGTGCCAACCACGGCGGACTCTCGATCGAAGACGAGAATTTCCTCGGCCGCGGCGAAACGCTCGGGTTGTCCTACGGCAAGGACGTGGACCGTGCGTCGCTCTCGCTCGCCTACCGGGATCCGCAGTTGTTCGGCAGCTGGTGGCGCGGAAACTTCGAGCTTGCGGACAACAGCGACGGTGGCCTCGCAAGTCTTCAGCTAACACGGCCGTTCTATTCGCTCGACACGCGCTGGAGCGCCGGCATCTCGGCACTGACCGGGGAGCGCGTGGACACGCGCTACAGCCTGGGCGAGGAACTCGACAGTTACACCGTGAACGAAGACCGCTTCGAGCTCCAGGGCGGCGTCTCGGAGGGTCTGCGGCACGGCTGGGCGCGACGCTGGCTCGCCGGCATCCGGTACGAGGACAGTCAGTTCGGGCCCGATCCGGAGACACCGCTCGCCGCGCCGCTTCCGCAGGACCGGAAGCTGCTGACGCCCTGGCTCGGCATCTCGTTCATCCAGGACGGCTACGACACGGTGCGCAACCTGGACCAGATCGCGCGCACAGAGGACGTCCAGTTCGGACGCGAGCTCAGGGCCGAGCTCGGCATCGCCTCCGCGCAGGTCGGCAGCGACCGCGACGCCGCGGTCTTCGCGCTGTCGGGGGGAACGGGTGAGCGCCTCGCCGAGGGTCGCTCCCTGTTTCTCGGCGGCTCGTTCTCAGGCCGCTGGGAATCCGCGGGCCTGCGCGACGGACTGGCGACCGCCGAAGCTCGCTACTACCAGCGCCAGCGCGAGAATGCCGTGTTCTTCGCCACGACACGCGGCGCGGCGGCCTTCTCCCCCGACCTGGACCACCTGATCGAGCTCGGCGGCGACAACGGGTTGCGCGGCTATCCGCTGCGGTACCAGGTCGGAACCAGCAGCGTGTTGCTCAGCGCCGAACAGCGGCTGTACACCGACTGGTATCCGTTCCGCCTGTTCCGCGTGGGTGCGGCCGCCTTCGTCGATGCGGGCCGGACCTGGGGTGAGGACGCCGCCGGAAGCGCGCCGCTCGGCTGGCTCGCCGACGCCGGGTTCGGCCTGCGCCTGGGCAACGAGCGCTCCGGCCTGGGCAACGTTATCCACATCGATCTCGCGTTTCCGCTCGTTCGATCGGGTGGTGTCGATTCCGTACAGCTCCTGGTCGAAACGCGCCAGAGATTCTGACGTCGCGGCGATTCGGAAAGGTGCGACCGTCCGCGGAAGCGGCGACCGCGGTGCGCGCTCAGCCGGGCACGCCGGCGAACCGGCTCACCAGCAGGAGGCTCGCGCAGCCGACCGAGATGGCGACCAGCGCCGCGGCGAGAAACGCGCGCCAGCCGAGCGTGCGCACCTCGCGCAGCGAGACGCCGAGTCCGATCGCCGTCATGCCGCAGACGAGGAGCAGATCCGACGCCGCGAGCGCGGCGGTGATCAGCCCGGACCAGGTTTCCGCGGCCGCGGTGCTCATGAACACGGCATCGCCCGCGGTCCGGAGCGCGGCAAGCAGCACGAACGCCACCAGGAAACCGGGCAGCACCTGCTTCAGGGGAACTTCCGCACCGTGATCGGCGCTGTTCGCCGAGCCGCGCATCGACAGCGCAGCGAGCGGAATCAGCACCAGCATCGAAAGGTTGCGAAGCAGCTTGGTGAAGCCGGCGATCGCCACGGCGTCCGGGGCGCCGAACTGCTGCCCGTAGATCATCGCCGCGCCCATCACCTGCGAGGTGTCGTGGATCGCGGTGCCGAGGAACATGCCGGCCGCGACATCGTTGCCGTGGAAGAACGCGTCGGCGAGCCAGGGGTAGAGCAACATGCCGGTGCTGCCCAGCACGACCACGCAGGTCAGCGCGACACCGGTGTCGGATGCCCGGGCGCGCAACACCGGGGCGGCCGCGGCGATCGCGGTGCATCCGCAGACCGCCGTACCCAGCGCCAGGAGATGCAGAAACGTGCGCGGCAATCCGAGCAGGCGACCGACGAGTGTTGCGGCGACGAGCGCCGTCACGAGACACCCGGCCGCGACCGTGATTGCGACGGGGCCCACGGCGGCCATCCCGGCCAGCGTGAGACGCAGGCCGACGAGCGCGATCCCGAGTCTGAGCACGCGTCGCGCGACGAGCTGCACACCCGGCTCGAAACGCGAGGAGAGTCCGAAGGTGTTGCGCCAGGCGATGCCGAGCAGCACCGCGAGCACAATTGCGCTGACGGGGATGCCGTTTTCGCCCAGCGACGAGATCGCGACGGCGCTCAGCTTTGCCGCCACCGCCAGGCCGATCGCGAGAGCGATGCCCGCGACCGGCGCACGCCGCCAGGACGCAGATGGTGCGAACGAGAAGGCCACGATCGCCCGTTCAGCGGATCGCGGCGCGGCGCCCGATCGGCTGATGGCTCAGCGGCGCGGCCGGCGACTGTGCCTTGCGCTGCCGCGCAACCATGCGCTGGTGCAGGTCGGTCACGCAGTTGCTGCCGGTCCGCACGAAAAGGAACGGCAGCAGCCCGTGCACCAGACAAGCGAGACCACCCAGCACCATGCGCAGGCCGAAGGTCGCTGCGGCCACGAGATGCTGCAGGTAGCTCTCCTCAACCGATTGCGGGTGCTCAGTGAAAAGGCGATGTAAATCCATCGCAAAAGGTTAGTCCTCAAGAGCCGAAACACGATTGCGTATTTGGGGCTCAGAATCGGCTTTTTTGGCAATCTTGTTGCTTTCCATCGCCGTTTGCGGCAATTTTGTCTCATGGATCGACTGGATCACAGAATTCTCGAGCTGATGCAGAAGGACGCCTCCCTGCCCGCGGCGGAAATCGCCGAGAAGGTGGGGTTGTCGAAGGCGCCGTGCTGGCGCCGGATCCGACGGCTGCACGACGACGGTGTGATCCGCCGGATCGTCGCCGTGCTCGACCCGAAGGCGCTCAACGTCGGCACGACGGTCTTCGTCACCGTCAAGGCGGCGAGCCACAGCTCCGCGTGGTTCGAACAGTTCGCCAGGACGGTTCGCGAGATCCCGGAAATCGTCGAGCTCTACCGCCTGAGTGGCAACGTCGATTACCTGATGCGGATTGTCGTCCCCGGGATCGACGCCTATGACGAGGTGTACAAGAAGCTCATCGCGAACTGCACCTTCCTCGACGTGAGCGCGAGCTTCTCGCTCGAGACCATCAAGTCGACGACTGCGCTGCCGCTGACCTACGTCGGCGGCGATTGACCGTGCGACGGCGGTTCAGCCGTCGTCGTCCTTCCGACGGTCCTTGTCGGGGCGGTCGTCGCCGTGCCCGCGGTCATCGGGCGATGAGCTCCGCCACTTCTCGCGCATCTGCTCGCGCTCCTCGGGCGTCATCTGTTGCCAGCGCTCATGGAGCTCGCGCTTCTTCTCCGGCGACAGGTCCTGGTAGCGCTTGACGTTCTCTCGCAGGCGGTCCTGCTCCTCCGGGGGCAGCGACTTGAAGCGGTCGTAGCGCTCCTTCATCCGCTCGCGTTCCTCGGGCGGCAGGTTCTTCCAGTGCTCGGCCCGCTGTCGGATCTGCTCGCGCTGCTCCGGCGACATCGACTCCCAGCGCTCCGCGCCGCGCGTCAGCGCCTGCTGGCGCCCCGGCGGCAACTTGTCCCAGTACTCGCGCATCGGCTCGAGGACGTTCTGCTGCGCGGGCGTGAGCTGCTGCCACTCGACGCCACCCTGCTGCTTCCCGTCGCGATCCTCATCCGCGGCGACGACGGCGGGCGCCGCGACGATCGCGGTCCCCGCCACCAGTGCAAGCCAGCCCTTCATACGATGCATCCGTACGTCCGGTCTCAGCCGACGCCGTTACTCCCGTTGCCCGCCTGATCGGCCACCCAAGTGTAGAACTCCGGGTCCTCGGTCAGCAGCTCGAAATCGTCGCCCTCGGCGGCGAGCTCCACGATCTCGATCGGCGCTTCGCCGTTGATCTGTACCTGCGAAGCGTCGTTTACGCCAGGCATGCGCCACAGCACCGCCGCGACCACCGCCGCGGCCACCGCGCCGACGGGCGCCCACGAGCGCCAGGCCGGCGCGCGTGCGGGCTCACGGTCCGCGAGCGCGGCCTGCCTTGCCCGGTTCAGCCGGGAACGGATCTCCGCGTCCAGGTTCTCGACGCTCTCGTCGAACACCGCGCGGGCCTTGCTCTCGAATTCAGTCGTCTGCTCGTTCATATCTATCACCACACATCACCAAGCTGTGCACGCAACGTTCCGAGGGCGCGAAAATAATGTGTCTTGACGCTGCCCTCCGAACACCCCATCGCTGCGGCCGTCTCCGCCACGTCCAGGCCCTCGAGACAGCGAAGCGTGAACGCCTCACGCTGCCGCGCCGGTAACGCGCCAATGGCGCGCTCCAGCCGCTGCATCGCTTCCGAGGCCATCACGCGCTCGCTGGGATCCGGCGCGCCGTCCGAGACGTTCTCGAACGGATCGTCGGGCCCGTCCTCGTCCGGACGAAGGCTCCCGGGCCAAAGCGAGAATATCCGCGAGCGAACGCTCGTGCGCCGCTGCGAATCGCGGATGCCGTTGTACAGGATCCGGTAGAAGAGCGGCTTCCATTCCTCCGCCGGCCGATGCCCGTAACTCTGCGCGAGCCGCAGCATCGCGCCTTGCACGATATCGAGCGCATCGTCGGCGTTCCGCACCGCCATCTGTGCAATCCGGAAGGCACGCTTATCCACGCTGGCAAGAAACCTGTCGAGCGCTTGCGAGTGCTCCAGACGGATGTCCTCCTGTCCGAGCGGCTCCGCGTCGAGAAGGCTCGCCACGGCACCGAAATCGAGAGTACCAGAGCGTTTCATGCGCGTAGACTCGTCCGGTGGCGGCTGCATCATTCCGGCTCCTGTGGGGCCAAAACGCCAGCCGCGCCAATCGGTTGACGGATTTTTGACGCGAAGTTGTGCACTGCCGCGCCGTGGGCGCGGCAGACGCATGTCCGTTGCGAGGTTCCGAGCCGCCCTGGCGGCCGCGACCCCCTGGTTGATACATAAGCGCTTGATTTTTCAACAAAGATCGCGTGTCGGATATTTCTTACGCAGGCGGAAAAAGACGCTGATCCGCCCAGTACCCGGTCGCCTGCTGCGCAGCCCGTCCACAGACTTGTCCACCGGTTTTGTGGACAAGGCGGCCTGAGTCGTCGAACCGCGATGCCATCGCTCCTTGCCGTCGCCATCGACGCGCCGCTGCGCCGGCTCTTCGACTACCGACCCCCGGCCGGATCGCCGGCAGCCACCTTGGAGCCCGGGGTGCGGCTCTGGGTCCCGTTCGGCCGCCGACGTGCCATTGGCGTACTCGTCGAGCGCCGCGCGCAATCGGAGATTCCGGCGGCCAAGCTCCGCAGCGCCATCGCCACGATCGGCGCGGAACCGGTGTTCGATCGCCCGCTGCTCGAGCTCCTGGTCTGGGCGGCGGACTACTACCGCCATCCGATCGGCGAGGTGATCGCGGCCGCGCTGCCGGGTCCGCTTCGCACCGGGGCGGACGCGGATGCGACGACGCTCCGATGGGCCTTGAGCGTCGCGGCGCGGACCGGAGGGCTTCCGCCGCTCAATCCGCGCGCGCATCGCCTGCGGGAGATGGTGAGCGCGCTCGAGAGCCGGCGCGATGCGGGCGAAGCGGAGCTCGCGGCGCTGTCACCCCGCTGGCGTGACCATCTGCGCGAGCTCGAGCGGCGCGGCTGGGTGACGGAGTTGCGACTCGAGCTGCCGAAATCGCCCGCCACCACCTACCCGGTCGCGCGCGGCCCGGAACTCAACGCGCCGCAGCAGGCTGCTGTCGCTGCGATCGGCGAGGCGTCCGACCGCTTCCAGCAGTTCCTGCTGCACGGCGTGACCGGTAGCGGGAAAACCGAGGTCTACCTGCGCGCGATCGAGCGCATCGTCGAGCAGGGGCGGCAGGCGCTCGTCCTCGTGCCGGAGATCGCGCTGACGCCGCAGCTGGTGGCGCGGTTTGCCGAGCGCTTCCGGGTGCCGCTCGCCGTGCTGCATTCCTCGCGGACGGACCTGGAGCGGCTCGACGCCTGGCGGGCCGCCCGCAGCGGCGAAGCACCCGTCGTCATCGGCACGCGTTCCGCCGTCTTCGCACCACTCGCGCGACCGGGGCTCATCGTCGTCGACGAGGAGCACGACTCGTCCTACAAGCAGCAGGAGGGGTTTCGTTATTCGGCGCGTGACCTGGCGCTCGTTCGCGCGCAACGCCTCTCGATCCCCGCTGTGCTGGGCTCCGCAACACCCTCGCTCGAGAGTCTCGAGCGGGTTCGCGAGGGACGCGCGTCGCTGCTAACGCTGCCCGAGCGCGCGGCCGGTGCGCGGCCGCCCACGGTTTCGCTGGTCGATCTGCGGCGGCATGCGGCCACGCAGGGCATGGCGACGCCGAGCGTGCTCGCGGTGCAGCGGCATCTCGATGCGGGCGGCCAGGTGTTGCTCTATCTCAACCGCCGTGGCTACGCGCCGACGCTCTTTTGCCCCGCCTGCGGCTGGGTGGCGCCCTGCCCTCGGTGCGACGCCCGGCTCACGGTTCATCAGCGCGACCGGCTGCTCCGCTGTCATCACTGCGGCAAGGAGCAGGCGATCCCGGAGACCTGCCAACAGTGCGGTCAGCCCGCGAAGCCTGTCGGCCAGGGAACCGAGCGGATCGAGGAGACACTCGCGCAGCTCTTCCCGGGTGTGCCACTCGCGCGCATCGATCGCGACGCCGTGCGTCGCCGCGGCGCGTTAGAAGAAACGCTCGAGCGGATCCGGAGCGGCGAAGTGCGGCTGCTCGTCGGCACGCAGATGCTCGCCAAGGGGCATCACTTCCCCGGCGTGACGCTGGTGGTCGTGCTGAACGCGGACCAGGGACTGTTCGGCATCGACTTCCGCGCGAGCGAGCGGCTCGCGCAGACCATCGTGCAGGTGGCCGGGCGCGCGGGCCGCGCCGAGCGGCCGGGCGAGGTGCTGATCCAGACCGAGTACCCCGAGCATCCGCTGCTCACGCGGCTTGCCACCAGCGGCTACGACGATTTCGCGGCGGCCGCGCTCGAGGAGCGACGCACTGCCGGCTGGCCGCCGTTCACTCGCATCGCGGTCCTACGCGCCGAGGCGGCGCGTCGCGAGCCGGCGCACGCCTTTCTCGAGCGGGCGCGCGCAGTCGCGCAGGAGATTTCCGCTGCCGGCGTCGAGGTCCTCGGGCCTGCGGCAGCGCCGATGGAACGCCGCGGCGGGCACTATCGTGCGCAGCTACTCGCGCGTGCGGCGAGCCACGGGCCGCTGCAGCGCATGCTCGCGGACTGGTTGCCCTCGATCGAAGTGTTGCCGGAGGCGCGACGCGTGCGCTGGTCGATCGACGTCGATCCGGCGGAGCTGTTCTAGACACACCTGCGCGGCTGGCTCAGCGTCGTACTCATCGATCGATCGCCCGAGCGCAGGACATGTCGTGCGGACTTGCGATCATCCAGTCTTCACGATCGTCACATCCCGCAGTGCTTCACGAGCGTCATCCGACCCACCATTCCGCAACCATTCGTCAGGACGCCAACTGAGCATCTCGTCGATCGCGCAGTTCAGTTCCTTTTCAATGCAGTCATCGCCGGCCTCGAGAAACCTTCTAAGGTGCGTCCTGAGGGCCCGCGTGCCCGAACGCGCGTCGTCGATCCAAACCACCGCGTGGACGTGGCAGAGATTTTCGTCGACGCGCCAAAGGTCGACTGCACCATTCCCTGAATGAGGATGCGCGAACGTGAACCGCCACACTGGCGAGTCGTGGTAGTACTTTTCGATAGTCAGACCGCGTTCACGAACGAAGCGGTCCAACATGGGCGTGTAGCGACCAAACCATGCTGTAACCTCTGAGAAGCTCATGGCTTCCATATTTTCACCGTATG
>Ga0075428_100009250_pt1 | contig 10926 bp, 7 predicted proteins | sample RhiMetdeltSRZDD2_FD_75291 | JGI IMG/M metagenome (GOLD analysis project Ga0075428, IMG submission 75291) | Populus rhizosphere microbial communities from Tennessee, USA - Rhizosphere MetaG P. deltoides SRZDD2 | ecosystem: Host-associated > Plants > Roots > Rhizosphere > Soil | place: USA... | reverse complement strand
ACGCGAGCCCGGTGAAGCCCGAAGTCCTGCTGCGGCAAGCGCTCGTCAATCACCTGCGAGGCGAGCTCGCCCTGGCGCGGCAGTGGCTCGAGGAAGCGGCGCGGCTCGACCCCGGCGCCATGGAGGCCTACCACCGCAGGACGGCGCCGGCGCCCGGCGTCTCCGGGCCCCCCGTGGAGATTGCCGCCTGCTTGAAATCAGGCTTCCGTTAGAGGCAGGCGGGCGCTTGCACGCGTACCGAGAGTGGCTTTCGGCGCGCCGAGAGACTACATCGGAGCCGCATGGCGGTGATTTCTCCTCCCATGAAGTCGGGGCCTCGGCTCCTTGACTACTGGTCGCTCCTGCGTCCGCGGCAATGGACGAAAAATCTCTTCGTCTTTCCGGCGGCGCTGTTCGGTCTTGCGCACGTGGGTGTCTCGGGGCTGGACGTTGCGCGCCTCTTGCTCGCCTTCGTCGGATTCTGCCTCATCTCGAGCTTCGTCTACGTGCTGAACGACATCCTCGACGTCCGCTCGGATGGACTCCACCCGAAGAAGCGGCACCGCCCGATCGCGAACGGCAGAGTGTCCCGAGGCGCCGCTTTTGCGCTCGCTTCCGGCCTCTTCGCATTGGCCATCGTGGCGGGGTTTAGCGTGGGCCACGCTTTCACCTGGACCCTGTTCGGCTATGTCCTCAACAGCTTCCTCTACCTCCTCCTCCTGAAGGAAAGGGTCATTGCCGACGTCCTGGCGATCGCACTCGGCTTCATGCTGCGCATTTTCGGCGGCGCAGCGGCCGCGGGAGTGGAGCCAACGTCCTGGCTCGCCGTTTGTGGATTCTCGCTGGCGCTGTTCCTCGGCTTCTGCAAGCGCCGCAGCGAGATCAACTGCTACGAGTCCGAAGAGGTCGCGGCAGAAGTGCGCGTCGTTTTTCGCTCGTATACGAAAGCGAAACTCGACGTCCTCGTGGGAGTGATGGCCGCGGTGACGATCGTCACGTACATGATGTTCACCGTGAGCCCGGACACGGTGCGGCTCCACGGCACGACCTCGCTGATCTACACTTCGCCTTTCGTGGTGTACTGCGTGCTCCGCTTTCTGATGAAGAGCCTGGAGCAGAAAGGCGAGGACGCCGCGGAGACGCTTTTCATGGACTCGGGGTTCCTCGCTGCGGGCGTGGGCTGGGCGATTGCGGTCGTGTGGATTCTCTCCCACGCCACCTGAAGTTCGCGCGCGGGCACAACGCCGACTCCGCTGGCAAAGTAGCCCTTCCCGTCGAGCTTCACTTCGAGCTGATGGGCAGCCAGCTCTTCATCCACGTCCCGAAAGCGTCCCGGATGGGCGAAGCCGATCGCGCGAGCGCCTGCTCGTAGCTGGCCGCGAGCTTCTCGTTGCGCTCCCGCTCGCGCCGGAGATCTTCCTGGTTCGCTTTGAGCTGGAGGAGGCTTTTGTCGAGGAGGGCCGCAAGGCTCTGGTTGTCCGCTTTCCGCTCCGAAAGCCACCGCTCTTTCGTGTCGTTCTGATTGCGGAGCGCGTCGATCTCCTGCTTCGTCTGCGAGCGGAGCTGGGCGAGGGCGGTCTCGAGCCCCGCCGCCGTGTCCATCCACGTTTTGCGCTCGCGCAGATGCCACACGGTGAGGACCGTCCCCGCGACGAGGACGACCGTGATCGCAGCGACCCAGGGCGCGCGGCGCGAACCCGATGGTCGAGCGCGCTCTTTGACGTCCGAGGCCCCGTCGGCAAGGAGCAGTTGGCGCTCGAGCGCGGCTCCCATTTCGCTCGGCAGGAGGGACGTGCCGGGGCCATCGGACGTGGGGCTTCGACCTCCCGGGCTCCGCTCCCCGAGCGGCGACCATTCTCTGGCCGACCAAGCTTCGTGCGGCCGGCCGCCATTATCAGAACTTGGGCTCATGGGATGCCTCCTGTGGGTCGAATGGGGACATAGGTGGGGTTTTCCTCTCACTTCTTTCGGCAAAAGGGCCGGGAATCTTGAATATTCTCGGAATTTCGAGGACAGTACTGGGGGTTCGCCCCCCAGGGCCACCGGGCGCCCACCCCCGAGGGGTTCGACGCGACCGGAGCCCCATCGTACATTTTTTAGCCGGAGTCGCTTCTACCGGGCCACGGGCTGCACTCCGCAAGGCCACTCCAGCGCATGGTTTCGGTACGGCAGGGTAGCTCCCTGGGTACCTGGCTTTGCCCGAGGAATCATGGTGATCAAACCCCTGAAGAGCGCTCTTCGCCTCCTGAGAGGCCAGCCGGCGGCGGTGCTCTGCCTGCTGGCGGCGGTGTTCTGCCTGCCAGCGTCTGCCCAGACCCCGGCGCAGACTCCCCGGGCTTCCGGGTCGACGCAGACATCCGCCGACGCCGACACTGCCGTGGTCGCCGGCTTTCAGGCCGTCGACGGGGTCCTCGCCCGGACGAATACCGAGCTCGAGGGCAAGGCTCAAAAGTGTTTCACCCCCGAGCTGAAGGAGCTTCTCCAGAAGTGGGAGCTCAGCCCGGCGCAACGGCCGGCGATCCGCGACCGCATCGCCGATGACTTGCAGGCCTCGCGCGCGGCGAACGGCATCGACTTGCTCCTCCTCGTGACGCAGGAAGAGGAAGTGATCTCGGCCGAAGCCAAGGCTGGCGACGGGAGGGGGGAAGCGCTGGCGCACAGCCGTGCGAGCGTCAAATACGTGACGGAGCGCTTCTTTCGCGAGGGGAAACCCGGCTGCGGCATGGAGTCCTTTCCGGTGGAGCATTTCCTCTCGACCGGATACCTGAAGCCGCGATGGATCTCGAACGACAACCTCTGCATTTTCTACGCGCTGCCCATCTGGCTGCGGCCGGACGCTCCCGGCGCGGTGCTCGTCGCGGGCGTCTCATTCCAGAGCCTCCAGAAGACCGTGGAAGCCGCGCTCAACATCGGCCGCGTGAAACTCCGGTGGCATGTCTTCGCTGATGTGAAGGACACCGGTCCGATCGTCGTGGCAGGAAGCTGTATCGAGCGTCCCGTCCGCCGCGCGCTCTACCAGGAGCTCCTGGCCAACGGAGGCTCGAAAGAGGCCCCGTTCGACGAAGAAGAGCGGCTTTCCAGCAACTGGATGCTGATCAAGAACCTCGACCAGCAAGTCCTCGGCGGGTGGGGAGTGACCGCCGAGCCATCGCCAAAGCTAGTCGCGCGCCAGGCGCCGATGGCCGCCGAGATCGCGACCCTGGAGAGCATCCTTCGGCACCTCCGTGAAAACTGGCACTATTACGCCGCGGGCGGAGGCGTCCTCATCGCCGCGCTGTTCGGGATCGGCTTCTGGAGGTCCGCGAGACGTTCGCGCGTTCGGAGGCGCGTGCGGCCGATTCCACCGATCGATGCATCTCGTCCCCTCATTCCGCCGCTGTCGCCGCCGACTCCCATCCCGCCGTCGGAAAGCCTCGTCACGCAGTTCGAGCTCAACTGGAAGACTTTCGCCAGCTACACGCAGGACTTGCTCCAACAGAAGCTGAAAGAGCTCGAGGATGCATCCCCGGTGCGCGGGGTGAAAGAGGTTCGCGAGCAAGTCGGCCGCCTCAACCAGGCGCTCGACGAGATCCGCTCCGATCTTGCCGCCGCGCGCAACGAGGTGAAAACGACCACGAGCGGCGTGGCCGAGCAAGTTGCCCAAATCTTCGACCAGGAGATCCGCGCCAAGAAGCCTGCCGAGGACGAGTCTTTCCTGCGCAAGATCGAGGGGGACGTAGAGCGCGCCACTTCGCGCTTCTCCCAGCTCGAAGGCACGCTCGTCAAGCTCACCGATGCCGTGTCCGGCAAGCAAGAGGGCGAGATCCAGGCGCGCATCAAGGAAGAGGTAGAGAAGCTTCAGGTCCGCTGGAGCGAGAAAGTCGCGGAGTTCGCCGGCGAGATCGAATCGGCGCGCCGCCAGGGCGAGGCCTTGCGCGAGAATCTCCAGCGCGCGAAAGACGCGGAGACCGCGCTGCAGGCTGAGCTGGCGCAGTCGGCCGCCCGCGAAGCGCAGCTCCGCGCCGACCTCGACGTGCGGGCCAAAGAGCTCGAGACCGTGACCGAAGAGCGCGAAGGGGCGTGGCGGCAGGAGCGGAAAGTCCTCGAGGACCTCCAGGCCGCGCAATCCCAGGGCGAGCAGAAGGTCGCGCGCATCCGGGATCTAGAGCAACGGGTCCAGCAGCTCGACCAGGCCGTGGCCGACGCGGCCGCCGTCAGCCGCGCGCTCGAGAGCGAGCTCACGAAAGAGCTCGAGGTGTCGAAGCTCGAGGAGCAGAAGCTGCGCGAGGCGATCAAGGAGATTTACCGCGAGGAAGGCAGGTTCCAGCAGGATCTCGAGCGCAAAGAGAAGCAGTTCGAGGCGGACCGCGCCCGGCGCGCCGAGCAGGTGGAGACGCTCGAGGCGCAGGGCGCCGACCTGCAAGCCAAGCTGCGCGACGCGGAGACGGAGACGCACCGCCTGCGCGACCTCCTCCAGGTCCGGCAGGACGAGCTGGAAGCTTTCAAGAACGCCCTCGACGCCGTGAAAGAGGAGAAAGCCCACTTCGAGTGGGACGCCAAGAGGGTCAACGATGAGCTGGAAACGATGCGTGCTGAGCGCGCGCAGTTCGACCTCGGCCGCTTGCATCAGCTCGAAGATGAGAGCGCCCGGCTCCGTCTCGAGGTGCCGCGGCTCCAGAGCGAGCTCGAAAAGGAGCGCCACGACATAGCGAACGCGCTGCAAGCTCTCGAAGTGCACAAAATCGAGCTCGTGGACCAGAACGAGCGGGGAGCGCGCCTCGAGGAGGAGAACCTCGCGCTGCAGGCCGAAGCGGCCGAGCTGCAGCGTTCATTGACCGCCTCCGATGCACGCTCGCAGGAGCTGCTGCCCGCCAAGGAGGCCTTGGAGAAAGCGTTGCAATCGAGCCTCGCCGAGGTCAAGCGGCTTCGGGAGAGCGCGGACGCGCGAGCCGCGGAGCAGCGTGCGGCGCGAGACGCTGGTCTCGCCGACGCGCGCACCGACAGCGATCGGCTCGAGAAACTGGTGCGCGAGCAGGAGAAGAAGCTCAAATCGGCCGAGGAGGAGCGCCTCCGCTCGAAGACCCAGGCGACGCAGCTCGAGGCGCAGTGGAGAGCGCGGCACGGCGAGCTCGAGCAGAAAGCCGTCGAGGCGCAGCGCAAGCAGTCGGACGCCGAGCGCCGCCTCCAGGACGCCGAGGCTTCCGCGCGAAGCCTGAGCGCCCAGCTCGAGAGCGCGCAGAAGAGCCCGGCCGCAAGCGATGCGGCCGTCGACCGCCTCCGCTCGCTCGAGAAAGAGCGTCACGAGCTCATGGAAGTCGTCGACAAGCTCGGCAAGGAGCTCGAGAAACTCCGCACCGAAGCCGACGGCATCCGTCGATTCCAGGGTACGCTGGTCGACGCCAGCATCCCCATGGCGATCGTGGCATTCGATGGCAAGCTCAAGATCTTCGCCTGGAACTCTCGCGCCGAGAAGCTGTGGGGCCGCAGCTCCGCGGCGACGCTGGGCCGGCTTCTGTCGGATCTGGGCACTCGGGCTATCGACCGCGAGCTCACCACGCTCGCGAACCGTGCACTGTCCGAGTGCAGGACCGCGGGGCTTCCTCAGTCCTCCTTCACGGACGAGGATGGCAAAGTGCATCACGTGCGCCTGAGCTGCGATCCGATCCTCGGACCGCGGAACGAGGTGCTCGGTGGAGTGCTCGTCGCCGAGGAGATCACGGAGACGGTGGAGCGTGAGATCGAAGGCCGACTCCAGGCGCTCTTCAACCAGAGCCTCACGCGGTCCCTGCCGGGCGCGCTGGTCGTCATGGACACGCAAAACCGCGTGATCAGCTGGAACCGGAGCGCCGAGTCCCTCCTCGGCATTTCGGAGAAAGACGCCCTGGGCGAGAGCTTCTTCGATCTTTCGACGCCGCTCTCGAAAGAAGCATTTCGCCGTCATTTCGACGAGACCCGCCGCGGAAAGAAGCCCGCACGGGTCAAGGTGCGTTTCGAGCAGCAGGGCGTGCCGACACAGTTCATCGTCACGCAGACGCCGTTCCTGGGCGGCGACGACGCCGTACGGGGTACGATCCTCCTCATGCAGGAGGCTGCAGAGCTCGTCGAGGCGAGGAAGTAGACCCGTCCTCGACGGGCCGGCGAGCTTTTCAGGCCCTCACGCGGGCGCGATCTCTTTCCACTCGACCGCGCGCCGCTCGTGGATCGCCGTGCGGCCCAGGATGGCCATCAGCGTGGCGTTGCGGCCCGCGTCGACATTCGCGAGCGGCTCCTTGTCCTCTCGGATGCACTTCGCGAAGGACTGGAGAGCGATCTCAGTGGCGTCTTGATCGGCCGGGACGGGAATCTGCGTCGTGAGCGGCTTGCCATCTTTCGTCACGGTCAGCTTGAGCGTGTCGTCTAGCCGCGCGCCGCGACCCTGCGACCCGAAGAAAGTTTGGTGAAGGCCGCCAAAGCCCTGAGGTGTGTAGATGCAGTGCGTGTACTCGAGCGTGATGTCCTCGGGAAACTCGTACGTGACGGAGTAATGATCGAGGATCGTGCGTCCCGGCGGCACTTCCTTCAGGGCGTTGATCCCTCCGATCCCCACGGCCCGGATAGGATGCGCTTTGAGCACCCAGCAGAAGACGTTCATCTCGTGGACGGCCTGCTCGACGATGAGATCGCCGGACAGATTGCGGTCGACGTACCACCCGGAGGTCGGGTAGCCGGAGACGTGTCGCATGGCGGTCACGAAATTGACTTTGCCGATGGCCCCTCCCTGGACGGCTTCGGCGAGCGCCAGGAATCCGTTGTGGTAACGCCACTGGAAGCCGACCTGAAACTTCTTTCCCGACTTTTTCACCGCGTCATAGATCGCCTGGGCATCCTTGGCCACCGGCCCGAGAGGCTTCTCGCAGTAGCAGTGCTTCCCGGCCTGGAGCGCCGCCGTGGCGTGCTCCGCGTGAAGGTAGATCGGCGTCGCGATGATCACAGCGTCGACATCTTTCCGGCCGAGGAGCTCCCGGTAGTCGTGGATGGCCGCGGGCTTCATCGCCCCGCACTTCTCGACAGCCGCAGCTCGAGCTGTTGGATCGATGTCGCAGATCGCCGCTACTTGCAGCGTCGAGACGGAGATGCTGTTAAGCACGTGGCGCAAGAGCGTCGTGCCGCGGCCGCCGACGCCGATGAAGCCGAGCCTCAAAAAGTCATTGGGTCCTGCTGCGCCGCGGGCCGATCGCGACGGCAGCCCTGCCAGGATGGAGCCACCCGCGGCGACGCCGGCCGCTCCGAGAAAATGACGCCGCGTGGTCCTCGTTTTTCGCTGCATGGGCGCTCTCCAGGGGGGAAAACTGGCCAGAATCGGTCCCGGGATTATGCCACGGGCCGCCGACGCTCCGCCGCGCCTATTTCCCTTCGTGGAGGCGAGCGGCGGCACCGACGGAGTCCGGCTTCGCACGGTACCAATCGATGGTCAGCCGGATGCCGTCCTCGACGCCCACCGTCGGCACGTACCCGAGCGCTTTCTCTGCCGCCGCGATCGAGGCGAGGGAATCCCGAACGTCGCCCGGCTGTGCGGGGGCGTGGACGGGTTTGATCTTCGCCGCAGCGCCTCCCACGCGCTCGCGGATCCTGCGGTAGAGCTCGAGCAGCGACGTGGCGTGACCGCAGCCGATGTTGTAGCCGAACCCCAGCGCCTCTTTCGGTGCCTCGAGCGCGAGCAGGTTTGCCCGCACCACGTTCTCGACGTAGGTGAAGTCGCGAGTTTGCCCCCCGTCGCCGTAGATGGTCGGCGCCGTCCCGTCCAGGAGGCGCGTTGCGAAGCGCGGGATCACGGCGGCGTAGGTCGACTCGGGGTCCTGGCGCGGCCCGAAGATATTGAAGTACCGGAGGGAGATGGCCTCGAGGCCGTACACGCGCCAGAAAGCGCCGCAGTACGCTTCGGCGGCGAGCTTCTGCACCGCGTAGGGCGATTGCGGCCGCGGCGGCAGGGTCTCGACTTTGATCTTCTCGGGCGCGTCGCCGTACACCGCGGAGGACGACGCGAACACGAACCGCCGCACGCCGGCTTCCCGGGCTGCGAGGAGCAGGTTGAGCGTCCCGTCGACGTTCACCTGGTTCGTCATTATCGGATCCTGGATGCTCATGGGCACGGAGCCGATCGCCGCCAGGTGAATGACGGCCTCCACGCCCGCGCAGGCGGCTTTGCAAACCGCGCTGTCCCTAACATCGTCCCTAAGCAGCTCGAAATCTGCCGCGATCTCCTCGAGATTGCGCTCTTTACCGGAGGAGAAATTGTCGAGCACGCGGACGGAATCGCCTCGCGCCAGGAGGCCGCGGACGAGGTGGGAGCCGATGAAACCCGCGCCGCCTGTTATCAGAACTTTCAAGTGCCTACCTCTCTCGAGTCTCGCTTGTGCCGCGTATTCTTCGGCGTTCCAAAAGCCTAACGTGAGGGGGCCTCTTCCGCACTCGGAGGATGGGGCTAGCCCTGGGGTCCACCTGGGCCGGCGCATCCAGGGCTGGTCCACCCGCAACATTATTCATCTCCCCTCTTGATCCCTAAGAGGCCGGGCCGATAAGCTTGTGCCGCTAGTTGGGGGTGGACTTCAACCGAACGAGGATTCGAGTGACATCTCCGGATCGTAGCGTTTCCGTCACGTTCCAGTAAGCGTAGTCCAGCATTTTCAGAATAGTCAAGCCGATGGTGCCTTCGTCAACGGGCACTGTCGATGACAGCGAGCGCCTATGTTTCCCCTTCTGCGTCACCGCCTTACTCCGCGAGTTCTCTTCACGCTTGTTTTCGAGTTAGTTGCCATCAGCGCAGGCCTGATCGGTCTCCTGAAGCTTCGCTCGGTGTGGTGGGACGGCGTCGTGCAAACGAGCGCCACGCGAGTGTGCCTCTTCGCGCTTTCAACGACGCTCGTGATCCAGTTCGGGCTTTGGTCCTTCGGCCTGTACTCGCGACAAGTCGTGTATTCGGGCCGGCGCGTGTTGGCGAGCTTGCTCGGCGCGTTCTGTTTCCTCACGGTGGCACTCTTCCCGGTCTGCTACGCGTTCAGCATGACCGGAGATCCGATCTTCGTGGTCACGCTGAAGTTTTACGTGCTGCTTCTCGCGGTCTTCACGCTCGTCGTCGCCTGCGAGCGGTTCCTCGTGCTTCGAGTTTTTGCCGGCGTCTCGTACCTCGGCAACGTGCTGATTCTCGGCACGGGCGAATGCACGCGCGAGGTGATTCGTGAAGCGCGCAAGCACCACGGCATGAACATGCGGCTCGCCGGGATCCTTGCGGAGTCGCCCGACCAGATCGGACAGGCGATCGAGGGCGTGCCCGTGATCGGGATGATTTCGCACGTCAAGGACACCGTCGCCGACTTGCAAGTGCGATCGATCCTCCTGTCGTCGCCGTACAACCACCCCCAGCTCCCTCTGGACTACCTGATCGAGTGCAAGCTCTCCGGCCTCACGGTCTTTGACGCGGGAGTCTTTTACGAGACGATCTCGCAGAAGATCCTGCTCGAGAAGCTGGACCCGTTCACGCTGCTCTTCCCGTCCGGCTACAACATGACGCGGTTCCGCCACCTGGTGAAGGCAGGGATCGAGAAGCTTCTGGCGCTCATCCTGCTCGGGGTGCTGGGCCTGCCGTTGCTTTTCGTGGCTTTCCTGATTCGCAAGACGTCGGCGGGCCCCGCGATCTTCCGTCAGATCCGCGTCGGCAAAGGCGGCCGCGTCTTTACGCTCTACAAGTTCCGGACCATGTGCGTGGATGCGGAGCAGAACACCGGCGCCCAGTGGGCCCGGAAGGGGGATCCACGCCAGACCCTCGTTGGCAGGTGGCTGCGCCGGCTGCGGATCGATGAGCTGCCGCAGCTCGTCAACATCCTGAAAGGGGACATGGCATTCATCGGACCGCGACCGGAGCGGCCCGAGTTCATCGATGAGCTGAAGCGCATCATTCCGTTCTACCACCACCGTCACTTCGTCAAGCCCGGGCTCACGGGCTGGGCGCAGGTCTCCTTCCCGTACGCCGCCAGCATGGAGGACTCAAAGGAGAAGCTGCGCTACGACCTCTACTACGTGAAGAACATGTCAATCCTTTTCGACATGCTCATCCTCCTGGCCACCGCGCGCGCGGTCATCCGCGGCGCCGGCGTGGGGTAGTAGCGAGCGCGTAGCTTCTCGGGCGGCGGACTCTCGCCGACCTTTCTTGTATACTCGCTGCCCTTGGCTTCCCAGCGAGCGGTACAACTCGGGGCCGCGGTGCTCGTCGTCCTGGCCGACTACGCGCTTGTCTCGCCGCTCGTGGGAGCAGGCCTGGCTATCCGCGGGGCGGTCGCGTTGCTCCTCGGCCTGACGCTCGCGCGCGCTGCTCCTGCACCTCCGCCGCAGTGGGGGAGGGTGCGCCCATCGCTCGGCTGGATGGTCCGATTCCTCGCCTGGTTCACGCCGCTCGCCGCGCTGGTCGTTGTGGCTGCGCTGTTCACTGCGCGCGCATTGGGGCAGCGGTGGCTGCGTCTTCCCCTGCTTGTCCCATCGGAGGACGCGGCGCTCGAGTGCTTCTTTCGGGCCGTTATCGCCGCTCCGATCGTCGAGGAGCTGATCTATCGGGGGATCGTGCAGCCGCGGCTGGAAGCCGGATGCGGCGCGAAGACCGCCGTGTTCCTTTCCGGGCCGATTTTTTGGATCCTCCACTGGGCCGCGCTCGGCCGAGTCACGCCCCCCACGCAGCTCCTGGCAGGATGGATCCTCGCACGCGCATTCCTGCGGACGCGCTCGCTTCTCGCGCCGACGATTCTGCACGCTCTCGGGAACCTGGCGCTCTTCGGAGTCGACCTGCTCTGGTTCCGGAACCCCGATTTTTTCGGGGCGTGGCTCTAAATCTAGGGCTGCAAACAGCAAAAAAAAAGCGGGCGCCCCGCAGAGGGGGCGCCCGCGCCGCATCAGGGCTCGAGGAGCTGTGGGTCACTTCCCGCAGAGAGGGCTCGCAGAGAG
>Ga0075428_100009249_pt1 | contig 10927 bp, 7 predicted proteins | sample RhiMetdeltSRZDD2_FD_75291 | JGI IMG/M metagenome (GOLD analysis project Ga0075428, IMG submission 75291) | Populus rhizosphere microbial communities from Tennessee, USA - Rhizosphere MetaG P. deltoides SRZDD2 | ecosystem: Host-associated > Plants > Roots > Rhizosphere > Soil | place: USA... | reverse complement strand
GTGGAGATGGTACGGGTGGGGGTGGTGAGCGGCGAGACCGAGGAGCGCTGGGTGACCGCCCTAAAGGGCGGGGAATCGATCAAAGTCGTGCCCTTTGTTACCCGTAACGAAGCGGAGCGCAAGCTGCGATCAGGGGCTTTAGCAGCGCTGGTAACGGGCGGGGAGCCGGTGAACGTTCGCTGCGACCCCACCCGACCCGAGGGCGAGACGGCGCGTTTACGCATCCAAGATGCAATCCAGCACGCGGGCGGGCGCACGGACCCTGTGCCCGTCGTGACCGAAGTTCTGAAGGACCACGGCTCCCGTTATATCGATTTCCTTATTCCCGGCCTCCTGGGTATGAACCTGATGGGGACCGGCATCTGGGGGACGGGGTTTTCGATCGTGGACTGGCGCCAGCGCAAGCTCTTGAAGCGCTTTCTGGTCACCCCCATGCGGAAGTCCCAATACCTTCTCTCCCAGGTGCTCTCTCGGATCGGGTTTTTGATCCTGGAGGTGGTGGTCATCGTGGCGTTCGGGGTGTTTGTCCTGGGGGTGCCGTTTCGAGGGTCCCTGGCTGCCTTCGCGTCGATTTGCTTGATTGGAACCTTCTGCTTTTCGGGACTGGGGCTGTTGATTGCCGCCCGCCCTCGAACCATCGAGGGCGTCTCCGGGGTCATGAATTTCGTGATGATGCCCATGTGGCTATTTTCCGGAGTGTTCTTCTCTTACGAGAACTTCCCCGAGATCTTTCACCCCGCCATCCGGCTCCTGCCCTTGACCGCTTTGAATGACGGGCTCCGGGGCCTCATGCTCGAAGGCACCGTCGGACCCCATTTGGTCGTGCAGAGCCTGGTGCTCGCCTTTTGGGGAGCGGTCTCCTTCTTCGTCGCCCTTCGCATTTTTCGGTGGCAGTGACCAACTTTTCCGACACGTTTCGGTAATTAGGTCACTAGCAAAACGCACCTCCATCCAAGCGAGACAGACCGATTGGATGCCCTGCCTGGGGTCGCGGGGGGTCGCCCAATCGGTTTCGCGGTGGCAAGCCTGGCCGCTCGTTATCAAGGCTCGCCACCGCGGTTTTTTTGTCCCTGGTAGGCTCTGCGGCTATGCTTCGCCCTTGGGTCGTGGTCCCGGCCCTCGTCCTCCTCACCGGCTGCGCGAACGTCACGAACTTCACCGATCCCAAGGGACCGGGTCTTTACGTCAACTACGCGCCGCCTCGAACCCAAGCTCCCGAATCCCTTCGGGTCGTCACGTTCAACATCAAGTTCTCCAAGGAAATTGACAAAGCTATCGCCGTGCTGCGCGACACGCCGGAGCTGCAGAACGCCGACTTCATTGCGCTGCAGGAAATGGACGATGAGGGCACCGACCGCATTGCCCGTGCCTTGCACATGAATGCGGTCTACTACGCGGCTTCCATGCACCCGGTGAGTAACAAACCCTTTGGTCCGGCCATCCTCTCCCGGTGGCCGATCGAGCGGGGATGGAAGCTCATCCTCCCGCATCAAACGCACATCAGGTCCCAGAAGCGTGTCGCCGTGGGAGCGATTGTGCGGGTGGCCGCGGTGCAGGTGCGCGTGTATTCGCTCCATCTCGAGGCGCCGTTTCGAGTTCGGGAGCGCAAGCGGCGCGAACAAGCGGTGGCGGTCATCGATGACGCGGCATCATGGGCGGGGCCGGTCATCGTGGCCGGCGATCTCAATGACTCATTATTGAATGATCTGTTCGAAAAGGCCGGCTACGAATGGGGAACGAAAGGCCTTGGTCCCACCGTGGGGCCTCTCGAATTCGATCATGTGTTCGCAAAGGGTGTGGGCCCCTGGCTCAAAGCCGGCAAAGCCGACGCCAAGGGCGCCAGCGATCACCGCCCGATCTGGGCAGTGTTTGGCTTCCGTTGATGGCTTTGGGCCTGGAAAATCGCTTCACGTATGGGACCTAAAACGGCGGTACAATAGAGTTGGTTGAGTCCTCTAGATCCCAGGGAGGGGTCCGCATGACCGCAGTTACCGTACTTCTCGCCGTCATCACGCTTTGCATGGTCGTGTTCGCTATCCTTGGTCTTCTTTTGTACAAGAAGATCAGCGAGTTGCTGACCACGACGGAGCGAACGCTCAGCGATCTTGGCCCCAAGGTGGGCCGCACGTTCGACGAGGCCACCGGAGGCTTCACCGATTTGAGGAATCTCACCCAAAGCGTGAACGGCATGGTAGGAGATGTGAGCATAGTTACGGGAGGCATTCGCAAAGGAGCGGAGTTCGTGGCGGCGGCACGGATGCCCAATGCCCTCTGGGCCGGGATCCGAACCGGAGTAGCTGTTCTCCGTTCGTTCGGACGTAAGGACGGCAAAGGAGATCACTATGGATCGCAAGACTGAGATCTTGATCGCGTTTGCGGCGGGGGTGGTGGCGGGAATCATGCTGGCTCCCGCATCAGGTTCAGAGACACGGAAGAAGATCGCCGACACTGCCGAAGATCTATTCAGCACTGCCAAGGATCGCGTGAGCGATCGGAAAGAGTCGATCAAGGCAAAAGCCGGCGCGCTCAAGGACGCCGTACAGACCGCGCGCGAAACGTTCCGTGAGGAGATGGACCGCTCGCGTACATAGGGTCGTTGGGTAGCGATCTGCCCACGGGGACGTCATAGTAAGGCGACTCGTTCTGGACCGAGTTGGCTGGGGATAGTTTGTGCCCAACTCGCTCCGGGACGACGACCAGGTGCTGATTATTTTTGTGATGTGCTAACCTTAGTTTAGGGCTAAGGGTGGAGTCATATGTATCCACGCGTTCCTGGTCACGTCTTCTTTGCCGCTTGTTCTTTTCTTCTCTTCAGTTTGCCGCTTAGCTATCGGATCTCTTCGGCGCGAACGTGGAATGTGTTTGTTGATGGATCGGGAGATGTGCCGACGGTGCAGGCGGGAATCGACGGCGCAGCTCCGGAAGATACCGTCTTGGTTCATCCCGGCACCTACACGGAATTGATCAACTTCGGAGCAAACAACATCGTTCTTCGAAGTGGTTCTGGGCCCGCAGCGACCATTCTCGATGGAACCGGGTTCGGCACGGCGGTGGTGACAATCAATCAGGGTCAAAATCGCACCGCCAAGCTGGAAGGATTCACCATTACCCATGGCTCTGGAGGTGTCTTCATCTTCGATGCCGGGCCTTCGGTGATTGGCAACGTCATCACGGAAAATGGTGGCGGCGGTGTCACGTGTAATGCAAGTGCCAACACGACTTGGTTTCCCCTGATCCAAGGCAACACGATCATCAATAACCTATCCAATCGCAATGGCGCCGGAATTTCTACTCAACCAGGAGTGATTCCAGAGATCCTCGACAATCGCATCTCTGGGAACTCTGGGATGGATGGTGGTGGGATCTATTCCCTGCTCGGCGCTTCTGGCGCCGTGATTCGAGGAAATAGGTTGGGAAACAACCAGGCTTTCAACGACGGCGGTGGGATCTATGTTCAGAGTGTGAGCGCTGCCGAACCCGTTGATGTCGAGATCTCATGGAATCTCGTGAGGGGTAACTTCGCGCATGGCGCGGACTTTACCGGCACCGGATGTGGGATCGATCTCGTAAGAACCCAGGCCTGGGTTCACCATAACACCATCGTCGGGAACGACGGTGATGGGGCCCATACTAGGTTCGTTTCGGGTGGCGGCATTGCAGTTTACCAGTCTGGCTCTCCGACCATTGAGCAGAACGTCATTGCATTCAATTCACCATCGGCTTACTACGGACTACGTGCTGGAGGCGGTATTTGGTGCGACGCCAACACGACTCCGCTCATCCGCAACAATTTTGCCTGGCAAAATGCAGGTGGAGATGTGGTGGGTAATTGCTCGACCACGTGGCAATCGGACGGCAACGTGAGCGACAACCCTTACTTTTGCGACAGTGCCGCCGGAGACTTCACGGTCGCCCCAAACTCGGGGGTCATGACGCATCCCGCTGGACCTCTAGGGGCCTTTCCCAGCCCCGGCTGCGGCCCGGTGGCCGTGCAACGCTCCACGTGGGGGGCCCTCAAGGCTAGGTACTAGCTCCGGAGCGAGTCCTGGAAACAATCACGAGCTCCAACGGGGCGGGCGCTTTTCGAGAAATGCGGCAATGCCTTCCGTGGCATCGGGGGATTGCATGAGCTCATCGAGATAGAGCGACTCCAGCTCGGGAAGGCCGTGCTTCATTTGGCGGTTGAGGTGCCAGCGGGAGGCTTTGCGCGCGTAGCGAAGGCTTGAGGCTGAGAGCGGCAGCAGCTTCTCGGTGATAAACGTCTCCAGTTCTTGCTGTGCTCTCACTTTCGCTAGAACGCGATTGACGAGGCCGATCGACTCCGCGGTTTTCGAGTCGATGCTGCGGCCGGTGAGGAGCAAATCGTTCGCGCGCGCCCCGCATCGCCAGGGGAGCACGATTGATCCCACCGGCGCGAACACGCCGAGCTTGATCTCCGGTTGACCGAACGTTGCGTTTTCGAGTGCGAAGATCCAGTCGCAGAACGCGGCGAGCTCGAGCCCGCCACCTAGACATTTTCCGTTCACTAGCGCGAGCAGGGGAATGTCGGTCTCGGTCAGATCTCGGAAGAGTCCGTGAAACGAAGTAAGCATCTCACGGGCTTTTTCGGCGCGATGCTCCTCGATGCTAGAGCCGAACGAAAAGTTCTCGCCGGCGCCAGTGACTACGATGAGACGAAGCTCCGGGATGTCTCTCGCAGCGCGAACAGCATGGCTGAGGCTCGTGACCATCACTGAGTCCAGAATATTGCCAGGAGGTGCATCAAGCGTGAGTCGTAGTACGGAGCCATTGTGAACTTTCTGCACCGCGAGGTTGGGCAGGTTGTTGGTCATTCTGGCTGTGAAATCGGAGTGATCGTGACCACAATCGCATAAATGTGATGCTGATACGAGGTCTGGCCGAGCTCGGTGTATTTCAAATCGTAAATTTCTGGAACGACTTCGCTGTTACGGGCCGCCGCATTGGACGGCACAGGGATCTGAAGATACTGATCTTTGTACCACCCTAGAGTGTCCGGACGCTCTACACCCGCCATGCGAGGCCAGGACCGGTTCCGAACGGCATTGCCCTCGATGTCGTTCAGGTCCGGGTCGAAGGGCCGGAGGTCCGGTAAGAAGATCAATCCGTTCTGCATATCCACGAACTCGGGATCGATGCGCGCGTCGGGCGTACGATTGGTCGGGTCGTTGTTGTTCTTTTGATCAAGGCCGAGGACCTGTAACAGTGGGGTGCGCTTGTGAAACTCGTTGTCGATGAAGTTCGGATTCTGGCCGCCCTCCCCCGCTATGTCCCACACGACATCCACGCTCATCGTGCCGGGCTCGATGTCGTGCACACCAATGCTGTACACGTTCTTGGCTTCCAGGAAGCGCACGGAAGCCCAAGGGCTCTGCTTCAAGTCGTTGGGTCCCCATTCTTCGTCGGAGGGCCTCAACATTTTGAGGTACAGGACTATCGTTGAATCCGCGAGTGACGTCGGCCACGTCCCCACCGTTTCGCTCACCGCTCCCACGGTTTGGATATAGGCGACGGCAAGGGTTTGATACTGAGACAGAGCATTCGTGAGTTCGATGCGGGGGAAGCTGAAGTTTTGATCGTTCAGAACCCTGTAGTCCTGTTCCTCCCAGAGCAGATGGAATTGTCCCGTGGCAAGGGGAGGATTGGCAGTGTTGGTCGTGTCACTGGGGTCGAGCCAGACCCGAGCCGATGCCGCTCCCAGCTCGACGTTGTTTTTGACGTCTTTGTCATCCAGGTAGAGGCGAATGCTGGTGACGGGATTATTGGATCCGACCGTTGCGCTGGGATCGTTGGGATTGATGAGGAAAAAGTACTTCCCTTGGACATAGTTATAATCCTGCACGTAAGCGGTCCATCCCTGGGGCGTCGGCTCTTCCGTCGTTTCGTCGTGACACCCAAAAAAAATGGGAAGCGAAAGAACCAGCGCGGCGAGTCTCAAACGCAATTGCGGCCTCCGTCCATGACCATTAAGTGGGGTGCCCATTCTAACCCGAAGGCAACTCAGTGGTTCCAACCGGCTAGACCACGACATCGAGGGGAAGCTGACCCCTATAGGTGCTAAACTTCTGGCCTCGACCCCTCTGTTTCCGAAAACCGTCTGCCTCGTAGGACGTCGTCCATGATTAGTTTCCGGCAACGATCCTGGATCCCCGGTGTCATTTTAGCCCTTGTCACCACCGTGCTTGTTTTGCCGATCTGGCGGCGCCCGGAGCACCACAGCGAGAGGCGTTTCAGTGGGGCTCGGGAAGCCCTGAACCTCTGGGCGGCCGAGCGGGCCTACCCGAACCACGTGATCCCAGATGTCGGGCAGGCCGCCGCCTTCGAGGAAATGCAGTTCGCCAAGGTCCAAGCCGTGGCCAGCGAGGACCCGATCGACCATTTGGTTAGCCCTTGGGCGTCCATCGGCCCCAACAACATTGGTGGGCGGACGCTCTCCCTGGCGCTTCAGCCGGGAAACCCAGACGTGATGTATGCCGGGAGCGCCAACGGCGGCCTCTGGAAATCGACCACCGGCGGCGTGGGCGCGGATGCCTGGGACTACGTCGAGACGGGTTATCCGGTGAGCGCGGTGAGCACAATCGCCATCGATCCCAAGAACGTGAACGTCATGTACATCGGGACCGGCGAGGTCTATCAGTACCAGAACTCCATCGGCGGTGACGTCTATCGCACCACCCGCGGCAGCTACGGCATCGGTATTCTGAAGACGACCGACGGTGGCCTCACCTGGACCAAGAGCCTCAACTGGACGCTCAACCAGACCCGCGGGGTGTGGTCGATTCGCATCAACCCGAACAACTCGAACATCGTCTATGCCGCGACCACCGAAGGAATCTACAAATCGTTGAACGCGGGCGCCTCGTGGAACGTGTCCCTCAACGTGATCATGGGCGTCGATCTCCGCATCCACCCGACCGCTCCAGAAACCGTCTATGCCTCCTGCGGCAACTTCGGTTCGACGGGGAACGGTCTTTACCGGACCACGAACGGCGGAACGAGCTGGATCAAGCTCACGACGGGGTTGCCCTCGAGCTGGACGGGCAAGGCGTTGATCGACCTTTCTCCCGTCACGCCGACCACGGTCTACGCCAGCATCGCCAACAACCAGGCGGGCATTGGGCTCTATCGTTCCACGAACAATGGCGCGAGCTGGAGCCTGATGAGCTTCACCGACTATCCGACCTATCAGGGGTGGTATTCACACTGGGTGCTATGCAGTGCCAACAACATCAACACCCTCTGGGTCGGCGGCATCGACATCTGGAAATCGACCAATGCCGGAACGAACCTGACTCAGGTCTCGGATTGGACGCAAATCTACTTTGGAACCCCGCAACCGGGGCAGCCGGGCGGTGGCCCACAGTACGCACATGCCGATCAGCATTTTTCGCTGCGCCATCCCACCGATCCCAACACCTTCTTCGTTGTTTCCGACGGCGGTGTGTTCAAAACGACTGACGGAGGTGCGACGTACATAGGGCTAAACGGCGGGTACGTGACCACGCAGTTCTATCAGGGATTCACGAACTCGAAGTTGACTCCCAACTACGCAATCGGAGGATTGCAGGACAATCTCACCGCGATTTACGAAGGCACGGTCGCATGGCGCCGGGTCATCGGGGGCGATGGGTGCTGGACGGCGATCCGACCCGACAGCGATCTCACCGTGTTTGGAGCCGCGCAATACCTGGATATGTATCGCTCGTACACGGGTGGTCAGAACGAGGACTGGGCGTCCATTGCTCCACCGGAGCCGGGCGGCAGCACGACGTCATTTGTGGCGCCTTACGTGTTGTGCCCATCGAGCCCCGCCCGTCTCTATGCCGGCCGCAACATCATCTATCGGAGCGACAACGAGGGCGTGTCCTGGACGGCGATGAACGGGGGCGTGTCGATCGACGGGGCCAACCCCGCGTTCAGCATGGCCGTGTCTCCCACCAACGCCAATGTCGTGTACGTGACCACCGCTCCGAACGGAACGAGGGGCAAGCTCTTCAGATCGTTGAATGGGGGAACGAACTGGACGGACATCACGGGCATTCTGCCCGACCGTTATCTCTCCGACATCGTCATCGATCCGTCCAACGAGAACCGCCTCTACGTGAGCGTGCTTGGATTCGGTACATCGCATGTGTTCCGCTCGGAAAATCAGGGCGGCTCGTGGACCGACATCGGCACCGGACTTCCCGACGTGCCCACGTCCGCAGTGGAGGTGGATCCAAATCGGCCGCACGTGATTTACGTGGGGAATGACTTGGGCGTGTACGTAAGCCCTAACAACGCCGCCAACTGGCATCTGTTCACGTCCGGCATGCCCACCGCTTCCGTCAACGATCTCAAGATTTCCGGACCCGCAGGAAAGATCCGGGCCGTCACGCACGGAAACGGTGTCTACGAGCGCGGGCTTCTTGACGTGACCTTCACCGGAATCGACGAGAAACCGGTGAGCGGGCCCGCGCTGGCCGTTTCCCCAAACCCGCTCCGAAGCAGCGGACGGGTGAGCTTCACCCTGAAACAGTCAGGCCATGTTCGGTTGGCTTTGTTTGACGTGGCCGGGCGAGAAGCCAGGAAGCTGATGGACGAGGACACGAGCGAGGGAACGCACACGATCTCATTGAACGCGGCGGACCTCGCGGCCGGCGTGTATTTCCTGGAGCTGAAATCCAGTGAGGGGAGATCCCTGAGTCGCGTAGTTCTGACCAAATAATTCTGAACGTGATCGATCAGCGGTACACGAAGCCGGCCTAGATCAATCCGCGAGCAACGTAGAGATCGTGTAACAGCGTGATGAAGCTGTATGCATACGCGCTGGCGTCTTCGGTCACCCGGACCGGAGCGATCGCGAAGCAACCGGTGAGATCGGGAGGGGCAAGGCTGTGAATGGTTTCCCGATGCCCCGTTTCGAGGTCGATCCTATCCAGCCGGCTAGGCACTTTCCCGCGTTCATAGACGAATAGGGTGTTCCCGTTCCGGCTGAGACGAGCGGGACGATCGCCCGCTTTGATCCCCGGAATCGGTGTGGATTTGCCGCCCTTAATTGGATAGCGCGCATAGATCTGGTCGGGTCCGGGATAGATGAGGTGTTGCGCATCGGCAGTAATGAACATCTCGAGCCTCACCGATTCTTCCGAAAGCGGCTCAACGTTGCCGGTGGCCAAAGTGAGCGCGAACGCGCGCAACGGGCCCCCCGGTTCGTTCCCGGCCAAGAGGATGCGTTCGTCACCGGGAAACCACTTGGCCAAATGGTAGTGAATGGGAGCCACCGAGTAGGAACGCGAGGCGCCGGTGCCGGTGGGTACGAGGGTGACCTGGGTGGACGAGGTGGAGGTGAGCGCCCATTTTCGATCGGAGGAAAACTCGAAGGCCAGACCGGGACCGAGCCGGACGGCCGGCGTTCCGTCCAGTCGCCGCATGTAGACGGCGGTGGCAGTGGAAGCGGCCTCTCCACTTTCATCGAACAGGGCCCATCGACCGTCTGAGGAGAGATCCCGCAGGAGGGACCAGTCGAGCCAGGACAGCTCTCGATGTTCGGTATCGCCCGGGCCCTTGGCCATCATGCCCATGCGTTCATTTCCACGCGTGAACAAAATATCACCGTTCTTGGAGACGTCGAGGAGAGCGAACGACCCCGGCGCTTGAAGCAGGAGCCGTCGTTGCCCGTTGAGCGACACGGCGTGAATGTCCCGGCCGAACCCCATCGGCGTCGCGGCGAAGAGAACTTCATTCCCATCCGGAGACCACGCTACACCCCAGATCGATCTCCAACCCGAGGATAGCGTCCGGCGTTCGCCATCGAGACTCAAAAGCTCCACGGTTCCTTCGTCGTTCCCCCGAGTCTCGTGGTCGATGAACGCGATGTGCTTCCCATCTGGCGAGAGACGAATGTTGCCGACCCATCCGGCAGTTTCGTAGAGCACGCGGCCGAACGGATATTCGATGCGCATCTTCCCGGACAGCTCGCGGACTACGATTAAATCATCGCCTCCGGGCCCCCATTCCGCCTGCACGATGTTTTCCTCGATCTCGCGCGGCGAACCTATTCCCATGGGAACCCGAGCCAGCATGCCGGCGGAAATGAAATGGCTGACCGTACGATGGCCCAGGGACACGGCCAGCTCCCCACTGGGGGAAATGGAGAACAGCTCGGCATCGACTACGCCGAGCGGTCGAGACTCCGGGCTGCCGGTTTGCACGGCAAAGAGTTCGGGTGATTTACCATCGTAGGTACCGCCATAAACCACCGTTCCCCCATCCGGACCGAAGCGCGCGTTGAAGATCGCGCCCCGGCGATAGGTGAGTCGCCGAAATGCAGAGGGGGCGTCGATTTGTATGGAAGGGCTTACGGCTGAGGCGGCCTTCCGCGTGGTGGCGAGGTTCAACGTGAACGCCAGATCGGCAGCAGATTGAAAGCGCCGTTCAGGGGATTTTTCCAGCATTCGTTGGAGAATCTGCGACAGCGACGGATGCGAGTCCGTGATCTCCTTGGCCAAGGGCGGCGGATCTTCCTTGACGATGGCTTCGAACGTGCCGAAGACGGATTCTTTTCCGAAGATTTTGTTTCCGGAAAGCATTTCGTGGAGGATCGCACCGAGCGCGAAGATGTCGGACCGGTGGTCGACGGTTTCGCCCCGAACTTGCTCGGGGGACATGTAGCCGGCGGTGCCCGAGATGCTGCCGCTATCGGCCTGAGCGGGCATGGTTTGGCTCACTTCGACGCTGCTCAAGGGTGATCGCACGAGCTTGGCCAGACCGAAGTCGAGAATTTTTACTCGGCCGTCCTGGGTCAGGAACAGGTTTTCTGGCTTGAGATCCCGATGCACGAGCCCCTTGGCGTGGGCAGCTGCGAGTCCCTGCGCGATTTGCGCAGCCATCTCGATGGCTTTGGAGGCCGGTAGCTGGCCTCTGGCCA
>Ga0075428_100009248_pt1 | contig 10927 bp, 11 predicted proteins | sample RhiMetdeltSRZDD2_FD_75291 | JGI IMG/M metagenome (GOLD analysis project Ga0075428, IMG submission 75291) | Populus rhizosphere microbial communities from Tennessee, USA - Rhizosphere MetaG P. deltoides SRZDD2 | ecosystem: Host-associated > Plants > Roots > Rhizosphere > Soil | place: USA... | reverse complement strand
GCGGCTCGGCGCGAACCGAAACCGTAACACCGGCACCTCTTACCGGCACCTCTTACACGAGCGCGCCGCCGACCTCGAATAGCCGCTCGACCTCGTCGATCTGGCGGCGGTCGGCGATGAAGAGGATGACGTGGTCGTCCGCCTCGACAATCGTGTCGTGGTGCGCCATCAACACTTCGTCGCCTCGAACGATCGCGCTGATCGTCGCGCCGCGCGGGAGCTGGATCTCCTCGATGCGCCGCCCGACGACGCGCGACTCGCGCGCTTCGCCGTGCGCGACGGCTTCGATGGCTTCGGCCGCACCGCGGCGCAGCGAGTGCACCTTCACAACGTCGCCTCGGCGCACGTGCGCGAGCAGCGTGCCGAGCGTGATCTGCTGCGGCGAGATCGCGATGTCGATCGTGCCGGCCTCGACCAGCTCGGCATAGGCGATCTTGTTGATCAGCGCCATGACCTTGCGCGCACCGAGCCGCTTCGCGAGCATCGACGACAGGATGTTGGCTTCCTCGGCGTTGGTCACCGCCACGAACACGTCCGTGCTGTCGATGTTCTCCTCGAGCAGCAGCTCCTCGTCGGCGGAGTCGCCCTGCAGCACGATCGCGCGCGAGAGCTGGTCCGAGATTCGCCGCGCGCGCTGCCAATCGCGTTCGATGATCTTGACCTGACAGCTGCCTTCGAGCGTTCGCGCGAGATCGAGGCCGATGTTGCCGCCGCCCGCAATCACGACCTTGCGCGCCGGCTCGTCGAGCTTGCGCATCTCGCGCAGCACGGTGCGCGCGTCCTTGCGAGCGGCGAGAAAGAACACTTCGTCGCCTTCTTCGACGACGGTGTCGCCGTCGGGAATGATGCCCTTGCCGCCGCGATAGATCGCGACGACGCGGCTCTCGACGTTCGGGATGTGCTTCGGCAGGTCGCGCAGCGGATGGCCGACGAGCGCGCCGCCGCGATCCGCGCGCGTCGCGACGAGGCGCACTTTGCCGTCGGCGAACTCGAGCACCTGCAGCGCGCCGGGGAAGCGGATCAGCTGCGCGATGTAGTCGGTCACGAGTGAGGAGGGGCTGATCGCGACGTCGACGGGAATGCCGCCTGGCCCGAACAGCGCCTCGTGGGCGATCAGAGCGCGGGCGCGAATGCGCGCTATTCGCGTGGGCGTCTTGAACAGCGTCAAGGCGATTTGGCAGGCGAGCATGTTGATCTCGTCGCTGCTCGTGAGCGCGATGAGCATGTCGGCTTCGCGCGCGCCGGCGCGTTCAAGGACGTCGGGATAGGACGCGTTGCCGACAACGGTGCGCACGTCGAGGCGATCCTGCAGCTCGCGCAGGACGTCGGGGTTGCGATCGACGATTGTGACCTCGTTGGCCTCCTCGCGCGCGAGGCTCACGGCTGCCGTGCTACCTACCTGCCCCGCACCGAGGATCAAAATCTTCATCGGCGAGGCAGTCTACATGACTTCCAAGTTGGCGTAGGCGACGACGAGCCACTTGGTGCCGGAGCCCTCGAAATTGACTTGCACGCGCGCGTGCGCGCCGCTGCCTTCGCTGTTGAGCACTATGCCTTCGCCGAACTTGCCGTGGCGTACGCGCTGCCCGAGGCGCACCCCGCTGCCGAGGGGCGCTTCGGGCGCTGCGCGGCGGTAGATGGGGCGCGACACGACCATGGCGGGCCGCACTTCCTCGACGAGCTCGGCGGGGATCTCGCGCAAGAACCGCGACGGTATCGAGAAACGTTGCTCGCCGTGCAGCCGGCGTTGCTCGGCGTGCGTAAGGTACAGCTCGCGCTTCGCGCGCGTGATGCCGACGTAGCAGAGGCGCCGCTCTTCCTCGAGGCCGGCGGCGTCGTTCAAGGAGCGTTGGTGCGGGAACAGCCCGTCCTCCATGCCGCAGAGGAACAACAACGCGAACTCGAGCCCCTTGGCCGAATGCAGCGTCATGAGCTGCACGCTGTCCTGATACGCCTCGGCCTGCCCGGCACCCGACTCGAGCACGGCGAACGCGAGGAACTCGGCGAGCGGCGGTAGCTCGCTGTCCTCCCCGCGCATGACCTCGCGCGCGGCGTTGACGAGCTCCTCGAGGTTCTCGACGCGCGCCTCGCCACTCAGGTCGGTCTTCTTGCCGTAATGCGCAACGAGGCCGCTGCGATCGATGACGCGCGCGACTTGCTCGTGCAGCGCGTCGCCACGCGTGTCTTTATCGAGCGTCTCGACGAGGTTCATGAAAGCGTAAAGCGATTCCGCGGCGCGTTTTGCCAGCGTGCCTTCGGCAATCAACGCCGCCGCGCCGCGCCATAAGCTGGTCCCCGCGGCGCGCGCGTGCTCGCGGACGGACTCGACGGTGCGAGTCCCGATGCCGCGCGGCGGCGTGTTCACCACGCGCTCGAACGACGGGTCGTCGTCGCGGTTCATGACGAGCCGCAAGTACGCGAGCGCGTCCTTGATCTCTTGGCGCTCGAAGAATCGCAGGCCGCCGTAGACGCGGTAGGGGATGCCCGCGGCGAGTAGGTGCTCCTCGAGCACACGCGACTGCGCGTTCGAGCGGTAGAGCACGGCGACTTCGCTGCGTTTGCCGCCTTTGTCGACGTGGTCTTGGATGCGGTTGATGACGAACTCCGCCTCGTCGCGATCGTTGAAGGCCGCGTAGAGCTTGATCGGCTCGCCCGTCGGCCCTTCGGTCCAGAGCGTCTTGCCGAGCCTTCCGGCGTTGTTCGCGATGACGGCGTTCGCGGCGTTCAAGATCGTGGCAGTCGAGCGATAGTTCTGCTCGAGCCGCACGACGTGCGTGCCCGGGTAATCCTGCTGGAAGCGATGGAGATTCTCGACGCGCGCGCCGCGCCAGCGATAGATCGATTGATCGTCGTCGCCGACGACGAACGGCGTGCCTGCGGGACCTGTCAGCAAACGCAGCCAGCGATACTGGATCGCGTTGGTATCTTGGAACTCGTCGACGAGCACGTGCTTGAAGCGGTGCTGGTATTGGCGCTGCAGGTCGAGGTTATCGCGAAGCAGCTCGAGGCTGCGCAGCAGCAGCTCGCCGAAGTCGATGACGGACGCCGCGGCGCACACCTGCTCGTAGCGCTCGTAGAGGTCGATCATCTGCCGGCGGCCGGCGTTACCCTCGTCGCGCAGGTCCTTCGGCCTTAAGCCCTCGTCCTTTTGCGCGTTGATGAACCACTGGATCTCCTTCGGCACCCAGACGTTCTCGTCGAGCTCGAGCGAACGCAACATGCGGCGGATCATGCGTTGCTGGTCCTCGGAATCCATGATCTGGAAACCTTCGGTCAAGCCCGCTTCGCGCGAGTGGATTCGTAGGAGGCGATGCGACAGGCCGTGGAACGTGCCGATCCACAAATTTCGCGTGGGTACGCCGAGCAGCGATTCGACGCGGTCGCGCATCTCCGCGGCGGCTTTGTTCGTGAACGTCACGGCGAGCACGTGCTGCGCCGCCACGCCGCCGACGCGGATGACCCAGGCAATCCGATGCACGAGCACTCGCGTTTTGCCGCTGCCGGCGCCGGCGAGCACGAGCGTCGGGCGGTCCGCGGCCGTCACGGCCTCGCGCTGGGCGTCGTTCAAAGGATCGATGATGTCGGTAACGTCCATCGTGTCGCGGAAGCGCGCGGCGGCGAAAACTACGCGCGTGAGATCACGACGGCCAGACGGCCGGTATGTAGTGGTCGATCAGCAGGAAGCTGAACAGTGCCATCAGATACGAGATCGAGTAGCGGAACGTCGCCATCGGCGAGTCCTCGCGCGGCGCGAACTTCAGCTGCAGCGCGTAGTACAGGAAGCCGCCGCCGAGCAGGAGCGCACCGATCAAGTAGAACGGTCCGGTCATGCCCGTAATGTACGGCAGCACCGTCACGAGAATCAGCAAGATCGTGTAGTAGACGACGAACGATTTCGTGAGCTCGACACCGTGCGTGACGGGCAACATCGGAATATCCGCGCGCTCGTAGTCGGAGCGGCGCGCGATCGCGAGCGCCCAGAAGTGCGGCGGTGTCCAGGTGAAGATGATCAAGAACAAGAGCAGCGCGTGCGGATCGACAGTGCCGGTGATAGCCGTCCAGCCGAGGACCGGCGGTGCGGCGCCGGCGGCCCCGCCGATCACGATGTTCTGCGGAGTCGCGCGCTTCAAGTAGACGGTGTAGACGACCGCGTAGCCGATCAGCGACGCGAACGTCAGAGCGGCGGTCAGCACGTTGACGAACAGCACGAGCACCGCGAGGCCCGCGAGGCCTAAACCCATCGCGAACGCGAGCGCGTCGCGCTCGCCGATCCGGCCCTGCGGCAACGGCCGATTCCGCGTGCGCGCCATCTGCGCGTCGATGCGCTGGTCGAGTATTTGATTGACGACGGCGCCGGCCGCGGCCGCGAGCCCGATGCCTAGGCTGCCGGCGATCAACGCGCTCCATGGGACCATGCCGGGAGCGGCCAGGAACATCCCGACGATCGCCGTGAAGACGAGCAGCTGCACCACGCCCGGCTTCGTGAGCGCGTAGTAATCGCGCCAGTGCGCGCCGGCGCTCGACTCAACGTTGCCTAATTCTTTGGTTAGCATTGATCACGGCCAACAAGAGCAACGCGGCGACACCGTTGTGCAAGACTGCAACGCCCAACGGAACGCCGAACCAGACGATACTAACACCGAGGCTAAGCTGCAGAGCCAGCACGGCCAAGACCGCGGCCCCGTCGGCCCGCGTCGCCGACTCGCGCACGAGGCTAATCCCGAGCAGCGCAATCAGGACCGCCGCGAGCACGGCGCCCAAGCGGTGCGTGAAGTGCACGGCCACGCGCGCGGGATGGTCGAGCACGCCGCCTTCGTAGTCGATGCCGATGCCGCGCCACAGCACGAACGCTTCTTTGAAATCGGCGATCGCGGGCCACCATTGCGTTTGGCAGGTAGGAAAATCCGGGCACGCGAGCGCGGCATAGTTCGCGCTCGTCCAGCCGCCGAGCGAAATCTGCAGCACGAGCGCCGCGGCGGCCGCGAGCCCGAGCGCGCGCAGTGCGCTCGTGGGCGACGGGAACCGCGTCGAGCGCCACTTTCCCAAAGACGCGAGCAGCGCCAGCGTCGCGAGGCCGCCGAGCAAGTGAGCGACGACGACGATCGGCTTCAACAACAACGTCACCGTCCACATGCCGAGCAAGCCTTGGAAAACGATCAGCGCGACGAGCGCCGCCGGCACTCGCTTCGGCTGAGCGGGATCGCGGCGGTTGCGCCACGCGATCGCCGCCAGCGCAAGGCAAATGAGGCCCAGCGAGCTCGCGAGATAGCGGTGGATCATCTCGCGCCACGCTTTGCCGGCCTCGAGCGGCCGCGTGTACTCGAGCCCGAGCTCTTCGGCCGATGTCGCCGGATGAGGAACGAGGATCCGCCCGTAGCAACCCGGCCAATCGGGGCAGCCGAGTCCCGCGTCCGACAAACGCACATAGGCGCCGAGCATGACGACGGCCAGCGCCAAGACGGCGCCGATTCGGGCCAAGCGTAGAAACCACACGTTCATCAGTCGGATCCGCTCAGCAACCGTTTGAGGTCGCGCAGTAGCTCTTTTTGTTCTACGTCCGGCGGGTAGCTCACGATGACCAACCCGCGCGGATCGGCCACGAATACGCGGCCGTTCTGCAATCGCTCGGCGCCAAGCGCCTCGGCGACGCCTCGGCCGACGTCGTCGTCGAGCGCGTGCGCCACGAGCTCCGAATCGTCGAAGTCGGGAAGGTCGCCCACATGCCAGAAGGCTCTTTGCACGCGATCCTGGTCGCGGCCGAGCGCCAGCTGCACCTGAAGAAGCCTTGCCAAGTGCTGCGCGCATTGCTGCTCGCAGGCGGACATTCTTGCATAGATCAATTGCCACGGGGCTTTGCCCCCGCCGTGCCAGGCCGGCGGCAACGGGAGGGGCTCTGCGAGCAACTCGCGGCTACCCGGAAGCTGCGGCAACCAGCTCTGGCCGAAGGGAGCGTAATAAAGGAATAGCGCCGCCGCGAATGGGCCGAAGCAAACGATGGCCACGAGCCACGGCGTGAACGAGTTCTGCTTCATGCCTTGCGTCTCACCGCCCTCGCTGTTTTCACGGCTATGACGATCGCGACCGCCAACGCGCCCAAGCTCAAGACCCACCACTGGCCGGCGTACGCCAGATGGCGCTCCGGCGCGAGACCGGGCGCTTTCCACTCCCGGACGTAGCCGTCTTCGGCTGCAGCCTCGAGCAGCACTTCGTAGTCGAAGACCGGCGCTCCGAGCCGCTGCGCGAGCTCCAAGGCCGTCGGATATTGCAGGACCGCGACCGCGTCGCCGCGGTCAGGGGCCTGCTCGCCGAGCCGCATGCCGGGCCGCGGTAATCGCTCGAGCCGGCCGGTCACGGTCCTGACGCCGGCGTCCACGGCGACGTCGGGCAACACACTGCGATCGCCTGCCGGCACCCAACCGCGATTCACGAGCACGCGCTCGTCGGTGCCGGCCACGCGCAACGCCGTCAGCACCTCGAAGCCCGCGGCGCCTTCGTGGACCATGTTGTCGAGCAAGAACTGCGGCTGCGCGACGTACTCGCCGTCGATCTCGACGCGGCGAAATCGCGCGTCGTCATCGAGCGTGAGCGGCAGGCGCGCGAGCGCTTCATCCTCGGCGCCGCTTGCGAACTGCGCGATCGTCGCGCGGCTCGTCTCGGCGCGCCCGAACTGCCAGGCACCGAGCCAAGCGAACAACGCGGCAAGCACGAGCAGTCCCAGGACTGCCGCGAGTGTTCGCGCCGTGCCGGTTCTCGCGATCACGTTAGAATGCCGGCCACTTCAGGCAACTTCCGGCACCGATCGTGATCGCAGCCATTTTCTTCGTAGCCATCCTCGCGAGCTTAGGCGTCGCGTTGGTGGCGTTGTTCCGCCGCGGCGACCACGGACAGACGCTGCTACGAGCGCTGACGATCCGCGTCAGCCTCTCCGTGCTGTTCTTCCTGCTGCTCCTGCTCGGCTGGTATCTCGGTATCCTCGAGCCGCACGGGCTCGGGGCCTAGAGCCAGTAGACGAAGAAGAACAGGCCGAGCCACACCACGTCGACGAAGTGCCAGTACCACGCCACGCCTTCGAACGCGAAGTGGCGGTCGGGCGTGAAGTGGCCGCGCAGCACGCGCAACCAAACGATCACGAGCATGATCGCGCCGAGCGTCACGTGTAGGCCATGAAAGCCCGTCAGCATGAAGAACGTGCCGCCGTAAATACCGCTGTCGAGCCTGAGGCCGAGCTCGGTGTAAGCGTGCACGTACTCCTCGGCTTGTAGCCCGACGAACGTGAAGCCGAGCAAGAACGTCGCGGCGAGCCAGATGATGACCTGAGTCCGATGGTTTGCGCGCAGCGCATGGTGCGCGATCGTGATCGTGACGCCCGACAGCAGCAGGATCGCCGTGTTCAGCGCGGGCAGGCCCCACGCGCCCATGCGCTCGACGGGAGCGCCGGCGGGACCGGTCGACGGCCAGCTGTTTTCGAATCCCGGCCACAGCAGGAAGTTCGTGAAGAAGTTGTCGCCCTCACCGGCAAGCCAGGGCACGACGAGCACGCGCGAATAGAACAGCGTGCCGAAGAACACGGCAAAGAACATGACCTCGGAGAAGATGAACCAGCCCATCGCCCAACGGAACGACGCGTCGACCTTGAGGTTGAAGAGCCCGCGCTCGCTCTCGCCGATGACGGTGCCGAACCAGCCGAACAGCATGATGAGCAGGACGCCGAAGCCGGCCGTCAGGATCCACGGACCGGCGGAATGGGCCGTGAGCCACAGCGCCGTGCCGAGCATCATCGTGAACAACCCGATCGACCCGAAGATCGGCCAGCGCGTGCCGTGCGGCACGTAATAGTGGCTAGGGGCGTGTTCCATGCGACTTAAGGTCCTTTAGTTCGAAGCTGAGAAGTACGTGTACGAGAGCGAGAGCGTGTCGACGTGGGCCGGGAGCTCCGCCGCGACCATGAACGCGAGCTTGAGCTCGAGCTCCTCGTTCGGCTTGAACTCTTGGCTCGTGAAGCAAAAGCACTCGGCCTTGTTGAAATAGCGGGCCGCGGAGCCCGGCGCCACGCTCGGCACGGCTTGGGCCGTGCGCTGCGAGCCCGTGAGGTTGCGAGCGCGGAAATGAGTCTCGTACATCTGCCCCGGGTGCACTTCCATGTGGCTGACTTCGGGCTCGAGCGTGAACGGCACGCCGCGAGGAACCGAGGCCAAGAACTCGACGCGGACGGTGCGGTTCGGATCCGGGCGCGCGGCTTCCGTCGACGCAGCCATCGCCGTTCGGCCGCCGAACCCCGTGATCTCGCAGAACGTGTCGTAGAGCGGCGGCAACACGAGGAAGCCGAACGCGAACATCACGAGACTCAGTGCGGCGATCTTCCACGGGAGATGACGGTCGGGCGCGACGTTCATGACAGCTCAGCCGCCCTGCGCGCGGAAGAACATCCACGCGATATAGCCGACATACACGAGCACTGCGCACCCGGCGAGCAGCCACGCGTTGCGCCGCACTCGCGCGGCGCGCGCAGCGTCCTCGGCAATTGCTCCTTGCATTGCTCTACCGCGGGCGTCCATGCCCGCGTCGGCAATTGCTCCTTGCATTGCTCTACCGCGGGCGTCCATGCCCGCGTCGCCGTCGCCGCTGTGGGCGGCTCCGGTGGCCTTCAGCGCTCGATCGTTCATTTGATGACGGGCGGCTCGTCGAACGTGTGATGCGGAGCCGGCGAAGGCACGGTCCACTCGAGCCCGGCCGGGTTGTCCCAGACCTCGGCAGTCGCTTTCGGGCCGCCGCGCACGCACTTGATGATGATGTACACGAACAAGAGCTGCGACAGGCCGAGCCCGAACGCACCAAGGCTCGAGATCATGTTGAAGTCGGCGAACTGCGGCGCGTAGTCGGGAATACGGCGCGGCATGCCGGCCAATCCCAAGAAGTGCTGCGGGAAGAACGTCACGTTCGTGAAGATCGCCGTGAGCCAGAAGTGCAGCTTGCCCAGCTTCTCGTCGTACATATGGCCCGTCCACTTCGGCAGCCAGTAGTACGCGCCGCCGAAGGCGCCGAACAACGCGCCCGGCACGAGCACGTAATGGAAGTGCGCGACGACGAAGTACGTGTCGTGATACTGGATGTCGGCCGGCACGATCGCCAACATCAAGCCCGAGAATCCGCCGAGCGTGAACAGGAACAAAAACGCCAGCGCGTACAGCATCGGCGTCTCGAACGACAGCGAGCCTTTCCAGAGCGTCGCGGTCCAGTTGAAGATCTTCACGCCCGTCGGCACGGCGATGATCATCGTGCTCAGCATGAAGAACATCTGCCCGGCGAGCGGCATACCGGCCGTGAACATGTGGTGGGCCCAGACGACCATCGAGAGGAACGCGATGCTCGCCGTCGCGTACACCATCGCCGCGTAGCCGAACAGCGGCTTGCGCGAGAACGTCGGAATGATCTCCGACACGATGCCGAACGCCGGCAGGATGATGATGTAGACCTCGGGGTGCCCGAAGAACCAGAAGATGTGCTGGAACAGCACGGGGTCGCCGCCGCCCGCGGCCGAGAAGAAGCTCGTGCCGAAGTAGCGATCCGTCAGCAGCATCGTCACGGCGCCCGCGAGCACGGGCATCGCGAGCACGAGCAGGTAGGCCGTGATTAGCCACGTCCAGACGAACATCGGCATCTTGAGGAGCGACATGCCGGGTGCGCGCAGATTCATGATCGTGACGATGATGTTGATCGCCGCCAGGATCGACGACACGCCGAGCATGTGAACCGCGAAAACCGCGAGCGGGAACGAGTCGCCGGTCTGCAGCACGAGCGGCGGATACAGCGTCCAGCCGCCGGCCGGCGCGCCGCCGGGCATGAAGAACGTCAGCAGCAGCAAGCTGACTGCGAACGGCAGCAGCCAGAACGACCAGTTGTTGAGCCGCGGCAGCGCCATGTCGGGCGCGCCGATCTGGAGCGGAATCATCCAGTTCGCGAAGCCCGCGAACGCCGGCATGATCATCGCGAATACCATGATCAGCGCGTGCACTGTCGTCATCGAGTTGAAGAACTCGGGACGCACGAATTGCATGCCGGGCTGGAACAGCTCGGCGCGAATGACCATCGCCATGCCGCCGCCGATGAACAGCATCAGCAAGCTGAACAGCAGGTACAGCGTGCCGATGTCTTTGTGATTCGTCGTCGTGATCCAACGCATCGCCCACGCGACGAACCCATGCGGGTGCTCGCCGTGGTGGCCGTGGGTGGTATCGATTGCAGTGCTGCTCATGCCAAAGCTTCCTTGTTCCGTTCCGTGCGTCCGAGCGACGACCGCCATGGATGGCGGGAGTGCCGCAAATGCAGGAGCATTTTGCGGCCCGTCATTGCGGCGTCAACGCGCTGACCCGAGCACGCTGAGTATTGAGCCAAGAGTCGTAGTCCTCTTTGCTCACGACGCGAACGACGATCGGCATGAAGCCGTGATCCATGCCGCAGAGCTCTGCGCACTGGCCGCGATACGTGCCTACCGTATCGGCGTTGAACCAAGCCTCGTTGATGAAACCCGGCACGGCGTCTTTCTTGACGGCGAACGCCGGCACCCACCACGCGTGGAGCACATCCCCGGCCGTGATGAGCAAGCGAACTTTGGTATTGACGGGCACGACGACGTCGTTGTCGACTTTGAGCAGATAGTTGTCGACGGTCGTGAGATCGACTCCGGAGTCTAGCCTGCGCGCTGCGTTGCTCTCGCGATCGAGCGTGCTGTAGAAGCCGACGCCCTCGTCGATGTAGTCGTAGTGCCAGCGCCACTGGTAGCCCGTGACCTTGATCGTCAGCCCGGAGTCCCGCGTGTCTTCCATGCGGATCAGCGTCTCGGCGGCCGGTACCGCCATCGCGACGAGGATCGCGGCGGGGATGACGGTCCAGATGACCTCGATCGTGGCGTTGTGCGTGAACTTGGCGG
>Ga0075428_100009247_pt1 | contig 10928 bp, 4 predicted proteins | sample RhiMetdeltSRZDD2_FD_75291 | JGI IMG/M metagenome (GOLD analysis project Ga0075428, IMG submission 75291) | Populus rhizosphere microbial communities from Tennessee, USA - Rhizosphere MetaG P. deltoides SRZDD2 | ecosystem: Host-associated > Plants > Roots > Rhizosphere > Soil | place: USA... | reverse complement strand
ATGGATCGGACTTCAGTGGCAATAATCGCCCGTCCGGCCCGACGATCTCATACTTGTACTTGGCGCCTGCCTTGGCGTCGGGCACGAAGATTTCCCAAAAGCCGTTACCGCGCACCCGCATCGCATGGCGTCGCCCATCCCAGAGATTGAAATCACCGACGACACTGACGCGCCGGGCCGCGGGTGCGAAGACCGCAAAGGCCACACCTGACACGCCATCGAGCTCCATCGGATGGGCGCCCAGCTTTTCGTAGAGATGCATATGCGTCCCTTCGCCGAGCAGGTAGAGATCGAGATCCGACAAGATCGGCGGAAAACGGTAAGGATCCTCGATTTCGACCTGCCGTTCGCCATAACGCGCCCGCACGCGGTAGCGGCGCAAAGCTTTCGCCAAACGACCCTCGAACAGACCGGCGTCGTGAATGCGTCGCAAATCGCATTCGTGCCCTTGTTCGTCGACCAGGAGCACTCCCTCTGCGTCAGGGAGAAAAACGCGTACGACGGGGAGGTCGCCCTCGAGATGCGGGCCGAGATAGCGGAATGGATCGGAATGGCGACCCTCGAGAACCGCATAGGCTTCTGGTGTAAGCAAGGTCATTCAACCGCGCGCTCCGAGCGCGAAAGTATCCGCCATGTGCCGGCCAACGGGACCCGCAACCAGTTTGGCCGATGCGCGAGTTCGTATTCGATTTCGTAGAACGCCTTCTCCAACAGGAAGAAATCGAGCAAACGGTCCGCGGACTCCAACGACCGAGGCCAAAGCCTCGCGTCGCTCAGTGATTGTCGGTAAGCGCTCAGGAACGCAGAGACGGACAGCTCGCGCCAGCCATCGAGCGCGCGCGCGATCTTCCCGTGCTCGTTTGGGGCAGATTTCAAGGCGCGTTCGAGCGCAGCAATCGCGGAATAGTCGATTGAACGAATCAGACCGGCGACGTCACGTGCCGCAGGGGCCTTGCGGCGACGATCCTCAATGCTGCGACGGGGTTCTCCCTCGAAATCGATAATGACGACGTCGTCCTTCACGATCAGCATCTGGCCGAGGTGGAAATCGCCGTGATGGCGAATCTTCATGGCGTCGATATTCCGCGGCAGCAATTCGCGTAATCGCGCCGGCAGCGAGGCGCGATACGACAACAGCGCATCGACGAGTTGGCGGTCGTTATCCGTGAGGTCCGACCGCCGACTGGCCAATTCATCCAGCGTGTGCTCGGCGCGTCGCAAGACGCTGTCCGTCCAGCTTCGGACGTCGTCGGCGGTAATCGGCTCTGGCGCGAAATCAGGCAGGTCATCGCGGCTTGCGAGAGCGAGCTGTAACTCGGCGACCCGCCGTCCCACTTGGTGCACCCGTCGAAGGTAAGCCGCCTGTTCGTCGCTTTCCCCGGCGGCTTCGGCGGTAAGCAGGCGCTGTTCCTCGACGAAGCGGTCGAGATATGCGCCTGTGACGGTCCAGGCATCGCCCTGATTCTGCACGAAGCCATGCACGACCGCGATCGCGCTGGTGATGCCGTTCTCAACCAGTTCAACCGACCCGAGCAGGGGTGGCGCATGGGAGAACCGAACCGTATCGGTGAGAAAGCGCCCGACCTCGATTTCGGGATTTATGCCCGGCTCGAGGCGGCGAAAAAGCTTCACGACACAATCGGTTTCCACAACAACGGTGGTGTTCGACTGTTCCGCATCTACCGCATGAACGTCGTTCATTGCCGTCGGAGCAGTCTGGGAAAGCTCGGACGTTGGCTTGAATTCGATGCATCCGTGATTGGTGGCGATTGTCGCCGAGGCACGCAAGCTCTCGAGCATAAATGCAATGAAGCGCGGATCCGTCGTGGCATCGAGCAGGGTGCCTTCCCGTGACCCGCGGCGGACGGCGGCGAGAGCGTTCGGGTTGTAGCGCCCACGGTCCAAGCGGGTCCAACTGATGGTCAAGGGCAGCAGGTAATTCGCGGGAGCCTGGCTGCCTTTGGTCTCGATGATCGCCAGACCAAGCCCGGGGTCGGAAGGGACGAGCGGGATGGTCGCCGAGATACGGGCGCTCGTCGACGAGTTTCCGCGCTCTGCAAACCAGCGCTTGCTGGCCAGAAACGCTGGAAGTACGTCGCGTTCGAGCACGGACCTGGATTGGCCTTGGGCAAGGGAACTCCAGCCCTGGGTGAGGACGAGCGTCTCGAATTCCGCTGGCGTGCTCGATGCTTCAACCTTCGACGTGTCCCGTTCGCAAAGCAGGAACCAGAAGAATCCATACGGCGCGAGGGTGATGAGGTAGGGAGCTTCTCCAACCGGGGGAAAGTTGGTGCGCCCAAGCAATTCGAACGGAACACGCCCGCGCCAGGGCGAAAGGTCGATCTCGGCGGCCTGTGCCGAACGCGACAGATTGGCGACGCAGAGCACCACCTCTCCCTGATATTGTCGGACATACACCAGCACCGAGCGGTTCGCGGGGCGGATGAAACTTAATGATCCCCGGCCGAACACCTTGCTCGACTTGCGGACCGATATCAGACGTTTGGTCCAGCTCAGAAGGGAGGCCAGGCTACGCGATTGGGCTTCGACATTGACCGCCTCGTAACCGTAGACCGGGTCCATGATGATCGGCAGGTAGAGCCGCGCGGGGTCGCAACGGGAGAAACCGCCATTGCGATCGGGCGTCCATTGCATCGGTGTGCGCACGCCGTTGCGGTCGCCAAGGTAGATGTTGTCGCCCATTCCGATCTCATCGCCGTAATAGATGATCGGCGTGCCGGGAAACGACATCAGAAGCGAGTTCATGAGCTCGATCTTTCGCCGGTCGTTATCCATCAAGGATGCCAAGCGGCGTCTGATCCCGAGATTGATGCGCGCGCGAGGGTCGGTCGCGTAGGTTGACCAAAGATAGTCGCGCTCGACATCGGTCACCATTTCGAGCGTGAGTTCATCGTGGTTGCGCAAGAACAGCGCCCACTGACAGTTCGCAGGAATGTCCGGCGTTTGTCGCAGGATATCGGCGATCGGAAACCGATCCTCCTGGGCGATCGCCATGTAGATGCGCGGCATCAACGGAAAGTGATACGCCATATGGCACTCGTCGCCGTCGCCGAAATATGCGCTGACGTCTTCCGGCCATTGGTTCGCCTCGGCGAGTAGCACCTTCCCTGGCGCATAAGCATCAAGCTCGGCCCTGATCTTTTTGATGATCACGTGGGTTTCCGGCAGATTTTCGTTGTTCGTTCCTTCGCGCTCGCACAGATAGGGAATTGCGTCTAACCGGAAGCCGTCTACTCCAAGATCAAGCCACCGCCGCATGATCTGCACCATGGCCAGCAGCACGCGCGGATTGTCAAAATTGAGATCCGGCTGATGCGAAAAGAATCGGTGCCAGTAGTAGGCGTGCGCCTCCGGATCCCAGGTCCAGTTTGATTTCTCGGTATCGCTGAAAATGATGCGGGTTTCCGCGAAACGGTGATCGGTGTCGCTCCACACATACCAGTTGCGCGCATCGGACGATGGCCGACCCCGACGGGCGCGCTGGAACCAGGGATGTTGGTCGGACGTGTGATTGATGACCAGCTCGGTGATCACCCGCAACTTTCGGCGCTTGGCCTCCTGCATAAAGCGGCGAAAGTCCTGCATCGTGCCGAAATCGGGATTGATGTGACGATAGTCCGAAATGTCATAGCCATCGTCGCGACCCGGGGACGGGTAGAAGGGAAGTAGCCAGAGCGTGGTGACACCGAGATCCTCCAGGTAGTCAAGTTTGCTGGTCAGACCGGCGAAATCCCCGACCCCGTCGCTGTTGCTGTCGGCGAATGCCTTGACGTGAAGCTGATAGACGATCGCGTCCTTGAACCAGAGCTCGTCGCTCTCGATCTGGGCTTCGACTTTGATTTCCGGCGCGACGTTCACGGCACGACCTTCACGCGATGCAGCGGAACAGCAGGGCGGGGTCCTGATCCTGGTCGATGCGCAACCTGACGCCGCCCCATTCGAGCGTATGCCGCTCGCCAGTGACTAGATTTTCAATCCATTTGACGCGACGCCGATCGTCGGGCGGGCCGATCTCGAGTTCGCCGAAATGAAACCAAAATTCCCTCGGTCCTGCTTTGGTCAGTGCCACCGCCGCAGCGACCGCATTATCGCGCGCTGCCGATTCCTTGACAAACCCGATCACCTCGCCGTCGTCAACCTGCGCGAAACGCAGGTCGCTGGTCTGTAGCAAAGCCGGATTGTTCCTTCGAATTCGATTGAGCTGACTGATATAATTTTTGATGTTGCCGGGCCGATCCCAGTCCCGGACCGTCAACTCGTATTTCTCGGAGTTGAGGTATTCCTCCCTCCCGGGTATCGGTTCATGTTCAAGCAACTCGAAGCCATTGTAGACACCGTAGCTGCTTGAGAGTGTGGCAGCCAGCGCGATGCGTGCCTTAAAAATCCATGGTTCGCCGTTCTGCAGATGCAGAGGCAGAATGTCCGGGGTATTGACGAAAAAATTAGGGCGGAAGTACTCGCGTTCCGGATAGCCGGTGATCTCGCTCAGATAAGCTTGCAGCTCCTCCTTGCCGGTACGCCATGTGAAGTAGGTGTATGATTGAGAGAAGCCAAGCTTGGCGAGGGCCTTCATGACCTTCGGGCGGGTAAAGGCTTCGGACAGGAAGATAACGTCGGGATCGACCGATTGTATGTCTCGAATCAACCATTCCCAGAAGGGAAAGGGCTTGGTGTGCGGATTGTCGACCCTGAACACTCGCACCCCTTGGCGAACCCAGAACAGCACGATGTCGCGCAATGCCTCCCATAGGCCCTCGCGGTTCCCGCCGTAGAAATCCGGATTGACGATATCCTCGTATTTTTTTGGCGGGTTCTCTGCGTACTGAATCGAGCCGTCGGGCCGGCGCTTGAACCATTCCGGGTGTTGCGCGAGCCAAGGGTGGTCGGGCGAGCATTGGACGGCGAAATCGAGTGCAATCTCCATTCCGAAATCGGCGCAAGCTGCGACCAATCTGCGAAAGTCATCGAGAGTGCCGAGCTGCGGGTGGACTGCATCGTGCCCGCCTTCGGCCGCCCCGATGGCATAGGGGCTCCCCGGATCCTCCGGCCCGGACGTCAACGAATTGTTGCGACCCTTCCGGTTGATGCGGCCGATAGGGTGAATGGGTGTCAAGTAAAGGACGTCGAAGCCCATGGCGGCTATGTCAGGCAGCCGATTGATGCAGTCGTCGAATGTACCGTGGCGATTGGCCGTGGGCGATTGACTGCGCGGCATCATCTCGTACCAGGCGCCGGCGCGCGCCAGCGGTCGATCCGCCACCAGCGGGTAGCTTGGGCTGCGGGTGAGATCGGACTGGCTGCCTTTGCTCGCCGCCGCCATAAGTTCGTCCGACAACAGGGCGGCAGGGTCGGGTGTTCCGGTTGAGGTCCTGCAAACCTCGCGGATGAGGCGAGCCTGGGCGGAGCTGCGGAACTTCAGCGACATCAGGATATTGTGGCCCTCGGCGATCTCGAGGCTCACGTCTCTCCCGGCCTCCCTCTTCGCAATAAAGTCACGCCGCCAAGTCGCGAAATCTTCGGTCCACGCTTCAATGGCGTAAACGTATCTGCCGGATTTCACCGGCGTAAAGCTTCCCGACCAGCGGTCGTTCTGGCGCGGAAGCATAGGAGCGCGAGACCATTTGTTCGCAGCCTCAGGCCGCCACAACAACTCTGCGGCAAGGACAGCATGACCGTCCCGAAAGATATCAGCCCAGACCTCGATCGCCTCGCCGGCAATGCGTTTGACGGGAAATCGCCCGGCATCGACGACCGGATAGACGTCCTCAATGAAGATGCGGCGGCCGGAAAGGTCGCCGACGGAGGGGATGCTCACGTTCGCTGTCACGTCTCGATCGTGCATTGCCGTCCCGTCAGCCCGCCCGGACGGCAGGAGGGTGGGTGTTGGTGGAACCGATAGGTCCCCGCTTTGGTTCCGAGCCTCCCACAGGTTCGGGGGCGCGGGAAAGGCCAACTTGTGCGCTCCCTGCAAACGCGCTAGTGGAACCGACGCGCATCGGCTTGGTTGTCGGTCGGCCGGTTGTGGGGAAAATGCTACCTGCTTGCCCCCAAGGCGTCGCCCAACTGCCGCATAGAACGCGCCGACCATGAGCGACATTTTGGAACGTGCCGCTCGAGGCGGCTTGGAAACGGAATATCGTGATGCGTTCGGGCATCTGCGATCTGTAGATACGGAAGTTCTGGCGAGACTTTTGGATTCTCTGGCGGTGGAGGGACAGGAGCCGGCTCGGCTGCTGCCACGGACCGTGGTCGTGCGAGGCCAAGCCGATCGCGTCGTCCGCCTCGCGGTGCCGGAGGGTCTTCCACTTCGGTGGGAAATCTATTCCCAGGAGAAACTAGCTGGCGGTGAGGGCCTTTCACCCGTCCTTAATCTGCCAGCGACCCTCCCGAATGGGGTATTTCGCCTGCATGTTACGGTCGCGACGCAAGCGGCTCCGTCGAGCGACGCCGCGTGCCTGATCGTTTGCCCGCAATGCGCATTTCAAGGCGGTGAAAAGTCGCCGCCTAGAGTGTGGGCGCTCGCGGTGCAGCTTTACGGGGTCAGATCGTCCGGAAATTGGGGTCACGGAGATTTTTCCGATCTGCGGGCCCTCATCGACCTTGCCGCGGATTTGGGAGCGGCGGGCATCGGTCTGAACCCGCTGCATGCTTTGTTCGAGGATCGGGCGCACGAGGCAAGTCCGTATTTTCCCAATAGCCGCCTCTTTCTGAATCCTCTTTACATCGACGTCGCGGCAGTTCCGGAATTTAGCGGGCGCAGCGTGGCCGGGATGGCGGAAGAGATCGAACAACTCCGAGAGAAGAGTATTGTCGACTACCGCGGGGTTGCAACTGTCAAGACGCACGCTCTCAGGATTGCCTACCAAGCCTTTTGCGCAAATGCCACGCCGGCGCGACGTGAGGCGTTCGATCGCTTCCGACAGCAGCGCGGACCGTCCCTGGTCCGCTTTGCGTGCTTCGAGGTAATGCGCCGGAAATTTGTCGGCCCCTGGTGGGAATGGCCTGACGAATGGCAGAGAGCTGATGATGGGGCCATCGAAAGGCTGCGGCAGAGTGCGCCGGCAGAGGTCGGTTTTGTCGAGTTCGTGCAATGGATCGCCCACGAGCAACTGGACCTTTGCAGAGCGCGCGCCAACGCCCGGAACTTGCCCATTGGGCTTTATCTCGATGTCGCCGTCGGGGTGCGCAACGATAGTTTTGACGCGTGGTGCGACCAGGACGCCGTCTTGTCCGGAACGGCAGTCGGTGCGCCCCCGGATATTCTCAATACCGCTGGACAGAATTGGGGGTTGGCCGGATTCAATCCGGTTGGTCTCGAAGATCGGCGGTTTGATCCGTTTTGCCGCATGCTGCGCGCCTCGATGCTTTATGCCGGCGCGATCCGGCTCGATCACGTCCTCGGATTGAAGCGTCTCTATGTCATTCCTCACGGCATGCGTCCGGTGCAGGGGGCATATATTCGTTTCCCTTTCGAGGCCCTTTTGGCGCTCGCGGCACTCGCCAGTGTGGAGCACCGTTGCATCGTGATCGGAGAAGATCTCGGAACCGTTCCCGACAATTTCCGTGAAACGCTGGCCGACTGGGGCCTGTGGTCATACCAAGTGATGCTGTTCGAACGCGGCTGGAACGGGGCCTTTGCCACGCCGGAGAGCTATCGCCAGAATGCGCTGGTTACTTTTGGAACGCACGACGTTTCGACCTTCGCGGGCTGGCGGGACCACCGCGACCTCAGTGTCAAGCGGGCGCTCGGCATCGACCCCGGCGAGACGAGCGAACAGCGCCAAGGGGCATTCCACGCTTTGGAGCAAGCGTTACGGCAGCACGGCATCGAGGGGACCGACTTTCCGGCGGTGGCGAGATTCCTCGCGGCTACGCCGTGCCGGCTGCTGGTCATATCGCTCGAGGACCTCCTTGGAATAACGGATCAGGTCAATCTGCCCGGGACGGTCGATGAACATCCGAACTTCCGCCAGCGCCTTCCCATTGCCGTGGAGGCGTTGAGGAATCACGAACAGGTCGTGCGCGTCGCGGAGATCATGAAATCAGCGGGACGCGGCGCGCCTCCTTGAGCCGAACTCGGGCTGCCCGTCGATTTCGCTGCGCTTGAGCAGGTAATCGAGCCCGCCGACTCGGTACCAACGGTAGCCGTACGCTTCCAACAGTAGTGTGATGCCGACCATCATCCCGCGAGCGGCTGTGTTCATCGGTAAGCAGATTCACCAGAAGCTTGTCGGATGCGTTTCCCAAGCCGGTGGCAAAGCTCACTTCGCGTGGCTTGCTGTCGAGATTATGAATGAACAGCACGGAATTGTTACGCCAATCGTAGCGCATCACCAGCAGTGCAGGGTGGCGGGTCGGAATCACCGTGAAATTACCCCATCCGATCTCCGGCACTTCCTTGCGCATGCGAATGATGCGCTCCATCCAGTTCAACATTGAGCCTGGGTCGCGACGCTGCTCGGCTGCGTTGATATGCTCGTAGCCATATGGTCCGCGATCGATCACAGGGACCACGGGTCTGGCGCTTTTGGTGAACCCCGCTTGGGGCTCGGTGGACCACTGCATCGGTGTGCGCGCGCAAACCCGCTCGGGCAGATCGAGATTGTCGCCCATGCCAAGCTCGTCCCCGTAGCGCAGGACCGGCGTTCCGGGAAGGGTGAACATCAGGCTGTAGGCGAGCTCGATACGGCGCCGGTCACCCTCGAGCATCGGCGCCAGCCGGCGGCGGATGCCGCGATCGTAGAGCTGCATGTCCTTGGAAGGGCCAAAGGCATCGAACACGCGACCGCGTTGCGCGGCGGTAAGCCGGCCGAGATCCAACTCGTCGTGATTGCGCAGAAACATGCCCCACTGCGCAGTCGCCGGTCGGGGATTTGTTGCCTTCAGCGCCTTGACCAAAGGGCGCGCGTCGGCGGCCGCCAGCGCATAAAACAGGTTTTGATTGGCTTGGAAGTTGAACATCATGTGCATGCGATCGCCGTCGTCGCCGAAGTACTGCATGTCGGTCTCTGGAAGCACGTTGGCTTCCGCCAAGATAATCGAATCTCCCTGTCGCCATTGCAGAAACTCGCGCAGGGATCGCAACATGTCGTACTGCTCAATGGGCTTCTTGACCTTGGCGCCCTTGGTCGAGATGACAAACGGTACGGCGTCCATTCGGAAGCCGGACACGCCGAGCTGAATCCAGAACCCCATGATCTTTAGGATTTCAGCCTGCACGTGCGGATTCGATGTATTGAGATCGGGTTGAAAATCGTAGAAGCGGTGGAAATACCAGGCCTTTGCTTCTCGATCATACGACCACGTCGATTTTTGCACGCCTGGGAACACCATTCCCGTGTTGGCGCTCGCCGGTTTCTTGTCAGCCCAGACATACCAGTCGCGGAATTCGGAATTGCGGTCCCGACGTGCAGCCTTGAACCATGGATGCTGGTCCGACGTGTGATTGACGACGAGATCTATGATCACCCGAATCCCGCGTTGCTTGGCGGCATGGGTGAATTCGACGAAATCGCCCAGCGTGCCGTAGGCCGGATTGACGCCGTAATAGTCCGATACGTCGTAACCATCGTCCTTGCCGGGCGAGGGCTGAAACGGCATCAGCCATACCGCGGTGACGCCGAGCCCATGCAGATAGTCGAGACGCCGCATAAGTCCGCGAAAATCGCCGATTCCATCGGCGTTGGCATCCATGTAGGTGCCAACAGACAGGCAGTACACGATCGCATTCTTGTACCAAAGGTCGTTGATCATGGCGTCGGCGCCCGTGACGGTTATCAACCGGCCGGGACGGAACCGGTTCCCCGGAGATGCATCCGCCTGCCCCAGAGGCTCCGAACATCTCGCAGATGCCCGGGTTTGAAGGGGTCTCACGTCAGATCAAGTGAACTCGGAGCGCCTTCCGCCAGATCGATCACCACCCCCTCATGTGGTCGCAGATCGAGAGCGCCCGAGACGCTCTCGCCCTCGCGATCCGCGCCGGAGGACAACAACAGTGAGCCGGTGAGTCCCTTGGACGGCAGGCTCACTGGGTCCTTACCCATGTTGAGCGCGACGAGGAGGCACTCTCGCCCTTTGCCGCGCACGAACAGCAGCAAGTCGCCACTGGCCGCGATCGGCCGGTAGGAACCTTGCACCAGCGCTTTTCGAGACCGGCGCAGTGCGATCAGTCGTCGATAGAGATTGAACATCGAGGTCGGGTCGCATCGTTGCTTTTCGAAGTTCTCATGACGAAAATCGTCGGCAACCGGCAGCCACGGGTCGGCCAGAGAGAACCCAGCATTCGCGCTGGCATCCCATTGCATCGGCGTGCGACACCCATCCCGGCCGACGCCCAGGCCTGGCACGCGCTTCTCGAATGGGTCTCTGATCTGTTGCGGAGATATCGCGACCTGTGTCATCCCGATTTCGTCGCCGAAGTAAATGGTCGGCGTTCCACGCAACGTAAGCAGGAGCATTGCCGCGATGCGGGCCTGGTCGCGGCCGAGCCGACTGGCAATCCGCGGGCGGTCATGATTGCCGAGCACCCAGTTGGGCCAACCGCCCGGAGGCAAGGCGGCCTCGTATTCATCGACCAGCTTGGCAATCGTCCGGGCATGCCAGGGTGCGCTGAGAAGGGAAAAGTTGAAAGGCAAGTGCGCGCCGCGCAGATCACGGCCGTAATAGGCGACTAGCCGTTCCAGGGGCAGATAGATTTCGCCGATGACAAGCCGGTCGTTGAATTCATCGACCACCTTGCGCAGCTCCGCCACCACGTCGCTCATTTCCGGACGGTCGGTGGTATAGAGCGGGGTCAGCTCCTCATGCGGTGGGCGACCGGGAACAAAATTAGGATTCCGCGGATTGTCGCGAAACTGCTCGTCCTTGATCAGGTGCCACATTACATCGATCCGGAACCCGTCGACGCC
>Ga0075428_100009244_pt1 | contig 10930 bp, 7 predicted proteins | sample RhiMetdeltSRZDD2_FD_75291 | JGI IMG/M metagenome (GOLD analysis project Ga0075428, IMG submission 75291) | Populus rhizosphere microbial communities from Tennessee, USA - Rhizosphere MetaG P. deltoides SRZDD2 | ecosystem: Host-associated > Plants > Roots > Rhizosphere > Soil | place: USA... | reverse complement strand
GGGCGCGCTGTAACGGCCCGCGGCTTCCGTCCAGAAGCCGAACTGCTGCAGCGTCGCCGCGAAGAAGAAGTCGATGGCGTGAGGGTCGCCCAGTGCCGGAAACTGCGGCCCGACGAAGTCGAACTCGGCGACCTCGGATTGGCTGGCGACAAGCCTCGCGACGCGCTCGACTCGGACAGGATCGACACGAACCCGCTGGTCGTCGGGAGGCGTCGGCGGCGGAGGCGGACGCAGCAGCGCTTCGGGGCCGGGGGCCGTCACCACCTCCGCGGCTGCGGCCACAGCGACGCGCGCCGCCTCCACGGGATGAAGACCCCGCGCGAGCAGCGCGAGCGCGGTGCCGCAGAAGGCGTCGCCTGCCCCGGTGGGGTCGAGCTCCTCGACGGCGACACCGGCGACCTCTGTGAGATGCGAGCCCTGCGCGACCAGGACGCCCTGTTCGCCGCGCGTGACGAAGAGGAGCCGTCCGGGACGCGCAGCGACCCTCTGCGGCCCGCTGAAGAGGGCTTCAGCTTCCTTTTCGTTGCAGAAGAAGGCGTCGGCAGCGGCCAGGATCTCCAGCACCAGCGCGCGATCGCTCCGCGCCGCCGCATGGTAGGTGCTGCAGGCCACGCGCAGGCCGCGTTGCTTGAGACGAGTCGCGAACGCGTGCTGGCGGCGCAGATCCATGAGCGGGATGCAGCAAGCCCAGTCCGCGTCGAGCGCGTCCTCCGGCAGGTCGTCCGGGTGGAGCCGTGGCTCGGCGCCCGGCAGCGCACGCAACATCTCCGTGTGCCCCCTGCCGTGGTGGGCGATCTCGAAGGACGGTAGCTCCCCGGGCGGCACGACGGGGCCGATCCACTCGATGCGCTCGGCCGCGAGGCGGAGCGGCTCGGGCATGGGCTCGGGACGCGGCGCGAACATCGTGACGCGGGCGCCGGCGCGGCTCGCCGCAAGCGCCGTGTAGAGGCCGGCTCCGCCCGCGGAGCGCACGGTGCTTCCGCGAAAATGAAGGACGTCCAGGGACGCGCCGCCGATCACGAGCAGGCGGGGCGTCCTCTCCCGCCTCACACCACGGCGACCTTCACGCAGTGGATCGGCGGCAGCGAGTCGAAGAGGCAGCTCCAGTCCTCGCCTCCGTCCGATCCCATCCAGAGCTGACCGGTCGTCGTGCCGAAGTAGAGGGCCGGCGATTTGAGCTCGTCGACGTCCATGGCGTCGCGCTGGACGGTGAGGAAGGTCTCCCTCTTCGGAAAGCCGCGGGCGAGCCGCGTCCAGGAGCTCCCGCCGTCCTCGCTGCGCCAGACCGCGGGCGCGCCACCCGGACAGGTGCGGGTCTCGGGGACGAGCGGCATGACGTAGACCGTGTCGGCGCTGTGGGGATGGACGACGATCGGGAAGCCGAAGTCCGAGGGCAGGCCCTTGGCGATCGATCGCCACGTCTTCCCGTAGTCGTCGCTCCGCAGCACGCCGATGTCCGGCCTCGGGCCCCCCGGGCCGCTCCAGTTGGCCCAGCCGCCATGGTTCTGCATGTAGAGCCGGCCCGGCGCGTCCTTGTGGCCCGCGATCTTGTGCACGCACTGGCCGAACTCGGGATACGGATCCGGCTGGAAGCCGGCGCCGACGCCGGTGTTGGACGCCGCGAATGTCCTGCCGCCGTCCTCGCTCAGGTAATGCCCGCCGGTGGAGATCCCGACGTGGACGCGGTCGCCATCGAGGCGAATCGTGTGCAGGCAGAGCCCACCGGCCCCCGGCTGCCATTTGCGAGCGTGGGCGTGATTGCTGAGGCCGTCCACCATCTCCCACGAGTCGCCGCCGTCGGCGCTCCTGAACAGCGCAGCGGGCTCGACGCCGCATAAAAGATCCTTCTTGTCCTGCCCCGCCTCGAGGGACCAGATGTTGGCGAGCGCCCGCCCATCGTCCTTCGGGAACGCGGGGGCCGCCTTCGTCTCCTTGAACGTCTTGCCGAGATCGGTCGAGCGCAACACCTTCATACCGAAGAAAGGATTGCAGCTGGACGCGTAGAGGCGCGGAGCCCCTCGGCGGTCGATCAGCGCCGCGTAGACGGCGACTCCCTGCCCGAAGGGGCCACGCAGCGAGAAGCGGCCCCGTGTCTTCGGAGCCTCGGCGACGAACAGGCCTTTCCTCGTCCCGATACACAGGATCACGCGCTCGGACATCGGTCAGCCTCCTGACACGGCGGGAATGATCCAGACGACGTCACCTGGCACGAGCGCGGTATCGAGGCCTTCGCGGTCGCGCACGTGGGACGTGTTCACGAACAGGTTGACGTGGCGGCGCACTGCACCGGTCTCGTCGCAGACCGAGCGGTACAGCGCCGGGTAGCGCCGTTCGAGCTCCTCGAGGGCCGTGCGCACGCTCGGAGCCTCGAGCGAGAGCTCCGAGGCCCCGTCGCAATCGCCGCGCAGCACCCCCGGAACATGGACCGTGACCGGGGTGGCCGGGAGCTCCATCTGCCTCGTCGAGCGAGAAGATGTACGACCGACGTCGCTGCGAAGTTTCACGGGCCCGCCCGCGTGCCTTCGTGGCTGATCCGGTACACCGCACCGGCCTCGTCATCGGACACGAGAAGGGAGCCGTCGGGCAGGACCAGCACGTCGACCGGGCGACCCCAGGCCTGCTCGCCTTCCAACCAGCCCTTCGCGAAGCCTTCATACGAAATCGCCCGCTCGCCATCTAGGCGGACCAGCGACAAGCGGTATCCGATCTTGCGCGTGCGATTCCACGAGCCGTGCTCGGCGATGAAGATCTGGTTCCGATACTCCGCCGGGAACATGGCGCCGGTGTAGAAACGCATGCCGAGCGCGGCCACGTGCGGGCCCAGCGCTTGGACCGGCGGTACGAACTCTCGGCAGGATCGACCAGCGCCGAACTCGGGATCGGGGACCCCGGAATGGCAGAAGGGATAGCCGAAATGAAGTCCGCTCCGGGAGGCGCGGTTCAGCTCGTCCGGCGGAGCGTCGTCGCCCATCATGTCTCGCCCGTTGTCCGTGAACCAGAGCTCGCGGGACTCGGGGTGCCAGTCGAACCCGACCGTATTCCGGACCCCGTGAGCCACGATCGCCAGCTTGCTGCCGTCGGCGTCCACGCTGCTGATCGAAGCGTAGCGCTCGTCCTCACGGCGACAGACGTTGCAGGGAGCGCCCACGGGCACGTAGAGCCGTCCGTCAGGGCCGAACGCGATGAACTTCCAACTGTGATGCCTGTCCCTGGGCAGCGAATCGATCACCACGCGCGCGTCCCCTCGCCCCACGAGACAACTCTCGGCGGCGTCGAAACGCAGGATGCGGCTCACTTCCGCCACGTAGAGGGCGCCATCACGGAAGGCCACGCCGTTGGGCCTGTCGAGCCCGCTGGCGAAGGTGCGAATCGATTCGGCGTGTCCGTTGTGATCCTCGTCCCTGATCGCGTAGACGACGCCCTCATCGCGGGTTCCCACGAACACGGTGCCGCGCGAGCCCAGCGTGAGCGAGCGTGCGCCGGGAACGGGATACGCGAAGACGCCGACCTTGAAGCCGGGCGGCAGCGTGAGCCGCTCGACCGGAGGTGGCGCCGCGCCGCTGGCTGCGCATGCCACCGTGACGGTCGCCAGCACGTGAGAGCGACACGCCCGTCGCATCGAGTTCGACGCTACCACGATGGCGGACTCATCGCTGCAGCAAAACAACCGCGTCCGGGAGGCCTCGGCGCCCGTGCTACGCTCTGCTCGGCCATGCCGAGCACCGAGGACCTCCGCCAGCGCGACGCCGCGAGCGATCTGGAGCCGGCGCAGGTGCCCGACATCGACGTGGCCGCGCTGTTCGGGAACGACCTTCGCGCCCGGGCCGGCGTCTGCGATGCGATCCGCCGCGCTTGCCAGGAACCGGGCTTCTTTCGCATCCACGGCACCTGCATACCCCAGCCTCTCGTACAGGGCGTGCTGGCGCAGATGCAAGCGTTCTTCGGCCTCGCCGACGACGATCCGATCAAGCGCGCCGTGCACAACCGCCTGACGCCCGGCGGGAACGGCTGGGGCCCGATCGGCGAGGAGCCCGCTTACCAGCCGGGCACGACGGCTCACGTCGAATCCTTCGACTGCGGCCCGCGGATCTCGGCGTATGGGCCTCACGAGAATCCCGCCGCCTATGGCGTCTACCCGAGCGTATGGCCGGAGCTGCCAGGCTTTCACGCGACGATCCGGGACTACTGGGATGCCGCCGGCCGTCTGGGGACCGCGCTCTGCGAAGCCTTCGCCGCGGCGCTCGACCTCGAGCCCGATTTCCTGGTCGCCCGCTGCAGCGAGCGCGCGCGCCGGGCGCTGCGCTTGCTGCACTACCCGGGCCTTGCGCCTGGCGACGCGCCCCCGGGGCTGGTCGGGATCGCCGCCCACACCGACTTCGAGTGCTTCACGCTCATGTACCAGACGGCGCCCGGCCTGGAGTTGACGGATGTGCGGGGACGCTGGTTCCGGGTCCCGGGCGAGCCGGACCGATTCACGGTGATCGTCGGCGACATGCTGGAGCGCTGGACCAACGGCTACCTCCACGCGACCGGCCACCGCGTCGCGCTGACGCCCTGGCCCCGCTACTCCGTGATCCTGTTCTTCGCAGCCGACCCCGAGGTGGAGGTCTCGCCGCTCCCGCAGTTCTGCAGCGCGGCCAACGCGCAGCGCTATGAAGCCACGACGCAGGTGGCGCACATCGAACGAGAGCTGGAGCGCGCCTACCGGAACCGGGGCCAACCGCCGCCCTGAACGGCGTCCTGCCTCAGGCGTCCGGAAGCGGACGGTCCGCGCGGATCCACAGCCAGAGCCCGGCGCCCGCAAACGCGAAGATCGCGGTGGTCGCTAGCGCTGCCGGCCAGCCTGCGCTCTCGACGGTCAGGGGCACGAGCAGCGCGCCGATCCCACCCACCAGATTGCCTCCGGTGTTCAAGACGCCTCCGGCCGCGCACGAGTGCCGGCCGGCGACGTTGATGGTGGCGGCCCAGTAGGCGCCCTCCGTGAGCTGCTGGCAGGCCAGGCAGAGCGACAGGTACGCGACGGCGACGTAGGGGTCGTGCGCCGTGGCGGCAGCGACGATGAGCCCGCCTCCCAGCACGAGCCCAATCATTGGGAGCGATGCGTATCCCCAGCGCGGCCCGATCCGTTTCGCGAGCCGGTCGCACAACGCCCCGCCCGCGACCGCGCCCACGGCACCAGCGGTCCATGGCGCCGCAGCGAGGGCGCCGCCTTCGAGGATCCGGAAGCCGCGACTGTCGACCAGGTAGATGAAGAGCCAGTTGAAGAAGAAATAGAAGAGGTAGTTGCTGCAGAAATAGCTGACGGCCAGCAACAGCACCTCGCGGTTTCGCAGCACCAGCCTCCAGCCGCCGGGCCCGCACTCCCGCTCGGGCGAGCGGTCCGCGTAGATCATGTCGAGCTCGTCCTGGCTGACGCTCGGATGGTCGGCGGGCGTGTCGCGTCCATACCACCACCACACGGCGGCGAACGCGAACGCAATCGGCGCGGTGATCGCGAAGGACCGTCGCCAACCCCCCGCTTCCATCAACCAGGCGATCAGCGGCCCGGTCGCCGCGGAACCCAGGGTCAGGCCGGCGTTCGTGAGGCCGTTGGGAAGGGCCCAGCCCGAGACCGGGAACCAGTTGCAGATCAGGCCTCCGGTGATCGGATACAGCGGCGCTTGCGCCGCGCCCATCAGGAAACGCAGCAAGATGAGGAGCATCAGAATCACGGTCGGCGACAGCGCCGTCCGGCCGGGCAGCAGTCCGACTGCCAGGTTCAAAACGCCCCACGCGATCGCGATCAGCATCAACGCCCGGCGCGCGCCTTGAAGCTCGCCGAAGACGCCTCCCGGAAACTGGAAGATCCCGTAGCCCCAGGCGAACGCCGCGAGCACCATGCCGAGCTGGACCTGGGAGAGTCCCAGATCCGCCTTCAGCCCTTCGCCGGCCACGGACATGTTGGTGCGCAGGACGTAGGCCACGAAGCTGGCCACGAACAGGAGGACCAGGATGGTCCAGTGCACCGACGTCTTGCGGCCGCGCGCGTGCTCGACAGGCGTCTGGGCCACGCTGCCCTACCTCGATGGATGAAGAGCGGGTTCGGTCAGAAGGCCCGAAGCGTAGCAGCATTCCGCATGAGCCGGTCACCGCGGTCGATACGCACCGTGACGGGTTGAATCAGCCAGGTTATGGCCTGGACGGCGAATACTTGAAGCATGGGTTGGCGGCGATCGAGGAGCTGCGCGCGACGAGGATACAATCCCGCCATCAGTTCAAGAGGAGGCCCGTCGGGCATGGTCGGCCAGACCGTCTCGCACTATCGCATCGTCGAAAAGCTGGGGGGCGGCGGCATGGGCGTCGTGTACCGAGCCGAGGACATGCGCCTCGGGCGCAGCGTCGCGCTCAAGTTCCTGCCGCCGGAGACCTCGCAGGATCCCTCGTCGGTCGAGCGGTTTCAGCGCGAAGCTCGGGCGGCCTCCGCCCTGGACCATCCGAACATCTGCGTGATCCACGACATCGACACGCACGACGGTCAGCACTTCATCGTGATGGAGATGCTTGAGGGCAGGACGCTGAAGCACTTGATCGGCGGCCAGCCCGTCGAGATCGAGGTGCTCCTAGAGCAGGCGATCCAGATCGCCGACGCGCTCGACGCCGCCCACGGCAAGGGGATTCTGCATCGCGACATCAAGCCCGCCAACATCTTCGTGACGCGACGCGGCCAGGCCAAGGTGCTGGATTTCGGCCTCGCCAAACTGCTGCCAGGCAAAACGGGCGACGACTCGGCGCTGCCCACGCGCGTGGGCGAGCCGGAGCACTTGACGAGCCCCGGGGCTACGGTCGGAACGGTCGCCTACATGTCGCCCGAGCAGGCGCGCGGCAGGGAGCTGGACGCGCGCAGCGACCTGTTCTCGTTCGGCGTCGTGCTGTACGAGATGGCCACGGGCCGCCAACCGTTTCCCGGGGCCACCTCCGCGGTGGTGTTCGAAGCCATCCTCAGCCGGGCGCCGGTGCCGCCACAGCGGTTGCATCCCGACGTGCCGGCCGAGCTGGAGCGCATCGTCCTGAAGGCCCTGGAGAAGGACCCGAAGCTCCGGTACCAGACCGCCGCCGACATGCAATCGGACCTGCGGCGCTTGAAGCGCGACAGCGACTCGGGACGCTCCGCGGCGCGGGCGATGGTCGTCGACTCCGAGGCCGCGTCGGACACGGCGCCGGTGGCCGCCTCAGCGCCGTCCTCGCCCGCGAGCCGCAGCGCGATCAGCACCAGCATCGCGCGCGTGTTGCCGACGCGCCGCTCGCGGCTCGTCGCGGCCGGCCTCGTGGTGGCGGCGATCGTCGCGGGGGCTTTCCTTCGCGTCGGGCGCAGTCAGGCCCTGACCGAGCGCGACGAGGTGCTGATTGCCGACTTCGTGAACACGACCGGGGACGCCGTCTTCGACGGCACGCTGCGCCAGGCACTCGCCGTGCAGCTCGGGCAGTCTCCGTTTCTCAACATCGTCTCCGACGAGCGGATCCGCCAGACGCTGGGCTTCATGGGACGGCCGCCCGCGGAACGCATCACGACGACGGTCGCCCGCGAGATCTGCGAGCGCGAGCAGATCAAGGCGCTGCTCACCGGATCGATCGCAGCCCTCGGCAGCCAGTACGTCGTGACGCTCGAGGCCATGAACGCCCGCAGCGGCGACTCGATCGCGCGAGAGCAGGCCCAGGCCGAGAGCAAGGAGACCGTGCTGAAGGCCCTGGGCCAGGCCTCCTCTCGGCTGCGCGAACGCCTGGGTGAATCGCTCGCCTCGCTCCAGAGGTACGACGCGCCGATCGAGCAGGCCACGACATCGTCCCTGGATGCACTCAAGGCCTTCACGACGGCGGAGGCCATCCGCTCGACGCAGGGCGACATCGAGGCCCTGCCGCTGCTGCAGCGGGCCGTCGAGTTGGACCCCAACTTCGCGATGGGTCTGGCGAAGCTCGGGACCGTCCATGGGAACCTCGGCGCGGCCGAGCGCTCCAACGAGTACACGACCCGGGCGTTCGAGCGCCGTGACCGCGTGAGCGAGCGCGAGAAGTTCTACATCGCGGTGCGCTACTACAGCAGCGTGACCGGGGAGATCTTCAAGGAGAAAGAGACCCTCGACCAGTGGACTCGCGTGTACCCGCGCGACTCGACGCCCTACAACTACCTCGCGGCGGCGTACGCCAATCTGGGCCAGTACGAGAAGGCCGCAGAGGCGGCGCGCGAGGAGATCCGCGTCGGGCCCTCGGGCGCCTTCGGCTACCAGGATCTGGCTTTCCTGTACATCAATCTCAACCGGCTCGACGAGGCCAAGGCGATCGTCCAGCAGGCCTTCGAGCGGAAGCTCGAGCGCGACAGCCTGCACCAGGGGTTGTTCCAGATCGCGCTCCTGCAGGGGGACGCCGAAGGCATGCGACGCGAGGTCGAATGGGCGCGTGGCCGGCCAAGCGAGTACTTCTTCAAGGGCAGCGAGGCCGCCGTGGCGGTTCAGCAGGGCCGCCTCGCCCGCAGCCGCGAGCTGACTGCGGAGGCTCTACGAATGACCGAGCAGTCCAAGGAGGCATCCGCACAGTTCGTCATGCGAGAAGCGCAGATGGAGGCTCTCGTCGGCAACAGCGCAAGGGCCCACGAGCGGGCGAAAGTCGCGCTCGCGCTCGACCCCGGATTCGCGAACTCCATCGAGTGCAGCCTGACGCTCGCTCTCGCGGGAAGTCCCGAGAAGGCGCAGCCCCTTGGCGACGCCGTGGCCCGACGCTTTCCGGCAGCGACCCTCTGGCAGGCCGTTCTCCTCGCCCGTTCCCGTGCGGCGGTGCAGCTCGCCCGCGGCAACCCGGCGGGAGCGATCGAGGCGCTCAAGGAGGCGTCGCCCTACGAGCGGGGCGCCTTGGCGAGCCACTGGGTCGTCTACCTGAGGGGCCAGGCTCTCCTGGACCTGCGCCAGGGGAGAGATGCGGCACGCGAGTTCCAGAAGGTCCTCGACAACCGCACAGTCGATCCGCTCTCGCCGCTGTGGCCGCTCTCCCGCCTGGGCCTGGCGCGCGCGCATGCCCATGCCGGCGATGCGGCGGCGAGCCGCGGTGCCTATCAGGACTTCTTCGCACTCTGGAAGGAGGCGGATGCCGACATCCCGATCTTGCAGGCCGCCCGTGGCGAGTACGTGAAGGTCAAGGGAGACTGAGGATCGGGCACCTCGTCGCAGTGAGAGTCACGGCGGCGGGCAGGATAGCGCGGGCCCGAGCAGGAGTCAGCGCGGAGAGGAGCCGTAGACCATGCGCTTGGTTCCCTCGACGCCCGACTGCTTCAGCAGCTCCGTGACCTCGCCCGCGTCGAGCCGGCGGCCGAGGGGCTCGGCCGAGTTGGCGAACTGCCACGCCAGGACCGCCATGACCGCCGTGTCGAGGGCGAGGCGCCTCGGGTCGACGTTCTCGAAGGTGTCGGTGGCGGTATGGTGACGGGCATCGTAATCCCCTTCCTCGACCCAGAGCGTCATGGCCGGAACGCCCACGACCACGAAAGGCGCGTGGTCGCGGTCGAAGGAGGCTTCGAGCGTGGTCGACGCGGCGCCCAGAGACGCGAGCGGAGCGAGGAGCCTCTTGACCGGCGCCTCGAGATCCTTCCTGCCGTGAAGCTCCACGCCGCGGGGCGATCCGGCGCCCGAGTCCATGACGAGCACCGCTTTGTGCGCGTCCAGCTCCTTCTCATGCGCGACGACATAAGCGCGCGAGCCGAGGCAGGCCTCCTCCTCACCTGAGAAGAGGGCGAAGCGGATCGTGCGCAGCGGCTGCACACCGAGCGATTTCAAGATCCGGGCTGCCTCGAGCACCGCGGCCACACCCGAGCCGTCGTCGTCCGCGCCCTGAGCGAAGTCCCAGGAGTCGTAGTGCGCCCCGAGGAGGACGATCTCGGAGGCGTCTCTTCCCGGAAGGTCGGCGATCACGTTGCGCTCGCGGTACGGGCTCGTGTCGAACGTGTTCTTGACGTCGAGCGAGACGCGCACCGGGCCTTTCGCGAGGAGGCGGCGCAGGAGCAGCGCGTCGTCCTTCGCCACGGATACCACGGGCAGCGGAGCCTTCGGAAAGAAGCCGAAGGCGGAGGTGTAGACCATGCGGCCGGGCTTGTCCGAGGGGATGAGCATCGCCGCCGCACCCGCCTCGGCGAGTGCGTGCGCGAGGGCGGCGCGCATCACGAAGGAGGGATCGGTGCCGGCCTTCTGCGGGTCGACGAGGACTGCGGCTCCTCGAAACCGCTCGAGCGGCGGCGTCAGCGCGGCCGAGGCCGGCGCACCGGCGTCGACGACGGCCGCGGCGATCTCTCCCGGCGTCCCTGGCACCCACGCATACGACCCGACTTGGATCGTCCGCTCGATCGGCGAGACGATCCGTCCGGTCGCCGGACCGCGCGTCCAGCGCGATTCGAGCGGGTACTCCTCGAAGCGGGCGTTCGCGTAGCCGGCTTTCTTCAGCTCCGCGAGGATGAGCTCCGAGGCGGCACGCAGCTCCTTCGAGCCGGTGACCCGCCCGCCGACCTCGTCCGTCAAGCGCTCGAGGAACGCCGACGCGCCGCCGTCGGTCAGCGCAGCTCCGGCGATGCGGGCGGGAACGTCCTGAGCGCGGACCGCGGCGCCCGCGGCCGTCATGCCGAGCATAAAGATGACGCCTCGGTGGAGTCTCAACCCTTCATCTCCAGTTCTGCGGTCCGAGCCGGGTCCCGGGAGAAACGGCCAGAGTCGGAAGGACATGCGGCGAATCCTACGCGAAGCGACGCAGCCCGCCTGAGGTCACGGCTCAACGATCGAGATGCAGCTCGACGCGCAACGGGCTCTTCTGGCCTGGAACGACGGCGAAGACGTCCTCGCCCACGACTTCGGTCGTGACAGTGATCCGCGCGCCACTCATGTGCGCCTCTGCGACGCGCGTCCCGGTCGGCAGCAGCATC
>Ga0075428_100009243_pt1 | contig 10930 bp, 9 predicted proteins | sample RhiMetdeltSRZDD2_FD_75291 | JGI IMG/M metagenome (GOLD analysis project Ga0075428, IMG submission 75291) | Populus rhizosphere microbial communities from Tennessee, USA - Rhizosphere MetaG P. deltoides SRZDD2 | ecosystem: Host-associated > Plants > Roots > Rhizosphere > Soil | place: USA... | reverse complement strand
TGAGCGGGATGAAGATCGCGTCTGCGACGCGCCGGATCGTGTCGCGATCCGTGCCGCGGTCGATATCGAGAATCACCAGCTCGTCGGCGCCTTCCGCCTCGTAGCGCATCGCGCATTCGACCGGATCGCCGGCGTCGCGAATGTTCGTGAAGGAAACGCCCTTGACCACGCGGCCCCCGCGCACGTCCAGGCAGGGGATGATCCGCTCGGGGATGCTGTTCGAGACAGTGATCTCGGACAGTCGTATGCGTTTCTCGAGCAGCGCTCTGCCGATGACGCACGCGGACACATTGCCGAGCCGCGAGAGCGATACGACGTCGCTGGCGGTGGAGACGCCGCCGGAGGCGATGATCTTCAGGCGCGTCATCGCGCGCAGCTCGCGATAAAGCGCGAACGAAGGTCCGCGCAGCGCGCCGTCTTTCGAGATGTCCGTGACCAGCACCTCGGGAACGCCGAGCGACTCGATGCGCGTGAAGACTTCGCGCATGGATGTCGACGACGCGCGTTCCCATCCATCGATGCGAACGACGCCGTCGCGAATATCGACTGCGGGCACGATGCGCCCGGCGCCGAATGTCTCGACGAGCGATGCCAGCAGCGCGGGCGCGCTCGCCGCGACCGTTCCGACGACGAGACGCTCCGCACCGCAGTCGAGCCAGCGCTGCGCGTCATCGATCGAGCGAATCCCGCCGCCGACCTGCACGATGAGATCGCGCCGCGAGAGCCGCCGCACGATGTCCGTCTCGATCGGACGTCCACTGCGCGAGGCCTCGAGATCGACGACGTGCAGACGCGCCCCGCGCGGCACATCGAGCGCGTCGAGCACTGCTTCCGGCTCGCCGTACACGCGCGCCGACGCGAACTCGCCGTGTGTCAGGCGCACGACGCGTCCGTTCAGCAGATCGAGCGAAGGGATCAGTTGCATTGGACGAAGTTCCTCAGCACGCGCAGCCCGGCGGTCGACGATTTCTCCGGATGAAACTGCACGCCGAAGATCCGTCCGCGCTGCACGGCCGCCGTGAACGCGCCGTTGTAGTCCGCACGCGCGACCTCGCTTTCGGCGCCGCGCGCCGCATACGAGTTCACGAAGTAGAACGGCGTCGCCGGAGCGATGCCCTCGAACAGCGGACCGCGTGCATCGACGCGATTCCATCCGATCTGCGGCACCGGCAGCGGTCCTTCGTACTTTCGCACTTCGCCTCGCACGAGGCCGAGCCCCGCCGTCGTTCCCATCTCGTGGGAAACGTCGAACAGCAACTGGTGACCAACGCAGATGCCAAGGAGAAACGCGTCGCGTTCGACCGCCTCGCGGATCGCGGCATCGATGTGCGTCTCTTCGAGCCACGTCATCGCCGCGATGAACGAACCGACGCCCGGCAGCACGATCCTGCTCGCGCGCGCGATCGCATCCGCATCGCTCGTGACTTGCAGCTCCGCACCCGCGGCGCGAAGCGCGCGCGCGATGTTCGCGACGTTGGCGACAGGCGAGTCGATGAGGGTGACGTTCATACGTTTGGAGTGCGGCGGCCATGCCGCCGCTTTTTCGATGGCGCACACGTGCCGCACCGAGAAAGCGGCGGCATGGCCGCCGCACTCCAGATCAGATCACTCCTTTCGTGCTCGGAACTTCCGTCCCCACCACCATCTTCGCCTCCCGCATCGCGATCGAAAACGCCTTGAAGATCGCTTCGGCCGCGTGATGTCCGTTGCGGCCGCGGATCAGGTCGATGTGCACGTTGCAGCCGCATTTGTTCGCGAACGACTTGAAGAACTCTTCGACGAGTGCGAACGGAAAATCTTTGTGGATGAGCAGCATCTCGCGATCGATCGGGACCTCGAACACGAGAAACGGACGGCCGGAGAAATCGATGACCACGCGCGCGAGCGACTCGTCGAGCGGCACGTAGGCGTGGCCGAAGCGGCGGATGCCGCACTTCTCGCCGAGGGCGGCGGCGAAGGCTTCGCCTAACACGAGAGCGGTGTCTTCGACCGTGTGGTGATAGTCGATGAACGTGTCGCCGGTCGCGATGACGTCGAGATCGACGCGCCCGTGCTTCGCGATCACCTCCAGCATGTGCGAGAGAAAGCCGATCGGCGTGTCGATCGACGAGCGGCCGGTGCCGTCGAGATCGAGCGTGATCGAGACGGATGTTTCCTTCGTGGTGCGGCGAATGGTTGCGGATCTCATGCGAGGCACTCCAGGAAGCGATCGTTCTCTTCGCGCGTGCCGATGGACACGCGCAGGAAGTCTGCGTATTTGCGGACCAGCACACCGCGCGCGAGAAAGTCCTCGAACGCGGCCGGTGCGCGAAATGCGATGAAGTTCGCGCGCGTGGGGAACACGGTGATCGACGGAATCGCGCGCATCGCGGCGAGCACGCGCTCACGCTCGGCGATGATATCGGCGACATTGTGATCGCGCAGGTCGCGATGCTCGAGCGCGATCGCGGCCGTGGTCTCGCTGACCACATTGAGCGAGTAGGGCAGCTTCACTTTGCGGATCTCGCGGCACGTCGCCGCCGTGGACGCGAGCCATCCGACGCGCAGCGCAGCGAGTCCCCACGCTTTCGAGAACGTCGAGAACGTCACGAGATTGTCGTGCAGGGGAGGGAGCGTGTCCTCCGCGAAATCGCCGTACGCGCGATCGAAGAGCACGGTCGCGCCGGTGGCGAGGAGTTGATCGAGTCCGCCTGACGGGAGCACACCTCCGGTGGGATTGTTCGGCGAGCAGACGATCACCACCGCGCCGCGCAGGTTGGTCAACGTGCGGACCATCTCGTCGAGCGGCAGGAGTCCCGTCGCCGGATCGACATCGATCGGGATCGCCAGTCCTCCGGCGATCGTGACGAGCTTCTCGTACAGCGCGAAGGTCGGTCGCAGGAACACGACCGGCGTGCCTGGTCCGATGAACGCGCCCGCCGCCGCGGCGAGGAGCTCGTTCGAGCCATTGCCGGCGAGGATGTTCGCGGCCTCGTAGCCGTACGCTTTCGCCAGTGCGTTGCGCAGCGTCGACGACTCGAAGTCGGGATAGCGGTTCCAGTCGCGCTCCGCAATGCGCGCGAACACTTCGTCCTTGAACGGGAAGTCGAACGGGCTTTCGTTCTGATTGAGCTTGACGTCGGCTTCGCGCAGCTCGAGCGTGTATGCAGTCATCGCCGCAACGGCGGCGCGCGCGGTCATGAGTTGCTCCTTTCGCTCGTGGTGCAGGCCGCTGGCCTGCCGTCCGGCCGCCGGCCCGGCGGCCGGCTCAACGGCGGGCCAGCGGCCCGCCCCACGACCGATCGCGCGTGGAGCGGTAGACCTTCGAATTCGGCGATGCGCGCGGCGTGCGGTGCGAGATCGCTCAGCGCTTCCGCGGTCAGCGTGATGACGTTCGTGCGCTTGACGAAGTCGTACACGCCTAACGGGGAGAAGAATCGCGCGCTGCCCGACGTCGGGAGCACGTGATTGGAGCCCACCACGTAATCGCCCACCGCAGGCGGCGCGAACGACCCGCAATAGATCGCTCCCGCGTTGCGCACCTGTTGGGCGATGGTTGCCGCATCGCGCGCATGAATCGAGAGGTGCTCCGGTGCGATGCGATCGGAGATGGCGACGGCTTCACCGATCGTGTCTGCGACGAGCGTCAGCGTCGCACGAACGTTCCATGGTTTCCCGACGCAGATGCAGATCACCGCGGAGTCGGGACCGTGTTCCTGCTGCGCGTCGAGATCGGCCTGCACGAAATCGACATCCGCGGTTTCATCGGCGATGACCACGAGCTCCGTCGGCCCAGCGGTCATGTCGATGCCGACCTCGCCGATGAGGCGCGCCTTCGCCGCGGTCACGTACGCGTTTCCCGGCCCGGCGATCTTGTCGACGCGTGCGAGCGTCTGCGTGCCGAGAGCGAGTGCCGCGATGCCGGCGGCGCCGCCGGCGCGATAGATCTCGTGGATGCCGAGGCGCTTGCAGACGTAGTGCAACTCCGGACGCGCGGCGACCGTGGGTGTCGTCGCGACGACGATCTCTTCGACACCGGCGATGCGTGCGGGAACGGCGCACATGATCAGCGTCGACACGTACACCGCGCGTCCCCCGGGCACGTACACGCCGGCGCGACGCAGCGGCTGCACGCGATGCGTGATTCCTTCCCACGCGTACGACGCCGGAAGTTGCGGGCCATGAAACGCCTCGACGCGCTCGATGGCGACGTCGAGTGCGCGTGCGAGCTCGCGATCGATCGTCGCATCGCGCACGTCGACGCGGATCTCGTCAGGCGCAATCGAAACGCGATCGAAGCGCTCGATCTGTTCCGCGACGAACGTGTCGCCGCGCTCGCGCACGCCGGCGATCATCTCGTCCGCGACGCGAAACGCGTTCTCGTTGGCCGCGCTGCGGCGGCTCTCCAGCGCGCGGAGCGCGGCTTCGGCTTCAGGGGAGTTAGCTTTGATCATCGCGTTCTCTCCGTTGACAACGCTCATCGCGCCACCGCCCACCCAGGTCCCTCGCTACGCTCGGGATGACAAGTGGCCTCGATCCGCGAGATCAGCTCGCGGATTTGTTTGTTGTTCGTCCGATACACGTTCTTCGACACGATCAGCCGCGGCGTGATCTCGGCGACGAAGTCCTGCAGCTCGAGCTTGTGCACGCGCACGGTCTCGCCGGTTTCGACGAGATCGATCACGTGCGAGGTGAGGCTGAGCACTGCCGCGAGCTCGACGGATCCGCCTAACGGCACGATCTCCGCGCGCAGTCCTTTCGACTCCAGGTACTGGCGCGTGATGCGCGGGTACTTCGTGGCGATCTTCGTGGTGACGTCGCGCGAGAGCCGCGGTGCGCCCGGCGCGCCGATGACCATCATCGAGCAGCGGCCGTACGGCAGCTCGACCGGCTGGAACGCGCCGCAGTCGTGCTCGAGGATCTGATCGAATCCCGCGACGCCCGCGTCGGCGGCGCCGTGATCGACGTACACCGGCACGTCGCAGTCCTTGACGAAGATCCACTCGATGCCGCCGCGCGTGAACACGAGCTTGCGCGTGCGCAGGTCCGCTTCGGTCGGAACGTCGTAGCGCGCCGCGGCGAAGGTGCCGAGCACTTTGTCCTGGAGACGGCCTTTGGGAATGGCGATGCGCATCAATCCTCCAACTCGTCGAGCGTGAATGTGAACCCGATCGCCGCCGCGTCGGCGCCGAAGCGCGCGTAGAGCGTGTCGTAGCGGCCACCCTGCGCAATCGCTCTGCGGCGATCGTCGCCGTAGACCCAGAAGCGCAAGCCCGTGTAGTAGCCGCGCGAGCCTTCTTCTTCGTGCTGCAGGAATCGCGGATCGTCGATCCCGGGGCCGTCGGTGTAAACGACGAGCGGCGCTTTGCTGAATTGCGATGCGATCGTGGCGACGAGTTGCAGCGTCTCGAGGTCCGCGTCGGTCGATCCGTCGCCGACGATCTCCGCGCCGATCTGGAACATCTCGCGATTCGTGCCGAGGCGCGTGGCCTCGCAGCGGATCACATCGCCGCGGTAGAACACGCGCAGCGGAAGTTGCACGGAATCGAGCGACGGCGCGAGAGCGCGCGCGACCATCGGCGTGAAGTCGGAGCGGATCGCGACGAGCTCACCTTCGCGATCGGTGAAGCGATAGCTCTGCCGCGCGGCGTCGCGCTCGGTGACCTGGGTGTACGGCTCCGCGAAGTCGATGATCGGCAGCACGATCTCCGCGAAGCCCGCATCTTCGAGCAGCGACACGAAGCGCGACTCGATCCGTCTGCGCCGGGCCGTCTCTTCGATCAGCAGCGGCCTCGCGCCGGTTGGATATCGGAATCTTGTGGCCATAAAGTCGAAAACCTCTTCCCCGCATCAGGAAGAGGTCATCGACTCGCTCGCAGGACTCATCGCGCGCCCCTTCCTTTCGGCGGGGCACACGGATCAGCACCCCTACCGTTCGTGGTGGTGATGGTGGTGCCGATGAGTGCGAGTGGTAGTCACGTCGCGGGCAGTGTAGGGAGGGTTCGTGGTGAATGTCAAATGGAGTTGGCGGTTGGCGGTTGGCAGTTGGCGGGAGGCCCCCATGTCAAATGAGTCGGCGGTCGGCCGTGGTCTCCTGCCGACCGCCAACCGCCAACCGCCAACCGCCGATTGATGTTTTTCTCCCGCCCGACCGCCGACCGCCGACTGCCGACTCCATAGAATGCGCACATGTGTGGGATCGCCGGACTCTGGAGTTTCGCCGGCGCCGGGGAGCACGAGCTTGCATCAGAGGCCTCCCTGATGGCGGATGCGCTGCATCATCGCGGCCCCGACGATGAGGGTGTGTGGACCGACGCGTCGGCCGGGATCGCGTTCGGCTTCCGTCGCCTGTCGATTCTCGATCTCTCGCCCGCGGGCGCGCAGCCGATGACGTCGGCGAGTGGACGCTACGTGATCGTCTTCAATGGCGAGATCTACAACCATCGCCGTTTGCGCGTCGAGCTCGGAACTCGTGCTCTGCGCGGACACTCCGACACGGAAATCCTGCTGGCGTGCATCGATGAGTGGGGTCTCGAAGCCGCGGTCGAGCGATTCATCGGCATGTTCGCGTTCGCGCTTTGGGATCGCGGCGAGCGGCGTCTCTCCCTCGTGCGCGATCGCCTCGGCGTGAAGCCGCTGTACTACAAAGCCACGCCCCGCGGCGTCTCGTTCGCGTCGGAATTGAAGGCGTTAGGCCGCGACGAGATCGATCGCGGTGCGCTCGCGCTCTACGCGCGATACGGGTACGTCCCTGCGCCGTGGTCGATGTTCGAAGGCGTGTGCAAAGTTCCGCCCGGCTCGATCCTCACCATCGATTCGTCGGGTGCGCGGCGGATGCACACGTATTGGGATCCGGCGCGCGTCGCGGAGCGCGCGGTCGCGAATCCGTTCCGCGGCTCGGAAGACCAGGCGCTGGCCGAGCTCGAATCGCTGCTCTCCGATGCCGTGCGTCTCCGCCTGATCTCCGATGTTCCGCTCGGACTGTTCCTCTCCGGCGGCGTCGACTCTCCGCTCATCGCCGCGCTCATGATGCGCGAGGCAGGCTCGGTGTCGACGTTCACGATCGGCTTCGAAGGAATGCCGAGCGAAGCGCCTGCCGCGCGAGCCGTCGCGCGCCACCTCGGCACGAAGCACACCGAGGAGATCATCAGTGCGGAAGACGTGCTCGAGGCCATCCCGCTGCTGATGGCGATCTACGATGAGCCCCTCGGCGACTCCTCATCGATCCCGACCTTGCTCGTGTCGCGTCTGGCGCGCGAGCACGTGACGGTCGCGCTGTCGGGAGACGGCGGCGACGAGTTGTTCGGCGGCTATCACCGTTACTTTCTCGGACAGCGCCTGACCAGCCGCGTCGCGCGCGTGCCGCGACTGCTGCGGCGACCGCTCGGCATCGCCCTTTGCACCGCGGCGAAGCTGCCGTCGCCGCGCAACGTCGGCGATCGTCTGCGCGGACTCGGCTCCGCGCTGCAACTCGATCCGATCTCGCGGTTCGAGCTGGAGGTCGGGCCGTCGATGCTCGAAGTGATCGACGCGCCACCACGGCAGTTCGTGCTGAAGGAGCGTGACGCGTGGCCGGAGCTCGAGGATCCGACCGAGCTGATGATGTATCTCGACACGGTCACGTATCTGCCCGATGACATCCTCGCGAAGGTCGATCGCGCGAGCATGGCCGTGAGTCTCGAAGTTCGCGAGCCGCTGCTCGATCATCGCGTCGTCGAATTCGCATGGTCGCTGCCGCTGGAGATGAAGGTGGGCGAGGGAAAGGGCAAGCGCATTCTGCGGCGTCTGACGCGTAAGTTCGTTCCCGAGGAGATCGTCGATCGCGACAAGCAGGGCTTCGGATTGCCGATCGACGGATGGCTGCGCGGACCGCTGCGCGACTGGGCGGAGTCGCTCGTCGACGAGACGCGCATTCGCGGCGAGGGGTACTTCGAGCCTGCGAGCGTGCGCCGCGTGTGGAACGACGGCCCGCGTCCGGGCGCCGAAGGGGTGCTCTGGAAACTGCTCATGTTCCAACAGTGGATTGGGGAACGCCGCCGAGACACTACAATCCGCCAGCCATGACCATCGACGAGCAACTCGACTACCTCGCCAAAGGCGCGGTCAATCTGGTGGAGAGGGCCGATCTGAAGACGAAGATCGAGCGCGGCAAGCCGCTCACCGTGAAGGTCGGATTCGATCCGACCGCACCCGACATTCACCTCGGCCACACCGTTCTGATCCGCAAGATGCGCCACTTCCAGCAGATGGGCCATCGCGTGATCTTTCTCATCGGCGACTTCACCGGAATGATCGGCGATCCGACCGGAAAGAAAGCGACGCGGCCCGCGCTCTCCCGTGAAGAGATTTTGCAGAACGCGGAGACGTACCGGCGGCAGGTCTACAAGATTCTCGATCCGGTGAAGACCGAGATCCTCTTCAACTCCGAGTGGCTCGGCGCGCTCGGTTCCGAGGGGATGATCAAGCTCGCGGCGAAATACACGCTGGCCCGGATCCTCGAGCGCGACGACTTCCGCAAGCGCTTCGACGCGCACCAGCCGATCGCGCTGCACGAGTTGCTCTATCCGCTCGCGCAGGGGTACGACTCCGTCGCGCTGAAGGCCGACGTCGAGTTAGGCGGAACCGATCAGCTCTTCAATCTCCTCGTCGGCCGCGACCTGATGCGCGAGTACCGGCTCGAGCCGCAGGTCGTGCTCACGACGCCATTGCTCGAAGGACTCGACGGCGTGGAGAAGATGTCGAAGTCCCTCGGCAATTACATCGGCATCGACGAAGAGCCGGGCTCGATCTTCGGCAAAGTGATGTCGATCTCCGATGAGCTGATGTGGAAGTACTACGTGCTCTGCACCGACCTGACACCGGCGCAGATCGACGAATTGAAACAAGGGCATCCGATGGATGCGAAGCGGAATCTCGCGAAGCTGATCATCCGCGACTTCCACGATGCCGATGCCGCGGAAGCGGCCGAGGCCGAGTTTCGTCGTGTGTTCAGCGAGCGGCAGGTGCCGGCGGAGATCGAGGAGAAGATGCTTCCCGCATCGAGCGAGCCGCAGCTTCTGGCGAAGATCATCACCGCGGCCGGACTCGCGGAGAGCAACAAAGACGCGCAGCGCCTCATCGCGCAGGGCGGCGTGCTCGTGGACGACGTGAAGATCGATACGACGAAACACGCGCTCGATGCCGGGGCGGGGAAGAGCTACCTGCTCAAGGTGGGGAAGAGGCGATTTGCACGCGTGCGATTCGAGTAGCGAGTTGCGAGTGCGGTGTCGCCCGGGCGACGAAGCCCGGGCAACTCGCTACTCGCAACTCGCAACCATCACTTGAACACCACCGGAATCGTCAGCACCGACGACGATCCGCCCGCAGTCGCGCGGAGCAGGATCTCGCCGCTCTTGCCTTTCACGGAGCCGCTCGCGACGACGGTCACCGTGCCGTTCGCATCGAGGAACTCGGTCTGCGCGGGCGAGGAGATCACTTCGTACGACACGGTCTCGCCGAACTCACCCTCCGCCACGACGCGGAAGTAGTCGGGGAACATCGACGTCACGATCTGCAGCGGCGCATCGAGCACGCCGTCGCCGTTCGCATCGGCGATGTCGACCGTACCGTTCTCGTCGAGATCGACGCCGGCGAAGTTGATGGTGATGTCCTCGCGCGTGCGGCCCGCCGGGACGAACGTCGGATCGTCGGTCGCATTGACGATGCTTCCGTAGAAGATCGCCTTGCCTTCGGTCAGACGCGCGTGGATCGTGTCATTGCCCTGCTTGGTCGCGCCGATGAACTCGATCGCGTTGCCGAACTGCGCGTGCTCGCCGGCGGCGAGCGTCGTCTCCTTCGTCGCGGCGACGGTGCCGTCGGCGCGGAGAACGCTCCAGGTGATCTTCGCCGCCTCGACCGCGTACACGCCGGCGTTGAAGCGATAGCTCGCTACCGAAGGACCCGGAATGGCGGCGATGTCGCCGAGGCGATAGGCATCGGCGGCATTGATGGCGGGGATGTCCTGCCCGAACTCGCCGTTCGCGGACGTGTTGAACGTGCGCGACGTGACGGCGAGCGTCTTCGCATCGCGATCGGCGACGTCGATCACGATCGCGCCGGTGCCGCCGCTGAGACCGAACTTCGTCTTCGCGATGTCGGCGATGGACAGCGTCTGGCGCGGCTGCAGCGTCACCTCCACCGGGCCGAGAACGTTCGTGCCCTGATGAAACGTGAGCGACACGGTCATCTCTCGCGGACCCGCGGTGTGCAGCGTGAGCTCGCTCTGCCACTGACTATTGTTCGCGCCCGGACCGGTACCTGCGGCCGGAACGATGATCGTCGCGGCCTGCGCGGCGAGCGGCAGTGCAGCCACAGCCGCCGCGAGAATGAGATTACGGAACTTCATGGGAATTGCCTCCTTTTTGGCCGTTGGTACGGAGGCACAGGAAATTGTGTCTAATTTGGCCTGCTGTTAATTGCATACAAAAATAGGACCTATAGGTCCTATAGGGCTTATACGTCCGATGGGACCTAACCGTCTATACTGCGCGCCGCTATGCCGATCCCTCTTCTCGACCTCAAACAGCAATACGCCGCGATCCGCGAGGAAGCACTGCGCGTGACGGCGGAGATTTACGACTCCCAGCTCTTCATCCTCGGCAAGCGCGTCGAGGATTTCGAGCGCGACTTCGCCGCCTACTGCAAAACGAAGTACGCGGTCGGTGTCTCGTCGGGGACCGACGCGCTTCTCGAGGCGCTGATGGTGCTCGGCATCGGCGCGGGCGACGAGGTGATCGTTCCGGCGTATTCGTTCTTCGCCACCGCGGGCGTGGTCTCGCGCGTCGGCGCGACGCCGGTCTTCGTCGACATCGATCTCACCGACTACAACATCGATCCGAAGGCGCTCGAGGCGAAGATCACGCCGCGCACGAAGGCGATCATGCCCGTGCATCTGTACGGACAGCCGGCGCCG
>Ga0075428_100009240_pt1 | contig 10932 bp, 8 predicted proteins | sample RhiMetdeltSRZDD2_FD_75291 | JGI IMG/M metagenome (GOLD analysis project Ga0075428, IMG submission 75291) | Populus rhizosphere microbial communities from Tennessee, USA - Rhizosphere MetaG P. deltoides SRZDD2 | ecosystem: Host-associated > Plants > Roots > Rhizosphere > Soil | place: USA... | reverse complement strand
GGCCGATGCCGATCCAGAACACGAAGTTCACGATCGGCCAGCCCCAGGCGACGGGCACGTTGTTGCCCCAGACGCCGACGCCCGTGAACACGAGGTAGGTGATCATCGCGCCGAGGTTCAAGAACAGCGCTGTGCTGATGCCGAACATCAGATACCACGCGCGCGGCGTCTTCCTCTCGGCGACGCTCGCGATGGTATTCGTGACCGAAGCGAAGTCGTTCTTGCCCTCGACCAGCGGCGCCCGGCGCAGCGGATTCTCGACCTCGTCGACTACGGTGATTGCGCTCATCGGGATCAGCCCGGTTGGAGTTCGGGGTTGGGGTTGCGGACGCGACCGAGGTAGGTCGTGCGCGGCTTCGTGTTCAGCTCGGACAAGAGCCCGTAGTTGAGGTCGAGGGCGCGCTGGGTGCTGACCGCGCTGGTCTTCTCGAGCGTGTTGCCGAAGGTGATCGCCTGCGTCGGGCAGGCCTGCGCGCACGCGGTCGTGACGTGCACGTCGTTCGGGCCGTCGCCGACCTTCTTGCCGGCGAGCTTGGCCTGGATGCGGCCGCCGTTGATGCGCTGCACGCAGTAGGTGCACTTCTCCATCACGCCGCGGCTGCGCACGGTGACGTCCGGATTGAACGCGAGGCGCTTCGTGTCGGCCACGCTTCCCGTGTAGTCGAGGTAGTTGAAGCGCCGCACCTTGTAGGGGCAGTTGTTGCTGCAGTAGCGCGTGCCGATGCAGCGGTTGTAGACCATGTCGTTCAGCCCATCGGGGCTGTGCGTGGTCGCGGCGACCGGGCAGACCGACTCGCACGGCGCGTTCTCGCACTGCATGCACGGCACCGGCATGTTCGCGACCTGCGGGTCCTCGACCATCTCGAGCTTGTCGCTGTGCGTGACGTCCTTCTTGGCCTTCGTGTCGGCGACCGAAGTGAAGTAGCGATCCGCGCGGATCCAGAACATCTCGCGGTTCTTGGCGACCTGCATCTTGCCGACCATCGGAACGTTGTTCTCGGCGACGCAGGCGGCGAGGCACGCGCTGCAACCCGTGCACGCGTTGAGGTCGATCACCATGCCCCACTGGTAGGGCGACTTCTTGACCTCGGGATCGCTGCGGCGGGCCTCGAAGCGCTCGACCCACAGCGACTTCGCGAGCGACGCTTCGACCGCCGTCTCGTCGTGCAGGCGCGCCGCCTGATCGAGCGGCGACATCTTGGGCGCCCATCGCGGGTCGGCCTCGTTCTTCTTCACGGTAGCTTCGCGCACGTGGGCGCGACCGGCCATCGTGCCGTGTTCCTGTGTGCAGACGAGCTCGTGGCTGCCCTGACCGCGATGCACTTGCGCGCCCGTCGCGATCCACTGCGAGCCCGTGGTGCGCAGCACGTAGCCGTTGAAGCCCGTGCCATGCGCAACCTTGCAGGATTCGGGCAGCGATCGGCCCCAGCCGAGGCGGATCGTCACGCTGTCGTCCGCGTGGCCGGGTAGGATCCACGCGGGGATCTGCAGTGAGCTGCCGCCGGCCGTGATCGTCAGGAAGTCGCCGTTCTGGACGTTGAGCTTTCTCGCGGTCGCCATGCTGACGAGCGCCGCGTTGTCCCAACTCAACTTCGTGAGCGGGTCGGGGATCTCCTGCATCCACGAGTTGTTGGCATAGCGGCCGTCCCCCATCTTCGGGCAGCTGCGCAACACCACCTCGATGCCCTCGGGTCGCTTGTAGCCACCCACGGCCTCCGCGATCGCCGGCGCGTCGATGGCAACGTTCTCGACTGCGAACGAACCGGCGACGAAACCGTCGCGCAGCGCATTCGGCCACCAGTTCGTCGTGAAGTCCGGAGCGCCCGAAGCAGTCTGCCAGTGCGCCTTCACGAGCTCGTAGCCGAACAGCGTGCTGCGCGCCGACACGAGATCCTCCCAGCCGGACTCCTGGTTCAGGAAGCCGAGGAATTCGAGCGCCGAGACGCCGCCGTGCAGCGGAGCCACGAGGGGCTGGCGCATCGAGACCGTGCCGTCGTGGGCGCGTGCGTCGCCCCAGCACTCGAACTCGTGTGCTTCGGGGAAGTGCCAGTCGCACAACATGCCGGTCTCGTCGTCGTAGGCGCCGACGTGGATCGTGGTCTTGGGCTTCTTGGCCTTCAGCAACTCGGCGAACTTGAGATCCGCGGGCGCGTCGTAGACTGGGTTCGTGCCCAGGAACACGAGCGTGTCACACTTGCCCTGCTCGATCGCCGTGCACAGCTCCTGGATCGAAGCAACCGCGCTCGCTTGCAGTCCCTCGGGGACTGCGCGGTAGGTCACCGTCTGGCCGACGTTGCCGAGCGTCTGGTTGATCGCGTGCACGGCGGCGTGCACAGCGGCCGGTTGGTTCGGGCCTGCGATCACGATGCTGCGGCCGCGCGCCGATTGCAGGTCTCTGGCGAGGACTTCGATCCACGGCTTGCCGTCCTTCGCAAACGGCGCGGCCGGGTGTTTCTCGAGCGCCTGTGCGAGCCCGGTGCCCTTGCCGACACCGAGCGCGTTCGCCAAGGCGAAGGTCACGGCCGGGATGTCTCCCGACTTCGTGCGGAAGCGATGATCTGCCGCGGTGCCCGTCGTGCTGTAGGTCGACTCGGCGACGTAGAGGCGCGACAGCTTCTTGCCCGGAACCGGCTTCTGGCGCGTGGCGGCCCAGCCACGCGCGTTGACCAGGTTGTTGCCGTCGGTGGCGAGGAAGTCGCTGTCGAGCGACACCACGACATCGGCCTTGCCGAAGTCGTAGTGCGTGCCGACCACGCGCCCGAACGCGATCTTCGCGCCGGCGAGCTCGTTGTCCGCGTGCAGCGCCGACCAGGTGTGGAAGCGCGCCTTCGGGAAGCTGCCCTTCTGCATCTTCTCTACGGCGGCGAGCAGCGATGGCGAAGAGGTCTGCGGCATGAGCACGTGCAGGCCCTCACCGCGCCTGATGTTGACGAGCTCCTTCGAAGCCTCGTCGAGCCAGCCGTAGAACTCGGTCCAGACGTCGGGCTCGGCGACCGGGGCCGCGTGTTCGTGTCCGCCGCCTGCACCATGAGCTTCGTGCTCGGCGGCGGCCTTCTTCGGGCCGCGGGCCTTGCGGCTGCGGCTCGGGTCGTAGAGCTGCAGCAGTTCGGCGTGCAATTGCAGATCCGTGCCACCGAGGCTGCTCGGATGTTTGGGGTTGCCCTCGATCTTCGTCGGCCGACCATCGCTGCTCTTGGCCAGGACACCGATGCCGTAGCCACGCCGCGACAAGGTCGTCGCGTAGAGTTGCGGTAGCCCGGGCTTGAAGCCTTCTGGCCGCTTGTTGAACGGCAGGATGTGGGTCTCGGGCTTGCGGCAGCCCGCGAGTCCGGCGAGAGCGACCGAAGCGGCGACCGCACTGAGGAAACCGCGGCGCGAAACTTCGTCCGGTGCATCCGCGATGCCTTCGGGGAACTCACGCTCGACGGCGCCCAGGTATTCCGGCGAGTTCTCGAGCTCGCCGAGGCTCCGCCAGTAGATCGCCTCCGGTTCGCCGCCAATGGCCTGTTCGCTTGACGATTGCACCGCGGCCGATGGCGCCATTGCCAATGAGTGGCCGCCCTGCAGTTCGAGGTTGTGTGGCTCGTTCATCGTGGACATCGGCTTGGTCGGATCGATGGTCATCGGTGGCAGGCCGCGCAATGGGTCGGAGGGTTCAACTCGGGCGGGTTCTCGCCCTGCCACTCGAGTTGCCTTCGGGCCGCGGCGATGCTGGCCTCGGTGGGGAGCCAATCCATCTGGGTGACCGACACGCCCGCGGGCCGGATGTGAGCGGTCGGATTGCGGTGGCACTCGAGGCACCAGCCCATGCTCAGTGGCTCGGCCTGACGCACGAATTCCATCTGGTCGATCCGGCCATGGCAGCTCGCGCACCCGACGCCGACCCTGATGTGCACGGCGTGATTGAAGTAGGCGTAGTCCGGCAGCAGGTGGACCTTGACCCACTCGATCGGGGGGCCATCACCCCTCGCGTCGGCACCAGCCTGGTCGCGCAGCAGCTTGAGGGCAATGCTGTCCTTCAGCACGTGGCGGTGACAGCCGAGACAGGTTTCCGCATCGGGGATGGTCGCGTGCGGCCCTTCTTCCACCATGCGATGGCAATAGCGGCAGTCCATGCCCAACGCGCCGGCGTGCAGGGCATGGCTGTAGGCGATCGGCTGGTGCGGCTGGTAGCCGACATCCGTGTGGTATGGAGAGAACCAGAAGGACACTGCGAAAACCACGAACAGGCCCATCGCGGCCGCACCGAGCGCGAGCACGGCCGGCAACTTGTTGGTCCACTTGGGAAACAGGACAGTCAAGGTGGGTCCGCTCCGCGGCGTCGGGGAGGTTTGCGGTTGCTGGGAATCACGATCGGACCTTGCTCGGGTAAGCAGGGTCGAACCAACCTGCTGCCAAAGTCGAACCGGATGACCGTGGCGGAAACCAGGGCTGGCGGAGCACGTGCGAGTGCCCGGAAAGGGCAGCCCCTGTAAAAGATCGCCGGCGTCCGGTCAATTTCAGAGTTCCTAGAATCACCTTGAAACCGGGAGCAGCGACTCGTGCCGTCGAAGACGCGCGATGACGTGGCCTTGCTGCTGCTGCCGGTCCCACTCGGCGCCGCAGGGAAACTGCTCAAAGGCCACAATGTGTGGCCACGAACGGCTCGATCAGGCGGATTGCGAGGTCCTGCGCGAGCGGATTCGGATGGGGGTCGGCCGGCGTGACCCAGAGGTCCTCGGCCCTCGTCTTCGCGAGCGACGGGAGCACGTCGAGAAACGGGATTCCGGCGGCTTTGCAGTAGAGAGCGACCAGGTCGTGCAACTTCTGGAACGGGTAGTGCCGGGCGTCGCCGAGCCCCTGCAAAAACGGCCACAAGATCACCATGAACTTGACCTTACGCTCGTCGCACCAGCGCTTCATCGCGCCTAGGCAAGCTTGCGGTACACCCTGGGACCACATCGCTTCGAATGGCTTGTCGTGTCCAGCAAGTCCGGCTGCCAAAGCCTGTTCCACTGGGAGATCGAGCAGCTCCTGCACCCAGTCGCGCGTTGGATCGAGGTCGAGCTGGTTGCGTCCGAGGGCGCGTACGAAGAGGTCGAGCGTGCGCAGGCCAGTCGACGGGGGTGGGGCGATGACGGAGAGGCCGCTGCTTGGAATGAGATCGTTCAAGCAGATCGTGACGACGACGGCGTCGGGACCGAACACGTGGAAGCGGTGCTCGAGCCCCCACCAGTACTCGTCGACGCAGACTGTGCCCGCGGCTCCGCAGTTGACCGTGAAGACGTCCTTTCCGCTCGCGCGCAGTTTGCCTTCGAGCAGTCGGACCCATCCCGTCTCGATCGGAATGCCCCACGCGAACGTGAACGAGTCGCCAAGGCACAGGATGCGTTTCTGCCCGGCCGGCTTGTCCTGGGTGATCTCGCGTTCGCGCAAGCCGAAGCGATTGATGTGGACCGGCACGCGACCGCGCGCATCGAACCAGTCTCGTCGCAGCTGGTCGGCGTCGGTGTAGCAGAGGAAGAAGGTCTGCCCTGGCGCCCACGTGAGGCGCTTGCGCGGTGGTGAGGCCGCTCCGTCCGGTGCGACCTCCACCAACAGGTGCTGCTCCCGGGCTTCATCGAAGGTGATCGGCGTGCCATCGCCTTTCGCGTAGCTCAGGTTGCCCAGCGGTGGTTGCCACGCTTCGACGAAAATGCGCAGCGTCAATTCACACGCCCCGACCGCAACCACGGTTGCCAGCAGGGCGAGCGCGAGCCGCGTGACGGCTCTTTTCCGCCGCAGTGGCGTGGAGTGCATCGCCGAAGCCTAGCTTCTCGGGATTGCCATGGCACGGCGCGCGGGTGCCCACATGCGGGTGTTTTTCGGCTGCAGCACTTTCGCGAGCGCGGCATACTCCCCCGCCGCTCTCGGCTCCTCGCAACGGCCCGTCCCCGGATTCATGCCCACCTTCGTCCTCGGAATCTCTGCGTTCTACCACGATTCCGCCGCGAGCCTGCTGCGCGACGGCGAGATCGTCGCTGCAGCTCAAGAGGAGCGCTTCACGCGCAAGAAGCACGATGCGACCTTCCCGTCGCGCGCAGTCGAGTTCTGTCTGCAGACGGCGGGCATTCGCGCCGCCGAGGTCGACTTCGTCGCGTTCTATGACAAGCCGATCCTGAAGTTCCACCGCGTCATCGAGACGTTCCTCGGCTACGCGCCGCTCGGTCTGCGATCGTTCGCCAAGTCGCTGCCCATCCTGATCGGTGAGAAGCTCAACATGCGGCGCCTGCTCGACAGGAGCCTCGGCCAGAGGCCGAGGAACCGCTACGTCTTCCCCGAACACCACGAGAGTCACGCGGCGTCCGCGTTCTATCCGTCGCCGTTCCAGGATGCGGCGATCCTGACGATGGACGGCGTCGGCGAATGGGCGACCACGACGATCGGTGTCGGCGAGGGCAACAAGCTGCGGCTCTTGAAGGAGATCCGCTTCCCGCACTCGCTGGGCCTGCTCTACTCGGCCTTCACCTACTACTGCGGCTTCAAGGTCAACAGCGGCGAATACAAGCTCATGGGGCTCGCCCCCTATGGCGAGCCGTGTTTCGCGAAGCAGATCCGCGACCACCTGATCGACATGCGCGACGATGGCAGCTACCGGCTGAACCTGTCGTACTTCAACTACTGCCAGGGGCTGACGATGACGAGCAAGAAGTTCCACGCTCTCTTCGGCGCCCCCCCGCGGCGACCGGAGTCGCCGCTCGAGCAGCGCCACATGGATCTCGCCGCATCGATCCAGAAGGTGACCGAGGAGGTCATGCTGAACACGGCGCGGCATGCGCACGCGGTGACCGGCAAGAAGAACCTCTGCCTCGCCGGCGGTGTCGCACTCAACTGCGTCGGCAACGGCGTGATCCTGCGCGAGGGACCGTTCGAGCAGATCTGGATCCAGCCCGCGGCCGGCGACGCCGGCGGATCGCTGGGCTCGGCGCAGTTCGTGTGGCACAACCTGCTCGGCAAACCGCGCCAGGTGTCCCGCGCCACGGACTCGCAGCGCGGTAGTCTGCTCGGGCCGCGTTACGAGCCGAAGGACATCCGTTCGTTCCTCGACGGCCAGAAGGTCGTCTACGAGGAGTGCGGCGCCGAAGCGCAGCTCGCCGACCGCGTAGCCGAACTGATCGAGCAGGAGAACGTGATCGGCTGGTTCCAGGGACAGATGGAGTTCGGTCCGCGCGCGCTCGGTGCGCGCAGCATCATCGGTGACGCGCGGTCGCCGAAGATGCAGAGCGTGATGAACCTGAAGATCAAATTCCGCGAGTCGTTCCGGCCGTTTGCACCGATCGTGCTGCGCGAAGACGCGAGCGAGTTCTTCGACATCGCGCCGCAGCACGACAGCCCCTACATGCTCGTCGTGGCCCCCGTGCGCGACAACAAACGCAAGCCGGTGGACTCGGCCGCGCGCGGGCTCGACAAGCTGAAGCAGTTGCGCTCCGTGATTCCCGCCGTGACTCACGTCGACTTCTCGGCGCGTCTGCAGACCGTGGACTCCGAGCGCAATCCGCGGCTCGCGAACCTCATGCGGCGGTTCAAGCAGCGCACCGGCTGCCCTGTGCTCATCAACACGAGCTTCAACGTGCGCGGTGAACCGATCGTATGCACGCCGCAGGATGCGCTGCGCTGCTTCCTCGGCACCGAGATGGACGTGCTCGTGCTCGAGAACTTCGTCATCCGGCGCGCGGCACAGCGGGATCTGCCCGCGATCGATCGCGAAAAGTATCTGGCGGGATTCTCCCTGGACTGACGGCGTGAAACTGAATCTCGACCCTGATCGGCGCGTGATGCGCCAGTTTGCCTGGGCCTCGCTGGTCCTCTTTCCCGCGGTCGCCGGGTTCCTGTCCTGGCAGCACGACCTGCCCAGGGCCTGGGTCGTGACGCTGATCGGAATCGGCGTGCTGGTTGCGGTCGTCGAACTGGTGTTGGTGGACTTGCTGGGCTCCTTCGGCGCGTTGCTCGAGAAGCTGATCCCGCGAGCCCTGTTCCAGATCCTCAGCGTAGTCGCCTTCCCGATCGGCTTCGTGCTCTCCCACGTGCTGATGGCGGCGATCTTCTTCCTCGTGATGACGCCGATCGGCCTCTGCTTCCGCCTCTTCAGTCGGGATGCTCTGGGACGCAAACTCGAACCCAACCGGACCAGTTATTGGCGAGATCGGGGTCCCGCCCGCGACGCGTCGAGCTACTTCAAGCTATACTGACGGCTCAACCTCCTGACCTACGATCACCATGAGCGAGCATCGGCAAGAAGACACTCCGAAGGATGAGTTCCTGAAGGCGGCAGGCCAGGAAGAACGTGGGCTCGTCGCCGAGTTCGTCGCGTTCATGGCCGAGAACAAGGTCTGGTGGATGGCGCCGATCCTGATCGTCTTCCTCTTGCTCGGAGTGCTGCTCGTGCTCGGTGCCACGGGTGTCGCGCCGTTCCTCTACTCCTTCGTGTGAGTGCAACGGCGTGAGCCCCGGACGGTCCGAGCCACCGGGGCAAGGACACGGCACGGCTGTTTCCTGGTAGTTGAGCATCACCGCAGCGCGGCCTGGGGGCGAAACAGCCACAACCGCTGCGGCGATGAGTCCGAGCCACCGGGGCGAGGAGACGGGATGGCTGTTTCCCGGTAGCCGGAGTCTCGGATCGGTAGCCCCTCGTCCACTTGCGAGAATGTGAGTGGAAGGGTCGGTCGATACGGCAGTTGTCACACCGAGAGGAGACTGCCATGCGGGACCATGGGCTCGACACGTATATGGCCGACATCAACGAAGTGCCGCTGCTGACAGCGGCACAAGAGATCGAGTTGGCCAATCGCATCCAGAAAGGCGACCTCGCGGCGCGGGAGCACATGATCCGCGCCAACCTGCGCCTCGTGGTCTCGATCGCGAAGAACTACGGCAACCGGGGGTTGTCGTTCATGGACCTCATCGAGGAAGGCAACATCGGCCTCATGAAGGCCGTCGAGAAGTTCGACCCGAAGGCCGGTTGCCGGTTCTCGACCTACGCGACGTGGTGGATCAAGCAGGGCATCCGACGCTCCCTGGTCAACAGTTCCAAGACCGTGCGCGTGCCATCCTACATGTCGGAGATCGTGGTGCGATGGAAGGCGACCTCGCTGGAGCTGAACTACCGCCTCGGGCGTCCGGCCACTTCGGGCGAGATCGCAGAGGAGCTGGAGTTGCCCGAGGCCAACTGGAATGTCGTGAGGAACACGGTGCTCGCGAACTCCCAGCCGACGCATTCGATGAGCGAGGAGACCGGTGCCACGTTCGCGGACGCCATCGAGGACACGCGCAGTCAATCTCCCGAAGAGGAGATCCAGTCGGCGATGGAGATTGGACGGATGCGTGAATTGCTCGAGAAGCTCGACACGCGCGAGTCCCGCATCTTGAAGCTGCGATTCGGGATCGGGACCGGCGAGCCCATGACGCTCAAGGCGATCGGCAAGCGGTTCGGGCTCACCCGCGAACGCGTTCGCCAGATGGAGCAGCACGCCCTGGAGAAGCTGTTCGGCATCATGTCGCGCGAGTTCGGCGAGGAGCGCCCCGCGTTCCCGAGGAACCGTCGGCTGTCACGTTAGGGTGACGCCGGGGTTGCGGCAATGGCCGCGATGGGTAGCGTGCGGTCGTGTCGACCCAAACTGCGCTCTGTGCACCAGGCATGGGCACGTCGCTCTACGTGCACGTGCCGTTCTGCGTCGTGAAGTGCGGCTACTGCGACTTCAACTCGTACGTCGTCGACGACCGCTCCGTGCACGATCGCTTTCTGGGCGCGTTGGATGCGGAACTCGGGTGCCGTTGGCGCGGCGAAGCGCCAGTCTCGATCTTCATCGGCGGTGGAACGCCGAGCCTGCTCGATCCGGAGCGACTGCAACGGCTCTTCTCGATCCTCGCCTCACACGTGTCATTGCACGAGTGCCGCGAGGTGACCATGGAAGCCAATCCCGAAAGCTTGACCCTCGAGAAGGCGCAGCAGGCGCGCGCAGCTGGAGTGACTCGCATGAGCATCGGGGTCCAGAGCTTCCACGCGCACCACCTGCGGTTCCTCGATCGCGCCCACTCGGCCGAGCGCGCCGAAGAGGCGTTCGGGCTGCTGCGCGCAGCTGGCTTCGCGAACGTCAGCCTCGACCTGATGTTTGGCATCCCCGGCGAAACTCGCGGGGAGTGGATCGCGGATCTGGATCGGGCGCTGGCGCTGCAGCCGGACCACCTGTCTTGCTACAACCTCACTTTCGAACCGGGGACGCGCCTTCACCGGGACCTGCAGCGAGAGCAGGTGTCGCCCAACGACCAGGAAGACGATCGCTGGATGTTCTTGCACGCGCGGGAGCGCCTCGCGGCCGCGGGGTTCACTGCCTATGAGGTCAGCAACTTCGCTGGCCGTGGCGGCATCTGCGTGCACAACGACCACTACTGGTTGCAAGGCGACTACACGGGAGTAGGACCGGGGGCCTCGAGTCACCGTCGCGGCGTTCGCACGACGAATCTGAAAGCGGTCGAGGCCTGGGCGGAAGCTGCCTTGGCGAGTGAACCGTGCGCTGGTTCCGCAGAGACCCTGCGTCCGCGACAGCGTGCCAGCGAAGCAGTCTGGCTCGGCATCCGACGCGCGGAGGGAGTCGATCTGCAGACGATCGAGGCCAGGTTGGAAGTGCCGCTGCGGCGGCTCTTCGCCGGCGTCACGGAAACCCACCAACGTTCCGGCTCGGTGGACTTCGACGGGCGCGTGCTGCGGCTCACACCTGTCGGCCTGCTGATGGCCGATCGCGTCGGCTCCGACTATCTCGCCGCTGGGCTTGCGTGAGGGACCGCGTCCGTGGCGCAGCCTAGCCCAACTTCCGCAGTTCAGTAGGCCGTGGGATTGGAAAGCAACGACTTGCGTCGTTTGGTTGTCACTACACGACGACCCCTTCGAGTGCCTTGGGAATGGAGAGCCGACGCGGC
>Ga0075428_100009239_pt1 | contig 10933 bp, 12 predicted proteins | sample RhiMetdeltSRZDD2_FD_75291 | JGI IMG/M metagenome (GOLD analysis project Ga0075428, IMG submission 75291) | Populus rhizosphere microbial communities from Tennessee, USA - Rhizosphere MetaG P. deltoides SRZDD2 | ecosystem: Host-associated > Plants > Roots > Rhizosphere > Soil | place: USA... | reverse complement strand
CAGCTGCTCGACGACCCGTTCCCGCTGGCTCGCCTGATCGGCGCCTCCTGCCTCGCGCGCGAAGAGAGCCGCGGCGCGCACCAGCGCCTCGACCACCCGGACACCGACCCCGCGCTCGACCACATGCATACGCTTGTCGATGCCGACGCGCGGCCGAGCTTCGAGCAATGGACCTAGAACTCGACGACCTGTTTCGCGACGCGATGGCGCACCTCGCCTCCGGGGTCGCGGTGATCACCGCGCGGCGCGACGAGGGGCGCCCCTGCGGCCTCGCCGCCACGGCGCTCGTCTCCTACAGCGCGCACCCGCCGTCGCTGCTGGTGTCGATCTGGCACGGCTCGCGCTGCCACGACGCGCTCGCCGAGTGCGAGCGCTTCGGCGTGCACCTGCTGCGCGCCGACCAGATCGAGCTGGCACACCGGTTCGCCGACCGCCAGGCCCCGGACAAGTTCGCGGGACTCGAGTGGGACTGGGACGGGGACGTGCCCGAGCTGGCCCGGGTGCTGGCCTACCTGCGCTGCCGGCGGGCGGAGAACTTCGTCCGCTACGACCACACGGTGCTGATCGGGGACCTCGAGACGGGGCGCTTGGAAGAGGGCGAGCCGCTGGTCTATTCGCGCCGTCGCATGGACTGGCTGATGTCCCCCATGATGGGCTGAATACGCCCCCGGGCTGGCCAGCCAGCCAGATCCGAGCTAGTTTAGGTTCTGAATCTCCATAACGGGGGTAACTGAACGGCCAGTCGGTTTAACGCTAGCTCAATATTGATGGCGTTGGACTGGGGTAGTTTGCAAAACGCCGCACCGTCCCGGGCACGGCAAGCCCGCGGCAAGTTGACTGGGTTAAGGGAGGCCCGATGTACCAGTTCAGTCGCTCGCTCTATCGGGAGCTGGCGCAGGATGTCGTTTCCGGCAGGGGAGCGGACATCTCTGCAACAAGGATGCAGTTCCTACGGGCGTGCGAGTCGTCGATGGAGCGGCTCGCGCTCGACAGGCATTACTTCGCGAAGCCGGTGCGCACGCTCTTCAACGACGTGCGTCACTACTTCCCGATGACGGACCAGATGCGGGTCTACCGGATGTGCGAGAAGCACATGCAGCTGGCGACCGAGTACGTCGACAGCCAGTTGCGCGAGGGCGTGACCTTCGACGGTAGCCCAGCGTGCTGCCACGCCAGTACACGGAGAGGGACGGCGTGCCAGCGCGTACCGCTGCCGGGCAGCAAGTACTGCCCGTCGCACAAGCACCTCGACGACGACTTCGAGGTCGCCGCGTAGAGGTACCCACGCCGTCTAGCGTCCACGCCGATGATCCTCGGCGTGGACGTTGGCGGCACCTTCACCGACGCCGCGCTGCTGGCCGGTGACCGGCTGGTAACCGGCAAGTCTCCGAGTACGCCCGCCGACCAGTCCGAGGGCGTGATGAACGCCGTGGACGAGGCGCTGGCCGCGGCGGGGGCGCAGCCGGGCGACGTCGAGCGGTTCGTGCACGGCATGACCGTGGGCACCAACGCGCTGCTCGAGGGCCGCGTGGCGCGCACCGCCCTGCTCGCCACCGAGGGCTTCACCGATCTGGAGGAGCTCGGCCGCCAGGCGCGCCCCGAGCTGTACCGCCTCTGCGTTGGCCACCCGCCGCCGATCGCGGAGCTGCGCGTGCCCGTGCCCGAGCGCACCGGGCCGGACGGCGTGCTGCGCCCGCTCGACGAGGACGCGCTGCGAGCCGCGCTGGATGGGCTCGGCTGCGAGGCGATCGCGGTCTGCCTGCTGTGGGGCTTTCGCCATCCCGAGCACGAGCGCCGCGCGGCCGAGCTGGCCGCGGAGGTGCTCGGCGACGTGCACGTGTCGACCTCGCACGAGACCGCCGGCGTGTTCCGCGAGTACGAGCGCTGCGTGACGACCGTCGTGGACGCCGCCCTGTCGCCGCTGCTGCGCGGCTATCTCGGACGGCTGGCCGAGCGCGCCGGGGCGGCCGGGCTGCCCGAGCCCGAGGTGATGCTGTCGAGCGGCGGCACGGCGGGCGCCGCCACGGCGGCTCGCCACGGCTCCTGGACGGTGCTGTCGGGCCCCGCCGGCGGAGCGGTGGGCGCGGCGCGCGTGGCGGGGGCGGACGCGGTAGGGCTCGACATGGGCGGCACGTCGTGCGACGTCTCGCTGCTGCTCGGCGGGACCGCCGCGGTCGGCGGCGGGCGCAGCGTGGGCGGTCGCGCGCTGGCGCTGCCGATGGTCGACGTGCACACGATCGGCGCCGGCGGCGGGTCGATCGCGTGGCGCGACGCGGGCGGGGCGCTGCGGGTGGGGCCGCGGTCGGCGGGAGCCGATCCCGGTCCGGCCTGCTACGGCCGCGGCGGGAGCGAGCCGGCGGTGACGGACGCGGACCTGCTGCTCGGCTGGCTCGACGCAGAGTCGCCGCTGGCCGGCGGGGTGCGGCTCGACGCCGAGGCGGCCGCCGGAGCGGTGGGCGAGCTCGCCGGGGAGCTGGGGCTGAGCGCCGACGAAGCCGCCGCCGGAATCGCGCGGGTGGCCGCGGCGGAGATGGCCCAGGCGGTGCGGGTGGTGACGGTCGAGCGCGGGATCGACCCGCGCGAGCTGGCGCTGGTGGCGTTCGGCGGCGCGGGGCCGCTGCACGCGGCGCAGATCGCGGCGGAGCTGGGCATGCGGCGTGTGGTGGCGCCGCTGGCGTCCGGGGTGCTGTCGGCGCTGGGGCTGATCGTGTCGGAGCGGCGCCGGGACGTGGTGGAGAGCGTGCTGCTCGGAGGCGAGGCGCTCACCGGCGAGGCCGTCGGTGAGGTGGTCCGGCGGCTCGGGGAACGGGCGCGGGCGGAGCTCGGTGAAGGAACGGCCGGCGAAGCCGACCCCGAGCTGCGCGCGACTTTCGACCTCCGCTACGCCGGCCAGGCCTTCGAGCTCTCCATCGACGCCCCGCTCGCCCCCGAGCCCGCCGACCTGCGCGCGGCCTTCGATCGCGCCCACGAGGAGCGCTACGGCTACTCGGACCCGGATGCGCAACTCGAGCTGGTCACCGTTCGGGTCGCGGCCGCGCTGCCGGGCGCCGAGCCGCCGCCCGCGACGGCCGGGCCGGCGGAGCGGCGCGGCACCCGCAGGGCGCTGTTCGACGGGGACTGGCTCGACACGGCCGTTCTCGGGCCGGGCGAGGCCGAGCTCGACGGGCCGGCCATCTTCGAGCTGCCCGGCGCCACGCTGGTCGTGCCGCCCGGCTGGCGGGCCCGCGCCGACGCCGACGGGGTGGTGATGGAGCGGTGAGCGGCCTCGATCCGGTCACGCTCCAGGTCATGCTCGGCGCGCTGCGCGCCGCCTGCGACGAGATGGGCGCGGTGCTGGTCCGCTCGGCGCACTCGGCCAACATCAAGGAGCGCCGCGACGCCTCCACCGCCCTCTTCGACGAGCGCGGCCGCATGGTCATGCAGGCCGAGCACATCCCGGTGCACCTCGGCGCGATGCCCTCGGCGGTCGCCGCCGTGCTCGACGAGCGCCACGGGCCCGGCGTCGCCTGGATCCTCAACGACCCCTACCGCGGGGGCACCCACCTGCCGGACATCACCGTGATCGCCCCGCTCTTTTCGCGCAAGCGCCCGGCTCGGCCGGGTGCGCGCGCTCGCGGTCCTCACCGCGACGAGCTGGTCGGCTTCGCGGCCAGCCGGGCCCACCACGCGGACGTGGGCGCGAAGGAGCCCGGGAGCATGCCGGCCGACTCGCACTCGCTCGCCGACGAGGGCGTCGTCATCCCTCCCACCCGGCTCGACCCCGAGACGCTCCGCGAGCTGGCCGCCCAGATGCGCAACCCGCCCCAGCGCGAGGCCGACCTGCGCGCCCAGCTGGCGGCCGGCCGCGCGGGCGCCGAGCGGGTCGAGGCCCTGATCGAGCGCTTCGGCCTCGACAGCTTCCGGGCCGGCCTCGAGGAGACGCTCGACTACGCCGAGCGCCGCACGCGCTCGCGGATCGCGGAGCTGCCGGACGGCGTCCGCACGGCGACCGACGTGCTGGAGGCGGCCGACGACGACCTGCCGCTCCAGCTGGAGGCGACCGTCGACGGCGACCGGCTCACGCTCGACTTCTCCGGCTCGGCCGACCAGCACGACGGCAACCTCAACTGCCCGCTCGCCGTGACCCTGTCGGCCTGCTACTTCGCCCTGCGGGTGCTCACCGACCCCGACGTGCCGCCCTGCGAGGGCGCGTACCGCCCCCTCACCGTGATCGCCCCGGAGGGCGGCCTGCTCAACGCCCGGCCGCCGGCCGCCGTCGCCGCCGGCAACGTCGAGACGTCCTCGCGCGTGGCCGACCTCGTCCTGGCCGCCTTCGGGCACGCGCTCGGACAGGGCACGATGAACAACCTCACCCTGGGCAACGACGACTTCACCTACTACGAGACGCTCGGCGGCGGCCAGGGCGCCTGCGCCGACGCCGACGGCCCGAGCGCGGTGCACGTGGCGATGTCGAACACGCTCAACACGCCGATCGAGGCGCTCGAGCTGGAGTTCCCGCTGCGGGCGGTGGAGTACTCCCTCCGGCGCGGCTCGGGCGGCGCCGGCCGCCACCGCGGCGGCGACGGCGTGGTGCGCGAGCTCGAGGCGCTCGCCGAGATGCGCTACTCCCTGATCACCGAGCGCCGCCGGCACGCGCCGCCCGGCGCGGACGGTGGCGAGCCCGGCGCTCGGGGTAGGAACCTGATCAACGGCGAGGAGCTCCCGGGAAAGGCATCGGGCACGCTCGCGCCCGGCGACCGGCTGCGAATCGAGACACCTGGAGGTGGCGGACATGGCAGGGATTGAGAAGGTCGGCTTCGCCGGCTTGGGCATCATGGGCGGCCCGATGGCGCGCAACCTGCGCGAGGCCGGCTTCGAGCTGTCCGTCTACACGCGCACGCACGAGAAGGCCGAGCGCTTCGCCGCCGAGCACGGCGCGACCGCCGCCGCCGCCCCGGCCGAGGCCGCGGCCGAGGCCGACGCCTTCATCACGATGGTGCCCGACGCCCCCGAGGTCGAGGAGGTGCTGAGCGGAGCGCTCGAGACGCTGCCCGAGGCGGCGCTCGTCGTCGACATGTCCACCACCTCCCCGACCGCGTCGCGCGCGATCGCCGAGCTCGCGGCCCCGCGCGACTACGTCGAAGCCCCGGTGTCGGGCTCCAAGCCGAAGGCGGAGGACGGCACGCTGACGATCTTCGCCGGCGGCGAGCCCGCCGCGTTCGACCGCGCCCGCCCGCTGTTCGACGCGATGGGCGAGCGGATCGTCCACGTGGGCCCGCTCGGCCACGGCCAGATGGCCAAGCTGCTCACGAACACGATGGGCGCCGTCAACGCCGCGGTGCTCGCCGAGGCCGTCCGCACCGCCAAGGCCGCCGGCCTCGACGAGGACGCCTTCCTCGAGGTCGCCGCCGGCAGCGCTGGGGCCAGCGCGATGCTCAACCTGAAGGGGCGCCCGATGTTCGAGGAGACCTGGGAGCCGGTCCTGTTCAAGCTCGAGCACATGCTGAAGGACCTGCGCCACACGCTCGCGGAGGCGCGCGCCCTCGGCATCGAGCTGCAGCTGCCGGCGCTGGCCGAGCGCTTCTACGCCCGCGCCGCCGAGGCGAGCCACTCCGAGGACGACTTCGCGGCCGTCTACACCGGGTTGGACTGAGCGGCAAAGCTGCGCAGAAGGCGCGTGGCCGCGGACTCGAAGCGCGACACGTCCTCGTACGGGCGGGCGATCAGCATCGCCCCCTCCAGCCCGCTGACGATCGCCTGCGCCGCGTCGCGCTCCGATCCCTGGAGCCGAAGCGACCCTTCGCGCTCGCCTTGGGCGAGCACGGCGACGAGCCACGCCTCGTTGCGATCGAAGAAGCTCACGACCGCCGCCCGCATCGGGTCCGGCAGCGTGTCGTAGTCGGCGGCGAGCATCCCGCAGAGGCACATCCGGTGGTCGCGCAGGACGTCCGCGTAGATCTCGGCGTAGGCGGCGAGCTTGGCGTTCGCGTCCCCGCCGGCCGCGTCGATCTCGGCCAGGGCGTCGCCGAAGCGCCCCGAGTAGCGCTCGATCAGCGCTCGCCCGAGGTCGGCCTTGCTGGGGAAGTGGTAGTGGAGGCTCGCCTTCGTGATCCCGAGCGTGGCGGCGATATCGGCGTAGCTGAAGGCGTTGAAGCCGCGCACCTGCACGAGGCGCTCGGCCGTGTCGAGGATCTCTGTGACGGTGTCCCGGTCCATCGGCTTGCTTCCTTACCTACTAGTAGGTTAGTGTCACCGCCACCTGTCCACAAGGTCGAGGAGGCTGCAATGACGGACCGCCACGATACGGAGCACAAGAGCTTCGAGAGCCCCGACGAGACGCGCGACTTCCCCAACGGGCGCGCCGAGATCCTCAGCGTCGGCGGGGGCGAGGTGGGTCGCATGGTCTTCGAGCCGGGCTGGCGGTGGTCGACCGACGTCAAGCCGATCGCCAACACCGACAGCTGCGAGGCGCCCCACTTCCAGTACCACGTCGCCGGCAAGCTGGCGATTCGGATGGACGACGGCACCGAGATGATCGCCGGCCCGGGTGACATCACCTCGCTGCCGAGCGGTCACGACGCCTGGGTCGTCGGCGACGAGCCGGTGGTCGTGGTCGACTGGTACGGCGCCAGCAACTACGCGCGGCAGGGCTAGCCCGCCGCACTACAGTTGGCGGGGATGGAGGCCATCCCACCCCTGCCCCGCCCGCGCCTGAGGGGTGTGGTGCACCAGTGGTCGTTCTTCGTGGCGCTGATCGCGGGTGCCACGCTCGTCGCCCTGGCGCCGGCCGGCCGCGCCACGGCCGCCTCGGCGATCTACGCGGGCGCCCTGGCCGGGCTGCTCGGCACCAGCGCCGCCTACCACCGCGGAACCTGGCAGCCGCGCGCCCGGGCCTGGATGCGCCGGCTCGACCACTCGATGATCTTCGTGCTGATCGCCGGCACGTACACGCCGTTCGCGCTGCTCGTGCTCGAGAACCCACTGCGCGAGGTCGTGCTGATCGGGGTGTGGAGCGGCGCGCTGGCGGGGATCGTGTTCACGCTCGTCTGGGTCGACGCGCCGAACTGGCTGACCGCGATGACCTACGTCGCGCTCGGCTGGTTCTCGATCATCGCCGTTCCGCAGATCACCGCGCGCGCCGGTGCCGGAGCGCTGGTCCTGCTGGGCCTGGGCGGGCTGGCCTACACGGCCGGCGCGGTCGTATACGCGAGCCGGCGGCCCGATCCGCGTCCGGCCACGTTCGGCTACCACGAGATCTTCCACGTGCTCGTCGTGGTGGCCGCCGCTGCGCATTTCACGGCAGTTGCGGCTTTTGCGGTACCCCACGGCGGGTAAGCATGTGGCGGTTCGCACGAAATTTCCCTTGAAACCGGTTACTCGTTCCGCAAGAATGAGCCGCCGCGCCCTTCGCCGCCGTAGGGCAATCGAAGCCGGGCGCGACGACTTCCGAGGTTCTTCTCTCAATGCCAGTTGCATTCAAGGAATGGGCGATCACCGTGCGCGCGCTTGCCGAGGGCGAGCAGCTGCTGACCCTGCGCAAGGGCGGTATCCGCGAGGAGAACAAGCACTTCGAGATCGAGCACGACCGCTTCTTCCTCTACCCCACCTTCGATCACCAGCGCAACGACTGCGTCCGTGACGCGCACGTGCCCGAGCTCGGGCGCGCGCTCGAGGAGGGCGTCTGGCCGGACAACGAGCCGCCCGCCAAGGCGCTCGTCCAGGACGGCGGCATTCCGCAGCCGGACCGGGTCAGGATCCGCTCGTGGGCCGAGGTGGCGGCGAGCTACCTGATCACCGATCCACGCGCGATCGACGCGCTGTCGCCGTACTACATCTGGACGACCGACTACGCGGAGAAGCGGCTCGCCTGGAAGCGCCGCCACCCGCTCCACGTGATCGTCCTGCGCACCTACCGCATCCCCCGTCCCGTGACGGTCAAGGTGCGGCCCGAGTATCACGGCTGCCGCTCCTGGATCGAGCTGTACCGCGACCTCCCGTTCGAGGGCACGCCGGTGCTGTCGGACGAGGAGTTCGAGCGCGCCTCGGAGGAGATCGAGTCGATCGCCTCGGGCGCGGCGCTGCCCGTGCTGGCTTAGGCCGACAGCGGCCCGTCGCGCTCGAGCTGGTCGCGCACCTCGTTGGCGCGGTTGAGCTGCAGGTCGGCAGCGCCCTCGAGGAACTTCGTGATCGCCGTCAGCTGGGTCTCGGAGAACCGGGCCATGAGGTCGGCGCCCCCGTCGCGCAGCGGACCGTAGACCTCCTCGGCTAGCTCGGCGACCCGGTCGGTCGGCTCCACGATCACACGGCGACGGTCCTCCGGATCACGCACGCGGCGCGCGAAGCCGGCCCGCTCGAGGCGGTCGATGGCCGTGGTCGCGGCCCCCGGGCTGAGCCCGGCGGCGAAGGCCAGCTCCCCGGCGGTCAGCCGCCCCGCCTGCAAGACGATGTCGATGCAGCGGGCGTCGGTGCGGTTGATCCCGAGCAGCTCGCTGGCCGCCTGGTCGAGGGCGTCGGTGCCCTGCTGGTAGCGCCGGTTGGCCGCGGTCAACGCGCTGACCTGCTCCTCGGAAAGTTTGTTTGACATTCGAACCTTTTGAGCTTAATATCGTTCCGGCTTCGAAAGATCGTACAGGAAGGAAACCCAGATGACCAACGCAATCGAGGCCGCGGGTCTCGTCAAGACCTACGGAGACGTACGGGCCCTCGAGGGCGTGTCCTTCTCCGTGCCCGAGGGCTCGGTGTTCGGACTGCTCGGCCCGAACGGCGCCGGCAAGTCGACCACGGTGCGCATCCTGACCACGCTCACCCGCCCGGATGAGGGCTCGGCGCGCGTCGCCGGACTCGACGTGCTGGCCGACCCGACCGGCGTGCGGCGCTCGATCGGCGTCGTCGGCCAGAAGTCGGGCGTGGACCCCGAGGCGACCGGCCGCGAGAACCTGCGCCTGCAGGGCCAGGTCTACGACCTGCCCGCCCACGAGCGCGAGCAGCGGGTCGACGAGCTGCTCGAGCGGTTCCGGCTCGCCGACTCCGCCGATCGCCTCGTCAGCGGCTACTCGGGCGGCATGCAGCGCCGGCTGGACGTGGCGCTCGGGCTGGTCTCCCGCCCCAAGGTCCTGTTCCTCGACGAGCCCACCACCGGGCTCGACCCCGAGGTGCGCGCGGAGATGTGGCAGGAGATCGAGTCGCTCGCGGGCGAGCACGGCGTGACCGTGCTGCTCACGACCCACTACATGGAGGAGGCCGACCGGCTGGCGGCGCGGCTCGCGATCGTCGATCGGGGTCGGATCGTGGCCGAGGGCAGCCCCGAGGAGCTCAAACGCGAGCTGCGCGGCGACGCGGTCCATGTCGAGCTCGGCGCGAGCGCCCATGACGGCGCGCGCGCCGCGATCGACCGGGTGCAGACTGTGCGCGAGGTCGTCTTCGACGGCCGCTCGCTCCACGCCCGCGCCGACGACGGCGCCCGGGCGGTGCCCGGCGTGCTGGCGGCGCTCGACGCTCACGGCGTGCCCGTGACCTCGGTCACCGTGGCGCGCCCATCGCTGGAAGACGTCTACCTCCGCCACGCAGGGCGGACCTTCGAGGAGGCAGCACGATGACGCACGGAGTTCCCATGACCGCGCGCCGCGTGCGTGCTCTGCTGCGGGAGCCGGCCTGGATCGGCATCACGCTGACGACCCCGATCATCTGGCTGCTGCTGTTCGGCTCGCTGTTCGAGCGGACGGTCGACATCCCCGGGTTCGGGAGCAGCGACTACACCGACTTCTTCACCCCCGGTGTGGTCGTGATGACCGCCTTCTTCTCGGCGGGCTGGGGCGGCATGTCGATGATCCAGGACATCGATCGAGGCATCGTCGACCGCTTCCTGGCGACGCCGGTACGGCGCTCGTCGCTGATCGTCGGCTCGGTCGGCCAGGCGGCGCTGACGATCGCGATCCAGTCGCTGATCATCGTCGGGCTGGCGCTGCTGGTCGGCGCCGGGTTCGCCAACGGCGTGCTGGGCGTGATCGGGATGATCGCGATCGGAATGCTGCTCGGCCTCACGGTAGGGGCGCTCTCGAACGGGCTCGCGCTGATCGTGCGCAGGGAGGAGACGCTGATCGGGGCGATCAACGTGCTGCTCTTCCCGCTCACATTCATCTCGACCGCGTTCATGCCGAAGGACCTGATCCCCGGCTGGATGCAGACGGCGGCCGACCTCAACCCGGTCAACTGGGCGGTCGAAGCGGCGCGCATCTCGGCGTCCGGCGACGACTGGAGCCAGCTGGCCCTCTACTCCGGCGCGCTGGTCGCCCTGGCGCTCGTGTGCATCGGGTTCGCGACTCGCGCGTTCCGGGCCTACCAGAGCTCGCTCTAGCGGCCACGGCCCGGGGCCTCCCACCGGCGAACAGGGCGTCTTGCTGCGTTAGGGGGTCTATAGACCCGGAAACGCAACAAAACTCCGAAGACGCCGCCCTGGTTGCTGCCGTTCACGCGGCCGGGGCGGCCGAGGTGGCAGAGTGCCGGACCCGTGGCCTGGGTCGAGTCGCATTCGCCGAACTTCTCCGCCCGCTACGAGTCGGACCAGGCCGAGGGAGCCGCCGCCGTGATGGCGGCGCTCGAGGTTCTGCGCGACGAGCTGGCGGGCCTCTACGAGCACGTGCCCGACGAGGTCGGCGTGGTGCTCCATCCGCGCCCGGCCGCGCTGGCGCTCGCCCACCCCTGGCTGCCGCTCGCCCGCCGCGCGGCGGCACCGGCCGCGCGGCGCTACTACGCCGGCTGGTTCGGCGAGTTCGACATCCACGTGCTGGCCCCGCCCGCGCTCGAGAAGCGCGCCTCCGGCGTGCCGGGCTCGCGCGAGGCGCTGCTGCTGACCCCGCAGCACGAGTACGCCCACCTCGTGGTCGGCGCCAACAACCCCTCCCTGCCGCCGCCGTTCTCCTGGTCGACGTTCCGCCGCTACGTGCGCTGGGCCTGG
>Ga0075428_100009238_pt1 | contig 10933 bp, 11 predicted proteins | sample RhiMetdeltSRZDD2_FD_75291 | JGI IMG/M metagenome (GOLD analysis project Ga0075428, IMG submission 75291) | Populus rhizosphere microbial communities from Tennessee, USA - Rhizosphere MetaG P. deltoides SRZDD2 | ecosystem: Host-associated > Plants > Roots > Rhizosphere > Soil | place: USA... | reverse complement strand
CCACGGTTACAGCGCCGGCCCCGCTCGCAACGCGGCTTGGACCTTCGTAACCCGAGCCGAAGGCGAAGCGACTGAAGCCAACACCATCGGGGACGCCGGCGTCAGAGCCCAACGTTGTCCACGCTACGAACCCGCCTCCAGTTTCGAGTGCGACCGCGGGGCCATATGACTTGACCTGACGATCGCTGACGACGGATGGGCCCCTCCACGCGCCATGGTCGAAATGAGCGGCCGATACGACCGCTGGACCGTATCCGTCGCCCATCCTGCTTTCCCACGCCAGCAGGGCTCGCCCGACTGGATCAACCGCCAGAGCCAGGGACGAGAAGGGCCTCCAGTCGGGCTCGGCCTCGAACCGTGTCACGCTAAACCAACCGCGCCCCGCTTCATAGGTCGCAGCGACGATCGTCGGAGACTCGCCCCATGCGGCGATCACATGACCCGCTGGTCCCGACGCAACTGCGGGCGCGGCGCCGGTACTGCTCAGGCGTTCTGGGGTAGACCATCCGCGGTCGACCTCATAACGGGCAGCCATGATCCCATCCGACGTCCAGAGAACGGCTGCGTTACCGGCAGAGTCGACGGTTGCTGCGAGTTGCCGCGGATCGAGTGGATCGAGTGTCGCACCCCCATCGATGACATCCGGGTTCGACCACCCTCCCGGCGACCCGGAGAATCTCGCCCAGACACGCCGCGGTCCGCCCTCGCTCCCCTGCCAAACGACGAGCGTCACCCCTGAGTCGTTGCTGGCAACGATGGGCTCATTTCCTCCAGCCGCCGGCGTCAGGGGCTCCGGAATGCCCCAACCACGGCCCGGAACGAACCGATTGGCCAGAATCGTACCGTTGGCGTCCCAGGCCGCGACCGCGCGGCCCGAGCGGTCGCCCGCGAGGCTCGGCAAGCTCGCGCGTGACGAAGCTGGCGGGAGACCATCGATTCGCTGTGCGCCGAGCCAGCGACCGGACTGGGTGGTGCGCGCCTCGTCGCCGCTGCCACATCCAGCGAGTAAGAGGACGAGGGTCGGGGTGAGGATCGAATTCAAGCGGCTGGAACCCGCAGCAATCATGCTGTGCAGGCTCTATTCACGGTCCAGCCGGATGATCTTGCACTCGCGCTGCATGAAGTCGCTCCAGTCCCTTCGCTTGTCGACGAGCACGAAGCTACCGGTGGCCTCGGTGCCTGTCGAGTTCACAGCGGCGTCGAAGTCCCGTAGGTCCGTGAATCCTGGCTTGCTGTACCGAAGAACGCGCCAAGCTTTCCGCGCAACCCAAGCCGGTGTCCGCTGACGATGCCCGATACCGCACCGCTCAGCGTGGCCAAATGTTCGAGAGGCAGCTCCTCGAATTGCCCTGTAACTTCCGCGTCTTGCTGCATGAGCCTCAGAGTGAACTCACGTATCCAGGGGCCGCCCTTGAAGCGCATGCTGCAGCACGGCTGGCATGAGGCGCTCGTGCAGCTCGTCTCCTTTTATAGCGTCCACTCCACATACCAGTGACGTCGACGGCCAGGGGAGGCATCCGTTTGCTAAGCGTTTGTGGCCTTGACGGCGACTCGGTGGAGCACGCCGTCAGGGCCAACAGCGTGAGGACGCGCCAGGGTCGACGGCGTCAGTTGACGTTCTTGTACGCTGTCACCACGTAGTTGAAGACATGCGAGCCCTCGCCAGGTCCCGGGCAATTGACAGTCTCCTCCGCGCGTGCCGAGAGCACGTTGTTCGCGACCTGGCCGCCGTAGCCGGCCTGGGGCACGAACGGGCACTGGCCCTCGTTCGGGCGCGGGCCGACGGTCTCGATCTCGACCATGCCGTCCGGGTGCAGCGTGCCGGTGACGTCGAAGCTGCCCTGAGGGCAGCCGCCCTGTACGACGGTGAAGCCGCTGAGTGCGGCTGACTCGCCGGCGGTCGCGGACTGCGATAGCGTCATCGAGCCATAGCAGTAGTACTGACCTTCGAACCCATCGTGGGTGCGATGGAACTGCACGAGCCATTGCATGTTCCAGGTTCCGGCGACGTTCGGAAGCGGCCGCGGCGGAGCGGTAGGGCCGTCGTCGCCGCAGGCGGCAAGACCGACAGTGAGAATGAGAGCGAGAGGACGAATCACGTTCTTCATGGCGCTCCTTGCTGGCGGCGGTTCATTTCGGAGGCCGCCTGGGGGTCCATGAATGGCAACAGCAGTGCCCGTCGTCCGTCCTTGTAAGTCGTTGAACGGCAACCTTTGCGCGGAGGCGAAGGCGTCACGCCACCGAACACCGTTCGAGGATCGAACGGAGAGTTACTCGCCCCGCTTCTTGATGCCGAGCTGCTCGAGCTTGCGGTAGAACGTCTCCGGCGCGATCTGGAGCAACTCCATCGCGCGGCGCTTGTTGCCGCCCGTGTGCTCGAGGGCGCGCAGGATGTGGGCGCGCTCCACGTCCTCGACCGCGCTGCGCAGCGATCCCGGCGGACCGGACGAGGTGGTGCCGGCAGTCGCCTCGCGGCGCAGGTACTCCGGCAGGTGTTCTGGCCGGATCACCTCGTCGTCGACCAGCACTGCCGCCCGCTCCACGACCTGTTGCAGCTCGCGGACGTTGAAAGGCCACGCGTGACGGCCGAGCAGATCCATCGCCTCGGGTGCGAAGCGCCGCCGCCGCTCGCGATCGTGGCGCGCGAGGAAGTGCGCGACGAGGACAGGCACGTCACCGGTCCGCTCGCGGAGAGGTGGCAGGATCACGGCATGGCCGAGGCGGGCCAGCAGGTCGGCACGGAAGCGCCCGTCGGCCACGTCCTTCTCGAGGTCGCGGTTGGTCGCGGAGACCACGAGCGCCTGCACGTGTCGCAGGGCGGTGTCGCCGACCCGCGAGAGCTCGCCCGAGTCGAGGAAACGCAGCAGCTTCGTCTGTACCGCCGGCTCGACATCCCCTACCTCGTCGAGGAACAGCACGCCCTGGTCGGCGACCTCCAGGCGCCCCCTCTTATCGCGGGCCGCCTCGGTGAAGGCTCCCTTCACGTGGCCGAACAGCTCGGACTCGACCAGCGTCGGCGCCAGGGCGGGGATCGTGACCGGCACGTAGGGACCCCTCGAGCGCGGGCTCGCGGCCGCATAGGCGCGGGCGAAGAGCTCCTTCCCCGTGCCGGTCTCGCCGCGCAGCAGGACCCGCGCGCCCTTCTGCGCGAAACGCCGGACCACGTCGTAGGCGGCGAGCAGCTGCGGTGAGCGCCCCACGATCTCGTGGCGCTTGAGCTCGTCCTCGAGGGCCTCGACGCGCGCCCGGCTGACGTCGAGATCGGCGCGCGCCGCGGCATGCTCGCGGCTGCGCCCCAGCACGAGCGCCGCGTAGAGCGCCACGGCCGAGAGGAACTCGAGGTCGGCCGGAGCGAACGGCCGCTCGTTGCGGTTGTCGAGGTAGATGGCTCCGCGCGGCGGCCGGCCCAGCGGAACGCACAGCACCGAGCGGATCCTGAAGCGCTGGATGCTGAGCGCGCCGGAGAAGCCGGCGTCCTGCTGGACGTCCTCGGCGAGCACGGCGAGCTGGTCGCGGAGCGCGCGGCGCAGCACGGTATGGCTGAGCGGCCAGGAGTCGGGTGCGCCCTCGAGGCTCAGCGCGTGGCTCGACAGCGGACGCAGCGAGCCGTCCGTCTCCACCGCGAGGATCGCGGCGTGGTCTGGTTTGAGCTGGGCGAGCAGGCTCTCGTGGATGCGCCGGAGCACCTCCGCCGGGTCGTGCGACTCCAGGAGCTGCTGGCCGATCTGGTAGAGCGCCACGAAACGATTGGGTGGCAGCGCCGTGCCCGGGGCGAGGGGCCGCGAGGGGTCCAGCGTGGTCTCGCGAGGCGTCGTCGTCACGGATGGACTATACCCGTGGCGGACTCGAGCAGTTCGGCGATGGCCTGGCCCAGCTCGGCCGCGTGCGTCTTCTGGATGTTGTGGCCTCCCGTCTCGAAGGCCAGAACGCGGCGGTTGCGGAGCGCGGCCGCCAGCTCGTCCTGGATCGCAGCGTCGACCATGTGATCGTCCCTGGCGAATGCCATGAGGACGGGTGGGAGCGGCCCCTCGACCAAGCGACGCAGCAGGGCGAAGTCCGCGGCGCCGATGGCCTCGAAGTGGATCGCGAAGGTCCGCGCGTCGATCTCGTCCGCGCCGGGGAAGCGACGGCGCCGGTAGCGATCCCGCGCCGCCTGTACGAGAAGGTGCCGCAGCAGCGGCACCTTGAGGCCGCGCCCGAGCAAGCGGAAGCGTCGCGGACTCATCCCGAGACCCCGGTGCGGCCGGAGCCCGACGCTGGCGAGCAGCACCAGCGCGGTGACGCGGTCGCGATGGCGGGATGCCGTCATCAAGGCGGTGGCGCCGCCCATCGAGTGGCCGAGCACCGCGAAGCGCCCGATCCCGAGGTGGTCCGCTAGATCGACGAGCGCCGAGACGCGGCCTTCCAGGCTGCCAACGGCCGGGGCGTGCTCCGGGCTGCCGCCGAAGCCCGGAAGGTCGACGCGTACCGCACGCACGCGAGGGACGAGCTGCGGCGCCAGGTAGCGGAAGTCGCGCACGGAGCCCGGGATTCCGTGCACCGCGAGAAGCGCGGGTGCGTGGTGGGGGCCTTCGTCGACGTAGGCGAGCATCCCGGCCGCGCGCTCGAAGCGGGAAGGCTCCGGATCGCTGGTCGGCAGACCCTCGAAAGCCGCGCCCTCGTTCACTGGCCGAACACATTGCTGAAGACCAGCTCGAGGCTGTGCGGGTCACTCTGGAAGCGTCGCCGCGAGCTCACTTCTTCGGCTTGAGGGCGGCCATCATCTGCTTCGCCGCGGCGCGCTCGAGATGCGCGAAGCCGCCGAACTGCTGGCCTGAGAGGAGCGCCTCGGCGCCGTCGATGGTCACGATGTCGCCGGTCTGGTAGGGGCTCGCGTCGCTCATGAGGTACGCCGCCAGGTTGGTGAGCTCCCAATGCTCTCCGAAGCGCCGCGATGGGATGCGCCGCCTCGCCTGACGCTCGAGCTCGGAGCCCGGCATGAGGCGGCTGAAGGCGCCCTCGGTGGGGAACGGGCCGGGAGCGATGGCGTTGACGCGGATTCCGTAGGTCGCCCATTCGACGGCGAGCGAGCGCACGAGCGCGGCGACTCCGGCCTTCGCGCAGGCCGAGGGCAGCACGAACGCAGAGCCGGTCTGGGCGTAAGTGGTCACGATCGCGAGCACCTCTCCCGGCGCGCCGCGCGCGACGAGGCGTCGGCCCAGCTCGGTCGTGCAGTGGAACGTGCCGTAGAGCACGATGCGCACCACGGAGTCGAAAGCGTTCGGCGAGAGCTCCTCCGAGGCGCACAGGAAGTTCCCTGCGGCGTTGTTGATGAGCTGGTTCGCCGGTCCGAGCGCCCTTTCGGTGGCATCGAAGGCCCTGCGCACTGCCTCGGCGTCGCGCACGTCGCAGGGCACCGGCGTCGCCTCGCCTCCCTTGGCGCGGATCTCCTGGGCGGTGGCCTCCAGCGGCTCGGGGCGCCGGCCCAGCAGCGCGACCTTCGCGCCCAGGCCCGAAAGGCGGAGGGCCATCGCCCGACCGAGGCCGGTCCCGCCCCCGGTGATGATGGTGACCTTGCCGCGCAGCAGGTCGGCTCGGAACGGGTCGCTGAATTCGAGGCTCATGAGGCGCCATGCTAGAATCCGGATTCATGGCGGGCAAGAGCCGGGCGACCTTCGCCAAGCGGCAGCGTGAGATCGCACGCCAGGAGCGCGCCCGCGACAAGGCCGCGAAGATGAAGGAGCGCCGCGACACGAGGGTGAAGCTGGACCGTAAGACCGAGGACGATCCGGACATCGCCGGGATCGTCCCGGGCCCGCAGCCGCTCCCGTACGACCTTCCCGAAGACGAGCAGTAGCTAGGTCAGAACTTCGGCCCCCGTCTCGGTGATCAGGATCGTGTGCTCGGTCTGCGCCACCGGCGCGCCCGAGACCTCCACCAGCGGCGGATAGGCTTGGAGCGCGCCGGCGACGGCCAGGATCCTCAGGGCCTCCTCGATCGCCGAAGCGGCGAAGCCCACGAGCTGACGGCGAGCGAAGGGCAGCCCGCGAAACTCGCGGATGAGCTGCATCAGCGCGGGATCGACCTCGTCGTCGCCTCGATGGCGCGGGTCGAGGCGAAAAACCTCGGCGCGTCCGGACTCCGCGACCAGGCCCTCCCCTTGGGTCGCGAACGGCTCGATCGCGACGGTCATGCCTGCGGCGAGCCGGTCACGGCCCTCCTCGGGCACGTTTGGAATCGGCGGCGGGCAGTGGATCTTCCAGCGCGCCACACCATGGCCGCCGATGTTGCGAACGGGCCGCGCGCCGTGCGCAACGATCACGCGCTCGATCGCCGCTGACAGCTCGCGCACCGGAAGACCGGGCCGGGCCAGGGCGATCGCTGCATCGAGAGCCCTTTGCGTGCCCTCGACCAGGCTGGCCTGCGGGGACACGCCGCCGACGTCGACCGTCACGGCCGTGTCGACGACGAAGCCGTCCACGTGGACGCCGAGGTCCAGCTTCGCCAGCTCACCGGCCGAGTACTCGCTCTGGTCGTCGGGGGATGGGCAGTAGTGCGCGGCTACCGCGTTGCGCGAGGTCTGGGCGGGAAAGGCCGGTTGGCCGCCCCTCCTCTCGATCTCGCGCTCGACCTCGGTGACGACGTCGAGGAGGCGCGCTCCCGAGACGATGAGGCTGCGTCCGTGCTCGCGCGCATCACGGGCGATCGTGCCCGCGAGGCGCAGGCTCTCCTGGGCGTTCAGCCGTTCCTCTTGAGCCGCTCGACGATCTCCGCGAGCTTGCCGTCGGCCTCTGCGGCCGGGAGCAGGCAGGTCCCCGCTCCGACGTGGCCGCCCCCGCCGTAGTCGGACATCAGCTCGCCCACCTTGGTACGGCAGGTCCGGTTGAAGATCGAATGGCCCACGGCGCAGGCGAAGTGGGCGCGGTTCGGCCCCTGGTGCACGCGCACAGAGACGTTGGCCTTGGGGAACAGCGTGTAGACGATGAAGCGGTTGCCCACGGGGATCTTGTCGAGGTCACGGAAATCGGTGACGACGACGTTGCCGTCGAGACGCGACCTCTCCTTCGTGACCTCGCGAAAGTCGTGGTCCTGCTCGCGGATCCTGCGGATGCGCTCTTGCACTTCGGGAAGCTGCAGGACCTCGTCGATCGGCTTGCGCTGGAGCGCGCCGACCAGCTTGAGGAAGTACTCGCGAAAGGCGCCGAGCCCGGTGCGCGGGTCGAGGGTCAGGCCGAGCAGGATGTATTCCTTGGGGTCGAGGACGTCCTCCATCTCCAGGAGCGCCGCGTCGAGGCGATCGGTCTCGGCGAGCAGGGTCTCGTAGCGCTGCAGCGCCGGGTTCTGGCCGACGTAGTACTCGTAGACGACCCGGGCGGCGCTGGGCGCGAGGGCGTAGCGACCGTCGAAGCTCTCCGGAGGCCTCTCGTTGCTCTGCGTCAACAGGTGGTGGTCGAACCACTTGCCGCAGCCCGCCTGGTAGGGCAGGTTGGCGAGGATGTCGTCTTCCGTGGCCCGGAACTTCTTGTCGGTGACGTCCTGTGGATGGAGGAGCATGATCTCCTCGATCCTCTCGCAGTGCGTGATGAGCACCGCGCAGGTGAGGCCGTCGAGATCGCCACGGGTCACGAGTCGCATCGCGCGAATCCTACACTAATGACGCGGAGTCACCCGTATTCCGGAAAACAAAACGCCCGGGGCTGAAGGGCCCCGGGCGTGCGCGTAGGGTCAGTGGTTCGCGTTACACCTTGGTGACGTTCGCAGCGCGGGGCCCCTTGGGGCTGTCCACCACCTCGAACCGCACGCGGTCGCCTTCGTTGAGGGTTCGGAAACCCTCCGCGCGGATCTCCGAGTGATGCACGAAGACATCCGGCCCCCCGTCGCGTGAAAGAAAGCCGAAGCCTTTCGCCTCGTTGAACCACTTCACCGTGCCTTCGACCATGAGCGTGTAGGCCTCCTTCAGCCTGCGCCTAGCGCCACGTCACCTGCGCGCCCGCGAAAAAAAACCGCCCACCATGGGCGGCTGCTTTTCGAGAGCGGTGCGAACGTCACTAGACCTTTGGAAAGCTAGCAGGGCGGGCGGAACCCTGTCAATAGTTCAGTCGTTGCCCTTGATGGAGGCGATCGGGTGCAGCCGCACCTCAACCTCGGCCAGGCCGGCTTCGACGACCGCGCGGATCACCTGCTCAGCCGGCTTGTAGCAGTCGGGCGACTCGTCCACGGGCACCGGGCCGCCGGCGTTCACGAGCACGCCGAGGTCCTTCATCTGCGCGTTGGCCTGGGCCTGGCTGATCCCCCGGCGCGCCGCGCTGCGCGACTTGCGCCGGCCACAGCCGTGGTTCACCGAGTAGATGGCTCGCGCGGCCCCGGGCCGGGGTCGCAGCACGTAGGAGAAGTCGCCCATCGAGCCTGGGATCAGCACCGGATGGCCCGTTCTCTCCCAGGGCGTGCCCGAGAGCATCGGATGCCCCGCCGGCAGGGCCCGGGTGGCGCCCTTGCGGTGGATCCAGGCGGGCCGCGCGTAGAGGTCGGGGTGGTGCTCCTCCTGGACGAGATTGTGGCTGATCTCGTAGACGAGCTCGGGCTCGGCGCCGAAGCTGTCGGCGAATGCCGCCGCGACCTCCCGGCCGATCATCAGCCGGTTCACGATCGCGAAGTTGCCGCCCGCCGCGACCGCGTTCTTGTAGCCGCGCCAATGTCGCGACTCCGGGCGGAAGTAGCCGAGGTCCATCTCGCCGCGCTTCAGGCCCAGCTCCTCCATGGCCAGCTCGAAGTAATGCGACGCGAGGCCGTGGCCGAAGCCGCGTGAGCCGGTGTGGTACATGATCCAGAGACGTTCTCCGTCATGCTGCAGCTCGATGAAATGGTTGCCTCCGCCCAGGCTTCCGACCTGCTGCTGTCCGCGCCAGGCCCTGGAGCGCTTCGGCACGTCCCACGTGTCCTCGACGGGGATGCGGTCGCGCTCGGCCGTGCCGCGCCGCGCGCCCACGGCTTCGGCCCCGCCGCGGAAGATCTCCTGAAAACGCTCGTCGGAGACGGGCTGGCCCCGCGAGCCGGCCCCGAGGCCGACACGACGCATCACGTCGCGTGAGAAGGCCCTCACCTTGTCCGGGGTCGCGTCCTCCTTCCTGACCTCGGAGCGCAGCGCCGCGACGCCGCAGCCGATGTCGTATCCGACCGGACCCATCGCCAGCGTGCCCTCGGTGGCCATCACGCACCCCACCGGAACGCCGTAGCCCTGGTGCGCATCCGGGGTGATGGCGACGTCGCGCACGCCGGGGAAGCGTCGCGCGTTACGGATCTGGGCGCCGAGACCATCCTCGAGCTCGGCGAGCAACGCGTCGGTCAGGAACAGCCGCACCTCGCCGTCCTCGGTCCGCCAGCGGTAGAACCCGGCCGGGTCGCGCTTCAGCGCCGACTTCCAGGACATCGACGGTCATCTTATATAGTGGTCGACCCGAGAGGTGACGATGCGATGGAACGCCATGGCCTTGTGTGTCGCAGTCGTCGCGCCGAAGGCGATGGCCGCTGAGCCGCGCGCGCGCGAGCTCGGCATCCCCTTCGCGTTCGGCACGCCGGGGAAATGGAACGCGATCACCGACGTGCCCGGAGTCGCCGTTGGCCACGTGACGCTCGTCGAGGGCGAAGGCGTGCGCACGGGCGTGACGGCCGTGTTGCCGCGAGGAACCGGCGACGCCGCGCGCAAGCCGTGCTTCGGGGGCTATTTCTCGCTGAACGGCAACGGGGAGATGACGGGCATCCACTGGGTCGAGGAGTCCGGCCTCGCGGAGGGCCCGATCGTGATCACGAACACGAACAGCGTGGGCGTGGCGCGTGACGCGGTCATCTCCTATGCGGCGAAGCGCTGGCCCTCGGGCTCCAACGATTGGAGCTGGACGGTCTGGTCCCTGCCGATCGTGGCCGAGACCTGGGACGGCGGGCTCAACGACGTCTACGGCATGCACGTGAAGGCCGAGCACGTGTTCCGGGCGATCGACGGCGCCCAGGCCGGGGCGGTCGCCGAGGGCGGCGTCGGCGGCGGCACCGGCATGATCTGCTACGAGTTCAAAGGCGGCATCGGCACCGCGTCGCGCGTGCTCGCGGCCAAGGCGGGCGGGCACAGCGTCGGCGTCCTCGTCCAGGCAAACCACGGGCGGCGCAACCAGCTCCGCATCGCTGGCCTGCCGGTCGGCGAGGAGATCCAGGACGGCATCCTGTCCAAGGAGGACGACGGATCGATCATCATCGTGGTCGCCACCGACGCGCCCTTGCTGCCCCACCAGCTGAAACGGCTGGCGCGGCGCGCCGCCCTGGGCCTCGCGCGCACAGGCAGCGTCGCGGGCAACGGCTCGGGAGACATCTTCATCGCGCTCTCGACGGCCAACGCCGATGCGGATTCAGCGCGGGTCAACCGCATCGAGGCGCTGTCCAACGAGGCGATGGGCCCCCTGTTCGAGGCGACCGTCGGAGCAACCGAGGAGGCGATCGTCAACGCCCTGGTGGCCGGCCGGACCATGACCGGCCACAAGGGCTCCAAGGTCGTCGGCCTGCCCCACGACAAGGTGCAGGCGATCCTGAAGCGGCACGGGGTCCTGAAGGCGCCCTAGCGGTAGTTCCAGTCGATCTCAAGGCGCAGGTTGCGGGCGCGGTCCCTGGCGACCGAGTGGTCGCCGAAGAGGAAGTTGACGGCCTTGTTGTTGTCGCCGTACTTCTGGGCGAACTTGTCCCAGAGCCCTGGGCCGCGCTGAACCGCATAACCACCCTCGTAGGCGTAGCGAAGCCCGACACGGTCGGCCTGGTCCTCCTGGCTGCGACCGTAGCCGCTGCTCAGAGCGGAGGCCACCAGCATGGTGCCGAGCTGCGCGCCGAGGCGCTGGGCGTCGTTCTCGATCTCCTCGCTGGCCGCGGCCACGACCGTCGCGCCCAGCATGAGCCAGATCTGCTTCTTGAAGGCCCG
>Ga0075428_100009234_pt1 | contig 10939 bp, 8 predicted proteins | sample RhiMetdeltSRZDD2_FD_75291 | JGI IMG/M metagenome (GOLD analysis project Ga0075428, IMG submission 75291) | Populus rhizosphere microbial communities from Tennessee, USA - Rhizosphere MetaG P. deltoides SRZDD2 | ecosystem: Host-associated > Plants > Roots > Rhizosphere > Soil | place: USA... | reverse complement strand
CGTCAACCACCAGGGCCTCGGCCCGATCCAGGACGGAGAGACGCTGCGAATAGCGATCGAGCAAATCGGCGAGTTCAAGGTCTCAGTGGCCGATCCGCTCAAGCGCCGCTGGGTCAAAGGGGTCGATCACGGCGCGGCAACATGGGTACGGAACCACGTCGCGAAGGTACCGGGCATCGGCGCACCGCAATGGGCGCGGCGCCTCGATCACTGATCGGTTCGAACACAGCCATGGAAGTCGTGGATTATCTCGATCGTGGCGCGGATCTCGCCGCGGAAGCGGACTGCTTCGTCATGGGCGACCGACGCTGGAGCTACGCAGAGTCACGGGAGCAGAGTCGCAGCATTGCTGCCGCACTGCTGCGTGACGGCATACGCCCAAGCGCGAAGGCAGCCGTCTTGAGTCCAAACTGTCCGGAAGCGTTCCTGTGCGTGATGGGGTTGCTGCGCGCGCACCTGGTGTGGCTGCCAATCAATCCAAAGTATTCACTCGAAGACATCATTCAACTGCTCGAGCGGTTCGAGTGCGAAGCGTTGTTCCTGCATTCGGAGTTCGAAGCGGCGGTCCCGACGCTGCGGGCCCGGCTGACGCGACTCAAGATCGTCGCCGGGGTCGACCGGGCGTTTGCGGGCGTCCCCGCGATCGACCGCTGGAACGCACGGCCCGAAGACTGGATCGACCTGCCTGCCGCAGGACGGGAAGATCTCGCGGCGATCATGGCGACCGGAGGTACAACCGGCCGCCCCAAGGGCATCATGCAGAGTCACCGGGGACTCGAGACCTATGTCGCGAATCACCTCGCGACGATGCCGGCGGCCTCCCCACCTCGTTATCTCGTCGCTGCACCCATGACGCATGCGGCCGGCCTGATGTGCCTGCCGATGTTCGTGCGCGCCGGCACGACGTTCGTCATCGAGAACGCACAAGCGCGAGCCGTAGCCGATGCGATTCGACGGTGGGAGATCACCGACCTGTTCCTGCCCCCCACCGTGATCTACAACATGCTGGCGGATCCGGAAATCTCGAGGATGTCGTTTCCGTCCCTGCGCTACCTGCTGTACGGAGCGGCGCCGATGGCCGTCAGAAAATTGCGCGAGGCCCTGCGCCTGTTCGGGCCGGTCATGGTGCACGGCTTCGGCCAGATGGAGGCGATCATGCTGTGCACGGTGCTTCGCCCGGAAGAGCACTATGCGGGAGCCGATCTCGCGGACGACAAACGCCTCGCGAGTTGCGGGCGCCCGGCGCCGTTCGTGAGGCTCGCGATCATGGCTCCCGACGGCCGATTGCTCGGCGATGGTGAGACCGGTGAGATCGTCGTGCGTGGCGGCAACGTGATGCTCGGTTATTACGAGGACCCCGACGCGACACGCGAGGCGTCAATGTATGGCTGGCATCACACGGGCGATCTCGGCTATCGCGACGCGGAGGGCTACTACTACATCGTCGATCGCGCCAAGGACATGATCATCTCGGGTGGCTACAACATCTTTCCGTCCGAGATCGAGCAGATCATCTGGAGCCATGAGGGCGTACGCGACTGCGCGGTCGTTGGCATTCCTGATGACAAGTGGGGCGAAGCCGTGACCGCCGTCGTCGAGCTCAAGAGCGATGCAAGCGTCTCCGGGGAGGAAATCCTGCGCCTCTGCCGCGCCCGGCTCGGCTCGCTCAAGACACCCAAGCACGTCGAGTTCTGGCCGGAGCTCCCGCGTAGCGCCGTCGGGAAGGTGTTGAAAAGCCAGATACGCGACCGGTTCTGGGCGACTCAGCGGTCTCGCATCTAAATCACCAAGGGCACCAGGTGACGAACGTTTATGTCGCCGGCGTCGGCATGACGCGCTTCGGTCGTCTCGCGACACAGGACGTCAAGTCGCTGACGCATGCAGCGGTCGAGGCCGCGTTGCGCGATTGCGGGGCTTCCCCCGACGTTCTCGAGGCCGCCTATTTCGGCAATGCCGCGCAAGGCCACATGGAAGGCCAACACATGATTCGTGGGCAGTTGGCGCTGCGCGCGATGGGAATTTCGGGCATACCGGTCATCAATGTCGAAAACGCCTGCGCGAGCGCGAGCACCGCGATGCATCTCGCCTATACGGCGCTCCAGGCCGGGCAAGCCGACGTGGTGTTGGCCGTAGGCGCCGAAAAGATGGTGTCGCCGGACAAGTCGCGGATGTTCGCAACGTTCGACAGCGCGTGGGACGTCGCTACGGTCGAGCACAATAAGGCTCAGCTCGCACGAATTGGACGTGGTATCTGCGCGCCGCACGGAAGCTCTTCGAAGAAACCTTACAGCGTATTCATGGACGTATACGCGGCGTTCGCACTCGACCACATGTCCCGATACGGCACGACGCAGCGGCAGATCGCGGCTGTTGCCGCAAAAAACCACGCACACTCGGTGCACAACCCGCTCGCGCAGTTCCAGCGCAGCTACACGGTCGAGGAAGTACTTGACGCGCCACCCATCGTATATCCATTGACCATGCCCATGTGCTCCGCGGTTTCGGACGGCGCCGCGGCAGCGATCCTCGCGACGGAGTCAGGATTGCGCCGTCTCGACCTGCGACGCTCACGCATGGTGCGTGTGCTTGCGTCGGTCGTGCGGAGCGGTACCGACCGGCCCGAAACGGCGCCGGACCAGCATTGCACGGTCCACGCCGCACGGAAGGCTTATGAGCTTGCCGGCATCGGCCCCAAAGACATCTGCGTGGCCGAAGTGCATGACGCCACCGCGATCGGCGAGATCATACAAATCGAAAACCTCGGCCTGGTGCCGCGCGGTCATGGTGGCCCGGCGAGCGAGCGTGGCGAAACCCGCGTAGGCGGGCGCATCCCTGTCAACCCTTCGGGCGGTCTCGAATCGAAGGGACACCCGATTGGCGCGACGGGACTCGCACAGATTTACGAACTGGTGATGCAACTGCGCGGCGAGGCCAATGGTCGCCAGGTGCCTGCCGCGCAGTTCGCAATCGCCGAGAACGGTGGCGGCGTGATCGGGATCGAAGAGGCCGTGGCGGTCGTCACGCTGCTCGGTCGATGAACCAGGTGTCCACGCCTGGCCGAACGCTCGCAGGACGCAGCACGGCTCGGGACGTGGTGGCGATGGGGGGCAACGCCCTGCCGCTGGCACTCGACGTGCGGGATGCCGAAGCGATCGACACGCGCAGCGTATCTGGTCTCGCGCGCCTGCGTGCCATGGTTGCTCCATAGCCAGAACCCACACATCCTCATGTTGTCGCCGCCGCTGGACTTGCGGCCCGAGTGGCTCGCCCCGCACCTGCCGTACTCCTTGAGTAAGTTCGGGATGTCGATCGTGGCGCTGGGCCTCGCTGAGGAATTCCGGAACGCAGGCATCGCCTGCAACGGGCTTTGGCCCGCAACTACAATCGCGACAGCCGCCGTCCGCTATGCTTTCGGTGGGGAGAGCGCCCTGCAACGTGCTCGTAAACCCGCGATCATTGCTGACGCTGCACACGAAGTGCTTTGCGGCGATGCACGCAGAATTACGGGCCGTTTCCTGCTCGATGAGGACGTCCTGCGGAACGCGGGGGTGCGGGCCTTTGACGCGTACTAATATGCGCCCGGAGAAACGCTGACCCCCGACTTGTTCGTTGCAGGGCGGTTAAGGCAGGCGACCGGCTATCCGCTCGGCGCCAGTGGCCCAGAGCCCAAAGGCTGGCGAACGACGCAGAATAGTACGGATACCTAAGATAAGCCAGTGCATTATTCCAGCGGACCACCTATTGTTATAGCCTGTGCACACTGGTTTGCCAGCGTGCGGCTCCGCAGCTGGCAGGCCACGGGCTAGATGTAGCGTAGGCACATCGTATGTAGACGAACGGCTCACGGCGGTTCATGATTGGCACGCGGCGCACGCCCGCGACCCAGCCGGCGCGCAGGAGAACGTCGAACATGGCCACAGTGCAGCCACTCAAGTCGTCGATCGACCGCCAGCCCGAACAACTGATGCTGATCGATGGCGAGCGCGTGCGCGCCGGATCGGGCAACACGATCAATGTCTTCGATCCTTCGACCGGACGCCTCATCGGGACGGTCCCCGATGGCGCACAGGCTGACATCGAGCGTGCGGTAGCCGCCGCGAGTCGCGCCTTTCGTTCGCCGGAATGGTCGGGACTCAGCGGTCAGGCACGCGCCCGAATCCTCTGGCGGACGGCGGACCTCATGGAGCAGAACATCGAGGAACTCGCGAACCTGGAGGCGCTCAACAGCGGCATGATCGTGCCGATGGCGCAGGACATGGTGCAGTTCTCGGCGGAGCTGTTCCGCTACTTCGCCGGCTGGTGCACGAAAATCTACGGGCTGACGGCCGAGATCGGGGCAGCGCCCTCGCAGTTCCATGCCTACACGCTAAGGGAGCCGGTCGGTGTGTGCGGGTTCATACTGCCGTGGAACGTGCCGATCCCGGCTGCGTGCCTGAAGCTGGCACCTGCGCTCGCCGCCGGTTGTACGGCAGTGATCAAGCCGGCCGAGGAAACGCCGCTGACGGCCCTGCGCCTGGGTGAGCTCATGCACGAGGCGGGTGTGCCGGCCGGCGTCATCAATATCGTGACCGGCTTCGGGCACACCGCGGGCGCCGCGCTCGCCGCCAACGAGAATGTTGCCAAGATCGCGTTTACCGGGTCGACGGAAGTCGGCAAGCTCATCGTGCAGGCCGCCGCCGGCAATCTCAAGAAGGTCACGCTCGAGCTCGGCGGCAAATCACCCGTCGTCGTATTCGCAGACTGCGATCTGGAACGAGCGATCGCCGGTGTGGCCGGTGGCGTGTTCACGCACGCCGGACAGCTCTGCATCGCCGGGTCGCGGCTGCTCGTCGAGCGCAAGTCGTTCGATCAGGTGGTATCAGGGCTGGCGGGCGCGGCAAAATCCCTGAAGATCGGCGGTGCCTTCGATCCGCAGACCCAGGTCGGGCCGCTGATCTCCGAGAAACAGCTTCAGCGCGTGACTGGCCTGATTCAGAGCGGGGCGGATCAGGGGGCCGAAGTCGTGACGGGCGGCAAGCGCTGCGGTACGGGCGGTTACTTCGTCGAACCGACCGTGCTCGCCAGCCCTCGCATCGATGCGCGGGTGCTCAAGGAGGAGATCTTCGGCCCCGTGATCACGGCGCTGCCGTTCGACGACATCGAGGAAGTGACGCAGGAGGCGAACCGCACGGAATACGGTCTGGCCGCTGCCGTGTGGACACGCGATCTCAACAAGGCTCACACGATGGCTCGGCGCATCCAGTCCGGCATCGTCTGGATCAACTGCCAGCTGATGGCGGATCCCTCGCTGCCGCTAGGTGGATACAAGCAATCAGGCTGGGGGCGCGAGTGCGGGCCCGAAGGGCTCGATGCCTACCTGCAGTCGAAGGCCGTGATCGCGATGGTGTCGTAGCAAGCCGTGTGACTGCGCAGGTGTGGAACACCCGATCTTAGTGCGGAGAATCCCTCGTGAGAGAAACAACATCCAGCCTCGACTTCGACCTGACCGATCTGCAGTTGCTCGGACCGCAGCTGGACCAGCGACTCGCTGCCATCCGCGAGCATGAGGCGGTCTTCTGGAGCGACATTCAACAGGGTTGGTTTGTCACGCGTTTCGCGGACGTGGCCGAGGGCTTCGGCGGCAGGCTGCCGTTGTCGACCGCACGCCTCGGCAAGCTGGCGTTCGCCTCAATCCCCGAGCACGAGTGGCAGAGCCGCATACCGCTGCTGACCACCGTCACCCCGACGTGGGTAAATATGACGGATCCCCCGCATCACGCGCGCCTCCGCAAGCCGATGACCAACGCGTTCAGCAAGTCGAATGTCGAGACGATGCGCGCCTTCGTGCTGGCACGGCTGCAGCAGTTGTTCGAAACCGCCGAACGGCGCCGCGAGATAGAGTTCATCGAGGAGATCGCCCGGCCGCTCACCGGCAGCGTCATCATGAAACTGATGGGGGTGCCCGAGGAACACCTCGCCAACCTGCGCGATTGGGCGAACTCCATTGTCATGGCGCTCGGTTCGCCGCGTCCGAGCCCGGCCTTGCTCGACGACGGCGAAGCTGCCATGCGCGCGATGAACGAGGTCTTCAAGCACGAACTCGCGCGTCGCAAGGGTCAGCCGCAGGACGATTTCCTGTCGGTGCTCGCCGCCGCGGGCGAAGGCGAGCAGGGTCTGACGGAGGCGGAACTGCTGGGAGCATGCGTCCTCACCTTGCTGGCCGGCCACGAGAGCACTGCGTCGACCATGGCATTCGGCGTTGTTGCGCTTGCAGAGCACCAGGCGCAGGTCGAGTACATGCTGAGCCACCCGGAGCGCAAGGTGCAGACGGTCGAGGAGCTATCGCGCTACGTGTCGATGTCGGCGAGCCAGTCGCGGGTCGCTAGTCAGGATTTCACCTGGCACGGCAAGCAGATCGGGCGTGGCGATGTGGTCTATCTGTGGGTGGCGGGCGCCAATCGCGACCCCAGGGTCTTCGCGAATCCGGACGAGCTCGACCTGTCGCGTACGATCAAGGAAACGCTCGTATTCGGGCGCGGTTTGCATCACTGCATCGGCCACCTGCTCGCCAAGTTGCAGCTCGGCGAGTTCTTCCCGGCGATGTTCGCGCGCTTCAGTGTCGACGTGCTGGACGATCCGCTGGCCTTCAGCGGCGGCTATTCGTTCCGGACCTTGTCGACCTTGCGTGTGCGGCTGCGGCCTGTGTCGCACCGCTTGTCGGCGGCGTAGCCGCGACGGGGGTGTCCCTGATCCTCCGATCGTTCTGACCGCAAGCAGATGACTGTATGGACCTGCGACGCATTTTCGAGCCGATCCGAATCAATGACGTCGAGATCCCGAATCGCATCTGCCGTCCGGGTCATGGCACGTCGTTCGCCGTCGGAAGCCACGTCACCGACGACCTGATTGCGTATCACGCAGCGCGGGCCAAGGCCGGCGTGGGGCTGATTTTCCTCGATCTCGCCACCGTCCACCCGTCCAGCTTCAATTTCAACCTTCATTCCTGGGACGACAGCATCATCGAGGGCTACGAGCGGTTCGCGGGTGCGATCCATGCTTGCGGAGCCAAGGCCTTCCATCAACTGTGGCACGGTGGCGCACACTGGCCGGCGGCCGATGGCGGTCCGCCATGGTCGAGCTCCCCGCTCGCCGCCCCGTTCACGGGCATCGTGCCGATCGAGATGGATCAGGCGCAGGTCGAGGAGATCGTGCAGGCCTTCGCGCGCGCGACATGGAGGGCCGAGCAAGGGGGCATCGACGGCGTCGAGATCCACGCCGGGCATGGCTATCTGCCTCACCAGTTCCTTTCGCCCCTGACGAACCAGCGTATGGACGAGTACGGCGGGTCTTTCGATAACCGGCTGCGATTTCTTCGCGAGCTGCTGACGGCCGCGCGCGCAGCGGTGAGCCCGCGCTATCCCATCGGCATCCGTATTTCGGATCAGTATGCGCCCGGCGGTCTTTCGATCGAGGAGTGTGCCGACGCCGTCCGGCGTCTCGAAGCGGATGGCCTGATCGATTTCGTCAACGCGTCGCAGGGGAGCTACTACTCCATCCCCGCCATGCTCCCCTCGATGTCCGAGCCGACAGCGTCGATGCTGCCCTCGAGCGCACCGATCGCGGCGGCCGCGTCGCGCATCCCGCGCATCGTGTGCGGCCGGCTGCGAACTCTCGAGGACGGCGAGCAGGTGCTGCGGCAGGGCATCGCCGATCTCGTCGGATTCGTGCGTCCGCTCATTGCAGATCCGGAGCTCGTTCGCAAGACCCGCTCGGGTCGCGCAGAGCAGGTGAGACCGTGCATCGGCTGCAACCAGGGCTGCGTCGCCGGTATTCTCGGTGTGACGCACCGAATGGGGTGCGTCGTGAACCCGGCCGTCGGCTTTGAGGCATCGCTCGCCGAGGAATTGATCGGCGATACGGATCATCCGCAAGACGTCATGATCGTCGGCGGCGGTCCCGCGGGCCTGGAGGCTGCGCGCACGGCGGCGTTGAGGGGTCATCGGGTAACGCTGTGCGAAGCAGCCGCGAACGTGGGCGGCGCGCTCCGGGTGGCGCGGCTCGCGCCAAAGCTGCAGGGTATCTACGACATCGGTGACTGGCTGGAACGCGAGGTGTATCGGCTGGGCGTGACGGTCCGTACCGGAACCTACGTGGAAGCCTCCGACGTGCTGCGCGAGTCACCCGATGTCGTCATCGTCGCTACCGGTGCGATCCCGCGAATCGACGGAGTGCTGATCAGCGTGCCCGGCGAGCCAGCATCGGGTGTCGAGCAGGAACACGTGCTGTCGCCTGCGCAACTACTGACCGGGCCGAATCGGGACCTGGGTTCATCGGCGCTGGTTTTCGACGACACAGGACAGTACGAGGCGATAGGAGTTGCCGAGTACTTGCTGGAGAAGGGCGTCGCGGTGACGTTTGTGACGCGCTGTGCCAGCTTCGCTCCCGCCGTCGATATGGCCGTACGCGCCGAGCCAGCACTCGAGCGGCTTCATGCCAAGGGCTCATTCGAGCTCATCACGCGAGCGCACCTGGTGGCCGTGGAACGCGATGCTTGCCTAGTGCGACCGATACACGGCCGAAGAGTGCGCCGAGTTCCGGCGGATACCGTGGTCATGGTCGCGGGCAAGCGCTCGCTCAACGAGCTCGCACGCGAGCTCGCCGGGCGCGTTCCGTCAGTGAGCCTGGTCGGCGACGCCCTGTCGCCGCGTGATCTGCAGTGCGCCATCCGTGAGGGGCACCTCGCGGGGCGTCGGATCCCATAGCTCAGCCGCTATCTCCGTAGGTGCCGACCGGCCTCTTCAGTACAGCGAGGTGCGACAGTGCAAGCGCAGGAATTCGACGTAGACATCGCGCAGGTTGGCAAGCTCGGCAATGCGTTCCTCGATGAGTTGAGCAAGCTCCGCGAGCTCGACCCGATTCACTGGAGCGCGGCGTCGCGCTGCTGGCTGATTACGCGTCACTCAGACGTGGACGACGCCTTGCAAGGCAGGCTTCCGCTCTCGCTCAGGCGAATCGTCAACATCATTTTCGGAGGCATTCCGGAGGAAGAGCGGGCAAAGCAGTTTCCAACTCTCATGCGCTTTATCCCCGACTGGATCATCGAACAGGACCCCCCGGAGCACCCGCGCCTGCGCAAGCTGCTGGTCAAGGCGTTCAGCAAGAAGGTCGTCGACTCGGTCCGCCCGTTCGTGCAGGAGCGAGTCGCAATGCTGGTGGACAAACTTCAAAAGACGCCTCAGATCGAGTTCAACGAGGAAATCGCACGGCTGCTTCCGGGAAGCGTGATCCTCAAGTTGCTCGGCCTGTCGGAGGACTACTTGCCGAAGCTTCGCGGCTGGTCCGCCGCCTTCATGGAGGGCATCGGCGTGCCATATGCGGACATGGCGGCAAAGAAGCGCGCCGACCACGCCATGGCCGAAATGAACGCCATATTCGCTGCGGAGATCGAAGCCCGGCGCAAGGCGCCGCGAGAGGACCTGCTGTCGTCCATGCTGGCTGCGACTGAGGACGGCCAGACGCTGTCTGAACGCGAGATGCTGGGCGCGCTGCAGGTGCTGATCGTTGCCGGGCACGACACCACGAGTAATACGATGACACTCGGACTCGCCGCGCTGGCGGAGCATCCGGACGTCTGGGACTGGATGTATCGTCACCCGGAAAAGACCCTGGAGTGCTGCCTCGAGCTGATGCGCTACATTGCCATGTCGACATCGCAACCGCGCATCGCGGCCGAGGACTTCGAATGGCACGGCAAGCAGGTGAAGAAAGGCGATTTGATATTTCTCATGCTCGCGGCAGCGAACCGCGACCCACGGGCCTTCGAGAATCCAGACGCGATGGACGTCCATCGCAACAACGAACGGTCGATGGTGTTCGCTCCCGGTCTCCATCACTGCATCGGGCACCTGCTAGCGAAAATGCAGGTTGTGGAGTTCTTCGGTCAGCTCGTGCGCGCGTTCGAAGGCGCCGAGATTCTCGATCCCCGGCTGAACTTCATGCCGCAGATTGCGTTCCGCGGCGTGTATGAGCTGAACGTACGCATGAAGCCCCGCCGGGAATGAGAACTGCAGGTCGTTTCGGCGACATGTGGGCGCAAGCCATTAATCGCAGGCTGGGTGGCAGCGCACGATAAAATGGCTCGCAATTGAGCCGAATCAAGCTGACAATCGCCAGGGGCTCAAAAGGACGAACGATGACTTCCCCGTCAAGTCATGGCCTTGCGATCGCAGGGGTGATGCTGGTCGCCTGCACGGCTGCAACCCGTCCCGCCAGGTTTCCACGGGCTACCCTACGACAACATGGTTGACGATCAGGCCACCGCGCCCGACGAGGCGCACATGTTCATGCCGCACTTCGACCGGCATTTGTGGATCTATAGGGACAATTCGAGCGGGGTCTTCAAGCCCTTCAATTCCGCGGTCACCTGCCAGTACCATACCGGTGCTCGCAGCCATCCTGGACACTAGTTTTCCAGGCGACGCACGGGCCCCGCATTGACAGAAGGCACCACCCGCCTTGAGGCGTTCAGCGATGGCGTGTTTGCCATTGCGATTACGCTGCTTGTCCTCGAAATCCGTCTTCAGCATGCGGGGGCCGAAGGAAGTTTGCTGGCCGGTCTGCTGGCGCTCTGGCCGTACTACTTCGCGTTTGCGCTCAGCTTTTTCGTCATCCTCGTGACGTGGATCGCCCATCACGATGTCATACGGCTGGTCCATGTGACAAGCCGCCCGGTACAGCTCGCGAACGGCTTCGTACTTCTCTATGCGACCTTCATCCCGTTCCCAACCGCGGTGCTGGCGGCGCACCTGACCGGACCGGAAATCACTACGGCAGTCACGTTCTATTGCGCAACGTTCGTCGTCGGCAGTGGGGCGTTCAACGTGCTGGTCGCGACGATTGCGCACTGTCCGGGGGTCGACATGGAAGCCGTCCGGCGAATCCGCCGCGGCTTTCGCATCAC
>Ga0075428_100009233_pt1 | contig 10940 bp, 9 predicted proteins | sample RhiMetdeltSRZDD2_FD_75291 | JGI IMG/M metagenome (GOLD analysis project Ga0075428, IMG submission 75291) | Populus rhizosphere microbial communities from Tennessee, USA - Rhizosphere MetaG P. deltoides SRZDD2 | ecosystem: Host-associated > Plants > Roots > Rhizosphere > Soil | place: USA... | reverse complement strand
CTTATCGACTTTGTGTTATCCGAGCAAGGGCAGAAAGTTCTCGGGCGTACGGCGAAGCTTCCGATGCGCCGTGGTGTACCAACCCTCTCCAAAAGTATCGACAGATTGTTGGAGAGCGGCAACCTTCATGCGATCAAGGATGGGCGCGGTTTGGAGAAATACGCGAAAATCTATCGTGAGCTAATTGAGCAGCGGTAGGCTATTCCTCGGCGAGATCCAACAGAATCCCGTCCGGATCGGACGTCTGATGTTTGCCGATTCGACACGCTTGGAGATTTTTTAGACGAATCGGGCCATCTCTGCCAACGTCAATTTTTCTTGGGCCCGCGGCCGGCGAACGCACGCCGAGTTGCTCAAGCTCGGTTTTGGTGTTGTCGACGCTTTCCACCCGGAACCCCAGGTGATGGAGACCTTCTTTCATCCCGCGATAGGAATCGTTGTCGCAAGGCATGACGGCCAAGTAGGCGACCCCATCGGTCAAATAAAATTTTCCGAGTCTGAGAGTTTCTCGACTTTTTCGAGTCCGAAGACGTCCTGATAAAACTTGGCCAAGCGCGCCGGCGTAATCGCCCGCATAGCGATATGACTCAGCCTGCGCGGCTGTTCCCAGCCACTTTCTTTGTAGCCCTCGCGCACGTTGGCCATTTGATTTTGTGAAATATCGAATTGGTTGCCGGTTGGATCGTGGGCTCGAATGCCGGCGAAAGGGACGTAATCCAAGGTTTTCGAGACCAGAATATCGGGATACTTTTCCGCCAATTTCTCAAGCACATCCGAAACGTCATCCACTTCGAAACCAAAGTGATCAAGTCCCGCGGTGATGCCCGGCTGGCGCTGGAGCAGGGCATATCCGATCAGCCCATCGCTGATGTGACCCCGCTCAGGATTATAATTTCCCGTCGCGTCCGTCATCCCGTTGGTGATTTTCTTCATGCCGAAAACCGTTTTATAAAACTCCGCCATCCGGTCGTAGTTTTCCGTGCAGATAGCCACGTGCTTAATTCGTGTTTCCATCGTCATCCTTCCAAGAAAATCTGAATTTTGAATAGCACCTGATTTCGACCTTTACAAACTAACGCGTCGATTGCCGATCCGGATCGGCGAAAATTGCTAACCGGGCGTGAGTACTTCTTCGACCATTTCTCCACCCCGGACGCGCACTTCTTTTGTCGCTGCCGCCGCGCCACCCCAGTGAAGTTGGACCTTTCAGGCTTCCCCGACCATCGCAGTAGCTGGGCGTCGCACGTCGAGTGGCGGCTGTGGGCGGAGAAAATTTTAGGTAAAAATACTCTGCGAGGCCTGCAACAAGCCAAACGGAGGAGAGCTTCACCGAAGAGTTCGGGGATCGAAGAAGCTTTGACAAAAGCAAACAGCGAGTTTGCCGTTTTGCTTGTTTAGGGGTTTTCTCGCCTTACCCGAAAGGCCGGCCTAAATATCAAATAAGCAAAGCTTGCCCGCCGCACCGCTGTCCTTCCCGGGTTCGTGTCGGGCGAAATCTACTCTTGCAGCACCCATTCGCGCCACAATTTTCCGTAGCGAGCGGCACCATCGTTATACTTTGCAGGATCGATGACAATAAAATTGAAGCCGTCCCGCAGGCGAGGAGGATTGGGTGGAACCTCAGGATGCGTAGGGATACGGTTAACATCTCGGAGAATTTTCTGAGCGCCGTCTTTGCTCAGCATAAAATCAAGGAAAAGCATTGCTGCGTTGGGGTGCGGCGCGTTTTTTGCCAATGCCGCGACATTGTTTGCCACGACCACGGGCTCAAGATTAACCCAATCGACCGGGGCGCCGGCACGCTGGGCCGATGCGATCCCGCCACTGTGCGTGTCGGGAGAAAGAGCATCCTCACCCGCTGCAATGAGTTGTGCCTGTAACGTGTGGCCGGTACGAATCCTCGGATTCTGCGCGCGCAACTTTTGGAAGAAAGCCTTGCCTTTCTGTTCACCCCAATATTCCATCAGGGCCATAAACCATTCCGAATCCTCGCGCTCTAATGAAATTTTGTCCTTCCACTTCGCATCAAGCACTTCTTCATAGCGAGTTGGAACCTCCGCAGCTTTAACAAAACGCGTATTGTACCCGAGCACAGTCATGGTCGCCCGATTGGCGACCCAAAAATTTTGGGGTTGAATAAATCGCTTGTCGAATTGCTCTGCAAGCGGCGAGTAGTACGCTTGAAGCATTCCCTTGCGCCGAAAAAATTCTATGGTGATATCACCGGTATCGAGAACGTCAGCCAGAAATGTTCCCGCCTGGTATTCGGCTGTGTATCGTTGCGCCATTCTGGAAGAGTTGGAGCGAACGAGGTGGACTTTGATGAAAGGATAGCGTTTTTCAAACAGTTCGACGTAACGAGATGACTCTCCCAATGCGATGGAAGTGTACCAGACGACTGAACCTTCCGCTTGCGCCGCCTTTTCCAGCCTGGTTTGTCGGTCCGCGCCGCGATAGAGCGCAACCTGCGAGATCTCTGCCGCACCGAGGGACATGTTCATAAGAGACAAGCAAAGGCTAACAGCGACGAAAGTTCTGGCATTGGAAAATGTCATGGTGAGCGTCCTTTTAAGGATGTGGTTTTTATTCCGTTCACGCGCCACAGCCATTAGCTGGCGCCAATCTTATATGCTCCCATCGTTTCAGGGCGACTTCTAGAAGTATGCCTTACTCAACCTACGGCGGTCACTGTCTCGCGTCCACTACTTTTTTGTCAAAGCTAGCTATAGATGTTTGTATATTGATCGGAAGGACACGTCCTGATAGAGCATCGCGTAACGCGGCGCTTTTTAAGAAAACGAGCAAAGACCATGACCTTGCATCAGCTGAAAATTTTCCAGGTGGTGTCCCATCACCGTAACTTTACCAAAGCTTCGAAACAGTTGCGGATCAGCCAGCCTTCGGTGTTCAAGCAAGTGCGATCGCTGGAAGAGTCCTATAAAACGAAGCTGTACAGGAAAACCGGCCGGGGAATCGAGCTGACCGAAAAGGGGCAACTCTTTCAGCGCGAAGTGGAGGAAATTCTTCGTCGAGTCGATAGCCTGGAAACCAATTTTGGTCCACCCACTCCATCGCCGGCAGCCGGTCGGCTGATGATCGGCGCGTCACACGGCCCATCAGCGTCTCTGATTCCATCCCTTTTGGCTAGTTTTAAAAAAACTCATCCTCTCGTTCAGATAACTCTTAGGACCAGGGACAGTCTAGGTATCGAGCGTCTTCTTGCCGAGTCTGAGGGCATTGAGGTTGCCGTCGTAACCAACCTTTCCCAGATGGAAATTTCAGGCCGACTTCACGCTGAGCCATGTCGCGCTGAGGAGATTGTTTTTTTTGTTTCGACGAATCACCCGCTGGGCAGGAGAAAAACGCTGACCTTGGCCGAACTGGCACAGTTGCCTCTGATCGTGAAGCAAAGAAGTCAATCCAAAACTCAGCAGCTTCTCAAGCAGATCGAGCAGCAGGGTTTTGAGCTAAACGTTTTTATGGAATGTGAGTCTGCCGAGGCTGTCAAACTTGCGGTAATGAAATGTTTAGGCGTGGGAGTGCTTTACCGCGATCACTTGAAGAACGAGGTTAGGAGAGGTGATCTCAAGATCTTAAGCATTATTGATTTAAAAAAGATCGAGATCGAGTCGTTTGTAGTTTACAAGAAAGACCAACCGCTCTCTGCCAACGCACAGGAGTTTCTCGGACTCCTACACAAATCCCAGCGCAAGTTTTAGCGGCTTTCGCTTCTCTCAACATCTCCAATTTTCCGTCTGAGCGACTTTTAGCGTGGCGCATCTGAATTCATCGCACGAACGCACGAAAGTCGGTCCTCTATAGACGAACGTCTATACTTTCTGCTGATAAAAAAGTATTGGACAGGCCTGCGCATAAACTATATCGATGGGGAAAGTGATCTTTGCGCGCGAATGAGTGCGCTAGAAGTTCCAGGCTTTATAGTGCTGTTAGAAAAATCGCATTTAGCAGGAGATGAGCCATGTGGAAATCATTTAAAGTGATCGATGCTGACGCTCACATGCACGAACCGAAGGATATGTGGGACCGCTATGTAGAAGGCAAATATAAAGACCGAGTTCCTAAAGTGGCATACATGGATGGTACCTTCATGGTTTATGAACCTGATGGGAAAATCATCCCGAAAGGACAAATAGAGAGTCGCCCGCCTCAAACTGCGTGGAACGCACTGGAAGAGAAATATGGGGAAGCGTACCACAAATGGTGGTCGCCCGAGATACGCCTTAAAGACATGGACCGACATGGGTGGGATATTCAGGTTCTGCTGCCCACCGGGAGTAATGGCAATTTTGGCCCACGGGCCGCGCTGAAGGATAGCGAAATCGGCGCAGCCTTATGCCGCGCGTACAACAACTGGGCCTACGATTACTGTAGCGCCGCTCCCAAGCGGCTAAAATTCATCGCCGTAGTCATTTCAACTGATATCAATGAGATGCTTGCAGAAGGACGGCGCGCAGTTGAGAAATTGGGAGCCGTTTCCTTAAGAAACGTTCTTCTGCCTAAGGGCAAATGGCTGCATGAGCCTGAATACGACGCATTATGGGCCCTCGCGTCCGAGTTGGATGTCCCCATTGCTGTTCACGGCGAGTCCAGGAATGAACGATTTCAGCCGTTTCGAGATTTGGTCATCAAAGCGGAATCAGGTGGACAAAAAACCCCGTACCATGACCCAATGACGTTGCGGGGACTTAATCATGCAATGGGATTCCCTTATGACAATATGGCTACCCTTGGGCAGTTCATCTTTACGGGAATTTTGGAACGCTTTCCGCAGCTCAGGTTGGCTATACTGGAGTCGAACGCGGGCTGGGCTCCATTTTGGCTCGGCCGTATGGATGTCCACACGCACGGTCGCCACAGCGTGATGGGAAAACCAGAGCATTTATCCATGTTACCGAGCGAGTATTTCAAGCGGCAATGTACGGTTGCCTGCGACAGTGACGAAGCGGCGCTTAAGTATGCGGTGGATTTTCTAAATGGCGAAAACATTGTATGGAACACCGACTATCCGCATGCTGACGGAATGGAACCAGCAAGAGCTCTTCCCGATTTTGATGCGCATCCCATATCCGACGAAGCAAAGCGAAAAATTCTCTGGGATAACGCCGTCAGACTCTATGGCCAACGGCTGATAAGCTAAAGTACTTGAACGCCGAAAGGCGGCAGACGCGCAGAGACTGGATCAATTTCCTCACAAAGGGAATAGAGTCTTGGTACTGTGTCATTGGAAGACCTTACCCTTCAGCCATCCCCTCTTCCTCAATCATTTAACCGCCCCGGATGCGCATTTCTTTTGTCGCTGTCGCCGCGCCACCCAGTTGAAGTTGGACTTTTCAGGCTTCCCCAACCTCATGACGCATTTTCAATTTACAGCCACGCGCAGTTGCCGAGAAGTGAAAGTCTGAGGCCGCGCTTAGCTCAAGCGCTTAGAGCAATGTGAAAGATAGAGATTTGACCAAGCGCAGTAAAATCGAACGCGGCATTGCTAAGAGCAGCGCCCCAGCGCATGGATGCGAGAGCGGTCAATCTATTTTAGTTTGGAACCCGAAGAGACCCTCCTGCCGGAAACTTTCCGCTACATCAGCGATACATTTTGTCTACGCCACGGACATTCCCCACTGGGATACGGAATTCCAGAAACTTTGCACAGGATACAGAACCGAAAAGATCTTTCCGACAAAACCAAAAATAAGCTATGGTAAGAAAACGCAAAGGCGCTTTAGCAATTTAGTTACATTCTTGTAAATGGAAATGCTTATGGAAGCTCACAGCTTTCACAATACCGGAGGGCGAGCTTTGATCGTACTCCGATTCGGAGCCGATAAAGATAAAGCTGCCGTCGACCGAACAGGAATCGAAGGCCAGCCGATCCCGTCTCGATCGCGCGAAAACAATTTTGTCGAGCGGCAGCCCATCGAAGGAAGTTTCTGGTCGCTGTAAGCATTTCGCTCGAGCAGCAGAAAGGTTTGATGTCTATGGACACTGTGAGAGTCGCCTATCGCGACGATGATCGAACTCCGGTCATCTACTGCATCAAAGAAATGGGCGCGAAACACTATGGAATCAACGTTGAGGCTTTGAAGATCAAAGATTATGGCGACTTCGAAGCTTCGCTGTTCAACGATTCAGCCGATGTGCTGATCGACCACGTGGAATTTCTTTACGCCGAAGCAACAAAAGGGAAGAAAATTACTTTTTTTTGCGCCCCTCGAATCGTCCGCGGTCTGGATTTGATGGTGCCCAAACACGTCGAAAGCGTGAGCGAATTCACCGGCAAGAATATGGCGGTCAGGGATTCCGGCCGGCCTTATACAGTTACGCTCTGGCTGAGGATGATGGGATTAGAGGACAAAGTGGGGGTGCCGATCTTCAAGGATGCGGACGTGGGAAGGTGGGGCCAGTGGAAGAAAGTCGTAAGCGGAGAATGCATCGCTTGCTTTATGGATCCCCTGTACCAAGCAGAGCCCTTGAAAGCCGGTTTAAAATTTCTTCCGGTGCCCGAACTTGCGGTGGTGAGTCATTACGCCCAGGCGTGCACCGCCGAGTTCGCGCGCAAGAAATCTGCCGTATTAAAAAATTATGTGAAGGCGGTCATTCATGGGATTTACTGGATGAAGCATCACAAGCAGGAAGCCATGAAAGTTGTCACGGGAGAGCCGATGCAGCTGATGAAAATGAGCGATGTGCATGAGATGGAGAAACATTTTGACGCCATTGTTGGCAAGCTGCAGATCAAACCGTATCCGACGCCGCAGGCCCTGGCCGCCACTTACGAGGTCGCTTGCGAGGAGTATGGCGCCCAGGACCTAAATCCACTGGCTCTCTGGGATATGCATTGGGTTAAGGAGCTTGACGACGAAGGCTTCATCGACGCGCTCATCTGAGATAGGTCAGCGGTTAAAAACGAAACTCATCTCTAAATCGCGTGACCTCTCCTGCTTCAACTTCAACAGGCTGTTTAAAAACCCTGATTCCAGGCTGTTCAAAAAGGTCCAGATGCGAGGCGCGCGAGAAATCGACGAGCGGAGGCGTATTTATTGATACGTTGGAGCGAGGCGATCGAGCGCAACGAAGCAGGTGGCCTTTTTCAACAGCCTGCTAAGAGTTTGACTTAGGCCAACGCACCCTACTCTGTTTTAAACCAAGACCTGCCAGCAGCGCCGCCATGCGAATCGGCGCGCCGAATCCTTCCACCACTGGAACGCCGAGCTGTTCCTGCAGCCAATCCGGTTTTATATGGACCGGGCATTGAGTGATGCCCATTGGAATAATGACCTCCGCGCCGTCTTCCTGGATCAGTGCCCGGGCCTGAGCGACGAAGTTCTGCACCATCTGATCGCGGTTCGCCGCGATATCGGGTAAGGCAAAACCAACGCTGCGAATACCTGCTATCTTCGACTCCATCTGATAACGCCGCGCCATCGCGCGCGTGAGCGGGATAGTCCTAGGGTGATAAACAATGAGGCCGAAGCGATCGCCCAAAAGTGACGCGACATGGAACGAAGCTTCAAAAGGTCCGACGACCGGGATATTCACAGCCGATTTTCCGCCGTCAATGCCGAGATCGAGCATGCCTAGCGGAACGACCGCGTCATAACCCTGGCGTTCCGCTTCGCGAAACGCTTCGATAAACAACGGCGCAGCCATCTGAATATCCGTCGGGCTCATGCCGCGAATATACGGCGAGGCCGGCGTTGAGAGAATGCCGATTTCGATTTCCGGTGTAGCATAGGACAGCGCCACCTGTTCTCGGAGATTGCGCTCCTCAGGCGGATACTGACCGATGACGAAGGCAACACGAATTTTCATATAGATAGCGCGCCGGTCACTTCGCGTCGAGTCATTTTGTAGCGGCGCGGGCATACGACCAGTCGCGAACCTTAGAAATATCAGGCACGGCGTCGGGCTTTAACTTAAGGGCAGAGGCGGCAAATTCCATCGCACTTTTGATCACCGCATCATCGACAATCATGTTGTCCGGCATGTGACTGACCAGAAATTCATAGCTCTTCACTGCTTCGTCTTCCGGCACTTCGAGATAGCCTTTCAGGAAAGTTATCATTTCAGGTTTCCTTTCCTTCACGTCTCGAGCTCCACCCGCCATTCCGCGCAGAACAGCGAGAACCAAATCACGGTTGGCCGTGAAGTAGTCCGGCGAACCGGAGATTCCGTTCATTGGATAGCGCACATAATCCGGGCCCCAGGCCAGACGAGTATATCCTTGCCGCTCAGGAGCGTAGTTCAACGGGATGGTCATCAGCGCTGCATCGACAAAGCCGGCCCCCATGGCGCCGCTGCGCGTCTCGCTTCCGCCGACGGCCAAATAAGTAACATCCCGATCCGGATCGAGACCGCTACGCGCGACGATTTCACGCACAACCAGGGTGCTCATACCACCCAGTGAGCTCACGGCAATTTTTTTACCTTTCAAATCACTCATGCTTTTGATCTGCGGCCGGCCGACCAGAACGTAGGGCGCGTTGTCAACATTGACGGCTATAGTACGAATGGGGAGCCCGCGAACCGAGGCCAGAATCGCGGTAGGGATAACGCTCATGAAGTTCAGTTCGCCCGCCATGGTGGCCTTGATGATGACATCGCTCTGGCGAATCGTGATCAACTTGACATCCAGCCCCTGTTGCTTGAAGTGACCTCTTCGAATGCTCATTTCGAAGATCAATGTAGTTAAGCTTTTCCCAGTCAAACCCAGGGTGACCGGTCTTAGCTTTTGGCAGAAGCCTGCAGTAGCTAACAAGGTGGTCAGAAAGAATAAAGTTAAAGGGACACAACGTTTCATGAAGATATCCCCCATTGGGTGATCGTAGCGACGCGCCGGCCCTTTGCAAATCGCGAGCAATTGTTCCTGAGCGATGTGGAGAGAATCACGCCGCGCATCCTCGTTGGCACTCTCCTCGTTGTCTTCGGCACAATCGCCATCTCGCTGGCAAAAGTGTGATGTTCAAGGCTGGTTCAAGCCTGTTTCGCCTTCTGCCAAATCGTTCATCAGAGCGGCCACAGACGCGAGTTTTTCTAACTCGCGCGCTTTCTCGATGACTTTTTCCTGGCGTGCTGACGGCAGTCTCCCACGCGCACAGGCGCGGAATTTGGCCTCGACTTCGGCTGGCGACATCGGATTGTTAGGATGGCCTTTGGGAAAAATGACCTCGACTTCTCGGCTCTCGCCGCCTTGCAAAATCAGTTTCACCACCGCCGGGTAGCTGCCCGGCGTGTGCTTGTTCAAACTCGCGTCGGTGCGGACCGAGACTCGCGCCATCGCTTCTCTCATTTCGGGTTGCAGCCAGCGCCCAGGGGCAAATTGCGCTTCAGAAATTTCGCCGTCCGAAAGAGCCGCTGCCGCAAGATAGTAGAAGCTATGATCCGCGCTTTCGCGGCTTGCCGGGTAGCGCCGTTGTTCGTCCGCCACTTGAGCGCGGACGATCGGGATGTCGGCCATCGCCACGTCGATGCGCTGAACGTCTCGCGCCGGATCGGCGATGCCGGCGCGTGCTTGCAGCACGCCGGCGACCAGGGTCTGGGCCGTGCCGATACAGGGATAAGCTTTGATCGCGGAGGTCATGATTCTATAGCGTTCGCCGATCGGTTGAGCGAGAAGATCCAATTTTGCCCCGGCGAGCATGCCGGTGCTCAGCCCGCGCGGGTGTTCGATCACTCCCAGAGGACCGGTCATGCCCTCGGCGGCAAACAACGAGCACAGTACCGCTTGGGATGCCACCATGGCGTTGGCGCTCGCTTTGGAATTGGCCAGCTGCCCGGTGCGCACGACGGCGAGCGTGTTGCCATGCGTGGCCGATAGCGCGGCCGCATGGGCAAGCTGCTCCGCGTTCAATCCCATCAACCGGCCGGCGATTAAAGGCGCTGCCAATGCCGATGCGGTCGTGTGATCCCAGGTAGCGCGAGCTGGAATGATGTCCTGCATGCGGCAGTAAATCTCGTAGCCAAGCGCGACGCTGGCGATCACGCTCAGTCCAGAAGTGCGAAACTTTTCGCCGACGGAAAGCGCCACCGCGATATTGTCGCTCGGATGTCCCATCTGTCCGGGACCGATGTAGGCATCGTTCAAGTCCAGCGAGCGAATCAAAATTCCATTCAGCAACACGGCCTGCGGTAGATTAACGCGCCGCGATGAACCGATCACGGTGCAGTCCGGGTTTCCGCCGAGTTGTGCAAAAACGCGCGACGCGCGTGCAAATGCCGGCTCCTCGGTCGCGGCCAAAGCGCAGCCGATGGAGTCGACGATCAGCGCCTTCGTATGCTCAACGACCTCCAATGGAATTGCCGCAGCAGCAACGCTGAGCACGTTGGAGGCGATTTGCTGCACGAGGGTAGCTGGTAAATCAGTGCTGGCCAAGATCACGAACGAGCTTTACTCCGAGCCGTCCCGAGTCGCAACACGCTTTCTCCAATCGGCCTTCCTGAATGGTGCCATAACTCACATGCATCGATATAGAAAAGCGATATCTTCTTCATCGTTTTCTAGATTTCCCGTGGTGGTATGCCTCGACTCCTAAGTCCAGGCCTATTTTGCCCCTACAGAATCCATTCGGCACGAGGATTTCGGATTCTCATAGCACGTGTAAGCGCGGGAGAAAACGAATCACGCCCCGACGGTGTAGTCTCCTCTCTTAAACTCGTCGACCACAAAAAACGTCATCGCCGGCACCGACTGCGGCCTAGGGCGGCCGCGTCCATCGGCAATTCGCCCTGGGCCAGGCTGCGCGCCTTGCCGACGGCGCGGCAATCGCGAGCAGGAAGTTGTGGAGTTGAATGCAAAAGTGCCGTGCGGGATGAACGAAACAAAAAGCAAGAAAGTCTAGAAGTAAAATTAGACCCTGAAGCGGATCGAGATCCATGCGACGGAAAAGAAAAAAGCCGAGATAACCGACAACAACGCACGACTCAGG
>Ga0075428_100009232_pt1 | contig 10941 bp, 9 predicted proteins | sample RhiMetdeltSRZDD2_FD_75291 | JGI IMG/M metagenome (GOLD analysis project Ga0075428, IMG submission 75291) | Populus rhizosphere microbial communities from Tennessee, USA - Rhizosphere MetaG P. deltoides SRZDD2 | ecosystem: Host-associated > Plants > Roots > Rhizosphere > Soil | place: USA... | reverse complement strand
CGCATCGACCGGCTGGCACCGACCCGGGTTCTCCGTCCAACATAGACGTAAGCGCGCGGGCGCCGGTTTCGAGAAACCGAGTCCCGACTAGCCTCAAAAACGCCGCCCCGATTGCACGCTTGCAGCGTTGACAGATCATGCGTCGGCCGCGATGATCCACGTCGCGACGCGCCAATCCGTGCTGTGCTTCGGATGACCTATGAGACAACTGCTCCTGGTCGCCGGAATCCTTCTCGCAGGTTCAGTGGCTTTGACCCAGACTCCGTCGCCGTCCGCAGGTCCGCAAGGCACGGGACGAATCCGCGGCCGCGTCATCGCCGCAGACACGGGCGCGCCCCTTCGTGGGGCACGTGTTGGCGTTTGGGGCGGCGATGCTCAGCTTCGGCGTGAAGCCGTCACTGATTCGAGCGGCAGATATGAGGTTGGGCAACTCCCGGCGGGAGCATTCTTTGTCAGCGCCGCACAGGACGGATATCTCAGCGCCGCGTATGGACAGCGGCGGCTGCGGATGATGGAACCTGGCACCGCGGTCACCGTGGGAGCGGGGCAGACCGTCGAGCGTATCGATCTGGCGCTACCACGCGCGGGCGTGATTGTCGTCAGGCTGACCGATGCGGCGGGCCAGGCGCTGACGGGGGCGCTGGTGGAAATTCAGCGCTTCCAGTACGGGCCGGACGGCCAGCGGCGGCTGACATCAGTACCGACGGGAATACGGGGACCGGCCAGGACGGACGATCGAGGCGAGCTCCGGGCATTCGGATTGAAGCCAGGCGAATACGTCATCCGGGCTACCTTTCAGACCATTCGACGCGGTGACACAGCAATCCCGAGCGACAGGACCGAGGGATTCTCGCCTACGTACTCTCCCGGAACCACGAGCGCAGCCGAAGCGCAGCTCGTCACACTTGGTACGAGTGAGGAGAGGACCGTTCAGTTCGCGATGGTCGGGTCGCGCCTCAGTCGCGTGACCGGCACGGTCCTGATGTCGGACGGACGGCCCGCCGTTGGAATGGACTTGCAGCTCGCTCCGGGCGAGGGTGACAGCGGGATCGTCTACGGCGCAGGGACCGTGGCAGCAGACGGAACGTTCGCGATCGCGGGCGTGCCTCGCGGGAGCTATACACTGCAAGTCCGTCAGAACGCACGACCGCGGTACGAAGACATCATGCGCGCGCGCGAAACGGGTGTGTCTCCTGGGCGCGTTCGAGGCGAATTTGCCTCTGTGCCAGTGACCGTCAGCGGCGAAGACGTCACAGGTCTGCGGATCGTCACCGGGCCGGGAACGACGATCAGCGGTCGAGTCGTGTTCGAGGGAGGCTCTCCACCTCCGTCAACGAACGAGCTGCGCGTCTTCGCGTTACCTCCGGGTTTAGCCGGTGGGGGGTGGGCTGCCGTGGGCTCCTCCGTCTACGATTTTCCGCCGGACGGCAGCGTCGCGGCAGACGGTCGTTTTCAGATCAGAGGCGCCTCCGGCCGCGTGCAGCTCGATGTTCCGACCGCGGATTTGACCGTGAAGTCGGTCACTCTCGATGGTCGCGACATCACCGATGAAGCATTGGACATGACCGGGACGGATTCGGTGTCCGGTGTCGTGATCACCCTGACTGACAAGGTCACCGTGGTTGCCGGACACGTGCGCGATCGAAACGGCCAGCCGGTGCGCAATTACGTGGTGGTGGTGCTGCCTGGAGATCCCATAAAGGCAGCTGCGGCGTCGCGACGGATCTACACGTCGCGCCCGGACGCCAACGGGCGCTTCGAGATTCGTCGGGTGCGGCCAGGTCCCTACCTGGCAGCCGCTGTCGAATGGATTGAAGAGGGGCGGCAATTCGCGCCAGAGTTCCAGCCACTGCTACGACGAGGTGCACGCACGTTCGTCGTTGGCGAAGGCCAGACGCTGACGCTCGACTTGACGTTAACGCCCGACTAACAGGCGTCCTTGGTACAGCGCACGGACGATCAGTCGGTGAAGACCGTCAGCTTGCGAAACTGAATCAACCACTTGCCATTGCGCTTGACCAGTCGGTCTTCGGAGCGGCCCATCGCGGCCGCGGTCATCTTGCCGTCCTGGTCGCGACGCACGGTCTGCCAGTACGACTGGTGCAACGCCTCGCCGGGTTTTGGGAACGTGATGCGCACGTTGCTGATGACGTGGTACAGATTCGAGGTCGGCACTCCTTTCGCCTTGTTGTCGTCGCGCCGCTGGATGAGGCTCGTGACGATCTTGCGAATCTCCTGGTGTCCTTTGCTGATGCTGCCGTTCGAGTCGATGACGGCATCGTCGGTGAACACCGCGACATAGCCCTCAGGATCGAGTGAATCCACCGCCCACACGTAACGCGCCATCACGTCTTCGACCGCGATGCGGTCTTCGTAGGTGCCGAGATTCCCCTGGGCGCTGACGAGGACCGGCGCAATCAGCAACGCGACCAAAGCGGCGCTGCGCAGTCGCATGGTTTGTGTCTCCAGTTCCTGATTCCTGATGTCTTCCTGGTCCGGTTGACGTCTTGCCGCTCACCGGCAGCACACGCGAGTCACGATACCACCGAGCGGCGGCATCTTGACCCTCCCCTCAGAGGCAGGTCTATGCTTCCCACAACGGGAGGTGGCGATGAGGAAACGGGCGTCAGCGGCCGGGAACCGCTCCGTGCCTGGGAGCCACCGCGTGCGCGAGTGACCATCGAGGATTCCCTGTGGCGGACGAAGCGTTCCTTGTTTGACTGGGTGCGACTTGCACCCAGTCGAGTGGTGCGTGCTGTTTACTGCTTGTCGTAGACCGCAACGCTATCGATGTTCTGCCCCTTGGGATCGGTGCCGGTGGTGGTGATCGTCAGCGTCTTCCCGTCGCTGGATTCGACAAGGGTCATGTTGCTCAGAGCCTTGCCCCCCATCTTGTTCACCAACTTTGTCGTGGTGCCGTTGACCCGCGTGCGAGCGGCCATATCGGCGTTCGGGTTGCCGACGACAGGATTGTCTTTCCCGTCATAGTTCGCCGTGTAGGCGTAGTGGATCGCGGCGCCGTCAGCCGGCACCTGGTCAACCGTGACCTTGATGCCGGTCCCCGCCGACTCATAGACGAGAGTCGTGCTCCTGGGCGCCTGACCTTGGGTGTACTTCGATTTCCCCAGGTTGAGCTTCCAGGTGCCAACCGACTGAGCGAGCGCCGTGCCGCCGATGACGACAACTGCCAACGCGACCGCGACCGACGAGACGAGACGCATCCAGTGCTTGCTTGCCTGCATCGCTTCCTGATCTTTCTTTGTGCGGCAGAATGACGGAGGTGTGCCCGAATAGAACTGGCGTCAGACTGCAGGAGGAAGGGCGGGTTTCCGTTTTGGATCCCACCGTTGGGCACACGGGGTGGCCGAGTCCGGCGACTCTGGCACACCCACACGACTGGCGCAGTTCAATACAGCACAGGTTTGCATCGTGTTCAGAGTGAGCCGGCGCGGTTCTGAGCGATGGAGTGATAGCGAAAACGCCGGGTAACCGGGTCACGGCGCGCTACGTATACAATCAAGTCAAGACTCGTTGACGAGGACAGACCCCTCGGAGAGGTCTTCCCGAACCGGAAGTCGTGAGCAGCGACAGGCCTTAGTAGGGAAGAACGTCCGTGCGACGACACCGCACCAAGTGAGCGCCGTCTCGGTTCCCGAGGCGGAAGCTGGATGGCACCGCCGCCACCCTGTCCATGTGGCGGTTCCAGCAGTCTGCGAAAGGTAGGCTGCTGTGACCCCCGTCCGACGAACACTTGCCGCCGATCTGCCGGCTCTCGCGGGCTCGCAGGTCACGATCCGCGGGTGGATCTACCGCCTCCGGGTTCTCGCCAAGACGACGTTCCTCATCATTCGCGACTGCACCGGGGAAGTGCAATGCGTTGGGCCGACGGCCTCGCTGCACGATCTGCGACCGAAGGTCGACGATGCCATCGAGGTGCGCGGCACAGTTCGACAGGACGACCGAGCCCGCCGCGGCATCGAGATCGATGTCGAGAGCGCCACGCTGCTGAATCGGGCCGCCCCCCTCCTGCCCTTCACGTCCTCGTCTGACGTCACGGGCGTAGGTCTGGACATCCTGACCGAGTACCGCCCGCTTGCGTTGCGGAACGATCGCGTGGGTGACATCTTCCGGATCCAGGCCGCGATTCTGAAGCATTTCAGGGACTACCTGACATCGCAGCGGTTCACGGAGATCGTCTCGTCCAAGATCGTCGCCAGCGGCACCGAGGGCGGCACGAACCTGTTCGAGATCAAATACTTCGACCGCATCGCCTATCTGGCGCAAAGCCCGCAGTTCTACAAGGAGCACGGCGTTGTGGGCTTCGAGCGCGTCTTCGAAACGGGTCACGTGTACCGGGCGGAGCCGCACGCGACGAGCCGGCACCTGACGGAGTACTACTCGCTCGACTTCGAGATGGGCTTCATCGACGGTCCCGAGGATGTCGTTCAGGTCGAGCGGGAGCTTCTCACGTACATCTTCGACAAACTCAACGCCGAGCACGCCGCGCTGCTCGGACGGTATCGGTCTGCGCCGCTCCCGTCGATGCTCGACGTGCCCATCTGGACCTTCGCCGAATGCCTCGAGCGGCTGGGGCGTGCGGATCTCGTCGACGATCTCGACCCGGATGCCGAGCGAGAGCTCTGTCGGCTCGCCGAACGCGAGCACGGCATCCCTGCCGTGTTCGTGCTCGGATTTCCGCTCGCCGCGCGGCCGTTCTACACCTATCCGCTCACCAACACGAGCGCGGCCGGATTCGACCTGCTGTTCAACGGCATGGAGATCACGACGGGTGGGCAGCGGTTGCACCGCCGCGGCGATCTCGAAGATGCGCTGAGGATGCGCGGCATCTCCGCGGCGCCGTTCGACAGTCATCTCAAGATGTTCGACCTGGGGATGCCGCCGCATGGCGGGCTCGCCATCGGTCTCGAGCGCGTGACGGCTCAGATCCTCGGGCTGCAGAACGTCCGGGAGGCGACGCTGTATCCGCGTGACCGATACCGGGTGACTCCCTAGCGGCATCGGCTCCTCTCCCTCAGGCTCGTCCCGGGGATGCGACGGCAATCCCGTTAGAACGGTCGCTCCCGGTCGAACTGCGCGACCGCCCAATAGGCGCGCGGCAGCACGCTTGGGCCGCGCCAGCCGAGTCGGCGCAACTGGCTTGCGACGAACCGGTTGAACATCCCGTGCCCGACAGCCATGACGGAGCCGTGCTCGGCGGCAAGGGCGCCCAGACGATCAGCCACTCGGACAGCCCGCTGTCGCGCCATCGCGATGGTCTCGTCGGATTCACACCAGTTCAACCACCAGGCCATTCGTGCCGCTACCACCCACGTGCCCGGCGACAACCGGATCGGGACGGCAAGCGACTCAGGCAGTGCAGCCTCGCGGAGCTCGGGATCGATTCGCACCTCTTTCGACGCCGCGAGCCACGCGGCTGACTCCCTGGCCCGTCGAAGGCTGCTCGCCAGCACGCACCCCGCGGAGGATGCCAGGCCGCACGCGACCGCAGGTGGCGCGAGCTCCCTCGTGATGCCGGCGTCGTTGTAGTGACGAACCCACCGGCCGATGTCGTGCCCGGCAATCGGCGCCACGCTGACGGCGTCGGGCTTGCCGTGGCGCACCAGGACAATCCGCATGTCATCGACCTGCGCAACGCAGAACGGTCCGACAACTCAGAGGTTCGCGACGAAACAGGTTCATGACGGAGGTTGACAGGGCCGCCGCCCTGTCTTCATAATCGTTTAACGATATATCGGAGAACGATGCCATTATGCCTCGACGCAAGCTCGATCCCCTGCCCTCGACGGCGTTCCACATCCTCCTGGCGCTGGCAGGAGGCGAAAAACACGGCTACGGCATCATGCGCCAGGTCGCCGACGACACCGACAACAAGGTGCGCCTCGGACCGGGCACGCTGTACGGGTCGATTCAAACGCTGCTCGATGCGGGATACGTGGACGAGATCGGCGAGCGGGCCGATGCCACGTCCGGTGACGAGCGCCGCCGCTACTATCGCCTGTCGAGGGCGGGCCGCGCGGCAGTGAAGGCCGAAGCCGAGCGCCTGGCCGGCCTGCTGCGGCTGGCGAAATCGAAGAAGATGCTGAAGGGGGCGCATGCCTGAACGCTTCTATTCGCTGTTGCTGCGGCTTTACCCGCGGGCGTTTCGCCAACGCTACGCGGACGAGATGGTGCGCGTGTTCTGCGACCGCCTGCGCCACGAAAGCGCGGCCCGCGTGTGGATCGACGTGCTTGGTGATGCGGTCGCGTCGATCCCTCGCCAGCATTGGCGGCGGGAGCCGCACCCGATCTATCCGTCTTCAGCAGCGCCCCTGCGAGCCGCCTACACCACGGTGATGCAGGCGATGCTTGTCTCCGCCATTCTCGGGGGCTTTCTAGGGGTCGGCCTGATGATGACGGCCTATCTGGGGATCACCGCGGTGATGACCCGCTTTCCAGGAGGCTTGCTGGCGGTGGGGCTGATCTTTCTCGTGTGGCTCAGCGCCTTTCGGAAGGCGCGTCGCACGAGCCAGACCCTCAAGACGTTTCGCTACGACGCCGGCGGCGACTCGGTGACCGTCGCCTCTGACGGCATGGCCCCGCTCACACTGCAGCGCAGCGAGGTGACTGGACTGCACGATTTCGAGAAAGTGGGGCTGCGGATTCAGACGGCCGATCCCGCGCGCGACCTCTGGGTGCCGGTCACGGCGGCGTCCTATCCGAGTGTGAAAGCGCGGGTCAGCGAATGGGCGCCGGTGACGGTCACACCACTTCGCCTTGTTCCAGTGGACGGCGGGTTTCTGCAGCTGTCGCTGCTGTACGCGCTCGGCTTGTTCATCCCCATGACGTTCGCCGCTGGCATCGCGGGCGCCCTGCTGCTCAACGCAATCTGGGCGATGGCCAAACGCGACCTTCCGGCGCGCAAGACACTGCTGTACCTGGGGCCGGTGGCGATTCTGCTCGTCAGGTGGCTCTGGTGAGCGAACGCCCTTACGTGCCGTTGAGACTCCGGAGCGGATCGATTCGGACCGCGCGGCGCGCCGGCCAGACGACCGAGCCGGCGGCCACAGCCAGCAGCGCCGCTCCCGCGGTCACGACCATCCCAGGGTCGAATGGCGCGACACCGAAGAGCAGCGCTGAGAGGGCGCGCATCACGATGTAGGCGCCGGGCACGCCGAGCAGCAGCCCGAGGACAGTGACGCGCATCGGGTCGCTCACCAGCAGCCGCACGATACTGCTGCCAGTCGCGCCGAGGGCGATCCGTAGCGCCAGCTCGTTCTGCCGCTCCGACACTGCGTAAGCGACCGTGGCATAGAGTCCGCCACAGGACAGCAACAGCGCGAGGCCCGACAGCACGGTGGCGAGCACGGCAACGAACCGTTCGCGGGACAACGTCGCGGCAATCTGATCCTCGAGCCTCGCGACTCTCGGCCTGAGGGCAGAGTCGTGCCCACGAATCGCATCGACCGCCGCGGCGGCGCCCGCGGCGACATCGCCCGTCGTGCGCACGACAAGAGTCACCTGCGTTCGGGGCGGTGCCTGCGTATACGGCACGAACATGGCTCGCACCGGTTCGTCCCGCAGCGTCCCGTAGCTGGCATCCGCCACCACCCCGACGATGCGAACGTTGTGGTTGACGGTGCGATCCAGTGCGTCAGCCACCCTGCCGAAGTAGAACTCCGCGAACGATCGATTGACCACTGCGACACGTTCGCGCCCCGCCGCCTGCTGGAGGCCAATGCTCTTGCCCGCCACCAGCCGCATCCGCAGCGCTTCGAAGAAACCAGGCGCAACCCAGAACATTCGCGCCCATCGGTCCTCGTCTGATCTCGGAGTCCAGCCCGCCACCTCGATCGTCCCCGTGGTCGCGGCCTCTGTCATGATCCCCGTTTGGGCGAAGCTCACGTCGGCGACGCCTGGCGCCGACGCGACGCGCTCCTGAAGGGCCGCGAAATAGGCCGGAAGGCCTGTGAGATCCGGGGTGCGGCCGGAGGCGTCCACGGCGATCGAGACGACGCCCGTGGCTTCGAAGCCAGGGTCCACGTGGCCAAGGTTGATCAGCGTCCGGGTCATCGCCCCTGCCGTCACGAGGAGCAGCAGAGAGCAGGCCACCTGCAGGGCGATCAGCATCTGCGTCAGGCGGCGGCGGCCCCGCACGATCGTCCGTGCGTTCTCACTCAGCGCCGAGGATGCACCCGACTGCTGGAGACGAAGAAGGGGCGCGCCCGCGGTCATCAACCCGGCTGCCACGGCGAGGCCACTCGCGAAGAGCGCCAACCGCCAATCGAATCGGAGCTCGAAGGTCGGCGGAATGGGTCCGATCGGTATGGAGCTGAGAAGGAGTGGCGCTGCCATCCATGCGATCAGGAGGCCAACCGCCGAAGCCAGAGTCGCCAGCAGCAGACCCTCGACTATCACCTGTCGCATCAGCCGGCTGTGGCCGGCGCCGACCGCAAGCCGAAGACCGAACTCACCGGATCGTGACGTGAACCGCGCGAGCAGGAGCCCTCCGGTGTTGGCGCAGGCGACGAGCAGCAGCAGACCGACCAGCGCGAGGCCGACAACCATTGGGCGTTCCAGACGGTCGCGCGCATCCGATGCTCCGCCGCTGGCCGACGGCAGCGCGACGCGAACCTCTCCGCGCCGCAGCATCGAGTTCGGACCGATGGCCACCTCTTTGTAGAGGATGGCGATACGCTGCTCCGCGACAGCCGGCGCCATTCCGGCCCGGAGGCGCACGATGACGCGAAGTCCATCGCCCGCCGTCGCCGGGTCGATGAGCGGCGCCGATGCGACCGGCGCCAGCACATCGGCGGGACGCTCGGCCAGCACCCCACTGAATCCTCTCGCGACGCCGACGATGACGATGGGGGTTCCGTTCAGCGTGGCCATGCGGCCGCTGATCTTCGCGTCGGCAGCGAGCCGCCCACGCCAGAATCGCTCGCTGACCACGACAGGAACCGGCACGGCCGCGCCGTCTGCTCTGTTGAGCAACCGGCCCGCGCTCGCAGGCACGCCGAGCACGTCGAAATAGCGCTCGGAGACGAGCTGCACTCGCACGGAAGAGTGGTGCGCAGCGTCGGCGTCCAGCAACGCATCCTCAATCGTCCGGAACCCGACGACTTCGCCGAAATCTGCGGCACCGCTCATTGCGCGCAACGCGTCCGCGGACACAGCCAGGCGCTTGGTGGCACCGCCGAGGTGCGCGTCGGCGCGCACCTCGTACAACTCCTGTGGCGCCCTCACCGCGAGGGGACGGAACAGCACGGCGTCGGCCACGTTGAACACGGCGGTGGTCGAACCTATGCCGAGCGCAAGCGGGAGCACAGCGATCGCCGCAAACGAGGGGGAACGCAGCAACAGCCGAACGCCGTAGCGAAGGTCGTGGATGAGACCATCGAACGGCCGGACGTCCCACATGCGCTTCGTCATCTCGAACCCTCGGCTACCCGGAGAGCGTCGAGAGCAACAAAAAGGGTGCCAGGCTGGCAATCGTCTTCGGCTGTAAGTCCTGCCGGATCGGTACCGGCTGCTAGTCACCCGCCCGGAGCGACCTGTGCGTTCGTGGGACGTGTTGTCCCGACAGCGAGCAGCGCAGGGCGGCCGATCGTCACGAATCGAGGCTTGACATATCATCCACATTGTTGAACATATATGCCGATGCCCCCCATCCTCGGTGAGTTCGAGCAGCTCGTTTTGTTCGCCCTGGTCCGCCTCGGTCCCGACTCCTACGGCGCGACCGTCCGTCGCGAGATCGAGACGCGCACGGGCCGCGAGATCGCCATCAGCGCCGTCTACACCACGCTCGAGCGCCTCGAGCAGAAGGGGTTCGTTCGCTCCCGCGTCGGCGAACCCACCGCCGAGCGCGGTGGCCGCCGCCGCCGCCATTTCGAGCTGCTGCCGCCTGGGGCGCAAGCCTTGAAGGTGGCTTATGAGGCCTTCACCGGCATGACCGCCGGCCTCGAGCGACGGCTGAAGGCGCTCCGATGACCCGCCTCGCGCTGTTGGTCATCCGTGCCGTCACGCCTGGCGCCGATCGCGAGTTCGTCGCCGGCGACACGGCCGAGCGCTTCGACGAGATCTCGCGATCGCAAGGGAGGACGGCCGCGAGGCGCTGGCTGTATCGCGAGATGTGGCGTGCGATCGCGTGGGCGCCGCGGCATCGGCGCTCTGTCAGGCGCACAGCCAGTCGCCGCAACGTCCGGCGAGGTGACGGTCCGATACGGACATTCTGGATGGACGTTCGCTACGCGGCTCGCGTCCTGAGGCACGCGCCGGCGTTCACCGCAGTGGCCGTCGGCCTGCTCGCGCTCGGCATCGGCGGCAGTACGGCCATGTTCGCCGTCGTTCATGCCGTGTTGCTCAAGCCGCTGCCGTTCAAGGACGCCGACCGCCTGATGCTCGTGCACCTGCTCATGCCCCAGGGGGACGGCGGACGGGGCGCTGTACGTGACATGGTCTGGTCGTACCCGAAGTACCGAACCTTTGCCGGACTGCAGAACGTCTTCGACGAAACGGCGCTCTACGCGACACGCGAGATCAGCCTGACACACGTCGACGACCCTGAGCCGCTGCGCGGCGAAATGGTGACCGACCGCTACCTTGCCACCGTGGGCGTCGTACCTGTTCTCGGCCGATCGTTTACGCCGGATGAAGCGCATCGTCCCGGTACCGGCGCGGTTGCGATGATCAGCGAGAGCCTCTGGGCGCGACGGTTCGGCAGTGACGCCGGCATCATCGGCCGCGCGATTCACCTCAACACCGCGCCCTACACCATCGTCGCCGTTCTGCCTCACGGTTTTCGGGGCCTGAGCGGCCAGGCGGAGGTCTGGGTTCCGCAAGCGGCTTTCGATCCCGACAGCCTCACGGCCCGCTTCTCACACGGCTATCAACTCATCGCGCGGCGCGCGGCGGGAACCACTGAGCCCGCGGCGATCACGGCAG
>Ga0075428_100009227_pt1 | contig 10943 bp, 14 predicted proteins | sample RhiMetdeltSRZDD2_FD_75291 | JGI IMG/M metagenome (GOLD analysis project Ga0075428, IMG submission 75291) | Populus rhizosphere microbial communities from Tennessee, USA - Rhizosphere MetaG P. deltoides SRZDD2 | ecosystem: Host-associated > Plants > Roots > Rhizosphere > Soil | place: USA... | reverse complement strand
TGCTCCACGCAGAGTGCCGCCACCCATCGCGCATCGCTGACAAGCGTGGCCGCGGTGAACGCGGCGATTTGGGCTGCCCGAAAATTGCTTCGCTCGTCGTCGCGGAGAAGTGGCTCGCAGCTCACATCGTTGACGACCACGGTCTCGCCACGCCGGTACGCATCGAGGAATCCCTCTCCAAACATGGACACCGGACCGCGACCGGCAAATGGCGCCACACCATCCGTGTAGGACTCGCGAACCACGAATTCGTCGTCTTCGACCTCCAGATAAACGACGCGGTTCGCCTGCAGATGTTCACCGAGGAGGTGTGTCGCGATGTTCTGAATGGCCAGAGGACTTGCCGCCGATCGCAGCGCGTCGTTCAGCGTGAGGAGGAACTGGTCGCGCGCTTCCCGGATCTTCCGTTCGGTGATGTCGATGAGCGCGCCAGTGACGCGCACCGCACGCTTCTGGCTTCCGGAGCCCTCGAAGTACGTCTGAGAGGCCTGCTTCACCCATCGACTCTCTCGCGTGTCCACGCGAAGGATTCGGAACTCTTCGTCGAGCACGCCGGCTCCGTGCGGATCCAGGGCCGCCGCGATCGCTGCGGCGACACGCGCCCGGTCATCCCGGTGAATGATGGCGATGAAGTCCGCTAGCCTGGCTCGCGTCCCGCCTGCGACTCCAAGCAGGGCGTAGGCTTCCGGTGATTGAAGGCATCGGTCGGCAACGGCGTCGTAGTCGAAGATCCCGATGCCCGCGCCGCGAATGGCGAGTCGCAACCGCTCGTCGCTGATGCGCAGCGCCTCTTCGGCACCGCCGCCTTCGCGGACGGGCGGTGTGTGGCGGCTCGGGTCGTGTGGCGTCATCGGTGCTGGAAGAATTTGGCGACCGAACCTTACACGAGCCTGCTGACGTTGGCCATCAGGTTATTTCCCGATATTTCGTTCCGGCCAAACGACTTGCCCGGACCTTGGTGCCAGGCCACCTCCGTCCCAACAGGGTTGATATCCGCCGGCGCTCTCCGCCGTCCCGGCGAGCGGGCGAACGCCCCGGACGGGTGTAACATCCGTCGCGCCCCCAACGGCCGGAATCCCAGATAGGACGAGAGCGGAGGTGAGTCATGCGTCAGTTTGCCCTCGTTGCTGCCTCGGCGCTGCTTCTCTCCACGCCTGCTGCGGCTCAGGAGTGGATCGAGTACGCCAGCCGGACGGACATGTTCACGGTCAATTTTCCCGGTCAGCCGACCGTGCAGGACATCAACTGGGAGACGGAATACCGCCTAACGATTCCGGGCCACGTCCATAAGTACGAGGCGAAGGGCGAGCGCTACTCGGTAACCGTCGTCGATTACTCGAACGTCGAGAAGATCCACGCGGAACGTGTAAAGGGCTGCACGGGATATCCGGACACGTGCGGCAACCCCTATGTTGCGGAGCTACGCGGCGCGATGGAATACGCCGCGTGGAGTTTTCTCAAGCGCGACGCCAAAGTGACGTACTACGCGTACGGCAACACTGACCGCATCGAGGGACGCCGGCTGCAGCTCACCAATGCGGACGGATCACGTACGTACGCGCAGATACTGATGCATCAGAACCGGCTATACATATTCGAAGCGACAGTACCAAAGAACGCTCCGTCGCCGGCGCTGTTCCAGCAGTCAGCCGGATTCCTGGACAGCAACGGCGGCCGCGTCCGGTACAACAGCATCTACTCGAACGCATACCCGCCGCCTACCCGTGTGCAGTACTAACGACGCGCTTTCTTCCGTCAATCACCTTTCACTGAAGTGAGGAACGACATGCGCACATGGATAGCTCTGGCGGTTGGACTCGTCACCGCCTCCACGATGATTGCCTGCGGGTCGAAGGCCGGAACGCTGCAGGGATCGGCCGACGCGTTAGGGGCAGCCGACACGAGGACGATCGAATATTCCGGCACCGGAAAGTGGTTTCAGTTCGGACAGGCACCGAACCCGACGCTGGCGTGGCCGGCATTCGACGTCAGCGCCTTCACCGCGTCAATCAACTACGAGACCCCCGCAGCGCGAATCCAGATGACTCGCAAGCAGGTGGTCGAACCCGGGCGTGTTCGCCCGGCGCCCGTTGAGCAGAAGCCGGATCAGTACATCAGCGGAACAGCAGCCTGGAACATGGCCGCTCCGGGGGGCGGCGGCGCACCAGCCGCGCAGCCGGCGCCAGCCGCCGTCGAAGAGCGGACGATGGAGATCTGGTCGACGCCGCATGGTTTTCTGAAGGCTGCGGCGGCGAACAACGCAACGTCACAGGCGAGTGGCACCGGCTCTGAAGTGACGTTCACAGCCGGCAAGAACAAGTATGTCGGCACGATCAACGCCCAGAACCAGGTCGAGAAGGTCCAGACGTGGATCAACAATCCGGTGCTCGGCGACACGCTGGTTGAAACGACGTTCTCCGACTACCGCGATTTCAGCGGCGTGCAGTTTCCGGCGCACATCGTCCGGCAGCAGGGTGGCTATCCCGTGCTCGATCTGACGGTGTCGTCAGTGACGCGCAACGGCGCGGTCGATCTCGCGGTCCCTGATCAGGCGCGCAATGCGACGGTGCCGCCTGTGATGGTCACCAGCGACAAGATGGCTGACGGCGTCTACTACCTGAGGGGCGGCACGCATCACAGCCTCGCGATCGATCAGAGCGATCACATCGTGATCGTCGAAGGTCCTCTTGACGAGGCGCGGTCGTCGGCCGTCATCGCCAAGGCCAAGGAGCTCATTCCGAACAAACCAATCAAGTACCTGATCAACACGCACGCCCACTTCGATCATTCGGGCGGACTGCGCACCTACGTGGACGAAGGCGCCACGATCGTCACGCACGAGATGAACAAGACGTACTACGAGAAGGCGTGGGGCGCGCCGCATACGCTGAACCCGGATCGGCTCGAGCAGTCGAAGAAGACCGCGATGTTCGAAACCTTCTCGGCCAAGCACGTGGTGACCGACGGACGGCGCGCAATCGAGATCTATCCGATCCAGGGCAGCGGCCATAACGACGCGTTCGTCATGGTGTATCTGCCGCGCGAGAGGATTCTGGCGGAGGCCGACGCGTTCACGCCCGCCGCAGCGGACGCGCCGCCGCCGGCAATGCCGAATCCGTTCTCGGTGAATCTGTACGAAAACATTCAGCGACTGAAGCTCGACGTCCGGCAGATTGCGGCGCTGCATGGGCCACGGATCACGACACTGGCCGATCTGCGCACCGCGATCGGTCAGCGGACGAACACGACGAACTGATCGCGGAAATTCAAGATGCAAGATTCAAAATGCAACGAGTACCTGAGTGCGCCACAACGGGGTGAACGCCGCCGCGACATTCACACCAAGCTCGCAAACACATCGTGTTTGCATCGTGCATTTTGAATTTTGCATTTTCAGTGACGAACTCTGCCTCTATGTGCCGATAACGTCACAGGGGGCCTCTATATGTTGATTGCGCAAGGATTGGGCGAATACGGCGCATTGGCCGGCGGCGGTTCCTCTGGTGGTTTAGGGGCCGTCCTGGACAACATCCAGTACACGATTCGGGATACCGAGCCTACGACCTGGATTTATGTGTGCGTCGGTCTCCTGGTGTTGTGGTTTGTGTTCCTTCGCAAGTAGCAGTCGCGTCGCGTTCCGGGGCTAACGTGGCTTCACGACGCATCGCGTTGTGCAACGTGGCCACGACGACATCGTTGACCTCGGCGCGTCCGGATACACCGGGCATGCGCGCAAGCCATGTGAACGTGACGAGCTGATCGGGAACCGGTACATCGATCGCTCCCTCATCGGGTAGCCGCGGGCGCGGACCGTAGCGGCGTTCAAAGACGACATATGCCGCTCGCGCCGAACGTTCGTCCAGCGGCTCGTTCTGCTGCCGCATCGAATTGACGACACGGACTAATTCGGCATCGCCGGTTTCGTTGTTGCGATTGCGGACCGCCGCGAGCTGAAAGCTTCGGACGAAGAGTCGTTCTTTGCCGCTCGAAATCGCGGCGTCGAAGTACGGACGCGCGGCACTCGGCGGTTCACCCTGCCACATCAGCCAGTGGCCCAGCATCGTGTTCGCATAGACGTTGTGCGGATCGATTTCGAGAGCCTGTCGGTAGAGCGATGCGGGATCGCCAGTGCCCGTTTCGCGCCATTTCAGAAACGTCGCCCATCCCATATGCGCGAGCGTGTCCGCACGTCGCGGATGCTGAGGATCAGCAGTGCGCGATCGAGCGCCGGGACAACGGTATCCGTGATGCGGCTGAACGGCTGGTCGGGTCCCGGCCTTCCTTCTTCGAGCCACTGGAACGCGATGTCGAGGCGTGCCGCATCCGTTGACTCGGTTCGCGAGCGTTCTTCCGCGCGATCGAGGCTTCGCCAGGCCTCAGCGAATTCGTTGCGTCCCGCTTGTTGTCGGGCCAGGGCGGTGAACTCCGCAGACTCGCGGTTTCGCTGCGCCCGGTCCGTCGCGATGGTAATGAGTTGCCGCGCGCCGAGGATCAGCGAGATCACCGCGGTCGCTGCACCGATCCATTTCACGATGCGAGCGGATGTGGACGAAGAAGATGGATCAGCGTCTCGCCAACGTCGTGCGTGCATGAGCGTAACGATGCTAGCACCAGCGCTCTCGTTCACCGTTGCCGATCACACTTTTCGATCCGCACATTCAGAGTTGAAATCGCTGGCATTCCGCGAGGACACGAGGACACGCGTCGACCATCGATGCGTCATCTCGCAGGGGCGCCACGAGCCACAAAGCAGCGACTGACTGGTTGGATCGGAAGTTGCCGACTGCTCGCCAGAGGTCATTGCATGGAAACTCTGAGAAGGACAACGTTTGTTGCCGCGTGCTTGCTGATCACCGGATCGGTCGTCTCCGCGCAGACGTCCGTTTCAATCGGAGTTCAGATCGGTCCACCGCCGCCCCCTCAGGTCGTGTACGTGGCTCCGCCGCCACCGCCGCAGCCCGAGTTCGTGTGGGTCGAGGGCTACTGGTATCCGGTCAAGCACCACTACGTGTGGCACGACGGGTACTGGACGCGGCCGCCGTATGCCGGCGCTCGCTGGGTGTCCGCCCGGTACGAGCGGAACATGTATTTCGAGGGATATTGGGCAGGTAATGGCGGCGTGATCATTCACGATCATCGATGGGACGGCGATCACGACCGCGACTTCAAGGGCAACCGCGGACGTGGCCGCGGACGCGGGCACGACTGAGCACTCGCAGAATCGGAGCTCCCCCCGATTCGCGTTCTTACAGTCTTACTGCTGCGGGTTCGGTCGTCTCGTTGTTGGTCGCCGCACCGGTCAGCGGCTGGTCGTGCCGGCGACGCGACGAACGTGTTTGTCGACAATCGCGAAGAGCAGTGCATCAGGATCGGCCTTGCAGTCGTCGGCGATTCCCCTGCCCGCATCCAACCCTACGTCGCGCGTGTTTGGAAACGTGAGATTGCGGTTGGCCAGCGAAACTTTCGCAAGCGTCGTCACGATCGGGAGAATCTCCGCGTAGCTTTTGTGCGCCGCGACCCGGGCCTGCGCACATGTCAACGGCAGCGCCTGAAAAGCACTTAACGTGGGCGCGCCGCCACCGGGTCTTCGAGCGGCTCGCGATTGCGCTCCGATTGGAAATGCGATGGCGGCCGCAAAGAGGACCGCGGTGATCGAGAGCAGCACAGGTCGTCTCATCATGTCACCCGCCCTTCAACTATCTCTTGAGCTTCTTGATCTTCTTGACGGTCTTCGCCACGTCCGCGACATCGTCGAGTGTGGAGGCGACGTCGGCCACACGCAGTGCGGTCTCGACTCCTTCACTGACTGCCACGCTAAACGTAACGCGTTCGTCGATGTCGCGGAGTTGGGGGGCGGCGTATGTGGCAGGCTTCCGTTGCAGTGTCCAGCGCGGCGTCCTTGATGGCGTTCTCGAGGCCCTCCCGCACCGCGCGACCAACCGCCTGCCGCGCAATGTCGCCTTTCCAATCGGCAGCGGCACTGCTTGCGCCAAAGACGAGCGACGCCGCGACCGCGGTCTTGATCAACCTGATGCCTCGCATGCCTTCCTCGTTCTGCTCGATCACGACATGTCGTAACCTGGAAACATGCGACGAGGCGATTTGCCCCGCAATCCGCCACGTCAAAATCGCTGAGGCGACGTAAGGCAGGAGGCGTACCGCAGACCGGCAATTTCCGGATCCGGGATTCAAAGTCGTCACCCGCACGTGATCCAAATTAGAACTGCCGTTCGCCTGTCTATGGCTTACGAGGAGATATTCACGAAGCTGCGCGGGCGCATCCATTGCAGCCTCCGGGGCTATGCCCCGTCAGCCACAACGTTTCAGCCTGACGATGTTCGTCTGCATCGTTGTCGTCTGCTGTCCTCCTGCGTCCTCGTTGGCGCAGTCGCGCAGCGGGTCCGCGGCTTCGTCCAGAGTTGCGGCTGACGTGATCAAACTGACGAACGTCGAGCGGACGCATTATCGACGGCCGGCGCTGCGCGCCAATCCTCGCCTGATGCGTGCGGCGCAGCTACAGGCGGACCAGATGGCACAGGCGAGCCACATGGCGCACGTGCTTCCCGACGCACAGTATCCACGCACCGAAGATCGAATCGCGGCGGCAGACTATCGCTGGCAGACAGTCGGCGAGAACGTCGCCTTCGGTCAGGCGAATGCCGCGAAGGTGCTCGACAGCTGGATGCACTCACGCGGTCATCGGACGAACATCCTCAACTCGACCTTCACCGAGATGGGCGCCGGCTATGCCGTCGATCGAACCGGACACCCGTACTACGTGCAGGTCTTCGGGCGACCGCTTTCGTAAAACACCCTTACACAATGACTCCTTGGAATAAACGCATCCTCGCGCTGCGTACGCAAGTGCTGGCGGGCCTCATCGCGAGACGCTCGAGCGCAACGTCCGTGGCGATTATTGCTGCCGCACTTGGCGTCGCGGTTCCTGCGTGGATCGTCGTCGCACGCGGTGCAACTCCAACAGTTCCAGTAACAGCGTCTCCGGGTTCGGCGGCAGTGCACATTGTCGAGGCGCGCCGCCGCGCCGATTTCGCGGCGATGCAGGCGTTCAGGCCCGGCTATGAGTTCTGGCGTCATGTGTTCACGTTGCCGGATGGATCGATTGCCTTTGGCAGCGCATCCGACGGACGGCTTCTCGCCACGTTCCCCGCGCGTGGCGATTGGATGCGTCATGCGGTATGGGTCGATCCCGCATTGGCCGGCGTCCTCGATGGTCGACACCTGGCTCGAAAGCTCGGTGAACGGCGCGATCAGGTAGCCGAGCTCCTGGAGCGCGCCGCGGGACCGGTGCTGCAGAATTCAACCCGTGGCGATGCGCTCCTGCGCAGCGCGCCACGGTACGGAAGCTTCGTCGCGGAGTGGAGCGCGATCTACGAGCGATTCGGCGTCCCCGCGGACATTGGTCTCGCGCAGGTCATTCTCGAATCGGGCCTGAACGGCACACGCCGTTCGGAAGCAAACGCGGTGGGGTTTTGTCAGTGGCTGCGGAAGAACTGGAAGCGGCTGAACCACTTCTCACCAACGCCGATCGAAGAGCAGAACCAGACAAGTCAGGCGCCGTACTGCGCCGCGTACCTGTCCGTCCTCGCCACGAAGTACGGGTCGTTCATCCCGGCACTCTCGGAGCACAACGCGGGCGGCACCAATGTCGGTCGAGCGTTGATTAACGGCGAGCACCTTGGTGCACAGGATGTTCGCGCCCGGTATTTCCTCGGGTCGAAGCTGGCGCGTGACCTGCGGACGCTGCAGAGCAAGGAATACGAGGACGTGTACTACAGCTACGGTCCGCGATCGTATTTGTACGCCGAAATGGTGTTCGGCAACACGTTCAACGTGGCGGAGCTGGTCGCATCGATGCCGCAGGAACCGGTTCATGCGATGCGAACGCCGCGCGCGATATCGCTGTCAGAGATCATGAAACGAACCGGCCTCGCCGGTGCGGAGGTGCAGCGGTTCAATCCGGCACTGGTCGCCGGACTGCAGGCGGGAGATACATTGTATCTTCCGTACTACGTCAGCGGCTTTGGTCGTGACGTCGCGTTCTGGCATCGGCCGCCGAGCCCGGAGTATTTGACCGTGCTCGACGACTTCATGCGCCTCGATGCAGGTGCGGAACAGTGGGATGACCCCGCGTTTGCGCCTGTTCTGGCGGATTTCAGGCGCCGCTTCCGCAGCACCAACACCGAAGAAGGCACGGTAATGGACACCGTGCTGGCGTACGTGATGGATCAGGCGTACACCAGCAGTAGGCGCACGCTCCTGTCGGACTTCCGTCGCGACGACAAAGTGCAGCGCCTGATCGAGCGCGGGGTCCGCGAGCTCGACATCCTGCGCACGCAAAGCCCTGTGGCCGCGGCGGCAACGTTCTGAGAGACGCTCTCAGTACTTCTTCGCCGGTTCACCCGTTGGCTTGGGGTTTTCCGTTCCAGAAGTCGCAGCCGGCTTCGCCGGCGCACGCGTCGATACCATCACCGATTCGGCGTGCTTCTTCCCCTCCGATTCCATGTACCGGATCGTGGCTTCGCGGCCCGCGAGCTTGGCGAGATCTGACGCCGCAATCGTCTTCTCACCCTCACGGAGGTTGGCCTTCGGTCCAAGCATGAAGGTCTCTTCCACGCCTTTAGCCGTGGAAATGGTCAAGGTGTTGGTAGCTCCGTCGAACGTTTTTACGGTGCCTTTTGTCGTATGGACCCGTTGTTCTGTTGCTTTTTTCGCGGATTCAGGCTCGGCCTTCTGTTGAGCGGCGAATGTCGAGCCGGCCGTCGCCAGCATCGCGACAGCCATCATCATTGCTGTGGCCTTGCGCATGAGTTGTTCTCCTAGCTTCAGAAGGTGCAACTGCCCCTCCGTTACACACGGTCGGCATGGTGCGGCGGAACGGCGTTGGCGATGGCGCGCTCTCAATACGTCGCGATCGTCTTCGTCATCCGTTTTGATCGGTTTCGCCCGAAGAGTCGCGCGCCGAGATCATTGCCGAGATTTCACTTCTCGCAGGTAAGCCATTTGATAGAGTCGGTCGCAAACGCGCTGATAACCCATCAGCTCTACGCCGCCCGACTCGATACCGCTCCAAACAACATCCTCGCGCTCATGGGGGCCAGCTTCGCGCGCTGGGTGTACTTCGATTACCTCGGCGCCATTCACCTGCTCGATCATTTACTCGATCTAGAACCCGCAAACCCGTACGGCAACCTGTTCCGCGCTTTCTTGGCATCGCCTACCTTGCGTTTGGCGACGTCGCAGCAGCGGCTGCCCACATCCAGACGCACATCCAGCTCGTGACGACCGGACTCGTCACGACATCCGCACTTCCGGTGGGCACGACGCTCGAGCGAGGCCTCGTGCCCTGGCAGACTTTGGACATCCCGCTTGTTGGTGAGCGCAGGGGAGAAGGTGTCGATTGTCACGAGCAGTCGCGATTCTAGGACACGATCCTCGTGTTGCTCGATCCGAACGGCAACCCCGTGCTCGGCAGCGATGATTCCTGGAAGTATTTCGCCGCGTTCGACTGGACTGCTCCCTCGAGCGGGACCTACCGGATCAGAGTCACTTTCTTCGAGGGCGTCATCACCGGCACGCTGCGGGTATCGCGCAAGTGAATCGAGCGCCAGGGGACCTGTTGAAATAACGGTTGCAGCCGAGAAACAACACAGCGCCGTACACCACTCTTCCGTTCAGGATGTAACCGTCATGACCACCATCGGAGCCTCCCTCATCATCAACGGGCAAGTGACGAGCCGTGAGGACATCACGATTCACGGACGCGTCAAGGGCGAAATCAGCATGGAAGCGGGGGCGTTACTGGTGGCACCCACCGGAAACGTCGACGCCCGCGTTCGCGCGCCTCGTTTGACGATTCACGGCACGATGGCTGGTGATATCTCCGCCGAGGAACGTGTCGAGTTGACCGACACGGCCAGCGTGTCGGGAACACTGCTGTCGCCGGCTGTGGTGATGAAAGAAGGCGCGTTTTTCAACGGCGCAATCGCCGTCGATCGTCATCAGAAAAAAGGGCGATAGACCTCGCACATTCCTGCCCGGTCTGTCCGGGAAGGCTCTTTGCTCCTATTCCGGCGGCACCGCGATCTGCTCGGATTTCGGCGCGCTTCGCTCCCCAGCCCCGCCAGAAACGTGAGTCCGGGCGCAGATTCGTACCTGCGGCCCGCGTTGCAGATCTGTGCAGTCGTGGTCACTCAACAATGCGGGAGGTTCAGATGATTCGACGCATCGCTGCCGTCGTGCTCGCCCTGATACTTAATCCGGCGTTCCTCCACGCCCAGGACAACGTGTTCACGGTGACGGTCCCATCAGCCAGCGTTTATAAAGGACCGAGCAACGTGACTCCGGTGATCGGCCACGTGTCGCGTGGCACTGCGCTCAGCGTCTCGCGCAATCTCGGCGGCTGGGTCAAGATCGCCTGGCCCGACGCCGGGGATGGTATCGGCTACGTACAGATGTCGATGGGACGCATCGGTGACCCCGCCGCCGGCGCGAGCGCCGCGAACGCGTTACCACGCCCCTCGTCTGCATCCTCTGGCGCGACGACGGCCAGCGCATCGGCGGCGCGCACGTCAGCCGGTCAACAGATCGCGCCTCGCGGTCAACCCAAGGTCAGCGAGATCAGCCACGTCTTCGGCGTTGGCGCAGTGCTCGCGCCAATGAATGGTATTGGCGCAACGGCCCGCGCGTGGCACAAGAACCATCTGGGGATGCAGGTCGGGTTCATTCGGGACGCCGTCACAAGCAATATTGCCGACGGCCGAGTGACAACGATTGGATTCGAACCGGCAGCGTCGTACGGGCTGTTCGATCGAGTAGGCGATTACGTCTGGATCCGTCCGTACGTGGGGTCGGGGGTGAGTTTCGTCCGTCAGACGTGGAGCCTCTCGAGCCCGTTGGCGACGCCGCCGATCTCCGACAGCGGA
>Ga0075428_100009226_pt1 | contig 10943 bp, 5 predicted proteins | sample RhiMetdeltSRZDD2_FD_75291 | JGI IMG/M metagenome (GOLD analysis project Ga0075428, IMG submission 75291) | Populus rhizosphere microbial communities from Tennessee, USA - Rhizosphere MetaG P. deltoides SRZDD2 | ecosystem: Host-associated > Plants > Roots > Rhizosphere > Soil | place: USA... | reverse complement strand
CTTGGTTATAATTTGCAGAGAAGTAATCACGAAGCGTCTTTGTTGATTTTTCAAAATATGGGCTGGGTTTCTACTTCGGATGAATTCATCAAAGCAGTCAAAGTGCAACCAATTGATAATGGAAAAAAGTTACAATAACAGAGGGGTATACCGCTAACATTTGGTTTGGCAATATGGCGGTGCGACGAATATATGCTTAGCACTTTGTTCGCTATTCGGTTTCAGTTCCAGCCGACAAATAACGCTGAGCAATAGAATAAACAATGAACTTCTATTTATAAATTTAGCAGAAGTTATGGGCTGACGATTTTCAAATACCGCAACATCGTCAAGCCCTGGCCGTTAGCCGCACATCGAGAAGACCTGCTACCACAACTTCACTCCTTTATAATAATCAAGGATCTTTGTGCGAAGAACATAATCATATTGTGCATTGATAAGATTGATAGTTGCCCTGTCAAGATTATTCTTTGCAGTTAAATAGTCGACCGAGTTTCCCACACCTGCATTAAAACGAATTTCTGCAGCCCTGAATGATTCTGTATATGCATTTACCTGCTCCAATAAGATCTTATGACGATCAAAGGCAGATGTCATATTTACATAAGCCTGTTCGATTGATCGCTGTAACTGTGTCTTTGTAGTTTTAAATGCAAGCTCGTTACTTTTCAACGTCAATTTTGCCAGCTTGATCTGGTTTCGCTGGAATAAGTTATTAAAGATCGGGACGCGAAGATCCAGGCTAAAACCAGAGAACCGGTTATTTTTCAATTGATCAGTATAGCTTATTTTGTCACTTGAGAACTTATTTACCCTTCTCGTTACGAAAACAGGATTTCCATTGATCGTCACAAAATCAGTTGTCGGTTCATCTACAGTATTGATCAATGTTGCTGCAAGGGCGGTATTAGAATAGCTGGTACCAAAGCCTGCATTAAAGCGAAATGTAGGAAATAGTCTTCCCCTTTCAACCTTTACAGTTCTCTGTGAGCTTTGCAAAGTATAATCAGCTGCTTTTATTTGTGCGAATTGCTGTAAGGCTGTTTCATAGATCTTGTCAGGCGTGTCTGCATATTTGTCCATGAAAGCCGAAGCATCCAGTCTTTCCAGAGAAAAATCTCTACTATAAGGAACATTCATTAATTCACATAGGGTGATCTTTGCCGTTTCGAAGCTGGTTTGCGCATTTAAAATGCTCAACTGATCACCGGCATACTGCCCTTGAAGATCCGTGAATAGAAATGGCTGGATGGCGCCTTCTTTATTTAATATATCAAGCCGTTCAAGTTGCTTCTTTGATAATTCGGCCTGGTTGCGTGACTGGGCAAATATATCCTCGACATTCAACACCTGCATATAAGCGAGAATGATATTAAGCGTAAGATTATCTTTTCGCTGCTGCAATGTCATTTTTGATGCTTCATAGGTGAGCTTGTTTTGCTTTATAATATTCTGAAGCACCATTCCATTAAATAAAGTAACACCTCCACCGAGATTGTAACTTGCATAATTGCTATTCTGGTTCACATAAGTATTAGTAAACTGGTCGATACTCCTGCCTGTTCGTATGCCATGACCTACCGATCCGTTCAGGTCAGGCAACAGATTCAGCTTAGCCTGTTTCCAGTTTATTTCATCACTCTGCGCCTGCAAGTCACTTTGCAGCACATCAAGATTATTTGCGATTCCAATCTCTACACATTGCTGCAAGGTTAATTTCCCGGTAACTGTATTTTGGGAAAACAGGCTGATACCAATCACACAAAAAATACCTGTAGTTAAAAAAACTCTTTTCATAACATTTATTAATTAAATAATAATTCGATAAGATCAGTTTACGACCATCCCATCAAGCAGGTTAATAATTCTTGAACCATAAGAGGCATTTTTCTCCGAATGGGTTACTTGTATAATGGCGACACCTTCGCTATTTAACTCTTTGAACAAAGCCATGATCTCTTCTCCTTGTTTTGAATTCAGGTTGCCGGTTGGTTCATCGGCCAATAAAAGTTTTGGTTTAGCGATCAAAGCTCTTGCGATACCGACCAATTGCTGCTGCCCGCCGGAAAGCTGCGTCGGAAAAAGATCTTTTTTACCAACGATATTGAACCGGTCAAGAATATCAGCCACCATTGCTTTTCTTTCCGATGTTTTTACATTTTGATAGATCAATGGAGTTTCAATGTTCTCATAAACCGTCAACTCATCAATAAGATGATAAGCCTGGAATACAAACCCAATGTATTGTTTATACAAAGATGTGCGTTGCTTCTCTTTTAATTTATGAACTGACTCATGAAGAAAGTGGTATTCTCCTTCATTAAATTCATCAAGCATACCAATTACATTCAGCAAAGTCGTTTTGCCGGAACCTGACGGCCCCATAATAGAAATAAACTCTCCTTCTTTTACTGAAAGATTAACATCCTTTAATAAAAAAGTCCTGTTGTTTCCCGTGTTTATCCATTTGTAAATTCCTTTTAGTTCGATCATTGTATTTTATTTATTCAGTTAAAATTTACTTATTCTGTTCTTAATGATTTTACCGGGTTGGCAGCCGCGGCCGTTGCCGTTTTAATTACTACTGTTGACAACGCAATTAAAAATATCACACAAAACAACATCAGTAACATTGTGAAATCAACGCCATCATTAAATGCAAATGCATTAATGACAGAGTTACTTAATATATATCCCAGCGGTATACATATAGCGCCGGATATGGCAATCAACTTTAGAAATCCAACAGATAGTTCTTTTATGATCACTGAAACAGAGGCGCCCATCACTTTACGGATACCAATTTCCTTTAAACGCTTTTCTGTATTATAAGTTACCATGCCGATCAACCCCATAATAGAAATGATAAATACAACAAAACAGATCATCCCCATGAATTGCATATCAGCGCCGGGATAATAACGGTTGTATAGCTCCTTTTCATAGTCAGAAAACGAGAACTCTTCGTGAGGATTATGCTTTTTCCAAACAGACTGCATCTCATCTTTAAAATCTGCTGCAACCAGCTCATTTTTTGTTTTAATGCTTAACACATGAAATTGTGCAGGATCATACCGCATGACTAATGGCTGCGTGGCAAACTGGTAAATTGAATAACAAAAATCTTTAACCACTCCCTGAACCATCATCAACTTTTCGTTATTCAAATAAATTGATTTGCCGATTGCTTCCTGCGGCGTACCTAATCCCATGGCAAAAACTGCTTTTTCATTTATCACAACAAAGTTCAATGCCGAGTCAGCAATACTTTCCGGTAAATTTTTACCAGCAACAAACTTTAAATTCATGTTTGTGATAAAATCTGCATTAGCAGCATAGTAACTAGCAACCCTGTTATTCTCTGTATTATTTTTTTTCACATAGCAGGTTGACGGCATCCCACCAAATGGAGTTGAAACAAGACCGATACGCTCAATATTTTTGTTTGCTGCTATATCATTCTGTAATAATTTATAGTTAACAGGAACTGAAATGTTGTAAATATTCTTCCGGTTAAAATTTTCATTGTCGGTAGCCATATATTTAAACTGGCTAAACAGGCTTGCGATCAAAAAAACAAAACAGCAAGTTGCCACAAGCTGAATAACAACAAGACCTTTTCTAAATCCCATTTTACCAAAAGAAACAGGGCTGATCGCACCTTTCAAAACTTTTACGGGCTGAAAACCGGATAAGATCCTCGCCGGGAAAAAACCAGCAAGAATGCCTGTAAATATCGTGAACAAGATAAACACGATCCATAAAGCGATATTGTTATCGACTTTCCAGGTTATCCATCGTAAATGAATGAACCGCTCCATAAGATTAAGAATAATAAAACCGGCGATCAAGGCGAGGAATGCAATCAGAATTGCCTCACAAACAAACTGGCTTATCAGTTGGTAACGCAAGGCACCTGTAACTTTTCGAATTCCTACTTCTTTGGCACGGCTTAAAGAACGGGCAAGTGTAAGATTGATATAATTAAAGGCGGCAAGCAGGATAATGGCTATGGCCATGGCTAAATTCACGGCTATATCTTTATATGATTCCACATAAGCATCATTATCCAATTTTTCAAACGCCGGTGAGATGTCGCTAAGCAATTGCTTGCGATAATTAAACACCTGGTTTGATGGCGTCTCCTTATTTGTATTTGCAGCGACAATTGTCAAAGCCGCATCTATATCTTTTTTGGCGGTGTATGGTTTTACCAATACATAGGTAAAAGCGGATAGTTCCTTTTTGGAATTGTTTTTTGTAAAATGTTTATAAGTTGCCATAGAAACCATCGCATCACTTCGAAAATGTGTGTTTCGTTTGTATGGCTTTAAAACGCCGGTAACCGTGAATGCTCCATATTCGCGATGAGTAAGCGTTTTTCCAACAGGGTTTTCGGTTCCAAAAAAAACTTCAGCCATTTCATGAGTGATCACTAGTGTGTTGGGCAACGCCGGCAACGTCCCTTTCTCCAGAGGAAAAGAAAATATGTCAAAAAAAGAAGGCTCAACATAAATTGGGTTCACATTGATCTTTTTTATGTTGCTATTAAGCTCCCAACCGTATGCCCGCACAACCGGCGTGGCTTTCTCAACAAAAGGAAAGTTTGTTTCCAAATTACTTGCTAACGCAAAAGGTGATGTTGCATATTTTGACGCTGATGCGTTGGCTTCTTTCACGTCAGTAATGATCCTGTAAGTTCTGTTTGCATAAGGATGAAAATTATCCGCTTCAAAAACCACTACCACCTGTATCAAGCACAACAGGGAAAACGGGATGGCGATTCCCAGCCCGGCAATATTGATAAATGAAAACAGCTTATGTTTAACCAGATTTCTCCAACCGATTACAAAATAATTCTTCAGCATATTTTACAATTGTTTCCCTGATTATCCAACACTTATGCCAAGGCCAAAAGCCGCTGCTACACAGCGTTTCGTATGGCATACCCTATAACAGGTGTACGAAAACGAACAGTTTACGTACATTTTCGTACACCGGTTTATTCTTTTCTTGGTGACTTTATTGGAATAGTAATTGCCGCCTCCAAGTTAAAATAATGTTTTATCATGGCTTTTGTTTTTATTCGGTTCGCAAACTTTTTATTGGATTAGCAACGGCTGCTTTGATTGCCTGGAGACTTACAGTCAGGATGGCGATTATCATTGTTAATATCCCTGCCACTGCAAAAACCCACCAGCTTATATTGATACGATAAGCAAAGTCCTCGAGCCATTTATTCATTCCATACCACACAATAGGGACGGCGAGCACTGTCGCAATAAATACTGGTTGTATAAATTCTTTAACCAGAAGAGCAGTAATACCAGGTACAGAAGCGCCAATTACTTTTCGTATCCCAATCTCTTTTACTCGTTGCTGAATGGAATAAAGTGATAGTCCAAGAATACCAAGACATGCAATGAATATAGCGAGGAATGAAAAATAGCTAAAAATTGTACCCAATCTCTTCTCACTTTTGTACATCATGGCCAGCGTATCGTCAAGAAAAGAATATTCAAAAGATTGTTTAGCATAAAATTGGTTGAATGTTTTTTCAATTGTGCTAACAACATTATCTGCCTTGGACTGATCAAATCGAACATACATGTATTGAAACCGTATGGGGAGTATATGCATCACTAAAGGCTGTACCGCAGTTTTCAAAGGTGTGATGTTAAAGTCTTGCACAACACCTATCACTTTTCCTGATTTTAAAACAGCATTTGGCAGTACCCATTGAAATGTTTTTCCGATAGCATCAGCAGGAGATTTCCATCCTGATTTTTTCACCGCTTCTTCATTCAAAATAAAACCTTCTGTTCTGTCAGTCGGGTGATCTTTTGAAAAGTCTCTTCCGGCTATAATTTTCATGTTCATGGTGCGTACAAAATCAACATCAGTAAAAAGCATTTGCATTGACAATGCTTTGCTCAGATCAGCATTTCCATCATTCACCTGGTTCACCGGAATAATTGGCCCGGGAATGGATTGTGACGCAGCTACAGCACGAATACCGGGATTGTTGATAAGAGATGCTTTAAAAGTTTCCAGCCGTGTGGTGTCTAAATTCTTAGGCAATGTCAATACAACGACATTATCTTTATCAAAACCGAGTTTTTTATTTTGCAGAAATTTTAATTGCTGATTGACCAGAATAGTAGCGGCGATAAGCACAATAGAGACCACAAACTGAAGAGTGACCAATATTCTTCCGAAAGAGATTTTTTTGCCTGTTTTGAAAAGCTTTCCTTTTAATACTTCAACAGGTTTAAAAGATGAAAGTATAACAGCAGGGTAAATGCCGGCTAACAATCCAACAAATAAAACCAGTAAGAATAACATGATAACAAGTGACAGATTCCGATTGAGATCCAGGCTCAATTGTCGTTCGGATAATTGATTAAAAACGGGCAAGATCAAATAAGCAATACCAAGCGCAATGACGAGAGAAATTATTGCAAAGAATCCCGCTTCACCTAAAAATTGTTTCACCAGCTGGCTTCTCTCTGCTCCTACCACTTTTCGTAGCCCGACTTCCTTTGCTCTTGACAGCGACCGGGCCGTGGAAAGATTGGTAAAATTGAAGCACGCAATAAGAAGTATGAAAATAGCTACTCCTGCAAAAACATACACATAAGCAATATCGCTATTAACACCCACCTCCCCTGTCATTTTAGAATGAAGATGAATATCCGTGATCGGTTGAAGATATATGTCCTGCTTCCCATCGGCCTGCGGATTGTTGGCAATATATTTCTTGTTAAAGTCGATAAGTTTTTTCTCCAGCTCTTTTACCGAGGTTTTTTCATTAAGCAAAACGTATGTCTGAAACATGTGATACGCCCAAAAGTTGTTCATGTCACCAAGAGTTTGCATAGAGATCAGTGAACTGAATTGAAAATGAGAAGAAGCCGGAAGTTTTTTGGCAATTGCTGTTACCTCCACATCAACTGCCCCGACAAAAGAATTTACTTCAAGCTTCTTGCCGATAGGGTCAGCATTGCCAAAATATTTTTGTGCTGCTTCTTTAGTTAAGATGATTGAAAAAGGACGTTCAAGGGCTTTTTTTACATCGCCTCTTTCAAGCTCAACAGAAAAAATATTGAAAAAGGTAGAATCGGCATAAAAAATATCTTTTTCATAAAAATGCTGTTCTCCCTTTTGACCAACTACCATCTTTTCGTCTCTTAGCAGTCTTACATACTCTTTTATTTCAGGATAATCTTTTTTCATCAGCGGTGCCCAGGGAGCTGGAGTGACGGCTAATTCTTTTCTATCTTTTCCCTCAGATGGAATGGAAACGATCCGGTAAATATTCTTTGCGTTTGCATTGAATTTATCATAGCTAAGCTCATGCTGAATAAAAAGAAACATCAGAATGCAGCAAGCAAGGCCTATTGATAGGCCTAAAATATTAATACCAGAGAAAACTTTATTTCTCCATAGGTTTCTCCACGCGGTTTTGAAATAATTTTTGATCATAACTCAAATTTTTATTCTGTTCTTAAACTTTTTACCGGGTTAGCAACCGCGGCTTTTATTGATTGAAAGCTTACTGTAAACAATGCAATCAGCATCACTAATATTCCTGCAGAAGCAAACAACCGCCAACTGATCTCAATGCGATATGGATAGTTCTGCAACCATTTATTTGCGGCTAAATAAACTAATGGTGTTGCGATTATCAAAGCGATTGCAACCAGCTTTATAAAATCTGTTGAAAGTGTTGTAAGGATTTGTTGCACCGATGCACCAAGCACTTTGCGTATGCTGATTTCTTTTGTTCTTTTCTCTGCCGATAAAACCGATAATCCAAACAAACCAATGCATGAAATAAATATGGTAAGGATTGCGCCGAATAAAATAATCTGTTTCCATTTTTCAACATCAGCATATTGTTTTCTATTTTCATCGTTTTTGAACACATAAGAATAAGGGTTCATCGGGTAAAATTGCTGATATGTTTTTTGTATCCATTTTAAACTTGAAGCCGCTGTGTTGGGCTTGATCCTGATATAATAAGTTCCATACAAGCCATGCATGTTGAATAACTGCGGTGTTATTTTTTTGGTTAATGATGCAAAGTGATAATCTTTTACCACACCAATTACACGATACGTTTCATTACTGTTTCCCAAAATGTTTATGGTTTCACCAACCGGGTTTTTCCAGTTTGCCGCTTTTACAAAACTTTCATTGACGATAACAGATTGTGTAAAATCAGCGGGAAATGCTGTTGAAAAATTTCTTCCTGCTATTAATGGGATTTTTAATAAAGGCAAATAATTTTCATCAACAGTCTCATCAGCAAAATATGTGGTAGAGCCAATTGCATTTTTTGTACCGGTGCCCCTCGCGCCGGCATTCTTTACACTAACGCCAGCAATGTTTGGGTTCTTGAGCAATTCATTTTTAAAAGCAGCAGCATCGGCAGATGTTAGTCCGTTTTTATTTACGATAACAAGATTATTATCATCATATCCCAAATCTGTTTTGGTTAAAAAATTAAACTGTGCATAAATTGTACAGGTGGCAATGATTAAAAACGATGCCAGTGTAAACTGCAATACCACCAACGATTTCTGCAGGTAATTTTTCCCTGCAATTTGAAAACGGCTATACAAAGTTTGTACAGGATTGTAACCGGATAATACCAATGCAGGATAAAAGCCTGCCAGCAAGCCTGTGATGATATACAAAGCAATATAACCTGAAATTAATTTTGCATCGAACAAATAAGAAATTGCCAATGCTTTATTGGCAAGCTCATTAAACAATGGCAATAACAATTGCACCAATAGAATAGCTAATACAAAAGCAACTGTGCAGAGAAAAAACGATTCACCGAGAAACTGAAATATTAATTGCTTTCTGTCGCTGCCCATCACTTTGCGGATGCCAATTTCTTTTGCACGCTTAACAGACCGTGCAATGGTGAGGTTCACAAAATTGATGCAGGCAATCAGCAACACAAACAATGCAATACCCGAAAGCAAATAGGAATACATCGGGTTGCTGGCGTTGGTTAACCCGTCGCTTGCAGGCAGTTGCGTGTTCAAATGCATGTCAAGATAGGGTTGCAAAAAATAGGTGCCCATAGGAATATCATCCGGATTCCCTCCATCATTTTTCAGCATTTCATAAAAAGTTTGTTTTGCATCTGCAACATAAAAACTTTGCATTTGTTTTTCCGTTGCTTGCTGATTTACGTTATCATCCAACACTACAAATGTGGTCAGGAAAGAATTAAACCAGTTATGGGTGTCTTTTGCATCAGCATCAGATACTTTGAAAGGCAGCAACGCATCAAACTGTATGGAAGAATTTTGCGGGCAACGTTTTGCAACAGCCGTTACTTTGTAAGGAACAAAAGTTGTATCTTCTTTTACCATCAGCACTTTGCCGACAGCATCGGTTGTGGCAAAATATTTTTTTGCGGCATCTTCGCTCAATACGATTGAATGTGGTTCTGTTAAACAGGTTGCAGGGCTTCCTGATAATAAAGGGAATGTAAATACAGAAAAGAAATTGGAGTCAACATGCAACACTCCGCCCTGCTCCTGCACTTCGGTTCCTTTTTTTATGTCTTCAGCTCCGCCCTGCACACGAACAAAAGATTTTATTCCGGGAACATTTTGGGTAAACCTCGGTCCCTGTAAAAAACCTGTGGTGCCATTTAGATTGATGCCGTTTGCTTTTCTGGCAATACGGTAAATGTGGTTTACATTTTTATGAAACCTGTCGAAACTTACTTCATCCTTTACGTACAGCATAATAAACATGGTACATGCAAGCCCAATACTTAAACCAGCAATATTGATGAAAGAATACACTTTGTTTCGTGCAAGATTTCTGAATGCTGTTTTGAAATAATTTTTTATCATAGCTATATTTTATTCTGTTCTTAATGATTTAATTGGGTTAGTAATCGCAGCCTTGATTGCCTGGAAACTGACGGTTAATAATGCAATAACTGCAACGACCAGCGTTGCCAATACAAACATCCATATACTTATATTGATCCGATAAGGATAATTTTGCAGCCAATTATTCATTACTATCCATGCCACCGGGAACGCAATGACAGCGGCAATTAATACCAGCTTTAAAAAAATATTGGAAAGCATTGCAGCAATATTGCTGACAGATGCGCCTAGCACTTTCCTGATCCCGATCTCTTTTACTCTTTTTTCAGCGGCCAATGTAGCTAATCCAAATAATCCTATGCACGAAATGAAGATCACCAGTATGGCTGCATACGTGATGATCTGTTTCCACTTCTGTTCTGCGGCATACTGCTTTTCATTCCTTTCAGATTTAAATTCATATTTATAAGGCTGAAAAGGTTGCTGTCTTTTAAAAACCTGTGCGATATGCTTAAGAGCCGAAGACGCATGATCAGGCTTTATTTTTATTAATAATTGCCCATAACCATACTTGGGGTTCATAATAAATAACTGGGGTTTTATTTCCTGGAGCAGTGATGCATAGTGGTAATCCTTAACAACTCCTACAACATCATACTTTATACTATCGTAAAAGAAATCTACCTGCCGGTTATTCAGATCTTTCCAGCCTGCAGCTTTCATGAAAGTTTCATTTACTAACACAGAACGGGTGGTATCTGATGAAAAACGTCCTGAAAAATTTCTGCCCTGAGCCAACGAAATTTCAAGTACAGGAAGAAAGGCGCTGTCAATAATATCCATAGCAAATTCCATCTGCTTTCCATCTGTATTTGCAACTGTTCCCCATTGTCCGCGTTGTCTTGCGGCAACGGCCACAATCGAAGGGTCCTTCATTAATTCCTGCCTGAATACATTCATTTTATCAGCGTTCAACCTGTCTGTTTCCACTATCACAAGATTTTTATCGTTATATCCAAGTTTAAAATGAGTAAGGAATTTGAATTGTGTATAGATGGTAACAGTAGCTATGAT